>Ga0316198_10000263_pt1 | contig 25761 bp, 18 predicted proteins | sample OudBieAanoxic_MG_FD_204935 | JGI IMG/M metagenome (GOLD analysis project Ga0316198, IMG submission 204935) | Coastal sediment microbial communities from Oude Bieten Haven, Netherlands - site A anoxic | ecosystem: Environmental > Aquatic > Marine > Coastal > Sediment | place: Netherlands... | reverse complement strand
TCCCTATTTTAAACAAGGAGAAAACGTCGTAATTCCAGATTCAATTCGATTTAATTTTGACACACAAAAAGCCCTGATTTATAATTCCAGAACAGAACAGCAGGCTGGTTTAGGACAACTTGGATCTGATGCCATGAAGGTTTATGCTTCGGTTACTAAAAAGGAAAACGATTCGGTATACTTTTTAAGTGAAGGAAGACTTACCACAGCAAAAGATAGTGTAAATCCGGATTATTATATTCGTGTTAGAAAAGCAAAGTTTGTACCTAAAAAAAAGGTTATTGCCGGATTCAGTAATTTATATATCGCGGATGTACCTACCCCAATTGCATTGCCTTTTGCATATTTCCCATTGACTTCAGGAAGAACTGCAGGAGTAATGATGCCCACATTTGGAAACGACCCGGACAGGGGATATTTTTTGCAAAACCTGGGTTACTATGTCCCTATTAATGACTATGTAGACCTAACACTTACTGGTGACCTGTATACCAACGGTAGCTGGGGTTTCAGAACACAATCTGTTTATTCCAAGCGCTATAAATACAGGGGTAACTTTAATTTTAGATATGAAAATCAGGTGACTAGTCAAAAGGGATTTGATGATTACAGCCGGGGAACTATTTACAATATTCAGATTTCACATTCTCAGGATTCAAAATCCAACCCTAATTCCAGATTGTCCGCATCTGTTAACCTTGGTAGCAGCCAGTACTATAGAAACTCTTTACTGCAACAAAATTTACCCAATACACAAATAAATAATCTGTCATCATCTATTTCATATTCCAGGACTTTCCCAAAGTATCCTTCGGTAAATGTTAGTTTAACAGCTACTCACAATCAAAATACAAATACGGATGCAGTAAATCTTACACTTCCAACACTGCAAGCCAGTTTAGAACGAATTTTTCCATTTGCCAAAGAAGATGGTATAAAAAAAGGAGCATTACAGAATATAAATTTTCAATATGATCTTAATGCCCGTAACAGCATAGTAACCACCAGTGAAGATTTTGGATCCTCAAAAATGTTTAATGATGCCCAGGTTGGTGCCAGAAATCGCATCCCGATAAGTACAAATTTTAAAGTTGCCAAATATTTTAGTATGAGTGTAGGCGGTAATTATGAAGACGTCTGGACCTTACAAACATTTAATCAACGTTTTGATTCAGAAACTCAGGAAGTTGTTACCGATACTATAAAGGGGTTTGATAGGTTCAATCAATACAGTCTTAACGGTAGCGTTGGAACAACTGTTTATGGTACATTTAACCGGGGGGAAGATAAAAAGATACAGGCTATACGCCATATAATGAGACCTTCCTTAAGTTACGGCTGGGCTCCTTCGTTTGATCAATATTATGATGAATATATAAATGGAATCAGCGGAGACACCATTGAGTATACGCGTTTTCAAAACACCCTTTATGGGGCTCCCCGTAGCAGTAAATCGAGTGCTTTAAGTTTTTCTCTTGCCAATACGCTAGAAGCCAAAGTGCGTGACAAAGATTCCACGGCTCTTGAACCAAAAAAAGTCATGTGGCTTAATAGTTTTAATTTATCTACAGGGTATAATTTTCAGGCAGATTCTCTAAATTTAAGTCCAGTTAGTCTAACAGGAGGCACCAATATTCTTGAAAATAAAATGTCTATTAACTTTGGTGCCAATCTTGATCCTTATGCAATAGACAATAATGGCAGGCGTATAAATACGTTTAATATTAGTAATGGAGGTAGCTTGTTCAGACTTACCTCGGCGAGGGCCAATGTAAGTTATTCGTTGAACAGTAAAGATTTTCAACCAAGCAAAGACCGGGAGGAATATCCGACGGAAGGTGATGCCTATGTTGCAGCCAGTGGGGGAAGAACTGATGATCTTTTCGGAAAAGCAAATAATTTTGATGAAAGCAGATTTGATGATCGAGAAGAAGGCGATATAGAGAATCCGACTTATCAGAATAAAATAGAATGGGATCTTCGCCTGCAATATGCTGTTACCTATAGTAATAGTAACAGACAGAATGAAATTTCGAACAATTCTCTCATGTTTTCAGGAAATATTACACTTTCCCCCGGTTGGGATGTTGGTGTGTCTTCTGGTTATGATTTTGTGAGAAAAGGGTTCACCGTTACCCAACTTCGGTTTAGGCGCGACCTGAAAAGTTTTAAATTGAATTTTGACTGGACCCCGTTTGGTGATTTTGAAAGATGGTACTTTTTTATTGGAATTAAAAGCTCCATTCTTAAGGATCTTAAATTTGAAAATAGAAGTCAGCCTCCTCCGAGGTAATATCAAAATAAAAAAAAGCATTCGTCTGCATACTGATCTTTTTTTTAAGTAGCTTAACTGTCAAAAGGTAAATTAAAATAGCATGAGAAAAATTGTAAATACTCCTAATGCCCCTGCCCCTATTGGACCATATAACCAGGCTGTTTTGAGCGGTAATACCTTATATATTTCGGGACAAATCCCTCTGGATCCTTCAAGCGGTAAACTCATTGAAGATGATATAAAGAAGGAAACGCTGCAATGCATGGAGAATTTAAAAGCGATACTGGAAGCTGCCGACATGACTTTTAAAGAGGTAGTTAAAGCCACGATCTTTGTTAAGGATATGAATTGCTTTTCAGATATTAATGAAGTTTATGGCTCATTTTTTAATACTGAAACTGCTCCTGCCAGGGAAACCGTTGAAGTTTCAAATCTTCCAAAATTTGTAAATGTAGAGATTTCAATGATCGCCATCAGATAGTTTCCTTGTGAAATTCAACTAAGCCCTCAATTGGTCTTTGACGAATAACACCCACAATTAAATCATTTCTCTCCAGTATGGCTGTTAATTCATCCTTAAGAAAATAGGCAATACTCCCAACAAAATTTATTGGCACTTTGGTAGCTAATTCAAATTGCATGATGTAATTATTTACAAATTGCTGAAGACCTTTGTCTATAACCCCCTTGCAATAGGGATGTTCCTTATTCTCAATAAGGAATCTGGCAAATGTAGCGAGGTAGGTATTTGGATTTGGTTGCTTGTAAAGGTTTTCCTTAATTACATCGGCATCAAGGTCGTACTCTTTGTCGAATTTAATTCCCAGGTCCTGCGGCATTTTGTGAAAATAGTAATCACGAATTAATTTCCTCCCAAAGAAATTTCCACTTCCGTCGTCCATAGGAATATAACCAAGAGATGTTACTTTTTGAAACAATTGGTGACCATCATAATAGCTGCAATTAGAACCTGTACCCAAAATACACACAATTCCCTGATGTCCAATTTTTGTTGTGGAATAGATAGCCGCAAAAGTATCTTCCTTAACTTCTGCCTTCGCATTTGGAAAATATGATTTGAAAATAGTTTTGAGGAATTTCTTCATTCTATCCGTGCCACAACCGGCACCATAAAAATAAAGTCTCTTAACTTTCTCTTTGTTTTTAGACAGCTCAAAATTATTGGCCAACCTGTCTTCAATGACTTCCCTAGTTAAGACTTCAGGGCTAAGCCCCAAAGTTTGAGTAAAAAATAACTCTTTGCCTTTATCGTCCAAGGCAATCCAATCAGACTTTGTGGCACCGCTATCAACTATTAATATCATAAACCGAAAATTAAAAAAGAATCCTCAAATTAAGCAAAGTTTTGCTTATTTCGAGGATTCTTACTTATAAAAAATAATTAATTACAATGTAGAAATATATTGTGCAAGGTCTAACAATTTATTAGAATAACCTGCTTCATTGTCATACCAGGAGATTACTTTGAAAAATTTTGAATTCAATTCAATTCCGGCACCGGCATCAAATATACTGGTACGGGCGTCACCAATAAAATCCTGGGAGACTACAGCCTCCTCCGTATAACCTAATATACCCTTCAGCTCACCTTCTGAAGCCGCTTTAAAAGTTTTCTTGATATCTTCATAAGAAGTTTCCTTTTCCAGACGCACAGTTAGGTCAACAACAGAAACATCTGCCGTAGGCACCCTAAATGCCATCCCGGTAAGTTTGCCTTGCAGGGAAGGTATAACTTTGGTTACTGCTTTGGCAGCTCCTGTTGAAGCTGGAATAATATTCAACAACGCACTTCTACCACCTCTGTAATCCTTGCGTGAAGGTCCGTCAACTGTAAACTGAGTGGCTGTGGTAGCATGTACAGTAGTCATTAAAGCTTCTGCTATCCCATAATTGTCATTCAACACTTTGGCCAAAGGCGCTAAACAGTTAGTAGTACAGGAAGCATTAGATACTATTGTATCAGAAGCTTTTATATCTTTATGATTTACACCCATTACAAACATGGGAGCGTCTTTTGATGGTGCAGAGATAACTACTTTTTTAGCTCCACCATCTATGTGGTATTGAGCAGTTTCCAGAGTTGTAAAAATACCTGTACATTCAGCAACATATTCTGCTCCTACTTCGTCCCATTTTAAAACTTTCGGATCCCTTTCACCCGTAATTCTAATAGTTTTTCCATTAACGATCAAGTTGCCATTTTTTACAGCAACTGAACCATCAAAACGGCCATGTACCGAGTCATATTCCAACAAATATGCAAGGTGTTCCACATCTAATAAATCATTGATAGCCACAACCTCTACATTATCTCTTTTCACTGATTCCCTGAAAACAAGTCTACCAATTCTACCAAATCCGTTAATTCCAATTTTTAGTGTTGACATTTTTTATTGTTTAAGATTAAAACTATATAGTCATTATATCAGAAACCCTGATGAGTTCCTTATCAATTTTTGTTTTCCCTTTTATGGCATCACTTACAGGGGTAAACGTGATTTTATTATCAATAATACCAGCCATTAAATTTGTTTTGCCCTCTAACAGCGCTTCAACAGATTTTACTCCCATTCTACTGGCCAGTACCCTATCAAAACAAGAAGGGGCTCCACCTCTTTGCATATGACCAAGAACACAAACCCGAACATCATATACAGGAAGATTTTTCTCTACGAAATCTTTTAGTTCGTATACATTTTTTCCTGTGGTTCTATCTCCTTCTGCTACTACTACAATACTTGAAGATTTTCCCCTGGCTTTGCTACGTGTTAAGGAATCTAATAATCTATCTAAACCCAAATTCTCTTCGGGAATAAGTATCTCTTCTGCACCGGCACCTACTCCTGAATTAAGGGCTATATGACCTACATCCCGGCCCATTACTTCTACAAAGAAAAGTCTGTGATGAGAACTTGCCGTATCTCTGATCTTATCAATTGCTTCTACAACTGTATTAAGGGCAGTATCAAAACCAAGAGTGTATGTTGTTCCAAAAATATCATTATCTATTGTTCCGGGAATACCAATAAAAGGCATTTTGTACTCTTCATAAAACGCAAGCGCTCCTGTGAAGCTTCCATCCCCTCCAATTACCACAAATGCATCAATATTATTTGCAATCAACTGATCATAAGCTTTTTTACGCCCCTCTGGCGTCCTAAACTCATCGCACCTGGCAGATTTAAGGACAGTACCTCCCTTATTAATGATATTATTAACGCTACGGGCATTCATTGGAAGAAAATCTCCTTCAATCATCCCCTCATAGCCTCGATAGATCCCAATACAATCTTTCTTAAAATATGCACAGGTACGTACTACCGATCTTATAGCTGCGTTCATTCCCGGAGAATCACCTCCAGAAGTAAAGACCGCAATTTTTTTGATTTGTGAATTCATTAAAAAATTTAGAATTGCAAAATTACTAAACTTATTGCAGAAAAAGAATTAGACAAACCCTTTATTTAACACTTGACAACACCTAACTCATAATAGTTATAAAATTCTCTATTAATATCTCAAAAAAACCCTGTTTACAGATGTCTTAAACCCATTTCAAGCTATAAATAAATAGACATATTAATCAGGACAAATGCCATTCGTAAATAAAATAACAAATCGTCTCAAAAAAGTTACGTTCAATCAACTGATTAAGGACCTGCATGTTTATTTAAGTGATTGCTTGTGGCTAGTCGTTGGTCATGATAAATAAGGGTAGCATTTCAAAGTTTTTATAATAGGGATGCAGTTTTGGTCGGTTATAGAATTTATCCACGTTAACGAACTTTTTAGTTTCGGTAACAACCTCTATTGGCACATGATCGTAGCGTCCATTTTTCAATACCACCATTCGGCCATCAAGCCCTTTAAGTATTAAATCGAGCGCGAGATTTCCATAGGCCGTAGGCACTACAGAATCTATAAAATCAGGATCGCCGCAACGTACCATGTATCCTAGTTTCTGATTGATTACATTTACACGGTTTCCCTTATTATATTTAGGGGAGATTTTCTTTAATGCAAGAGAGACTTCATCACCAATACCACCCAACTTGGCATGGCCAAAGGCGTCTTTTTCCATTCCCTCATATTTCATCTCACCACCTTCAAAGGTTGCCCCTTCGGAAATAAGTACAATGGAATAGTTACTCGGATTTCTATTCCTGTCCTCGGTAAGTAACTCCGCAAGCAGTTCTATATCGAAAGGCACTTCCGGGATAAGGCATCTGTTTGCTGCTCCCGCTAAAGTAGGCAACATAGCAGTAAATCCGGCATAGCGTCCAAATACTTCCAGAACAAGAAAACGTTCATGGGATCCTGCTGCGGTCCTAAGACTGTTTGTAAGACTAATAGTTCTGGTAACACACGTACTAAAACCTATACAATAATCTGTTCCGGGTACATCATTATCCATGGTTTTGGGAATGGCCATTACCTTAACCCCTTGTTTGAACAAATGAACGGCATAGCTAAGTGTATCGTCTCCCCCAATTGCAATCAAATAGTCTACACCGAGCCAATCGAGATTTTTGATCACTTCCGGTGTAAGGTCATTGAACTCCTTCTTATAGGTATCTCTTAAATGAGCTGGAACCATTAGGTTGGATACATGACTTGCCCTGGTCCGGGAAGTATGAAGAAAAGTCCCACCGGTTCTTGCTGCTTTGTTCACCACTACCTGAGAAAGTTCCATAAAGTTATTGCTGTTGTCGTGCTTGCTATTTCTTTCAATATCTATTAATCCTCTCCACCCTCTTCTAAAACCAATCACCCTATATCCTTCACGTATTGCTCTGAAAGTAACCGCCCTGATTGCCGGATTAAGTCCGGGTACGTCTCCACCTCCGGTTAAGATGCCGATGGTGCCTTTGGTCTTTTTAATTTTTGCCATGATATATTTTTATTAAATTTTCAATTTAAAACCACAAAATAACAACGATTGTTAAAGTACTAAATTATGGTGATAATATTATAAATATTTTCAAAAAAAATCTCCAAAATCGACCATAAAAACGCCTTTATCGGCGTATCTTTATATGAAGATTGAAAACAGCAATATTATGTCATTTAACATTGAAAAAATTTTAGGAAAAGAAGCCAATTACCTGTTAGATCACAAGTGTAACACGGTAAAAAAAGAACATCTACATCTACCCGGTCCTGATTTCGTGGATCGTGTTATGACTCCTTCAGACAGAAATCCTGTCGTACTTCGCAATATGCAAACTCTCTTTAACAATGGACGAATGGGTGGTACCGGATATGTATCTATTCTTCCCGTAGATCAGGGTATTGAGCACACAGCTGGTGCATCATTTGCACCAAACCCTATTTATTTCGATCCTGAGAAGATTGTTGAATTGGCTATTGAAGGTGGTTGTAATGCAGTTGCTTCTACTCTTGGTGTTCTTGGTTCTGTTTCAAGGAAATACGCACATAAGATTCCATTTCTCCTTAAATTGAACCATAATGAATTACTTACCTATCCCAATAAGTTTGATCAGATAATGTTTGCAAGTGTGAATCAGGCGTTTGAGATGGGGTGCGTTGCAGTCGGAGCTACAATATATTACGGCTCAGAAGAGAGTACAAGACAAATTCAGGAAGTTACTGAAGCTTTTGAATATGCTCATGAACTAGGTATGGTAACAGTCTTATGGGCATACCTTCGTAATCCTGGTTTTAAAAAAGATGATAAAGATTACCATGTTTCCGCTGACGTAACCGGTCAGGCAAATCATTTAGCTTCTACCATACAAGCTGATATAGTAAAACAAAAGCAGGCAGAAAATAACGGAGGATTTAAAGCTATAAATTTTGCCAAAACACACGAGAAAGTATATTCTGAATTAACCACAGATCATCCAATAGACCTTACCCGATACCAGGTAATGAATTGTCTGATGGGCAGGGCAGGATTAATAAATTCCGGCGGATCTTCCGGCGATAATGATTTGGCTCAGGCTGTTAAAACTGCTGTAATCAATAAACGTGCTGGCGGAATGGGGTTAATTTCCGGACGAAAAGCTTTTCAAAAACCAATGGCAGATGGTGTAGAGCTTTTAAATGCTATCCAAAATGTATATTTAGACGATAATATTACAATTGCTTGATTTTTAATATCTTAAATCTATCTATTTAAATATTAAGTTTAATATTAAATAAAAGCACCCCGGCAAACCGGGGTGCTTTCTTTAAGTGTATTTTATAAATTTTACTGAAGGGGATTAATCATAATTTTGGGACATTTGTTTTAGGATAAAATTTTATTAAACTATCCTTCCCCATTACAGCATTAGGAGTTGCTGACACCTGAGGCTCCTCTGTTTCAACATTCTTTTTCTTATTCCTAAAGATCTTTTGCATTAGTTCCTTAAAACTATTGAAATCTACCTCATAAGAAATCCCAACCCCTTGCGTATAACCTTGTTGTTCTGATAAAAACTGTTGTATTTCGTTTTCGCGATTAAAAATCTTGGCTCGTAATGTTCCTTCTTCATTTAATAAAACCTGTATTTCTACATCGCCGGCAACTACAGTTTCACTTACCCCTCCTACCGGAACTCCGAACCTGCCATTAAATAAAACTTTGTCACTTATCTGAGTAGATACTGTGACACCTATTCTGTCTTCAGTAGAAATATCATTAGGATCAAGATAACCTTGCTCGTAGGTAACCCCAAAATCAAATTTGTCATCACCATCATCAAGAACCTGGTTTAATAAGCCGGAGGCCGTTTGAATTAAGTTGCCTGTAACTGCCTGCTGGTTAATTCCTGATCCTTCACTTACAAAGGTTCCCTGGGCTAAAAGGAAAAATGCATTTCGTTCTTCTATGGTCGGATCCTGAAGTCTGTATTCCAATTCAGATTTAACGGTAGAACTCGTTCCTGGAAATTCAATACTTAAATCTATAGTTGGCCGTTCTAATTGATCAGTAAGCCTGATAACCACATCAGTAGGGATTCGCCTGCTATATCCGGCATTATCTAGCAATGGAGCCGGATTCGCGTTTAAGGAATACACAGCTTCCATGTTTAAGGTTGCATCCAGGGGCGCCCCGTCCCATACAATGCTTCCTCCCGGTTTAACAGTAAACGCCCTGTTAATAATACCAAGTTTGTAATTATACTCTCCGGTTACTACTACAAAATCTCCCCACATATTGAACTTACCGTTGGTATTAATCTCTACATAAACCAGGCCTGCTCCTGTTCCTTTTAATGAACTTCCTGTTTTGGGGTCAACCACAATCTCGACCTCTGCATCGGGGGTTACATCCAAATCGAATTTTAATTCCAATCCATCGTATTCTTTGATTTGACGCTCAAGGTCAGCAGTTTGATCTTTATTTTTATTAATAAATGTGATAAAAGAATAATCTCCTACAGAAGTGACATCACTTATGGGAATTTTTAAAGATGTTCCTCTGGCGGTTGAACCTTCAAAATTTATGTTCAGGGCGCTAGATGGGCCAAATATTCGTCCACTTCCGCTAACAAAGCCGGTTCCATAGTAGAGTTTTTCCTCTTCAAACTCTGTATTTAGTATTAAAAATCTATCCCCGTTCGTATTTATATCTAAGTCAAAATTCCATTTCTTAAAGAAATTGTGCTTTATCGTTCCATCAAGAATTGCCTCCGTATTAAGAGCTATATCGGTAAGCGTGATATTTTGAAAATTAAAAGTCTGATCATTTAATTTAACCACAGAATTAGCTCCAAAATCATAATCTACGTTAAGATAAGGCACAGAAAGCCCTGCATTATTCATTGTTAAAAGTCCATCAATATCCGGATTCCTTATATCTCCCTTTATTTGTGCGTTGCCATTAAGCATTCCCCTAATATTGGAAATTATATTCTTTCCCAAGGGACTAAAAGGCTCCATATTAAAATTGCTAAAAGTAGCCACCAGATCTGCCTGTGGTATTTCCTGATCTCTGGTAACCTTGCCAAATACTCCAAATTTTTCAAGTCCATTTTCCTTTATTTGAGAATTTACAGAAAATTCGGTAAGATCACGATTACCAACAATACCAATGGAAAGGTTACCGAGATCTATCTCGTTTATTCCAAATCCAGATATGTCCAAATTGCAAACCGGTAGGTAAATATTATCCTTTTGAAGCACGTTTAGCGTACCATTAATCTCACCTTTGAGCTTTAAGCTATCTATTTCAGGAGTTATTTTATTTAAGGAGACAATTTTAAACTGAAGTTCCAAATCTTTATAAGTAGAATCTGCGAGTTGTCCTCTTAGCCTAATTTGCTCCCTGTTATCGTTGTTCATTACAATTTCCTCAATAGTAATACTATCCAGGGTACTGTTTAAAATGACTTTGTTCAGGCTATTGCTTTCGCGATTCAAAACCCAGGTATTACCTTTAAAACTTATATCAGATTTTTTTAAACCAATTACTGATTTATTATCCTGATTGAAAGTGTGGTAAAAATTTAAGTTGTAACTATCGTCATACTCACTGCCACCCTTGAATTCTGTTCTAAAGAACAGCGTGTCATTTAATGTGGTATTAATCAAATTAAAGTCTTTGACATCATAATAGTTAGTTGAAACATTCTGAACTGCCAGATAGGTATTAAAAAGGGGGTTTTTATTATCAATCCTAAAATCAATGCTGTCCAATTCATTACCATAAGCAGAGATATTAGGGGATTTGAAATTGAGTTTAAAATCTCCCTGATCTGCTATAATATTACCTCTGATAAAAGTATTTGGCCCAAAAGCAACCTCCGGAAAAAAAACTTCAACAATTTTGTTATAAATCTTAAAGTTAAAAGTCATTTCCTGACCTCCTGAAATTTCATATGGTTTATAGTTCGTATAAATACTCCCTATTGAATTTCGTACCAGACGACCAAGCTCCCTTACTTTAAATTTGCCCTTCATATAACCTGTAATTATATCGGGAGAATTTATTTCTATAACCCTGGTAGAATCTTCAGAAAATGTGGATTCAATTTGGAAATCTTCAAAGTAATAAGTGTCATTTTTGTTCTGATAATTTGTTTGGGTAAACTTTATATCTCCCTCAATACTTTGAAAGGAACTTCCTGTGATGTCCATAGTTACATTACCCTTAAATACAGATACGCTGTCATCTATAAAATTTAATATTTTCAGATCTGCATAATCTACCAAAGCATTAAAATTGAAACTACTTTTATCTGAGCTAAAATCTGCCAGTCCTTCAAATCTAAATTTTAGATTTTCATCATTACTGATTAATGACCCATCGAACAACTGATCCTTTAGGATCCCGGAAATCTTAATATCTTTATAATCATACCTATTGAAATTAACACTATATACCTGCCCTAAAACTTCAGTATTCAGATTTTTGCTTACAAAACCTTTACCTTCAACATTGACATCTATAGTTGTTTTACCCAAACTTTTATTCTCCGTAAAACGTCCCAAATCAAAATCAATTAAGGATACAAATCCTTTATAACTCGCATTGTCGATATTGTCGATTTCTGAAATGGTAAGATCTACATAACTTTTCCCTATGGCTGTGTTCAGGTTTGCCTGAGTTTCTATTGATGTTGTTGTAATGAATGTTTCACCCCTTACTGTAAACTGTCCTAACCTCCGAAAAATTGATGGAAGAGATTTACCTAATATTTTAGGCATTAAGGACCTAAGCTCATAATAGCTTGTGGTTATATTCTTTATTTCCGCATTAAGCTCAAAAGGCACCTCTTTTGAGAATATATTTTTAAAATTAAAATCTCCTCTAATCCCTGTATTATCCGATTGTAGAAATAAGCGTTCTACATTCAAATCATTCAATATCCCATTCACATTCCCAGAAAAATTAACCAATTTATCTGAACCGAACTGGTCATACAACATATTAATCTCATCCAATGCAACTGAGGAATCTATGAAGTCTGCATTTAAATTTACTTTGTCTATGAATTGCGCGAGGTCTTCCCTTTTATAATTAAATTCCAGGTTGCCCGCAATATTAGATTTAGGAGTTTGGATTTGCAGGGAATCAAATCGCATTTGTTGCTTTGTATACTTAAACCTTGAAGCTAGTTTTTTAACATCAATACCCAAAGCACTTTTTAGTGATAAGTTTTCGATAACGGTAGTAACTTCAGGGCCTAAAATTTGAAAATCACTGGCATCTATATTAAGGTTCGTGAAATTTAATATCTCAACTTTTTCCTTATTCAAATCTGTTAATCGGAAAGTACTATTTTTTATTTGCACATCTGATGAAGAAAAATAAAAAGGAGGTGTGTTTGGGTCACGGGGCCTTTTGTCATCTAACTTATCAACAAAAACACCGAGGTTATTGTCATTTTCTCCTTTATAGGTTTTTAGATTAAAAAGCAGCCCTTCTATATCTATATCGCCAAATTGCAATTTCCCTTTTATAAGATTTCGTACGCTTAAAATAGAAGTGGATAGCTCCCGAATGTAAATTAAAGTGTCCTGCTTGTAATCTTCCACATAAACATTCTTCAAGGCGGTGTCCCATGAAATAAGGGAAATTCTAAGTCTGTCTATATTAATATTTGTGCCAAATTCATTGTTCAAAGTCTTAGTGGCATATCGCGCAAGCTTGGTCTGAACGGCCGGTAGAGAAAAAATTATAGTGCCCAAAACGCAGGTCATCAGGAAGACTAAAAACGTTCTAACGAGTATTTTTCTCAGTTTTTTGATAGGGCTATTATGTTTTACCTTTGTACTACCAATTTTTGTTCCAAAGCATGAACCATAAACAAAATATATATATTCTGGCTATAGAATCGTCTTGTGATGATACATCGGCTGCTGTTATGCACAATGACAAGATGCTAAGTAACGTGGTAGCCACGCAAAAAATTCATGAGGCATACGGAGGTGTTGTTCCGGAACTTGCATCAAGAGCACACCAACAAAATATTGTTCCGGTAGTACACCAAGCGTTAGCCAAGGCAAATATCGACAAAAAACTAGTATCAGCCATAGCATTTACTCGTGGACCTGGACTTTTAGGTTCTTTACTTGTGGGGACTTCATTTGCCAAATCACTTTCATTAGGTCTCAAAGTGCCATTAATCGAGGTTAATCATATGCAGGCGCACATCTTAGCGCACTTTATAAAAGAAGAAGATAATAAAGTACCCCCCTTTCCATTCTTAGCTTTAACTATCAGTGGCGGACACACTCAGATAGTTTTGGTCAATAATTATTTTGACATGGAAATCCTTGGAGAAACCCTTGATGATGCCGTTGGCGAGGCATTTGATAAGAGTGCTAAAATTCTTGGTTTGCCATATCCTGGCGGACCATTAGTTGATAAGTACGCCGCAAAAGGCAATCCTGACGCTTTTCCATTTCCAAAACCAAAAGTAAAAGACTTAAACTTTAGTTTTAGCGGCTTAAAAACCAGTATCTTATACTTTATTCAACGAGAAACTCGTAAAAATCCGGATTTTATTGAACAAAATTTGAATGATATTTGCGCCTCGATTCAACATACAATTATTCTTATTTTAATGGAAAAGCTAAAGAAAGCTGCCACCCAAACCGGGATAAAGGAAATAGCAATAGCAGGTGGTGTTTCTGCTAATTCCGGAATAAGAAGGGCGTTACAGGAATGTGAAGTTAAACATGGCTGGAAAACATATATTCCAAAATTTGAATACTGCACGGATAATGCCGCCATGATTGGTATTGTTGGTTATTTAAAGTATATTGACGGGGTCTTTAGCGATGAACGTATTGCTGCAAAGGCGAGATATGTAATTTAATTATTTCTCCATTAGTAATGTCATTTTTTGAGCAGACAATACAAATTCAGATATAATTAGATTTCTTCAGAATTAAATTAACCAGGAAATAACTAATTGTACAGTTTTATTATGCAACTATTTTATAATCCCTCACTTGATAATAGCGCCAATCAGTTCTCTTTTAATAAAGAAGAAAGCAAACATATTGTAAAAGTCTTGCGTAAAAAAGAAGGAGACGAACTTCATATCACCAATGGCAGAGGAGTGTTATTTACAGCCAAAATTCTGGTTGCCGATATAAATAAATGCAAAGCGTCAATAATTTCCACTCAAAAGAGGCACCCAAAAATGTTCCGACTCCATCTGGCTGTTGCTCCTACAAAAAGCGCTGAGCGCTATGAATGGTTTCTTGAAAAAGCAACGGAAATAGGCGTTCATGAAATCACCCCAATCCTGTGCGATCATTCTGAACGAAAAATCCTTAAAATGGAAAGGCTGCAAAAAGTAGTTCAGTCAGCCATGAAACAATCACTTCGAACCTACCTGCCTAAAATAAATAATCCTGTTTCATACACAGAATTTCTCTCTCAGGACCATAAGGAACTGCTATTTATTGCCCATTGCCAGGAGGGAGAAAAACTGAATCTAAAACGTTGCATAGCTGCCGACAAGGATATAACTATATTGATTGGTCCTGAAGGAGATTTTTCTCATAAGGAAATAAAAGAGGCTTCCGAAAACAATTTTTTGCCAATTACCCTGGGTGAAGCCCGTTTAAGAACTGAAACGGCTGCTATAGTAGCTTGTACGGCCGTTGCACTCATAAATAGTGGTTCATAAACTTCAAAAAGCCATTGAAAAAAAACACATAGATTAGACTTTACAGGGAATTGCAGTTTAAATAATTAAACTGATTTAGATGTAATATTTTTTTGGAATGCTACTTTTTAATCGTGATTTAAGTATATTTAGACCTATAAGATCCGACTCTTTTCTATGAAGTTACTTCCCCTATTTTTGACAATTTTGTGGCTACTCAATGCCAACTCACAGGAAATCGCAATTCTCAAATACAACGGCGGTGGCGACTGGTATGCTAATCCAACGGCCTTACCGAACCTTATCAAATTTTGCAACGAAAATATAGATACAGAAATTGAGCCAAAACCTCAAACCGCGGAAGTGGGCAGCCCCGAAATTTTTCAGTATCCCTTTTTGCATATGACAGGTCATGGCAACGTTTTCTTTACCCAGGATGAAGCTGATAATTTAAGAACCTACCTTCTTTCCGGTGGATTTGTGCATATTGACGATAATTACGGTATGGAGCCCTATTTGCGAAAAGAACTAAAGAAAGTTTTCCCCGACAAAGAACTCGTCGAGATTGGCTCTGATCATGCAATTTTTATCACAGAATATGAATTTCCTCAAGGCTTACCTAAGATACATGAGCATGATGGCAAAAGACCACAGGCTTTGGGTGTTTTTCATGAAAATAGATTGGTCTTATTGTTTACCTATGAGTCGGATCTGGGAGATGGATGGGAAGATCCCGAAGTGCACAACGATTCAGAACAAGTACGGCTAAAAGCCCTGCAGATGGGTGCTAATATTATACATTATGCATTTAAAAATTAAATTATGAATTCTAAGATGATTTCTGATGGAATATTAAGGGCTGTGGCGGTAATTATTGTGGTTCTTATTGTTTGCTATTTCTTTTTCAAAATCAGTACACTCTTAATCTATATAGCCATAGCGGTAGTTATTTCGCTTATTGGAAGGCCTGTAGTGGTATTCCTAAAAACAAAGTTAAAGATGAGAAGCACTCTGGCTGTGATTTTAACTATGTCACTTTTTTTGGGGATTGTAATCGGAATAGTCTTAATGTTTATACCCTTATTGATAAAACAAGGGCAAAACCTTTCATTACTAAATATTGATGCATTACAAGAAAATATTGAAAACCTTTACCGTGAAGTGACTAACTATTTTGGAATTACTACCATTGATATTAAAATGCAGCTGCGTGAATCCAAGATATTTTCTAAGATCAATTTTGGTGTGATTCCGGAATTTTTAAATTCTATAGTTAGTCTTTTGGGGAGTTTGAGTATTGGTCTGTTCTCGGTGCTATTCATTGCCTTCTTTTACCTTAAGGACAGCAAACTGCTGCAAGAGAATTTAATGGTCCTGATTCCTGATGAAAAGGAACCCAGACTAAAAAAATCAATGCATACTATAAAACTACTTTTATCGAGATATTTTGGAGGACTGGTACTTCAAATCTCAATACTATTCGTTATTTATACTGCTGTTCTTTTAATTTTTGGTATACAAAATCCTGTAGTTATTGCGTTTCTTTGTGCTCTTTTGAATCTGATTCCATATTTGGGACCAGTAATTAGTGCTTTTTTAATGGTGATGTTAACCATGACCAGTAATTTGGGGGCTGATTTTAGCACTGTGATTTTACCTAAAACCATCTATGTCATGATTGGTTTTGCAATTGGGCAGTTGGTTGATAATTTTTTCTCACAACCCTTTATTTTTTCTAATAGTGTTAAATCTCACCCCCTGGAAATTTTCCTTATCATCATCATTGGGGGGCTCCTATTTGGTATCACAGGAATGATTATTGCCGTGCCCGGATATACGGTAATAAAAGTAATTTTAAAGGAATTTTTTGCCGATAACAAGGTTGTAAAGTCTTTGACTAAAAATTTATAGTGTTACTTTGAATAAAGAAATCTTAAAAACTGGTGTACAGTGTTTTATAAATAATAATTTAGATACTGACATCATGTCAGTTTTGCTTCAGAAGAGTCGTTTTGATGCAATTTCCTCAAAAGAACTTGTACAACAGATCGAAAGTAAAAAAAAATGTGTTGACAAGCTTCCAACCTGGTTTGGAACTGCAGAAATATACTACCCTCCAAAGTTAAATATTGAACAATCTTCATCTGAAAAAACAGCTATTTACAAGGCAGGTTTAATTAGTGGTAAATCTCTTTTGGATATTACCGGTGGGTTTGGTGTGGACAGTTATTATTTTAGTCAAAAGATACCCCAAGTCATACTGTGTGAAATTAGTCGAGAATTATCAGAAATTACTGCTCATAATTTAAACATACTTCAGGCAAAGGATCTTAAAGTTATAAATGCTGATGGAATAGAATATTTAAAAAAGTCTGATAGGAAATTTGATTGGATATACATAGACCCCTCAAGAAGAGATGAAACTAAAGGCAAAGTATTTAAATTATCGGATTGCACCCCGGACATTACGGCACATTTAAATCTCTTGAAGGATAAATCAAAAACTATCCTCCTAAAGACCTCCCCCCTATTGGATATTACGATTGGAATCAAAAAATTAAAAAATGTTGATAAGATCCATGTAGTTGCAGTGAATAATGATGTTAAGGAGCTACTTTGGATCATTAGGAACGACAATCCGCCAGACCCTGTAATAAAAACGATCAATATTAAAAATAAACAGGATGAGGTTTTTGAATATAAACGCTCAAATGAATATTTAACCAAATCTGACTACTCCAGGCCACTGGACTTTCTGTATGAGCCAAACGCAGCTATTCTAAAAGCCGGGGCTTTTAAAACCATCGGAAATGAATTCCATTTAAAAAAGCTACACGAGCATACGCATTTATACACCTCTGAAAAGCAAGTGGAATTCCCCGGGAGAGTTTTTAAAATTCTTTCTGTTAATCCTTATAATAAAAAGTCAATAGCTGCTCTTAATATTGGAAAAGCAAATATTACTATTCGCAATTTCCCTATATCGGTTGCCGATATTAGAAAAAAATATAAAATAACGGAAGGCGGGGAGCTTTATTTATTTTTTGTAAAGGATCTCAATAATAAACTCCTGATTCTTAAATGTTCAAAAATATAGCAAAAATATTTTTCGGTATATTTAGATAATTTAACCCCCTAAGTATAACTATTGATCATAAATACATGGAATCCAAAACATTCAACATTAACAGGAGAAATTTTCTTAAAGGCGCCACAGCAGCGGCCGTATTATCTTCATTTGGAACTTACGGTTTTGAACTTATGCACAGAGAGAAACCGTGGCGAGTAGGGTTAATTGGCGCGGGTTGGTACGGCAGTAGCGATCTTTTTAAGCTCATTCAAGTAGCTAATGTGGAAGTCATATCAATATGTGATGTAGATAGCAATTTTACAGAAGACACAGCGAACCTCGTGGCACAGCGACAGAGATCAGGTAAAAAACCAAAAAAATATTCTGATTATCGGGAAATGCTGGCAAAAGAAGGCCTGGAAATTGTATTAATAGGCTCCCCGGACCATTGGCATGCACTCCAGTGCATTGATGCACTAAAGGCAGGGGCTCACGTATATGTTCAAAAACCTATTAGTGTTGATGTAATTGAAGGTGAGGCCATGGTAGCTGCAGCAAGAAAATATAATAAAGTTGTACAGGTGGGTACGCAGCGCAAAAGTACTCCTCACCTAATACACGCCAAAAACAATATAGTTGACACCGGGATGCTTGGTAAAATATCTCATGTTGAGATGTGCTGCTATTTCCATATGCGGGCAAATGGCAACCCTCCTATTGAGAAAGTCCCTGATTTTCTCGATTATGAAATGTGGACAGGCCCTGCCCCACTTAGACCCTATGATGGTTTACCTCACAAGAGATGGTGGCGGACTTTTATGGAATATGGCAATGGTATAATGGGTGATATGTGTGTTCATATGCTCGATACAGTTAGATGGATGCTGGCACTAGATTGGCCCAACCGCATAAGTTCTACGGGAGGTATTTATGTTCAAAAAGACGGTAAGTCTAATATTTCAGACACTCAAACGGCTATTTTTGAATATGATAATCTCAATTGCATCTGGCAGCATAGAAGCTGGGGTACTCCCGATGACCCCGAATACCCCTGGTCGTTTAAATTATTTGGGGAAAAGGGAACACTTTCCGGGAGTACCATGCAATATGATTTTGTTCCATACGGTGATGGTAAACCAATACACATGGATGTAGTATATGAAAAAGAGAAATATCCCGAAGATTTAACGGAAAAGAACATAGAACTAAATGCCGCACCGGCCACGCGCTTGCATATGCTGGATTTTCTTTCAGCAATAGATAATGGCGCAAAGCCGGTTTCTGACATTTTAGATGGTCATATATCAACTGCCAGTTGTATTCTTGCAAATTTGTCTATGGAAGTTAAAAGACCTTTGGTCTATGATCCTAAAAATTTGGTAGTGGTAAATGATTTAGAAGCAACAAAATTGTTGCAAAGACCTTATCGCAGTCCATACGAACACCCTCATCCTAACCAGTTTGTTTGATAAAATTGGCTAATATTAAAATTGGAGCATCCATTCATACAGATGCTGAGTCCACCTGCCAAGACTTTGATTCTTTGTCGCTAATGAGAAACCATGCCCGCCTTCCGTATAAATATGAAGTTCTGCAGGTACCCCTTTTTGGTTCAGAGCCTGAAAAAATAACAGACTGTTCTCCGGTGGTACAGCTTTATCGTCCGCTGCATGGAAAAGAATTGTTGGCGGCGTCTTCTCTGAAACCTGAAGTTCATTAGAAAAGTACCTAATACTTTCACTATCTGGTTCATCGCCCAAAAGAGCCTTTTTGGATCCGCTATGGACCGAAGAAGAAGAAAAGGAAATAACAGGATAAACCAATGCCATAAAATCGGGCCGGGCACTTAACAAATCGGCTCCGTCAACATAATTATATACCTCATCATCAAAATGGGTCCCAAGCGTAGACGCCAGATGTCCACCAGCAGAAAATCCAATAATTCCCATCTTTTTATCATCAATATTCCAGGTTTTTGACATGTACCGTACAAGCCTCATAGCCCTTTGTGCATCCTGCAAAGGAACAAATTGATTATTCTCTAAAGATTTTGAAATTGGTAACCTGTACTTTACAACTATTCCTGCAATTCCTTTTGAATTCAAAAACTTGGCAATATCACTCCCTTCCCAATCATATGCTAAAATTTGGTACCCGCCTCCGGGAAAAATTAACATTGCCTTACCTGTACTATTCGCTTCAGATGGTAAATACACATCTATTTGAGGAGTTTGAACATAACTGATTATTTGAATAGTGCCCTTCTCAAGTATCTCCTGTTCATCAGATTCAATTCTATTCGGAATAGCATCTGCCGGCCAAAGCGGTAATATCGTATCCTGGGTATAAACATTAAACCCAAGAAATAAAATAAATAATGAAGTATATATTGTCTTAAGTTTTAGCCCGGTTTTAATTTGTTTAGCCATATCTGAACTTTATCTAATTACATTCCCATTTAAAATCTGCAATGCGGTCGTTAGAAGCACTGGAGAGGTTATAATGCCACCATTCCGTTCTTACTGACCAAAATCCGTATTTTTCCATAGTTTCTTTTAAGATTTTTCTATTGTGCAGAATTTCTTGAGGTAAATCCTTATTATCGTGATATGCCTTTTTACCAAAGAAATCAAAGTCGGTGCCCATATCCAATTCATCTCCATCTAATGTGACCAGAGTAATATCTACTGCACCTCCCTTATTATGGATGGAACCTTTAACCGGGTTTGCCACATACTGCGGATTAGGGACAATCTCCCACATTTTATATTGAACGGAATTAGGCCGGTAACAATCAAAAAATCTAATCTTATATCCCTGCTTTATAAAATCCTCGTTCGCCTTAATTAAAGCTTTTGCCGTCTTTACACGTGTATAACATTCCGCACAGTCATAGACTTTGGCTTTTAAAAAATTGTTTTCTGTGGCATATCTAAGATCATATTCAAAATCATTATTGTAGTCTGCTAAACGCACGAAGGTAGTATCAGCAACCTCATCAAAAGATTTTAGTGTGTCCACCCTGGGAGCAATTCCCGTTTGAAGAGGTGTGTCCAGGACAATAACTGAATCTGTCATGATGTCTATTACTTTCTCTTTTTCCGATTTTTCTTTGCAACCAAAAAACAGAAGGATAAAACAAACAAATAGGACGTATTTCAAAAGTGATTCTGTTAATTCAATAATATAAAGACGAAGTTAGAGAAAATTTAAAAACACATGCGCCTTCTATGGTTCATTTATATCCTTAAGCACTTTTTTTTAGCACTCCTCGATAATAATTCATTAAGACCTATGAAACTACCACGAGATAAAAATCAAATCGATTAATGATTGAATTTAGTTAGTCATTCTATTAATTTTTAAAGAACTTTATAGGTGAATACTTACCCATGCGTAAAAAAATTACATCTTGGATCAAAATCATTTTTTTATTGATTTACCTGCAGTCCTGTAAATCGACAACGGCGTTAATGAAACAGGAAGCTACCCTAGCCGACAAGATGGGAAGCAAACAAACAGAATACTTATTCAACAGAATTAAAGAGATTGCTAAAGTGGGTTATGCATTCGGACACCAGGATGCCACAGCATATGGAATGGGCTGGAAAAACGATGGAAGCATGAAAAGAAGTGATGTTCATGATGTCACCGGAGAATATCCTGCCGTTTACGGCTTCGAATTAGGACACATAGAATTGGGTCATTCAATAAATCTTGATACCGTAAATTTTGAACTAATGCAAAGGCTCATTCAAAGAGCGCATAAGGCGAAGGGCATCATAACCTTAAGCTGGCATCCCGATAACCCGGTATCAAAAAAAAGTGCCTGGGATACTACCCCCGCAGTTCCTGAAATACTTAAAGGGGGGAGTCTACACGAAAAATATAAGGAATGGCTCTTTAATCTGGCGAACTTTATGAACGGACTTAAAGATGATTCGGGCAATGACATTCCTGTCGTTTTCAGGCCATTTCATGAAATGAACGGCAACTGGTTCTGGTGGGGAAATGGCCATTGCAGCCCGGAAGAATATATTAATCTTTGGAGAGAAACCTTTAATATTCTTACCAAAGAGTATAATGTTCACAATGTACTTTATGCCTACTCCCCTAATACTTTAGAAAAAACAGAGGATTATCTAAAGTATTATCCTGGCGATTTATATGTGGATATATTGGGGATTGATATCTATCAACACGGTAACTCTGAAGAGTTTATAAACGCCCTTAAAAAGGATATTAGTCTGCTGCAAAAAGTAGCATCCGATAAAAACAAACCATATGCTCTTTCCGAAGCAGGCTTAAATGAAGTCCCAATTGCCAACTGGTGGACAAAAGTTCTTGATCCATATATAGCAAAAAGCGGGATCAGCTGGGCCTTATTTTGGAGAAATGCATGGCCGAACCATTATTTTGCCCCATATCCTGGACAGACCAGTGCATCAGATTTTATTTTATTTAAAAATTTACCACATGTCTTATTTCTGAATGATGTCAAAAAAATCAGGTAACAATAACCAGAAACCATCAAAGGATGCCCATATAAATTATGACACTTTTATAAAACAATCAACTAAGGAGCTTGAGAATATTCTAAATTTTTGGCAATTAAATACGATAGATAGTTCCTATGGTGGATTTTATGGAAGGCGTGATCATTTTAACAAGCTCATCCCCAAGGCTGAAAAAGGAATAATTCTTAATACACGGATTCTTTGGTCTTTTTCAGCAGCGGGAAATTTTTATGGAAACACTCAATATCTGGAGATTTGTAAGAGGGCTTTTTCTTATTTGAAAAATAAATTTAAAGATGAAGAATATGGCGGAGTATATTGGATGGTGGATTACAAAGGTTCCCCGTCTATCACAAGAAAACAAACTTACGCTCAGGCCTTTACAATTTATTCCCTTTCTGAATACTATAAATATTCCCTGAACCGTGTTGCCCTGGATTGGGCAATGGAAATTTTTTATCAACTAGAAAAAGTAGCTCTGGATGTTAATTTGGGAGGGTATATTGAATCCTTTAAACGCGATTGGAAGCCCATTGAAGATATGCGACTCAGTGAAAAGGATCTAAATGCCAGTAAGACCATGAATACCCATTTGCACATTCTTGAGGCCTATACTACCTTATTTGAAGTTTGCGGAAATGAAAAAGTAGGTATTGCTCTCGAGCATTTAATTCATTTGATTTTAAAAAGATTTTTGACGGAAGATTTTCACTTTAGATTATTTTTTAGCAACGACTGGAACTCTTTATCTACTGAAGTTTCTTATGGCCATGATATAGAAGCCGCATGGTTATTAGTGAATGCCGCTCGTAAATTAGGGAACAAAGACCTGATATTGTCTACAGAAACCAATGCAATTTCCATTGCCGATTCCTTTCTAATGCAGGCGTTGGATAAAGATTTTGGGGTTTATAACAATATAGATCTTCATAGCATGAAAGTAGACACTGATAAACACTGGTGGCCACAGGCAGAAGCTGTTGTTGGCTTAATGTATGTCTGGGAGATAACAGGTTTAAATAAATACCTAAACAATGCTTTAAAGATCTGGAACTTTATCGATCAGGTAATTCTAGACAAGATTAATGGGGAATGGTTTTTTAGAGTAAATAAGGATGGCGTACCTTACAAGAATGAAAACAAGGTCGGGCCATGGAAATGTCCCTACCATAACAGCAGGGCCTGTATGGAAATTGTAGGGTTATTGAAACAGCCTGATTTGAACTAAAAACCAAAATAATTTAAACAAATGAAAACAAGTATCCGATTATTGCTAATTTTTTGTTTTTTAACGGCTATAACCTGTAAGGAGGATAATAAAGAAAAACCTAAGGCAACGGTTAGTGAGGCTGATATGTGGATGCTTGGATTCGAAAAAACGGATATAAATCCTATTATGACAGCAGATTCCAGTTATGTTTTCGTGGATCCGGTAACCAATGAAGATGTTCAATGGCAAAAAGCCGATGTATTTAATCCTGCAGCCATAGTGCGGAATGACACCGTTTTTATGCTCTTTAGGGCCGAGGATAACCCTGAAGCCGTTTTGGGAGGAAGAACTTCCCGCATAGGTCTGGCATACAGTACAGATGGAATAAATTTCAGTAAATATCCGGAACCTGTTTTATATCCTAAAGATGATGAATTTCGCAAATGGGATTACCCGGGGGGAATTGAAGATCCCAGAGTTGTAGAAATGCCCGACGGGACTTATTTAATGATGTATACAAGCTGGAATAATGATGTGGCCCGATTATCGAGTGCTACATCAAAAGACCTGAAGAATTGGACCAAGCATGGGCCGGTTTTTGAAAATTTTCAGGAAGGGAAGTTTAATAAAATCTGGAGTAAATCCGGATCAGTAGTAACAGAGTTGAAAAATGGACGGTTAATCGCTAAAAAAGTAAATGGGAAATTTTTAATGTATTGGGGAGAGCTATTTGTCAATTTAGCGCAATCTGATGACGGCATCGATTGGGAACCCTTTTTGGACAAAAAAGGTGAATTATTGCATGTATTCAATCCTACTATTGGTGAATTTGACAGTCATTTAACCGAACCTGGACCGCCAGCTCTTTATACGGAAAATGGAATACTCTTGCTTTATAATGGCAAAAATCTAAGTGGAGAAGGCGCAAGCAAAAAAGTAGCTGAGGGTACCTATTGTGGAGGTCAGGTATTGTTTGATGCTGAAGATCCACCCCGGCTTATCAAAAGACTTGAGGTGCCATTTATATGTCCAAGCCTTCCACATGAAACCAGTGGGCAGTACAAAGCGGGGACTACTTTTATTGAAGGTTTGGTCTTTTATAAAAATAAATGGTTCCTATATTATGGAACAGCTGACAGCATGGTAGGATTGGCCGTGAAATCGGAATAAAATGAGATTAAATATAAGTTTGCTGCTACTCCTATTACTCCTTGGGTGTGATACCAAAAAGGAAGATACAACAATAGTTAAACAGCCAAACATTGTTTTAATCATGGCTGATGACCAGGGATGGGGAGACTTGAGTATACATGGCAATAACAACCTCAATACCCCAAATATTGATGCGCTTGCACAAAATGGTGTTTCTTTTCAAAATTTCTATGTTCAGCCTGTTTGTTCTCCAACGAGAGCCGAGATGCTATGCGGAAGGCAATTTCAGCGGCTTGGCGTTTATGCTACTTCTGCCGGTGGTGAAAGGCTGAATCTGAACGAAACGACACTTGCTGAGGTATTTAAAATGGCAGGTTACCAAACAGCAGCCTATGGCAAATGGCACAACGGCATGCAACCCCCTTATCATCCTAATACCCGGGGGTTTGATGATTTTTATGGCTTTGCTTCCGGGCATTGGGGTAATTATTTTGATCCGCTCATAGAACATAACGGCAAACTGGTAAAAGGAAAAGGGTTTTTAGTAGATGATCTCACTAACAGAGCCATGGAATTTATCACTAAGAATAAGAAAAAACCCTTTTTACTCTATTTACCCTATAATACACCTCATAGCCCAATGCAGGTTCCGGACAAGTATTGGAATAAATTTATGGATAAGGAATTAACCAAAAAACACCGGGATACTGCTATAGAGGATCCCATTTTTACAAGAGCCGCACTTGCCATGGTGGAGAATATTGATGATAATGTTGGCAGGATAATTAATAAATTGAAAGAATTGAATTTAGAGGAAAACACCATTATCGTATACCTTTCAGACAATGGCCCCAACGGATGGCGGTGGAATGGCGGAATGCGCGGAAAAAAAGGTTCAATTGACGAAGGAGGTGTGCGTAGCCCCTTGTTTATCAGTTGGA
>Ga0316198_10000262_pt1 | contig 25780 bp, 26 predicted proteins | sample OudBieAanoxic_MG_FD_204935 | JGI IMG/M metagenome (GOLD analysis project Ga0316198, IMG submission 204935) | Coastal sediment microbial communities from Oude Bieten Haven, Netherlands - site A anoxic | ecosystem: Environmental > Aquatic > Marine > Coastal > Sediment | place: Netherlands... | reverse complement strand
CTCGGTCGATGCGCGCGTGCTCATCCCGCGTCCTGAGACCGAGACGCTCGTGGAGCTGGCCTTGGCGCGCATCACCGACGACCTGACCGGCACCCCTCGGGCCGACCACGCCGAGCCCTACCTGGTGTGGGACATGGGCACCGGCTCGGGCGCCATCAGCGTGGCCATCGCCCTCGAGTTGCGCCGCCGCCGCTACGGCGAGGCGGTCCGGCACTTCGTCTCCGACATCTCCGGCGACGCCCGGGACGTGGCCACCATCAACGTGGTCTCGCACGGTGTCGCGCACCTGTTCACCTTCGCCGAGGGCGACCTCACCGACGTCGCCCCGCTGCCCGGCCGGCCGGTCGACCTGCTGGTGGCCAACCTGCCCTACATCCCATCGAGGCTGCTGCCGGACCTGCCGGTCGCAGCCAGCTTCGAGCCGGCCGGCGCCCTCGACGGCGGGCCCGACGGGCTGGACGTCATCCGCCAGCTGCTGCCACGCCTGCCACAGGTGCTCGACGCCGGTGCCGCCGCTCTGCTCGAGATCGGAAGCGACCAGGGCGAGGCGCTGGGAGCCGCCGTCGAGGCCGCCCTGCCGGGCTGGACCTGCACCATCCACGAGGACCTCTCGGGCAGCCCGCGCGTGGCGCAGGTGGAGCACCCCCGTGACTGACGGTCGCCCGCCGCTCCTGCCGGCTACCGATCCGGACGCGCTGACGGAGGCCGTGCTGGTCATGCAGGCAGGCGGCATCGTGGGCCTCCCCACCGAGACGGTCTATGGCATCGCGGTGGTGCCGCGACCCGAGGCTCTGGCGGCGGTCATCGCCGCCAAGCGGCGGCCCGACGACAAGGGCATCGCCCTGCTCCTCGACGGACTTGATCAGGTCGCCGGGCTGGTCGAAGTGGCACCGATCGCGGAGCGCCTCGCGGCCCGCTTCTGGCCCGGCGCCCTCACGCTGGTGCTGCCGCTGAGGCGGCCGGACCTGGTGCCCGACGCGGTCACCGGCGGCCGCGACACGCTTGGCCTGCGCATCCCGGATCATCCGGTCCCGCGCGCGCTCGCGCGCGAGCTGGGGCCCATCGCGGTGACCTCGGCCAACCGCTCTGGGGAGCCGGCCGCGACCATCCCCGAGGAGCTCGTCGCCTCCGTGGGTCACGCCCTGGCCCTCGTGCTTGACGACGGCCCGGTACGCGGCGGTGTGGCCTCGACGGTGGTGGCCGTTGCCGCGGACGGGTCCGTGCGCGTCCTGCGCGAGGGGGCGCTGACGCACGCTGAGATCGAGACGATCGCCGACGAGGGCTGAGCGCGGCCACGAGTACACTGACCCTCGCAGCGGGAGACCACGTGTGCAGGGAGAGACCGACGGAGCACCGATGACCCTTACCCCCAGCCGTGGACTGGCCGACGCCCCCGTCGCCAGCGTGGACCCCGAGGTGTGGGCCGCCATGCAGGCCGAGCGCGACCGCCAGTTCTGGAAGATCGAGCTCATCGCCAGCGAGAACTACACGTCGGCGGCGGTGATGGAGGCCACCGGTTCGTGGCTCACCAACAAGTACGCCGAAGGCCAGCCGGGTCGGCGCTACTACGGTGGCTGCGAGCATGTCGACGTCATCGAGCGTCTCGCCGAGGAGCGTGCCCTGGCGCTGTTCCCGGGGGCTGAGTTCGTGAACGTCCAGCCGCACTCGGGCGCACAGGCCAACATCGCTGCCTTCCTGGCCGTGCTCGACTACGGCGACACCATCCTGGGCATGAGCCTGGCCCACGGCGGACACCTCAGCCACGGCCATCCCATCAACTACAGCGGTCGCTACTTCGACGTCCACAGTTACGGCGTCTCCGAAGCGGACGGACGAATCGACTACGAGGCGCTCGCGCGACAGGCGCAGACGGTCCGGCCCAAGCTCCTCATCGCCGGCGCCTCGGCCTACCCGCGCATCATCGACTTCGAGCGCATGGCCGCCATCGCGCACGGGGTCGATGCCCTGCTCCTGGTGGACATGGCCCACATCGCGGGGCTGATCGCGGCCGGCGTCCATCCCAGCCCCTTCCCGCACGCCGACATCGTCACCACCACCACCCACAAGACGCTGCGGGGCGCGCGCGGCGGGCTGGTCTTCGGCACGACCGAGCTGGCGCGGTCCATCGACCGGGGCGTCTTCCCCGGCACCCAGGGCGGCCCGCTGATGAACGCCATCGCGGGCAAGGCCGTGGCCCTGAAGGAGGCACAGAGCGAGGAGTTCCGGGCCTATCAGGAGCACACCGTGGCCAACGCCAGGGTGCTGGCCGAGACGCTGCTCGAGGCCGGCACGGAGCTGGTCAGCGGCGGCACCGACAACCACCTCATCCTTGTCGACGTCACGCCCCTGGGCGTGACCGGTGCCGAGGCCGAACAGCTGCTTGACGAGGTCGGCATCACGGTCAACAAGAACGCCATCCCCTTCGATCCGCTCCCGCCCAACACGGCTTCGGGCATCCGCATCGGGACGCCGGCCACGACCACGCGCGGCTTCGGGCCCGACGAGATGCGCCGCGTGGGAGAGCTCATCGTGCGCGCGTTGCGTGGACGTGAGGATGAAGTCGAGCTGGAGGCAGTCCGACGCGAGGTGAAGGAGATCTGCGCACGCTTCCCCGTGCCGGGACTGCCTGAGGCGTGACCTTCGAGGCGCTGCCCGCCATCCTCGTCACGGGCGCCATCGCCGCGGTGATGGCCTTCCTGCTGACCCCCTGGGCCATGCGCTTCGCCACCCGCTCCGGAGCCGTCGACCAGCCGGACTCCGGCCGGCGGATCCACGTCCGTCCCATCCCGCGCGCCGGTGGCCTGGCCGTCGCCGCCGCCTTCGTGGTGGTCGGCCTCATCGCCCTCGGCCTGCAGTGGCAGACCGAGCTCTACGCAGCGGGCCGGCCCTGGCAGCTCGACCGCTGGCTGCTCAGCGAGAACGAGGTCGTGGCCGTCTTCGGCGGGGCCGTGCTCGCTGCGGCCTTCGGCTTCGTCGACGACAAGTGGCAGATCCGGGCCCGTTGGCAGTTCTTGTTCCAGGTGGTGCTGGCGCTCTTCGCCATCGCGCTCGGCCTGCAGATCCTCGAGATCAACAACCCGCTTGAGTTCCTGGGCGGGGTCTTTGCCGACGACACGCTCGTGTTCGAGGGGGTGCTGGCGGCGCTGGTGACTGCGCTCTGGATCGTGGGCATGATCAACAGCATCAACTTCATCGACGGCCTCGACGGCCTGTCGGTAGGCGTGGCCATCATCGCGGCCTTCACGCTCGGCTTCGTGTCGCTGGGCTACGAGTCCTCCTATCAGCCCATCGTGGCGCTCGTTTGTGCGGTCCTCGCTGGTTCCCTGCTGGGCTACCTGCCCTGGAATTTCAACCCCGCCCAGGTCTTCGTGGGCACCACGGGCGTGATGGTCATGGGCTACCTGCTGGCGGTGCTGGCCATCCTGGGCTCGGCCAAGGTAGCGGTGGCCCTGCTCATCCTGGGCGTGCCCATCATCGACACTTTCTGGATCATCACCCGCCGCCTCCTCAGCGGGCACTCGCCCTTCACGCCCGACCGCGGGCACATCCACCACCGCCTGCTGGACCTGGGTCTCAGCCACAGGGGCGTGGTCCTGCTCATCTATGCCATCACGGCCACCCTGGCCGTGGCCAGCGTGCTGCTGGCCGGCGGTTCCGGTCCCATCTATGCCTTCATGGCCATCGTGGTGGGCTCGGGCATCGTGCTCCTGGTCATCACCTTCCGCGGCACCGATGAGGCGCTCGAGGCCACGACCTATGACGAGGACGCGCTTGCCGCCGTGGCCCCGAGCCCCGATCCCGCGGCTGCCTCCGAGCCGCGCGCCGCCGAAGAGCAAGTCTCGAGACCGGCACCACCTTCGGACCGGGGCCACGCCGGCTAGGCCCAGGCGGGGCGCCACGAGCACACTGCTATACTCTGCGCTGCCCCGCGCGGGCGGCAAGGAAGGTCACGGGAAGACAGTCGCATACCTCGCCCTGTTCACGGAAATCGGCGTCATCCTGTTCGTGACCACGCTCGGCGGCGCGCTCGCCGGTCGTTGGCTTGATGACCAGCTCGGGACCCAGCCCTGGCTACTGGTCCTCGGCTTCCTTGTCGGCATGATGCTCGGGGCAGGAACCGACTGGCGACTCGTCAGTCGGTTCCTTGAGAACCTGAAGAAGACCTGAGGCACGCCCTCACGGGGTGCCCCACGCAGGAGTGAGAGTGGCCAGCGAGCCCGTGGAACAGAGCGACACCCCACAGCCCGACACGCCCGACCAGCCCGACGAGCGGTTGATCATGGGCCTGAAGCCGCGCACCCTCGGCCTCATCGTGGCCGGCCTCATCCTGGTCGTGGTCATCGACCTCTTCGCCTTCCTCTTCTTCGCACCCTTCGATCCGGCGACGGGCGATGAGTGCGCCATCAGCGACTCCACCTGCCTCATCAACGGCACGCTCCACTTCCCTGAGCCATACGTCATCTGGACCGCCAGTGGCGAGGAGCCCACGGGCGGTCTCTTCGAGATCAGCATCACCGACACGCTCTTCACCATGGTGCTGCTGACGGTCCTGCTGCTCATCGTGATGTGGTTCGTGGGCCGCGGCAGGGCACCGGTCCCCGGCCTGGCCCAGAACTTCGTGGAGTGGGCCTACGAGTCGCTGGCCAAGTTCGGCCGCGGCATGGGTGGCGCGCGAGCCAACCCCTACATCCCAATCTTCGCTGCCTTCTTCGTGCTCATCCTGACCTTCAACTGGAGCGGCCTCGTGCCGCCCATCGGTCTGATCAACGGCTTGCGCGCGCCCACCAGCGACCTCAACGTGACCATCGGCCTGGCCATCGTGGCCTTCCTCTTCTTCCAGTGGCAGGGCGTCGCCCGGCTCGGCGGTGGCGGCTACCTCTCCAAGTTCTTCCCCTTCTACGAGTTCAAGAACGGCATCGGTGCGGGCTTCATCGCCCTCTTCGTCGGCTTCATCGAGCTCATCCTCGAGTTCATCAAGCCGGTCACGCTGTCCGTCCGACTCTTCGGCAACATCTACGGCGGGGAGGTCGCGCTGGCGGTCATCACCAGCCTGGCGATCGCCATCATCCCCGTCGCCATCTACGGCCTGGAGATCATCCTCACCTTCGTGCAGGCGCTTATCTTCAGCACGCTCGCCCTCGTCTTCACGCTCATCGCCACCGAGTCCCACCATCACGAGGAGGGCCACGTGGCGGAGGAGATGCTGGAGGCCAGCCATCCACCCGCAGAGCCGGCGCCCGCCGGCAATTAGCCCAGCGACCGCTCGGACCGCGGGTCCGACGGACAAGTCACCATCCCCGAGGAGGAAGTCCAGGATGCAAGCGTCAGCACAAGCGGAGTCTCAGGTCGCCGTCGCGAGCCCCCGCACCAGCCGGTTCCGGTTCGCTCCGGTCCACCTGCTGATGGCCATCATCATCGCCGTCATTGCGCTCAGCGTGGTGGCCGGCCCGGTGTTCGGCGCTGAAGAGGGTGCTACCGATGCTGCCGCGGCCGCCGACACGGTCGTCGTGAGCGAAAGCCAGCCGGTCGACCTGGCGCCGCTCGGCGCCGGCATCGCCATCCTCTCCATCATCGGCCCCGCGCTCGGCATCGGCATCCTTGCCGGCATGTCGTCAAGCGCCATCGGCCGCAACCCCGACGCGGGTGAGCAGATCCGCTCGCTGGCCGTCCTGATGGCCGCGTTCGCCGAGGGCCTCGGCGTGATCGCCCTGGTCGTCGGCTTGCTCATCGCGCTGCTCTAGCACGGGGCACGAGCACCACCCATGGAAGTCCTGGCGCTCGCCCGGTTCGCGGGCGAGCAAGTCGCGACCTTCAGCGCCAGCAGCGGTGAGAGTGGCGGGCTGTCGATCAACCTCTTCTGGATCATCGTCGCCGCGCTCAACTTCATCATCTTCGCGCTCATCGCGTACCGCATCGTGCTCATGCCCGTGGGCCAGCGGCTCGAGGCCCGCCGCGAACAGATCGAGCAGGGACTCAAGGATGCGGATGCCGCCCGGCGTGACCGGGAGACTGCGGCCGACGAGCGGCAGGGCATCCTCAACGAGGCCCGCCGCGAGGCCGGCGAGATCGTGCAGCGGGCTCACAAGACCGCCGACGAGACGCGCGAGAAGGGTGTCGCCGATACCGAGACGGACATCGAGCGCATGCGTGAGCGCGCGCTCACCGACATCGACGCCGAGCGCAAGCGCGCCCTCGCCGACGTCCGTGGCCAGGTGGCGGAGCTCGCACTCCAGGCCGCCGGCAAGGTCGTGGGCGAGACCCTCAGCGACGAGCGCGAGAAGCGCCTGGTGAACGAGTTCCTGACGCAGGTCTCGGTCGAGGCGCCGGCCGGGGACGAGCGCAACTGATGGACCGGCCCGTGGAGAGCTCATGGCGCTAGCCCGCAGCACGGCCAGACGCTACGCGGAAGCCGCCTTCGAGATCGCCGAGCGCGATGACTCGATGGAGGCCTGGCTGGCGGCGCTGGCCACCGCCGAGGAGCGCCTGACCGCACCCGAGGTCATGCGCCTGCTCTCCAATCCGGCCATCCCCGCCGGCTCTCGCGTGGACGTGCTCGATCGCGTCCTTGCCGGCGAGGTGGCGGGCGCACAGCGCAACCTGCTGGCGCTGCTCGTGCGTCGGGGCCGCTTCGACCAGCTGCCCGCGGTCATCCGCGAGTTCACGCGTCTCTACCGAGAGCGCGAGGGCATCGTGGAGGCCACCGTGACCTCGGCGGCGTCGCTCGACACGGCCGAGCTGGACGCCCTGCGCAAGCGACTCGAGACGATGACCGGCAAGCACATCAAGCTGCGCCAGACGGTCGACCCCGAGCTCCTCGGTGGCCTCCAGGTCCACGTCGGCGACCAGCTCATCGACGGCTCTGTGAAGGGCCGCCTCGAGCGTCTCCGCTCCGACCTCACGAACATCGCTATCTGACGCCGACCCAGTAAGGAACACGCATGGCTATCCGCTCCGACGACATCACCCAGATCATCAAGTCCGCGATCGACGAGTTCGACTCTGGCGTGGAGACGCGTTCGGTCGGCACCGTCGTGGAGGTCGGTGACGGCATCGCCCGCATCTACGGCCTCGAGGGCGCCCTCGCCAGCGAGCTCCTGGAGTTCCCAGGCGGCATCAAGGGCATGGCCCTCAACCTCGAGGAGGAGACCGTCGGCGCCGTCATCCTGGGCGACTACACCCAGATCAAGGAAGGCGACACGGTCAAGACCACGGGCACCGTGGTCGAGGTCCCGGTGGGCCCCGAGCTGATCGGCCGCGTGGTCGACGTGCTGGGCAACCCCATCGATGGAAAGGGTCCCATCAACGCCAGTGCCACGCGCCCGGTCGAGCGGGTGGCCCCCGGCGTCATCACGCGCAAGTCGGTCGACACCCCGCTGCAGACGGGCATCAAGGCCATCGACGCGCTCATCCCCATCGGGCGCGGGCAGCGCGAGCTCATCATCGGCGACCGCCAGACGGGCAAGACCACGGTGGCGGTCGACACCATCATCAACCAGCAGGGCAAGGGCGTCGTCTGCATCTACGTGGCCATCGGCCAGAAGCTCTCGACCATCGCCCAGACCGTAGCCGTGCTCGAGCGGGAAGGGGCCATGGATCACACCATCGTGGTCGCGGCCGGCGCCGAGGACCCCGCCCCCTTGCAGTACCTGGCGCCGTACGCGGGCGTGGCCATGGGCGAGTTCGTGATGGAGGATGGCGTCAAGCTCGCCGGCGAGACCGTCAAGGACGCCCTCTGCGTCTATGACGATCTGACCAAGCACGCCTGGGCCTATCGCGAGATGTCCCTGCTGCTGCGTCGCCCGCCCGGTCGTGAGGCCTACCCCGGCGACGTCTTCTACCTCCACAGCCGCCTGCTCGAACGAGCTGCGCGCCTGAACGAGGACAACGGCGGAGGCTCGCTGACGGCGCTGCCCGTCATCGAGACGCAGGCCAACGACGTCTCGGCCTACATCCCCACCAACGTCATCTCCATCACCGATGGGCAGATGTTCCTCGAGTCGGACCTCTTCAATGCCGGCCAGCGGCCGGCGCTCAACGTGGGCATTTCCGTCTCGCGCGTTGGCTCGGCGGCCCAGAACAAGGCCATGAAGAAGGTGGCCGGTCCGCTCAAGCTCGACCTGGCCCAATTCCGCGAGCTGGCCGCGTTCGCCCAGTTCGCCTCCGACCTCGACAAGGCCACGCGCGACCAGCTCAACCGCGGCGAGCGCATCTCCGAGGTCATCAAGCAGCCGCAGTTCAGCCCGCTGCCAGTGGAGCGGCAGACGGCCATCCTGTGGGTGGTCACCAACGGCTACCTCGACGATATCGAGACCGGCCAGGTGCGCGACTTCGAGGAGCGCTTCTACCGCTACCTCGAGTCCGAGCAGGGCGAGCTCATGGGCCAGCTGGCGACTGGCGCCTGGGACGATGACATCATCGCGTCCCTGCGCGGCGCGACCGAAGAATTCAAGCAGACCTTCAACGCCTAGAGAGGGCCCGTGCCAAGTCAGCGCGAGATCCGGCGCCGCATCGGATCTGTCGGCAACATCAAGCAGATCACCCGCGCTATGCAGTTCGTGGCTGCCTCCAAGCTCCGTCGCGCCCAGGAAGCGACGCTCGCGTCGCGACCCTACAGCGACAAGCTCGACGAGGTGCTCGCCGACGTGGCGGCCGTGGTCGATCACGACAAGCACCCGCTCCTGGCCGACGAGACCGAGGGCCCTCGCCTCATCGTGCTCTTCACCAGCGACCGGGGCATGGCCGGCTCACTCAACACCAACACCATCCGCTTCGCGGCGCAGGAGATCGCCAAGTCCAGCGACGAGCTGCAGGTCGTGACCGTCGGACGCAAGGGCACCGCGGCCATGCGTCGCGCACACGTGCCCCTCGCGGCATCGTTCGACGGCTTCGGCGACCACCCCGCCTTCACCGACGTGCTGCCCCTGGCGCGGCTGGTCAGCGACGACTTCCTGGCGGGCACCTACAGCAAGGTGCACCTGCTCTACCCGGCCTTCGTCTCGACCCTCGTACAGCGGCCCGAGATGAAGCGCCTCTTGCCGGTCAAGCCCAACCCTGACACGGCCTCGGTCATCCCCGGCGGCGAGTTCATCTTCGAGCCCGACCCGGGCAGGGTCCTCGAGCAGCTCATGCCGCGCTACGTCGCCACTCGCCTCTTCCAGGCCGTCCTCGAGCTCACGGCCAGCGAGCAGTCCTCGCGGATGGTGGCCATGCGCAACGCGACCGACAACGCACAGGAGCTCATCGACGACCTCACCCTCACTTACAACAAGGTGCGCCAGTCCAACATCACGCGCGAGATGATCGAGATCGCGACCGGCTCAAGCAACGCCTAGCACGACGGAGGAACCAGCCCACATGCCGGCAACCACCACCACCAAGCCCGAGCGATCCGCCGGAACCGTCGGGCGCGTCATCGCCATCACCGGGCCCGTCGTGGACGTGGAGTTCCCGGCGGGTCACCTGCCGGCTATCTTCAACGCCCTCGAGATCAAGACCGACGAGCGGTCGGTCACCTGTGAGGTCCAGCAGCACCTGGGCAACAACTGGGTGCGCACCGTGGCCATGACCACCACCGACGGCATGGCTCGTGGCGTGGAGGCCGTGGACACCGGCGGGCCCATCAGCGTGCCGGTCGGGCCAGAGACGCTGGGCCGCGTCTTCAACGTGCTCGGTGACACCATCGACGGCAAGGGCGAGGTCAAGACGGAGACGACCTACCCCATCCACCGGAGGCCGCCCGCCTTCGAGGATCAGGCCACCGCCACCGAGGTCTTCGAGACCGGCATCAAGGTCATCGACCTCATCGCTCCCTTCGCCAAGGGCGGCAAGATCGGCGTCTTCGGCGGTGCCGGCGTGGGCAAGACCGTCATCATCCAGGAGCTCATCCGCAACGTGGCCCAGGAGCACGGCGGCTACTCCGTCTTCGCCGGCGTGGGCGAGCGCTCGCGCGAGGGCAACGACCTCATCGCCGAGATGACCGAATCGGGCGTCATCGAGAAGACCGTCTTCAGCTTCGGCCAGATGAACGAGCCGCCCGGCGCGCGGCTGCGCGTGGCCCTGACCGGTCTGACCATGGCCGAGTACTTCCGCGATGAGGGGCGTGACGTGCTCCTCTTCGTGGACAACATCTTCCGCTTCACCCAGGCCGGCTCGGAGGTCTCCGCGCTGCTCGGCCGCATGCCCTCGGCGGTGGGCTACCAGCCCAACCTGGCCACGGAGATGGCCGCGCTGCAGGAGCGCATCACCTCCACCAAGACCGGCTCCATCACCTCGCTGCAGGCCATCTACGTGCCCGCCGACGACTACACCGACCCGGCCCCGGCCACGACCTTCGGCCACCTCGACTCGACCATCCGCCTGGAGCGCTACCTGACCGAGCTGGGCATCTACCCGGCGGTCGACCCGCTGACCTCGACCTCCCGCGTGCTCGACCCACTCATCGTGGGCCAGGAGCACTACGAGGTCGCGCGCGAGGTCCAGCGTGTGCTGCAGCGCTACCGCGACCTGCAGGACATCATCGCCATCCTCGGCATCGACGAGCTGTCCGAGGAGGACAAGTCCCTCGTGGCCCGAGCCCGCCGGCTGCAGCGCTTCATGAGCCAGCCCTTCTTCGTGGCCGCGGTCTTCACCGGCCGTGACGGCGAGTACGTGCCCATCAAGGACACCGTGGCCTCCTTCAAGGACATCCTCGAGGGCAAGGCCGACGACCTACCCGAGCAGGCCTTCTTCCTGGCCGGCACCCTCGACCAGGTCCGCGAGAACGCAGCCAAGCTCTCCCAGGCCTAGAGGAAGCGCCATGCCCTTGCTGCTGGAGATCGTCACGCCCGAGCGCCAGGCCTACTCGGACCTGGTCGACGCGGTCTACTGCCCCGGCACGGAGGGCGAGTTCGGCGTGCTCCCGCACCACGCACCTCTGCTCTCCATGCTGGGCGTGGGCGAGCTGCGCATCCAGAGGGCCGGCGAGGAGGAGTACTTCGCCATCGCCGGTGGCTTCGTGCAGGTCCTGCCCGACAAGGTCACGGTCATGGCTGAACTGGCCGACCTCGCGGCCGAGATCGACCTCGAGGCTGCCGAGGAGGCTCGCAACGAGGCCGAGCGCGCCATCGCCGCCGGTTTCGACGAGCCGGCCGACCTGGCCAAGGCCCGTGCCGCCATGGAGCGGGCGCTGCTGCGAATCCGCGTGGCTGAGCGCCGTCATCGCGAGGGTCCGCGTCAGCGCCGCTAGCCCAGATGGCCGAGACTAGGCGCTGATGGCACCGACCCGGCCCTTCCACTGGGAGTACGACGCTCCGGCTGTCCCCGATGAGACGATTCGCATCGAGGGCGGTCGGCCGCTGCGCGGCGACGTGCCCATCAGCGGCTCCAAGAACGCCGCCCTCAAGCTGCTGGCCGCGGCCACGCTCACGGGCGAGCGCTGCCGCATCACCAACGTACCCAACATCGCGGACGTCTCGCTCATGGCGGAGGTGTTGAGCGACCTCGGCGTCGTTGTCGACCACCCCGAACCCAACACCTACGAGGTCAGCGCGGGCGACATCGACTGGAGCTTCGTACCGCTGGAGGCAGCGGCCAAGATGCGCGCCAGCTTCATCCTCCTGGGCCCGCTGCTGGCGCGCGTGGGCAAGGTCATCATCAGCAACCCCGGTGGCGATCGCATCGGAAGGCGCCCGGTCGACCTCCACGTACGAGCCATGGAGGCGCTCGGCGCGACCATCGAGTACCGCAACGGCTACTACTTCGCGCAGGCGCCCGGCCGCCTGCGCGGTGGTGACGTGGTGTTCCCGCATGTCACCGTCATGGGCACGGAGAACGCCATCCTGGCCGCGACGCTGGCAGACGGCCACACCACCATCCGCCCGGCCGCCCAGGAGCCTGAGATCGATGACCTCATCCACATGCTGCAGGCCATGGGCGCAGAGGTCGAGCGCACCGCCCCCGACGTCATCGAGGTCGAGGGCAAGCGCCGCCTGCGCGGGGCCACCCACCACGCCATCGCCGACCGCATCGAGGCCGGCACCTTCGCCGTGGCCGCCGCCATCACCGGCGGCGAGGTGACTCTGCGCGGCGCTCCTGGCGAGCACCTCGGTGCCTTCCTCGACGTGCTCCACGAGGTCGGGGTCGACGTCAGCGGCGAAGGGGACCGCATCATCGTGCGCGGCGCAGAGCCGGGCGTCGGCCGCTACCGCGCAACCGACATCGAGACCGCGGCCTATCCCGGCCTGGCCACCGACCTGCAGCCGCCCACCGGCGTACTGCTCTCGCAGGCGGCCGGGCGCAGCACCGTCCACGAGACCATCTACGAGGACCGCCTGGAGTGGCTCAGCGACCTCGGCCGCATGGGGGCAGAGGCGCGCATCGTCGACCCTCACCGGGCCGTCATCAGCGGACCCTCCCAGCTGCAGGGCGCAGAGGTAGAGGTCGGCGACCTGCGCGCCGGCGCTTCGCTCATCCTGGGCGCGCTGGCCGCGGACGGCCCCTCGATCATCCATGGCGTGCACCACGTGCGGCGCGGCTACGAAGGTATCGAGGGCAAGCTGCTCGACCTCGGGGCGGCCATCGAACAGGTAACGGAAGCGTAGCCACCGGGCCATGAAGATCGGCATCGACCTGGGCACGGCCAACGTGCTCGTCTACGTCAAGGGCAAGGGCATCGTCATCCGCGAGCCCTCGGTGGTGGCCATCAGCGAGAGCAACCACATCGTGGCTGTGGGCGAGGAAGCGCGCGAGATGATCGGGCGCACGCCCGACAACATCAGCGCTATCCGGCCCATGAAGGACGGCGTCATCGCCGACTACGTCATCACCGAGGCCATGCTGCGCTACTTCATCCGCAAGGCCGGCCGCACCTTCACCAAGCCGGAGGTCATGGTCTGCGTGCCGTCGGGCGTGACCAGCGTCGAGAAGCGCGCAGTGCGTGACGCGGCGCTCAAGGCCGGCGCTCGCGAGGCCTACCTCATCGAGGAACCGCTGGCCGCGGCCATCGGCGCCAACGTGCCCATCAGCGGGGCCTCGGGCAACATGGTCATCGACATCGGCGGCGGCACCAGCGAGATCGCGGTGGTGGCGCTGGGCGGGATCGTCGTCAGCCGTTCGCTGCGCGTGGGCGGCAACCGCTTCGACGAGGCCATCGCCAGCTACATCCGGCGCAAGTACAACCTGATGGTCGGCGAACGCACGGCCGAGGAGGTCAAGATCGCGATCGGCACGGCCCTGCCGCTGGAACGCGAGCTCACCCAGGACGTGCGCGGTCGCGATCTCATCGCCGGCCTGCCCCGCACCATCCCGCTCACCAGCTCGGAGATCATGGAGGCCATGGAGAAGCCGCTCCAGCAGGTCGTGACGGCCGTGCGCGCCGTCCTCGAGGAGACGCCCCCGGAGCTGGCCAGCGACATCATCGACAAAGGCATGGTCATGACCGGCGGAGGCTCGCTGCTGCGCAACATGGACCGCCTCTTGACGCAGGTCACGGGTGTGCCCTGCCATGTGGCCGAGAACGCCCTCAACTGCGTGGCCCTCGGCACCGGCCTGGCCATGGAGCACTTCGACTTCTTCAAGGGCTCGCTGGTCCAGCGCATCTAGGCATGACGGCGACCAGCGGCGAAGCACGCTCCTTCGCGGACCTGCACTGCCACAGCTCGTCCTCGTTCGACTCGCTCGCCGACCCAGGCGCCATGATGGCCAAGGCCGTGCGTCTGGGCCTGACCCACCTGGCCATCACCGACCACGAACGCATCGACGGTGCGCAGGCCGCAGCCGAGGCCGCGCCGGCGGAGCTGCAGGTCATCGTGGGCGAGGAGGTCCGCACCGCCGACGGCGACATGCTCGGCCTCTTCCTGCAGCAGGTGATCCCGCCGGGGCTGTCGGCGGCGGAGACGGCCGCGGCGATCCGCGAGCAGGGCGGCCTGGTCGGCCTGCCCCATCCGTTCGACTCGCATCGCTCTTCGGGGGGTAGCCAGGCCGGGGCGGTCGACCAGAAGCTGGAGTCCCTGGCCGCTATGGTGGACTACGTGGAGACGCACAACGCCCGCGCCTATCGCGACGCGAACCCCCTCGCGGGGGCGTTCGCCGAGCGTCATGGGCTGCCCGGCGTAGCCTCGTCGGACGCGCACAGCATCACCGAGGTGGGCGTCGCTTCCACCGTCCTTCCCGGCCGCTTCGCCACGGCCGAGGAGCTGCGGGCGCTGCTGCCGCACGCAGAGATCGTGCGCGGTCGCGCTTCCTACTACGTGCGCCTGTGGACGCCGCTGGCCAAGCTCGTCAACCGCCTGAAGGGCAACGGACGCATCCAGCCCGCCTCGGCCGAGCAGGGGTCGCCGTGAGCGACGAGCCCACGCGGCGCGAGCAGGAGCCCACCATCCGGGACCGCACCGAGCCCTTCGTCCTGGCCCTCGATGAGACGCCGGAGGTAGGCGAGGCGGTCAAGGAGAACCCGCTCGTCCAGGACGATCTCTCCGAGGGCGCTGTGCCCATCAGCGACCGGCTGCGCAACCGGCGCACACAGGCCTCCATCATCGTCCCGGTCATCGTCCTCATCCTCTTCGCCGCGGCCCTGCCCGGGTTCGAGCTGCAGACGCTGATCGACTACGTGCTCAGCGCCGACCCCTTCTGGCTGCTCGCGGCCTTCGTCATCTACTACATCGGCTTCCCCCTGCGCGGCTACCGCTGGTCGCTGCTGTTGAGCGGCATCGGCGCCAAGGTCAGCGTGCGCGACTCGACCGAGATCATCTTCGTCAGCTGGCTGGTCAATAGCGTGGTACCGGCCAAGCTGGGCGAGGTCTACCGCGCCTGGCTGCTGAAGGTCAACTTCCCGGTGTCGCTGTCATCGACCTTCGGGACGATCTTCATCGAGCGCATGTTCGACATCTTCGCCATCGTCATCCTGGGACTGGGTGCGGCCTTCTGGTCGTTCCGCACCGGCGTCGACGAGACCGTGCGCGCGATCATGTTCCTGGGCATCGTGGTCGTCTTCGTCATCGCCGTCGGCCTCTTCACGCTGCGCAACTTCGGGCGCCGGCTGGTCGACCGGCTGCCGCTGCCGGACAGGGCCAATGAGCTGTACGAGCGCTTCGAGGTCGGCGTCTTCTCGATGGATCGGCGATCCCTGCCGATGGTGGCCCTGCTGACGCTGCTCATCTGGACCACCGAGGCCATGCGCCTGCTGTTCGTCACCTACGCGCTCGGCTTCGAGATCTCGCTCGGCATCAGCGGCGCCTTCTTCGTGGCCCTGGTGGCCTCGCTCCTCACGGCCGTGCCCTTCACCCCCGCCGGGCTGGGCATCGTCGAGGCCGGCATCGTGGGTCTGCTCACGGTGGTCTACCAGGCCGACCCCAACGAGGCTGCTGCCATCGCCCTCGTCGACCGGGCCATCAGCGTGCTCTCGGTCATCGTCCTCGGCTTCATCGCCTACCTGCTCTCGCCCAAGACCAAGGGTGGCCGGCCGGCCAGTGACGACGACGCGGAGGCCGCGGAGGGCAACGTCGGTCCGGTGGTGGCCGACGCCGACGCTCCCGAGCAAGAGGAGGGGGGCGAGCCCGTCGGACAAGAGGCGACCACGGCCTAGCGAGGGCACAGCGCCGGGCAGGCGCGGGCTTGGGCCGTGGTCGGGTGGACTCGCGATCGGCGGCGCCGGGCGCCGGGGATCAGTGCTTCTTGTTGGGCTCGTCCGAACGAGGCACCTGGCGCACCGCGGCGACAGGGCGGACCGGTGCGTAGCGGCCGGTCTGCCGCACCGAAAGGCGGCGCATGCGCAGGGCGAGGTAGTACTCCATCACCTGGCGGACCTGCGGTTCGCTCATCAGCTCGTCCGAGCGCAGCGCGTACTCCACGCGAGCCGTGGGGTGCGTGCTGGAGGACGAGGTCAGGCCGAAGTACTGCGGGGATTCGGTGTCGTCACGCAGTTCGCGCAAGCCCTTGGCCAGCTTGGTGGCCGTACCGAGGGAAGGCGTGCGGTCGCCACGGAGCAGGCGCGAGATCGTGGAGTGGTCCACGCCGGACTGCTGCGCCAACTGGCGCTGGGACATCTTCTTGGCCTTGAGCTGAGCTCGCAGCCACTCGTTGAAGGCCCGTGGGTTCTGGACGCTCATAGCACCCCGACAGCGTCTTTCGTGCAGACACCTCAGCGCCTTCGCTTCGGTGCGGCCACCGTCCGGCGGCAGGGACATCATCGGTGCGCGCACGCCCCACGGGATATGGTCCATTGGTACGGGGTACTGGTGGGGGATGGGTCCTCCAGCGGTCGCGGACCCGCCCTCGCAGGCGGATCGGACCGGGTCTAATAGCCGCCGCCGACCGTCGGTTCGATGAGCCCGTAGCGGCCGTCCTTGCGGCGGTACAGCACGGCTACTCGCTCGCTCTCGGCGTTGACGAAGATGAAGAAGGTGTGGCCGAGCTCCTCCATGCGCGTGATGGCGTCCTCCTCGAACATGGGCTCGATGGCGAAGCGCTTGACCTTGACGATGCGCGAATCGTCTTCGGGTGCCGCCGTCTCATCGGCAGCCAGGGCCGACTCCGACTCCGTCAGCGGCTGGTAGGGCGGGACCTGTTCGGCGTAGCGTGCATGCTCGGCGCGGCGGCGATCGCGCGGACGCTGGCGCGCTTCTACGACGCGGCGTTCGATCTTGTCGATGACGTCGTCGGCGGCCACCCGGAAGGTGGAGGCCGTGCCCACGCCCCGCAGATGCTGGCCGGCGACATCGACAGCCACGTCCACGATGTGGCTGTCATCGACCTTGCGGTTGCCCTCCAGGCGCAGCTCTACCTCGATCTCGCTGCGGTCGTCGAGCATCCGCTCCAGCCTCCGTAGCTTGCGCTCGATGTAGGCGCGGTCCTTGTCGGAGACGGTCAGGTTCTTGCCTCTGATCGTGGTTCGCACCAGCTGCACCTCCGCTTTTGGACCGATGATAGGCCGCGCACGACCGCCCCGCCGCGGCCGGACGACGTCTTCGGGCGGGCCCCATGGCCCTGACGCACCGGTGCCTAGCGATCGCGTGCCACCGTCACCGCGGAGACTGCGAGGGCGCCGGCCTCGAGCAGCGCCCCGGCGCAGCCGCCAAGCGTGGCACCGGTGGTCATGATGTCGTCCACCACGACCATCCAGCGACCCGCGATGTGGATTTCGGCACCGGGGACGGCCGCGAAGGCGCCGGCTGTGTTGCTGGCCCGCTGGGCCTGTCCCAAGGCGTGTTGGGCGGCCGTGCGCTCGCGCCGCTCGAGGCAGCGTACGGCGGGCAGGCCCAGTCGCATGGCCATGGCACGGGCCAGCTCCTCGGCCTGGTCGAAGCCGCGCTCACGACGCCGCGAGGCGTGCACCGGCACCCAGGTCAGCACCTCGCCGCCCCGCCCGGCCGCACTCCAGCGCTCCGCGAGGGCCTCGGCCAGGGGCTCCCGGAGCCGCCTGGCACCGCCGTACTTGTAGGCCTGCAAGGAGGCACGCACCGGTCCGCTATAGGCGGCACACCACTCCAGCTGCAGGATGCCCGGCGGCAGCGAGGCAGGCAGGCCCAGCGGCATCCCTGGCGGCTCCTCCAGCCGCCGACGCAGCGGCGCCCGACAGCGGGCGCACAGCACCGCGTCCTCCCGTCCGCAGCCGGCGCACCGCGGAGGCATGAGCAGGTCCAGCAGCGCTCGCATGGGGCCAGCATGGCGAGCAGGGCGTATCGGTGGCCTGGTTCCCGCTTGGCCGGCTCTTGGCTGGCGCCGCCGGCGGTGCTGGTTCAGACCACCGCGAAGACGACCTCGTCGTCGACCGAGACGCCCACACGAGCGAGCGTGCCCGCGGGCATCTCGACCACGCCCTCGGCGCCACGCACGGGCATGACGATGCCGCGCCAGGGCGGCAGGTCCGGACGCACGCCGACCACCCGCCGGCGCCCCTCCGCGTCGGCGCGGGAGACGAAGAGCGCGTCGATGGGGAAGCGCATGAAGAACATGTGGATGCTGTTGCTCGCGAGATAGAGCCCCTGGTCCTCGTCCATGGAGGCGCGACCCATGAGGCCCATGAAGCGCTGCACGAACGACTCGCCCAGCACGAGCCGGTCGCAGATGACGGTGTCGTCAGCGATACGGCGCAGGCATAGCCGCTCTTCACTCATGTGCTCGATCCTCGCGGCCTGGAGAGCCTAGACGTTGCCCAGGTTCTTGACGATGAGGATCATGGCCGGCCCCAGGATGACGATGAACATCGAGGGGAAGATGCAGCCGACGAGCGGGAAGAGCATCTTGATGGGCGCCTTCGCGGCGAGCTCCTCGGCGCGCTGCCGGCGCTCGATGCGCAGCTGCTCGGACTGCACCTCGAGGACGTTGGCGATGGCCACACCGAGCTGCTCGGCCTGGACGATGGCTCCGATGAAGTTGGTCAGGGCGGGTACGTTCGTGCGCGCCACCATCTCCTTGAGCGCATCACGCCGAGGCTTGCCGATGCGCACCTCCGCGAGCGCGCGACGGAACTCGTCCGTCAGCGGGCCCTCTGTCTTCTCGATGACCTTGCCCAGGGCGGCGTCGAAGCCGAGGCCGGCCTTGACCGAGATGGTGAGCAGGTCGAGGGTGTCCGGGATGGCCAGCAGGATGGCCTTCTGGCGTGACCGGATGCGCGTGCTCAGCCAGTAGTCCGGTACGAAGAAGCCGACGACCAGGGCCACGCCCGCGACGACCAGGGTGGTGCTCGCCGGGTTGCGCATGGCCAGGCCGAAGAGGAGGAAGGCGAGTCCGCTGACGATGACCGCGGCCACCACCTTGAGGCCCATGAAATCGATCGTGCGCAGGCCGTAGGGGTAGCCGGCCTCGGCCAGCTTGCCTTCCGTCCGACCGATCCGCTCCCGGGAGGTGAGTCGGGTGCCGATGCCCGAGAGCCGCCGCATGAGCGGTCGCATGGTGCGGTCCATCAGCGGCTGCTGCAGCTCGATCTCCTCGAGGCTGGTGACGCCTTCGAGGGTGCCCAGCTGGGTCAGCCGCGCCTGGACTGGATCAGCGTTGCGAGAGCCCAGCAGGGCCCAGACGATGAGCAGGACGCCGCCGGCAGCCAGCAGCGCCATCAGGAAGGGGAGTCCCATGGGCTAGACCTCGATGTCGACGATGCGGCGGATGGCCAGGAAGCCGACGAGCATCATGATCGCGCCGATGGCGAGGATGATGACGCCCATGGGGATGCCGACGATCTCGGGTGGCCCGAACATCGGCTCCATGAACTCCGGCGCGATGATGGAGAGGATCACGACCAGGAAGATGGGCAGGCCGGCGACGACGTAGCCGGACATGCGCTGCTGCGCCGTGAGCGTGCGGATCTCGCCCATGATGCGGATGCGCTCGCGGATGGTGAAGGCGATGGAGTCCAGGATCTCGGCCAGATTGCCGCCGACCTGGTGCTGGATGGTGATGGCCGTGGTCATCAGCTCCAGGTCGTCGGAGCGGACGCGGCGGACCATGTTGGTCAGGGCCTGTTCGAAGGGCAGGCCCAGGTTCACCTCGCGGATGACGCGGTTGAACTCGGTCGAGACGGGCGGCTGCGTCTCGCGCACGACCAGCTCGATGGCCTGGAGGAAGGAGGCGCCGGCGCGGAGCGCGTTGGCGACGAGCGTGATGGTGTCAGCGAGATGGTCGTTGAAGGCCCGCAGGCGCCTGGCCTTGCGGTGGCCGACGTACCAGCGCGGTACGAACCAGCCCAGCACGACGGCTACCAGCAGCGCCAGGGGGCTGGACAGGCCCGGCAGGACCGTCTGACCCAGCAGATAGGTCACCATGGGGGCGCCCACGATGGCGCCCACCCGGATGGCCAGGTACTCGGACGGACGAAGCTGCAGGTCGGCGCGGGCGAGGTCGCGCGCCATGGTCGAGCCCCAGTCGCGCTGGGAGACGGCGCGATCCGCGGCCGCCGCTGTGCGACCGCCGAAGAGGCGCTCACGCATCGACTTCGTGTCGCGGGCGTCGCTGCCCTTGCGGGCCTCGGTGGCCGCGACGGCGACCTGTTCGATGCGCTCGGTGGGTGAGACCCGCCGGCCGCCGAAGATGCCGAAGAACAGGAGCAGGACCGCCGCAGCGGCCATGATCGCGACGAGGACGGCAGGATCCATGGTCGACTCCTAGTTCCGGTATCCGAAGAGCGCAGGCGGCAGGTGGATACCCATGACCTCGAACTTCTCGGTGAACTTGGGGCGGATGCCGGTCGGGCGCAGCATGCCCTCGATCTGGCCATCCGTGATGCCGGTCTGCTCGAAGGTGAAGACCTCCTGCATGACGATGACGTCGCCCTCCATGCCCTGCACCTCGGTGATGCTGGTGACACGGCGAGTGCCGTCCTTCAGGCGCGACTGGTGGACGATGAGGTCGACGGCGGACGCGATCTGCTCGCGGATGGCCCGCAGCGGCAGGTCGACGCCGGCCATCAGTACCATCGTCTCCAGGCGGGCGAGCATGTCGCGCGGGCTGTTGGAGTGGCCCGTGGACATCGAGCCGTCGTGGCCCGTGTTCATGGCCTGCAGCATGTCGAGGGCCTCGGCAGAACGACACTCACCGACGACGATGCGATCAGGACGCATGCGCAGCGAGTTGCGGACGAGCTCGCGGATGGGGATCGCGCCCTTGCCCTCGATGTTGGGCGGGCGGGACTCGAGGGTGATGACGTGCTCCTGGCGGAGCTGCAGCTCGGCTGCGTCCTCGATGGTCACGATGCGCTCGTCGTTGGGGATGAACGAGGAGAGCACGTTCAGCGTGGTCGTCTTGCCCGAGCCGGTGCCACCGGAGACGAAGACGTTCAGCCGCGCCTCGACACAGGCCTTGAGGAAGTCGAACATCTCGGGCGTGGCCGTGCCGAAGCGGATGAGGTCGTCGACCGTGAAGGGGCTGGCGGCGAACTTGCGGATGGTGATGACCGGTCCCACCAGGGAGAGCGGCGGGATGATGGCGTTCACACGAGAGCCGTCGGTGAGACGGGCGTCGACCATCGGGCTGGACTCGTCCACGCGGCGGCCGATGGGGGCGATGATGCGGTCGATGATGCGCATCACATGGTCGTCGTTCTGGAAGGAGATGTTGGTCAGCTCCAGGCGTCCACCGCGCTCGATGTAGACCTGGCGCGGGCCGTTGACCATGACCTCGGTGATGGACTCGTCCCGCAGCAGCGGCTCCAGCGGACCCAGGCCCACGATCTCGTCGGTGATCTGCTCGAGCATGCGCACGCGTTCGGCGCGAGTAAGGGCCAGGCCCTCCTCGTCGACCGCGATGCTGAAGATCTCCTCGATCTGACGCCGCACCTCGACCTGATTCGTGAGGTCGAGCTTGGGGTCGAGATCGGAGATGACGCGCTGCTGGATGCGGTACTTGGTGTCACGGAAGGACTCACGCACCGGCACCTGGCTCATGACGCGCTGGGGCATGGGCGGCGGCGGAGAGCCTCCCGGTTGGGCCGGTGGCGTCGCCGGCGACGGGGTCGCACCCGGCGGCGGTGCCGGCGCGGGGGCGTTGGCCGGCGCACCCTCGCCGGCAGGCTTGGCGCTCTCGATCCGCTTCAGCAGTGACATCTCAGGTTCTCCCTACGAGTCCATGACGACTTCACCGCCGTCCGAAGAGTTTGCGACCAGGCTCCTTCTCTTCCTCGCCGTCGGGGGAGCCTTCACCCTGGACGAGCGCGCGTGAGATCTTGAGGATGTCCTCGCTCACGGGAGCCTGGCTGTTGCTCCACACGAACGGGACGCCGCGGTTGAGTGCGTAGACCACGGTGCGGCCGTCGGAGACGACCTGGTGGTCGATCTTGCGGCCGACCGAGTTCTCCACGTCGGCCACACGGATACCGAAGGCGGAGTCGGCTCGGTTGAGCACGAGCTTGAGGCGATCGCCGTAGCCCAGTTGGTCGGCCACCTCGAGGAAGAGCCGGATGTTCTTGATGTTGGTGATCTCGAGCGTGAGGATCGTGAGGATCACGTCAGACATATCCAGCAGCGCCAGCGACACGTCGTTGAAGTGCGGCCACAGGTCCACGATCGTGAAGTCGTTGGTCTCGCGCAGCCGGTTCGTCATGCGGCGGATCTGGTCGACCGTGATGAGCTCTGCCATCTCCGGGCTCGGCGGCGCGAGGAGTACCTTGATGCCCGTGCTGTGGTTGATGAGCGTGGTGTCGACGAGATCCTCGTCGGTCGAGGCCGGGTCGGCCACGACGTCGATGATCGACTTGTTCTTGGGATTCAGGTTCAGCAGCACGCCCACGTCGCCGAACTGGAACGAGCCATCGACCAGCGTCACCGCCTGGCGCTGCTCGCCGGCCATGGCCACGGCCAGGTTCACCGCCAGCGTTGTGCGCCCGACGCCGCCCTTGGGCGCGAAGAGGGTGACGACCTTGCCGTTCTTGGTGCTGCTCTCGGCACCGCTCTGACCAGCCTGCGCCGGCACGACCATGCGCCCGCGCTTCTGCCTCTCGCGCACATGCACCTGGCGGATCGACGCAGTCAGCTCGTCCGAGCTGAAGGGCTTGACCAGGAACTCCCGGGCCCCGGCCAGCATCGAGCGGCGCAGGTAGTCGGCCTCGCCCTGGACGCTCATCATGATGATCGAGGTCAGGGGGTAGGTGGCCGAGATGCGCTCGGTGGTGGCGATGCCATCCATGCCCGGCATGTTGATGTCCATGAGCAGGACGTCCGGCTGCAGCTTGCCGGTCAGCTCGAGCGCCTCCTCACCGGACGAGGCAGCACCGACGACCTCGATATCTGACTCGAAAGAGAGCAGCTTGGTCAGGTGCTCTCGGGTCTCGGCGATGTCGTCGACGATGACGACTCGGATCTGTTCGCTCACGCTCGGTTCCTCTCGGCCGTGTTCGGCAGGCGGCCGGATCGGGTGATTATGGATGGCCCGACGATACGGCAATACCCGCCAACAGCGTGCAAGTGCGCCTTGTGCGGTTCGAGCGCGTGCTCATCGGGGGTCGACAACAAGAGCAGGACTCCAACTGATGTGACAAGTGTCACCGGAATCCTAGGCACGACACACCGCCCCGGCGATATGACTATTGGGCTATACGCTATAGGAGCCGCGTGCGCCCCTGCGCTCGGTCAAAGCTATGATGCGAGCGACATCCAACGCACCCATCCCGAGGTTCCCGTATGCGCCAGATCCGACTGCGTAGGCTGCGCCGGCGTCTGGGTCTCTATCAGCCGCCGGCCCCCAAACCCAAGCCCATGGATCCGGCCAGCATCCGGTCGCGCCGCAAGGTCTTCGAGACCCTGCCCGACCATCCTGAGTGCCCCGAGGGCTGGACCACGGGCGCGCCCGACTTCGTCATCTTCGGCGCCCAGAAGTCCGGCACCACCTGGTGGTTCCGCCTTATCGAGCAGCATCCCGGCGTGGTCCAGCCCTCCAACCAGCGCCCGGAGCTGCACTTCTTCGACCGGCTCTGGGACGAGTGGCCCAGCGAGGAGCACATCGCGCGCTACCACCGCTACTTCCCGCGGCCGGAGGGCAAGCTCGCCGGCGAGAAGACGCCGGAGTACATGAACTGCGCATGGGTCCCGCCGATGGTCAAGCTGGCCGCACCGGAGGCCAAGGCCATCGTGCTGCTGCGCGACCCCGTCGATCGCTATGTCAGCGGCTTGAGCCACCAGGACCGCGGCGGCCTGCTCGACGGCCAGAGCATGGAGGGCGAACTCCGCGTCTTCGGCGACCGCGTGCGCGTCGTCACCGACGCCATCGAGCGCGGTCTCTATGCCACGCAGCTGGAGTGGCTGCTACAGCAGTATCCGGCGGACCGCCTGCTCGTACTGCAGTACGAGGCCTGCTCGGCCGATCCGGCAGCCCAGCTGGCGCGCACCTTCGAGTTCCTCGGGCTGCCGCCCCACGAGTTACCGGCGGACGAGCTCGTCCGGCCGCGCAACAAGTCCAAGCTGGAGAAGGTACGCGTGCCACCAGAGCACCAGGAGCTGCTGGCGAGCTACTACTGGCCCGAGGTGGAGCGCCTGCGCACGCTGGTGCCACAGCTGGACCTGGGCCTGTGGCCGCATTTCGCCGATCGTGTCACCGAGAGGTCCGGACAGACGTCGACGCCGGCGACGGTCGCCGGCGTCGAAGCCTAGGATGCGGTCGACAGGCTAGATCGCCGCGCCGATGGTCGACAGGATCGAGGAGATCTCGCCGCCCAGGAAGATGAGCGCCCCGATGGCGATGATGGCGATGAGGGCCAGGATGAGTGCGTACTCCGCGAGGCCCTGACCGCGCTCGTCAGCGTCAAGGATGGGGTGTACGACAGGCGGGGCCAACCTTCCCCGGACCTCCGTGAGCACCGCAAGCCTCGGCTCGGACCCCGACCGCACCCGGGCCGACCGGGTGGCCAGCCGACGCGTGCGGGCGTCGGCGCTAGCGCCGGATGGGCGCGACCAGCTCCATGACCTGTCCATCGTGGCGCATGGTCAGGCTCATGCCCAGTGCGCTTGCGCGGTTCTCGATCTCCCGCACCCGCTCCGCGGGAAGCGACCGTGAGGCCAGGTCGGCCGCTCGCTCAGCGGTGCGCTTCTCTTCCATCATCGCCAGCAGGGCTGGGGGCGTCTCGACCGATCGCGACGCCGCCATGTCGCTGGACTCCGCCTGGCCCTCGGGATTGAGCCGCGGCCAGGTCGCCTCCACGGTCGCGACCAGCTCGCGCTCGGACCAGTCGAGCCGCACCAGCACGGATGGCGGCCGCTGCTCGAGGTAGCCGCCCACGGCCTCGACGACGCTCCGATAGACCGCGCTCTCGATGTCCGAGTCCATGCGCTCCTCGGTGCCCCGCGAGTCGAACTCCACGCTGATGCCCTCGCGCCGGGCACGGTCGTTGGCGATGCGCCGCAGCGTCGGACCCAGGCCGAGGTCATCGAGCACCATGGGGCGGATCTCGAAGATGAAGGCCTTCGTCGCGTCGAGTGCCTGCTGCACCAGCTTGCGCAGGGATTCGATCTCCTCGACGGCGCGTGCGTCTGCCTTCTGCACCATGCGCTCCACGATCTCCGCCTGCAGGCCGATGTTGGCCAGCGACTGTGCTGGTCCGTCGTGGAGCTGACGCACGATGTCGCGCCGCAGGTCCTCCTGGCTGCGCATCTCCATGGCCGGCTGGCTGAGCCCCGGCGCGCCGCTGCCGCCGGCCGCCTCGGCTAGAGCACGCAGACCCTCGCTGGCTACGGGCGTCGGACGGATGGATACGCCACCCATCGTGGCCAGGCTGTTGTCCAGCTCGACCAGGCGCTGGAGGAAGCGGGCAAGCACGCGCTGCTTGCCTTCGAGCACCTGTCGCTGTGCATCGAAGAGCATCTCGCGGCGGGTCAGCGCGAGGAGGCTGTCGCGCAACTCGGCCACCTCGGCGGGGTCTGCACCGGCACTGGTCTCGAGCTTGCCCAACTCCGTCTCTACCTTGGAGCGGCGGCCCTCGTGGCGCTCGACCTCCAGGAGGACCTGTTCCATGAGCATGTCGATCTCGCCGTTCTCACCCTCGATGCGGGCGATGTCCTCCTCCAACTCCCGTCGCACGCCCGCCACGTCGGCCTGGCCGGGCCGCACGCTGGGCATGGGTGGTGGTGGCGGCACGTCGCTGGGGGGCGGCATCGGCGGGCGCGCCGGCGCAGGCATGCCCGCAGGGGGCGGGGAAGCGGCGTGGCCGCCCTCGGCCGCGCCGGGTCGGCCGGGATCGGCCGGCGGGGGTCCAGGAGCGCGGGGAGGCTCCGGCGCGCTCAATCCTCGGGGATCCTGATCCAGCCCTGCTTCATGGCGTACACCACCGCCTGGGTGCGGTCATTGACCGACAGCTTGCGAAGGATCGAGCTCATGTGGTTCTTGACCG
>Ga0316198_10000261_pt1 | contig 25806 bp, 28 predicted proteins | sample OudBieAanoxic_MG_FD_204935 | JGI IMG/M metagenome (GOLD analysis project Ga0316198, IMG submission 204935) | Coastal sediment microbial communities from Oude Bieten Haven, Netherlands - site A anoxic | ecosystem: Environmental > Aquatic > Marine > Coastal > Sediment | place: Netherlands... | reverse complement strand
CGTCACTCTTGAATCGCGCCCAGAGTGCGGCGAGCTCGTCTTCGCCTCGTTCATGCACGTGGGTGACTCCGCTCATAGGTGTTTCTCAGATGCTCCCGAGTGACCGCAGTGTATATCTGAGTCGTCGCCAGTTCAGAGTGTCCGAGCAAATCCTGAACACTGCGTAGGTCGGCGCCTCCTTCGAGGAGGTGTGTGGCGTACGAATGACGCAGTGCGTGTGGGAACGTGCCGAGCCGATTTCGGACGACTCTGCGGATACCTCTCGGGTCGAGGCGTCCACCCCGGACACCAAGCCACAAGGCATCGCCGCTGACGGGTCCGATGAGCGCCGGCCTGCCCTCGTCGACGTATCGCACGGTTGCCTGTCTCGCCTGGTCGCCAAGCGGCACCGCTCGTTCCTTGTTCCCCTTGCCGCGCACGCGCACGAAGGTGGCGCCGTCGACGTCGGCGGTCGTCATCGCAGCGAGCTCCGAGACGCGCAGACCGGTTCCATAGAGCACCTCGAGAAGTGCACGGTCGCGAAGGTCCACGGGATCGGAGCCGTCGAGGTCGTCAAGGAAGCGTTGTAAGGTCCGAACCGGGATCGACTTTGGCAGCGTGCCCGGGCGTTTCGGCTGAGGGACACCCGCCGCCGGGTTTGAAGTGATCGCGCCGCGTCGCGCGGCATCCTCGAGGAATGCTCGAACCGCTGAGGCCTTCCTCGCCACCGACCGCCGTGAGTACTTCAAGGTGGTGAGTTGTGAGAGGAATCGCCGAACGGTGCGCCGGTCGACACCATCGAGCCGGTCGACGCCGAGCCGGTGGCACATCGTTGTGAACTGGCTGAGGTCGCGCCGATAGGCGTCGATGGTGTTCTGTGACAGTCCTCGCTCCGCGTCGAGACGCACGAGATACTGTTCGACGGCCGCGTCGATACCCCCACTGTGCATCGCACCATGCTTGTGGTATCCCGGCAGAAGGTCAACAACCCCCGGTCCCAGCGACTGCGCCTGAGGCCTCGACGGGGCAGGCTTGAACCGGAGGTCGAGTCCCGGAGTCTGGAGCGCGGCGCCGCACAGCGCCGTCAGCGGGCGATCGTTCAGCCGGCCTCAGAGCAGATCGGGAACTCGACCCTGGTGAGGAGATCCTCGGGAGGCACCATCTGGGGGTCGTTGAGGTAGATCTCCCGGGGTGGTCCGGCAACGTCGTGGCCGTGCTCGGAGATCCACCCGGTCAGCGTGTGGTAGGCCAGGGCGATCTGCTCGTAGGGTCCGTGGTGGACGGTGGTCACCATCGTCCCGCCTTCGAGCTCGCGGCTGTACACGTCGCCGTCGCCGGAGATTGCGGCATGAACCGGAACGCAGATCTCAAGATCACCATCGGTCTCCTCTTCGATCACGTCGTGGTAGACGATCAACGGCGCCCCCGACGGCGCCATCCCCTCGCGGCCGAGAGCCATCATCAGGGATCCAAATCCGGCGCCGATGTCGACGCCGATCCGACGCACGTTGGTGTGCACCTTCGTGGCGGCCACGAGCTGCGGAGTGGTCTCAACGACCTGGACGTCGTAGGGCATGATCCCTTCCTTTCGCTGGATGAGCGACTCGAGGTAGACAAGCGTTCGCTCCTGGGCTGCCAGCCGCTCGGCCAGCCGCTCCCGGTGGGCGACCAGCTGCTTGTGAACGAGTTCAGGATCGTCGGTCTCGAGGATCGTCCGGATGTCGTCGAGCGGCATGTCGACCGAGCGCAGAATCCTCACCGCCTCTGCACGATTCGCCTGCCCGAGGTGGTAGTACCGGTACCCGGACGACGGATCGACGTGGGCGGGGGGCAGCAGGCCGATCTCGTCGTACAGCCGCAGTGCCTTCACCGACAACCGAGTCATCTTCGAGAAGCGCCCGATGGGGACCAGATTCACGCTGCGTACCTCCTTCGAGGCCCATTGTCCGACCTCCCCCCGGGGGAGAGTCAAGGCAGTTGCCAGCGATGTCACACCGTTGGCGCATCCTGTCACGGGCTGAATTCGGCTGTCAACCGCGATGCCTTCGAGCGGCGCGAGGATGACGGGCACATAACTTGAACGATCCCGCCGGCTTCGATTCGCGTTTCGGATGGCTCACACGACAGCTCGACCGATCCTGATCCGACCAGGTTCTGCCGTGGTCGTCGAGGCTTATCACGGTGTAAGTGCGGCTGCTGTCCAGGACGGCATCCGGCGCGGGACCACATCTACCGGTCTGATTGGTCTACGCGTGGATGGGTGTCCCCTGATGGAATTCGAGGAGCCATCCAGCTGAGCCTCGACGCCAGACGGAGGCACGGTTGGCGCGCAGTAGCTTCGCGCCGTAGTGAACCTCACTGCGATACGTGACGATGGCCGCATCGGTGGTGACCAGGCGAACGGCGAAGTCGGGAAGCGGCAGCCTTGCGCTGAAGTCCGCAGCCGGCGCCGAGATCGTCGCGTCGCGGTCGTGGACCCTCCCCGACTGACCGAACTCCACGAATCCCTGTGCGAGCACTGAGTCCATGTAGGTGGCGTCGAACCGTGTCTTTGGTCGCCAGAGGGATTCCTCGAGATCCATGAGCTCCCGCTTGGTGTCGGTCATGTCGGCAACCTAGCTCTCCCCGCACACTGATTGACTTCACTCGTTGAAACAGCCTTTCCCGCAACAGAACTGACTGCCAGCGCTCGGCCAGCCGTCGAACCGCCGCGTTCGCTGAAGGGAGGACTCGACCTAGCTCGCCCTTCAACTTGCGGGCCGGGACTCTTGTTCTCATGTCAGATCGGGGGTAGCCGAGACCGCCGGAATGGGAGGGCGCAAGGTGAGTATCCGCCTTCAGGGTGCCGGACGAGGAGCCGAAGATGTGCAGGATGCAGTCGCTTGAAACCGCAATCCTGATGGAGGCGCTCGAAGAGCTCGAAGACGTGCTCGTGACGCGAGCCCCGGTGGTCCATGCCGGGTTGCGTCCCGGACTGTCGGATCGCCAGATCGACCGGTTGATGCGGCCACTGTCGCCGCTGGTTCTGCCTCTGGATCTGCGGGTGCTCTATCGCTGGCACAACGGCCACGATTCCCTCTTCAGCGGTAGCTACACAACACTGTTCAGTGACGAATCGTTCATTTCGCTGGAGGAGGCCGTCAGCGATTACGCGAGCTGGCGGGAGGTATTCGATATGTGGAACCCCTTGTGGTTTCCGGCGTTCGGCCAAGGGAGCGGCGCCTTTGTGACATTGGGTGATTCCCCCGACCAACTCGCGGGTCCACTGTGGGATTTCCACTCTCACGATCCTGATATCGAGACTGCCTACGATTCGATTCTCGCTCTTGTGTCCACGACCACGGCAATGTGGCGGACGAGTGGGTCCGACGAACTTGAAGGTCTACTCGATGCGTCCCTGCGCCATGAACACAACCCCCTGAGCGTTGCCCCCGACGGGCGTCGGCTCAGGACCCTCAGCAAGTACGGCACCGAGGGATGGCCGTCGGATTGGCTGGAAGCAGCCGGAATCGAAGCCATGGAGCCCGAAGACGACGACCGTGTGATTTCGGTTGCGGACTTTCTCGCGGCGCCCCAGTTTGATCGACCATTGCGGGGGACGCTCCACGTCCGCTCGGGCAGCGGCGACTGGATGTACGGGGAATTGGTGGACGGCACCGGATCCGTTGAAATCCTCCTCCTGAGCGATCAGACCGACAACTTCCGTGAGGTCTACGGAGGGATACGCGCCGAAGTGAGACTGGCTCCTCTGCCTGAGAGTCCTCCGTCAACGTCATTCACAGGCGAAGACATCCGCCAAGCCATCGACCCGGGGATGCGCGACCTACTCCCAGCCTCGATGTTTGGTCGCTTCGAAGAGCACTTCACAGCCGACTACCTGGTGGCACGGGTAATCCCTCTCTCGACGCTCTGAGGAACCCGAGGCCTCTACCACGCCACATCGGGCCGACGAATGCTGGTACGGCTGCATCAAAGTCGCCTGCCCGAGGTGGTATCTCGCTACCGGACCGCGCCGACGGTTCGGCGGAACAGTTGCTGCACATCTGCGACAACGCCCTCGACCTGCGCGTGGTGGTAACAGGGTCCGGCGTAGCCATGGAGCAGGAAATCGACAACGACTTGAGAATCGAGGGCGCCACAGTCGAATTCGCCGGTGGCGACACCACCGGTGATGATCTGGCCAAGGAGCGTCCGTGCTTCCTGCCAGGGTTCCTCGCTCTCGGTTGCGACGCTGTGGAAGACGGCGTGATAGAGCTCGTGGCGCTCGAATTCGTAGCGGATCCAGTGCTCCACGACGGCGTCGAGCCGCGCCGACCACGGCAGATCTGGATCGACAACGATCGAGCGTGGCGTTTCCATCATTTCGCTCCACACCTGTGCCTGCAGGGCACCGATCAGATCGTCTCGTGACTCGAAGTGGAGGTAGATCGAACCCTTGGCTACTCCCGCGGCCTCGGCAACCTTGGCAATCGAGGTGCCCTCGAGCCCATCGGTCGTTGCGAGCCGGGCGGCGGCGTCGAGAATCTGCTGCCGGCGCACCTCGGCAGGGAGGTAGCGGGCTCCGGCCGTGCCCTTGGTGTTGCTTTCCATGGCTCCATGGTACCCCACTTGACAGACGAATGACCAACGGTCATAATGCGGCCGACACCCACTGACCGGTGGTCACTCGTGGAGACATCTCGTGCAGGAACGATCCCAAAGGGGCGAGACAAGCCTGCTGGGTCCTTTCTACGCATACATGTTTGTAGCGGTGACGACCATGGCGGTGTTCCCGTTCATGGTGATCTACTTCCTCGACTTGGGGTTCTCGTTCTCCCAGTACTTCGTGCTGATCGGCGTCTGGACCGCGGGAACGGTCTTCTTCGAGGTTCCCACCGGAGTCGTCGCCGACTCCTATTCGCGAAAGTGGTCCGTGATCGCTGGACTCGTCATTGCCGGGGCGAGCGCGGTCGGGCTCGGACTCACGGAGTCCTATCCCCTGCTGCTCGTGCTGTTTGGACTCAACGGCATCGGGTTCACCTTCTTCTCTGGAGCCGAGGATGCCTGGGCCATCGACAACCTCTACCACCACGGCAGAGGCGACTTGATCGAGAATTTCTACGCCAAGAACCAGGCGATCATGTACCTCGGAATGGTCGCCGGACCACTCGCTGCCGGGGCCATCGTTGCGGTGTGGGGTATCCGCCCCTTGTGGTTCGTGTGGGGCGTCGGCTACCTCCTCACGGCCGCCGGGCTGACGTTGATGGCCGAGCACTACACCCCCGCGCGAAGGACCTCTGCCACCGCTCTTGGCCAATCGTTCAAACAGACCGGTGAAGCTCTCCGACTACTCACGAGCGACCGCAACCTCGGATTCGCATTCGCCGTTGCCGCGTTCATCGCCCTGCTGTTCCTTGACAACGGCTTCTGGCAGCCGCTTCTCGTCGACCTCGAACTTCCCGTGGCAGGAATCGGGTATGTCACCGCCGGCGCCGCACTCGTCGGTGCCGTGATGTCGCTGCTCATCCCGAGGCTCGGCCGCTACGACTTTCGCGTCCTGCTGGCGTCCGGCATCGTCACGAAGATGATCATCCTCGTCGTCGTTCCGGTGTTGTACGGACCGCGGTACCTGATCGCGTCGGCGATGTTCATCGCACTCGAGGCAACCGGCACGTTCGAGGGCCCTCTCCTCAACCCCTACATTCAGCAACGCCTGCCCTCTCGACTTCGGGCCACGGCAGTGTCCATCAAATCCATGATCTTCAAGATGATCATGGGGCTCGGTGGTATCACCCTCGGTATCATCGCCGACCGCACCAGCCTGCGAACAGTGTTCCCCATCATTGCTCTGTTCGGCCTCGGCGCCCTGTGGAGCCTGTCACGAATCGAACGACCCCAGCCAAGACCAGCCGCCGACTCGGACGTCAGCCCGCCTGACGCCGAACCGGTAGACAGTCTCCTCTAGACGCCCCGATCAACGAAGGAGCCTCCCGCCGATGGACGACCACGCCCCCGACGAACACAGCCACCATCGGTGGAATCTCCGGTCCGCGTTTCACATGGTCGGCTCAATGAGAGACTTCTGGTCCTCCGATCTGAATCGAGCCGCAGTCGACCTCATCAACCCGCAACCAGGCACAACTCTCCTCGACTTGGGAGCCGGATTCGGGCCAGCCACCGTCGCTGCCGCACAACGTGTCGGCCCGGGCGGCCGGGTGATCGCCGTTGACCCCTCTCGCGCCATGCGTGAAGTCCTACGGGTCCGACGCCTTTGGCAGCGATCACGACCGCTCATTGATGTCCGTGCCGGGGCCGCAGAAGACCTCCCCGTAGCGACGAACGCGGTCGACGGCGTCCTCGCGGTCAACGCGGCTCATCACTTCGACAACATGCGGCTGGCAACAGCAGAGGTGACCAGAGCCCTCAGGCCCGGCGGGACACTGCTCCTCATCGATGAGGACTTCACGACCTCCCAACATCCGTACCACGAGCAAAGCCACGGCAAGGGAATGGAACCGATGGATGCGGGACGCATCGTCGACCTGCTCACCGCGACCGGCTTTCTCGTTGCCTATGCAGACCATCAGCCGATTGCCGGGGTCACTGCCACCGTCATCAGCGCCACCGCACCCGCCCCGCACCCTGCGCCGGACGTCGACAGCGACGCTCCGGACACGAGACAGTCGTCATGACCGCGATGCGCCGTCACCCATAGGCGCATCAGGGCCGGCAACTGAGCGGGCGGGTCAGGGGGATGACCTCGGCGCATCGCTGAGGAGATGCTGGTAGGAGGGGTGGGCCATAGGCAAGGACGCCAAGTCGTGCTCGCCAAACCACGCAAGGCTGTCATGTTCCTCGGGTACGAGGTTTGCTATGCAACCCGTCCAATCGCGGATCAGGAGTATGGACATCTCGATGTCGTCGATTGAGACCGTTCTCCATGGCCTTGCGATGTTGTCGGTCACGTACGCGAACTCTCCCCCATCGTTGTTGCTAGGTGATGGATCAGGCTGAGCTCCTCGACCAGGTCGCCGGGGTCGAAGACTGGAAACGCACCGTCACGGATCAACCGGTTGGTGCCTTCCGACGCCTCCCGATCGACGTCGCCAGGCATGGCCAAGACGGGGATCCCGTATTCGGCTGCCTTGACGGCGGTGATCAGCGCCCCACCCGTGACTCCGGCCTCAACGACAACCACGGCAGCAGAGAGTCCGGCAATGATCCGATTCCGCGGCGGGAACCGCCAGGCATCCGGCCTGCTCCCCGGGGGATACTCGGACACGATCGCTCCTCCGAGTTCGAGGATCTGATCGCCGAGACGCCGATGCTCCTTCGGATACGTCACATCGATCCCGCAGCCGAGGACGGCGACACCGCGGCCACCCGCAGCGACCATGCCGCGGTGCGCCGCGCCGTCGATGCCCCGAGCGAGCCCGGACACGACCGGCCACCCTGCCTCAGCGACCGCAACACCGTAGGCCTCGGCGAGTTCCAGGCCGTAGGCAGTGCATCGGCGCGTGCCGACAATGCCAACGCCCGGGACGGTTGGCAGATCCCCGCGCACGAACAGCAGGTCCGGCGCGTCTTCGTATTGATCGAGGTGGGCCGGATAGGCCGGCACTCCACGTCGAACGACGTTGATACCGAGCGATGTCAGCTCCGCCTCCCGACGTACGGCGGGAACGGCGAGATTGCTGCGAATCGCCTCAGACGCGTTCACCCGCCGTCGCGTGATGGCAGCGATGGCCGCCGCCGGGCCACCGAACCGGTTGGTGAGATCACGGATGCGTTCCGGATGGAGTCCGGAGAACGCCAGTTGAAGGCGGTGAGCGTCGCTCACAGTGTCACCCGTATGCCGAGCGCCGTGTCAACGTGCGGCGCATCCACTGGACTCGACCCGGCAAGGTCCGCGATCGTTCGGGCGACCCGTCGGACCCGATCCCAACCTCGGGCGGTGAGCCGATCCCCCGACGCAGCTTCGGACAACCGCCGTAGAGCCGCATCGGTCCACGTCAGCGCATCGAGGTCCGGTCGCCGCAGTTCGCGGTTGAGGCGTCCCCGTTCATCGAACTGGCGGCGTCGGGCCGCCGTCACCCTGGCCCGGACGACCGCCGAATCTTCACCTCGCGGCCCCGAAAGCTCCGAGACCCGCAATCGCGGCACATCAACCTGCAGATCGAATCTGTCGAGGAGCGGGCCGGAGAACCGTCGCTTGTAGCGCGCCTTCATCGACTCGGCGCACATGCACGGCTTGATCCGGTCCCCCTCGAAACCACACGGACACGGATTGGTGGCTGCCACGACCTGGATCTGGCATGGGAACTCGACCGTCGCACCCTGCCGGGCGACAACCACACTCCCGTCCTCAATCGGCGTTCGAAGTGCATCGAGGAGCTGTGGTGGGTACTCGCCCAACTCGTCAAGGAACAACACTCCCCGATGCGCCAACACGGCTTCCCCGGGTGTCGGAACACCCGATCCTCCACCAACAAACGCCGCCATCGAGGCGGAATGGTGCGGAGCGCGGAACGGCGGGATCGACGGACCCGGCCGTGGACGCCCGGCCGCGGCCCAGACAAGGGCGACCTCGTGTGCCTCGCGATCGTCCAGGGGTGGCAGCAGGCCGGGCAACGTGCGGGCCAGCATCGTCTTGCCCGAGCCGGGTGGGCCCCGGAAGAGCAGGTGGTGGCCGCCGGCTGCGGAGATCTCGAGTGCGGCCCGCGCCGCCGATTGGCCCCGCACCTCGGCGAGGTCCGGTATCTCAGGCGTTTGGGGCAGGAGCGGATCAACGTCGTCACCCGGGTGGAGGCCGCGCGCTACTTCCATGGCATGGGCCAGAGAACGGACCGCTCGCACCCCAAGGTCGCGCCGGCCCGCCGTCTCCGCCACCGATCGCAGCGGGAGCAGACACGGCTTGCCGAGGTCTCGTGCCACAAGCGCCGCACCGAGCCCCCCTCGGGCGGGACGCACCCCACCGTCGAGGGCCAGTTCGCCGAGCGCAACGATGTCTGTCGCACCAGGCGGGAGTTTCCCATTGGCAGCGAGGACACCGAGAGCAATCGGCAGATCGTAGGCGGAGCCGACTTTCGGGAGGTCTGCCGGCGAAAGGTTCACGACGACCCGCTTCGATGGAAAAGCGTTCGAAGTGGACGCGATGGCGGCCCGAACTCGTTCTTTGGCTTCGCGCACCGCGGCATCCGGGAGCCCGACGATGACGAATCCGGCCCTTCCGCCACCGATGTGTGCTTCGACACGCACGGGATGCGGCTCAACACCGATGATGGCGCTTGATGTGACTGCTGCGTTCATTCATCCAACATACGACGCGGGTGTGACACGAACTACCCCTGCGAGGCTCGGACCGGAAATGGGCAATTGACAGCCCTTCCGTTTGCTCGATCGACGTGTGAAGATGTCATTGCAGGCCCGAGGACAAGGCCGTGAGGAGAACACCTACCGTGAGCGGCCTGACGTGGCAGGAAGTACCCGGCGGATGGAATGCCGGCCAATACCGGGTGAAGCGATTGGACCGGCCGACCGACCGCCGCTGGCAGCTTGAAATCGAGCGACGCGGATTCGGGTGGCAGAAAGAACCCGCCCTCTCGGCACATCGCACGCGGAGCGGGGCAATGGCACGCGCCAGGATCTATGAGATGCACCGCATCAGGAGCCTTCGCCTCAAGATGCACGTCGGAGCTTTCCTCATCGCGTCGGTGGCATGGATGACCCGCTCAACCGCAGAGAATACGAGCCTGGTCGGATTCCTCTTGTGGCTCGGCCTGTTCGTCGTGGCCCTCAAGTCGCTCTCAAATGCCCTCGAAGTCATCGATGCCGTGAGGTCAACCGAGATCGAGCGGGACCCGGACCGATTGGACGCCGTTGAGCGTTGGCTCCATGTCGACTCCCTGATCCCGCCTCTCCGCGTTCGAGACGACGCCGACACATCGGCGGAAGAGCCGCGCATACGAGTGCTCGAACCCGCCGATTGATGAGGCGACGGCTAGCGCTGCACAAAGGCAAGGAGCAGCAACGCCACCCCCGTCACCACGCCGAGAAGCCCGACGAACGCGGTGAGAAACGTCGTCGACGCCAGACGTTCGACATCACCTCTGCTGAACGCCCACTGCGGCATGACGCGGGCCAGGCGGTGCGTCAGCGGAAGTGCGGCGACTACAGCAGCGAGGCCTGCGACCAAGAACAGCATCCCGACAGCCACACTCACGGTTCCCTCCTTGAGGCCCTTCAATCGTCGCGCATCGAACCGGGTGTCGCCAGAGGGAATTCCTGGGCATCTCCCGACGGCGAACACCTTTCGCTCACTTCGGCGTGCTACGGTCGCTCCATGCCACGACCGAACCCGCGCGACTACTTCAACAACTTCAGCAACAGCGACCTGCCGCTCCTCGAGAAGCTCCGTCTGGTGGCGAAGAACAACGCCATCAAGATCAAGAACGGCACATCATGTTGCGGGAACCATGGGGAGCCCGGCTGTTGAGTGGGTCCTGACGAGTCCGGTTCGGACTCACCCGACCATCACAGCCACGAGCACTAGGACCCCACTCGCCGCTCTCGGCGGTCCACCCAACAGCCGCGTGACCAGGAACGTTGAACCACACGGCTAGCTCTCTTCGCTGGTCCTGACTTCGTCGATGACTTCGTCGATGAGTTCGGCGAGTGGGACGCGGGGTCGCTAGTACATCCAGGTGGCTGTACCGACCACGACCGCGGCAAGGATCACCATCACCAACACAATCCAGACAATCCTGCCGAACGCCGCTGCCACAAGCGCAATCCTCTTCGTCCCCGTTGCCCGGTTCCACCGCTCGCCTGAGGTCACCCGGCGGGTGGTCGGGCGAAGCGCGGCTGCGGGCTCCAGGGCGTCACTGCGAGTGGCCACCATCCACGCGACACCTGCCGCAATAACCACCAGCCAGTACATGATCACTCCGTTCAGACCGCACGTGCCATTCACCCACGCGGCACTCGCTCGCTCTCACAATCAGGCACCGCCTGTTGACGACATTGGACTGTGGTTTGTCGTTTCCATGGCTCACCCTCCATTGTCTCCCGGGTCCGGAACACCAATAGGGGCAATGGTCTCGACCGCTATTCGACGATATAGGAGCACCAACCGAGGCAGGATTCTCGAGCTGTGGCACCGACTGCGGGAACCGTCCGCCCGGGTCTACCAACAGACCTGTCGAACGAAACGGACGGAGCGCCACGCCACAACCGGCTCATGGGAGAGAAGGTCGGCCTTCCTAGACCTCTTCGCCTGACTCGGTCTGGTCCGCCTCGGTCTCTTCGGTCACCTCTTGGTCGATGACATGGGTGACGGACGGCTGGTAGATCTCCTCGAAGAGGCCGAGTGAACGCGGTCGCGGCCGATCGGTCGACCGGTAGTAGACCCACCCACGCCGCTCGGCCCACGTGAGCAGCAAGTGGCCGGCCACGAGAACCAGCATCAGAATCACGACCGCGGCGATCAGCGTCACCCACAACATGCGTCCATGCTGGCACGAATCCAACCGAGCCACACCCACGCATGGGTGGCCATCTCACTGCTACCCGGCCATCACACGACGGGAGGGGGCGGTTCAGCGACCCTTGAACTCGGGCGAACGCTTCTGGAGGAACGCGGCCGCACCCTCAATCAGGTCTTCGGATCCGAGCAGCGTCGCCTGCGCCTGTTCCTCGAATGCGAGCGCCTGCTCGAACGTCATGCTCTCAGAACGGTCGAGTGCCACCTTGATGAACCGCTGCGCAAGTGGTGCGCCGGCGGCGAGTTCGTTGGCGATCTCCGTTGCCTCAGCCGCGAGCCAATCTGGTTCGACGACCCGGGTCACGAGGCCGATCGCCAGAGCTTCGTCGGCTTCGACAATCCGACCGGTGAGCGCCAGGTCACGTGCACGCGCGAGGCCGACAAGTCGAGGCAACAGCCACGTCCCACCGAAGTCGAGGGTGAGCCCTCGCCTGACAAAGATCTCGGCAAACCGAGCTCGGCTGCTCGCGATCACAACGTCGCAACCGAGAGCGAGATTCATCCCGGCGCCGACGGCGACACCATCGACGGCAGCAACCGTCGGTTTCGAAATGCGGTGGAGCGCGAGCGCCGCCCTGTTCGGACCACGCATGTACTCGGCGTTTGCAGCCGGCGTCCCGAATCCGGAGAAGTCGGCGCCAAGATCGGCGCCGGCACAGAAATCGCCACCGGCCCCGGTGATCACCAGCGCCTTCTGTTCTGATGCCTCAAACGCCTCGAGAGCGTCGGCAAGCTCAACCCATCCGACCCTTGGGATCGCGTTCTTCGTCTCCGGGGCCGACATCGTCACCCACCGAACACTCCCCCGGTCTTCCACCGCTAGAAAAGCCATGACCCGAAACTAGCACCGCTGCACCACTCGCCTACTGCGCCACTGCGCTACGTTGTCCGCATGGGCTTCAACCCCTTCCGTGATCAGAAGCGCTCCGCAACCGACATCGCGCTTGTTGTGGTGTTTGCAGTGGTGACGCTTGCCTTCGTCGCGTGGGGGTTCTTCGGGTGATGCCCGACGATGCAGCCGTGCATTCCGTTCAGCCATACCAGGCGCGCAAGGCATACGTCTGCCCAGGCTGTGATTCCTGGATCGAACCGGGTGTCGGCCACGTCGTGGTCGTTCCGCGCCTCGCCCCCGACCTGCGCAGGCATTGGCACCGCGGGTGCTGGTTCAAGGAACAGCGCCGTCGCCACGGCTCAGCCGTCTCCGGGTAACCAACGAACAATGACACCCTCCGTGGTGAGTTCCACGGAAACCAGATCGACCCGGTGAAGACCGAGAGCGCGAGCCGCGCGTCGAATCCTTGCCTCTTTCGCATGATCGAAGTTCTCCCAGGGCCGGGTTCCGGAGCCGAGTCCGGTCTTCACCTCCACGGCGACGTGAGCGTCGGCGATTTGGGCGATCAGGTCGATTTCGTCGTGTCCGACCCGAACGTTGCGGTCGAGGATTGTGGCACCGCGGCGTTGGAGGAATCGAGCGGCAACGGATTCCCCAGCGATTCCGACCGATAGTCGTTTCGTTGGCATCGAATCATCGTCTCACCAGGGTGTGACGAGAATCAGAACTCCGAGGGGATATCGGTCTCTTCGATGTTGACGTCTCGGAAGGTCATCACGCGAACCCGTTTGACGAATCGGGCGGGCCGGAACATGTCCCACACCCACGCGTCTTCGAGTTCGAGTTCGAAGTAGACCGAGCCGTCGGCGGAGCGTGTGTTCATCTCAACACGGTTCGCAAGGTAGAAGCGGCGCTCGGTCTCAACCACATACCGGAACATGGGGAGGACGTCCCGATACTCGCGGTAGATCTGCAACTCAACGTCGGTTTCGTACCGCTCGAGATCCTCTTCGCCCACTCGTATCTCTCCCGTCCGGAATCGGTAGGTCGATGCTACCGGTGGTGTGTTGGTAACCCGGTCGTCACAGTCCCGACCAACGCGACGGAGGCCACATGATCACAAAGGCCCTGCCGACCACGGTGTCGGTGGACACCGACCCGAAGTACCGGCTGTCTTGACTCGAGTTCCGGTTGTCTCCCATCACGAACATTTCACCCGCGGGCACAACCACCGGGCCGAAGTCGGGCATGAGCGATCCGGTCTTCACGTAGGGCTCGTCGATCGGTGTCGCGTCGATGAACACCTGGTTGTCGATGATTTCGACTCGCTCGCCGGGGAGACCGATCACCCGCTTGATGAACTCGGTTCGTGGCACAGAGAGTCCGACCGCTTCATTGATGTTCCTACGGGTGGCTTCGAGGAGCGTCTCCTGCGGAGCGGCGCCACCGCGGGGATCGTCGAAGACAACAACGTGCCCCCGTTGCAGGTCTCCGACCCGGTAGGCGAGCTTGTTGACCATCACCCGGTCGTTGATCAGCAGCGTGTCCTCCATCGACGACGACGGAATCCAGAACGCCTGGAGGAAGAACGTCTTGATGACAACCGCGATGGCGAGTGCCGCGATGATGAGCAACGGCAGTTCAAGCCAGAACGGCAAGGCGTGTTTCTTCGACACTGGGGCCGCGTCGGCTTCTTCCGGTACGGGTGCAACAGGGTCAAGATCCGGCGCAGTCACAGGTTCCACACTACCGGCGGGATTCTCCAAGTCGTCGTTCACCCACGCCCCCCGAGGTAGTCGTGCCACAGCAGACGCGCCGCCACGGCGCGCAACGGTCTCCATGCCAGAGCCCGTTCGTTGGCCGCCTCCGAAGGTGCAGCACCCCGGAGTCCGTCGACGCGACCGATCGATACTTGGAGTGCTCGGTCCCCCGGCGGCCACACGTCGGGGCGGCGCAACGCGAACAAGAGGTAGCAGGCTGCCGTCCACGGCCCGATCCCGCGGATCGCGATCAGGCGCGAGGCCGCCCCATCGTCGGGGAGGTCGGTCAGTAGATTGAGGTCGATCGAGCCATCGATCAACCCCTGGGCGATGCCTCGCACGTACCCGGCCTTCTGTCTGGAGAATCCGATGGCCTTGAGTTCCTCGTCGTCGAATTCCAGGAACGGCGCTGGTTCGACCGCCCCCATGGTGGCTTCAAGCTTGCGAAACGCTGCATCCGCTGATGCCAGGGATACCTGCTGTTCGAGGACGAGTCGCAGCAGCGTCGTGAAGCCTGGTTCGCGCGGCCACAGCGGCGGCACGCCGTTCCTCTCGGCAAGCCGCGCGAGAACAGCGTCCATTTCGGCAAGCGAGGCTGTGGCAGCGGCGAGCGATGTTTCGTCCATCGGCGCGACAACGACCCGCCGGTTGGACGGGTCGTGATCGACGGCGCTCTGTCGGAGGGAGCCGGTCAGTCGCGCTTCTCCTTGATCCGTGTGGCCTTGCCGACCCGGTCACGGAGGTAGTAGAGCTTGGCCCTGCGCACGTCTCCGCGACGCAGAACTTCAATGGTCTGGATGATCGGGGCATGTACGGGGAAAATGCGCTCGACGCCGACGCCGAAGCTGATCTTCCGAACGGTGAACGTTTCTCGAATGCCGCCACCCTTGCGGGCGATCACAACACCTTCAAACGCCTGGGTCCGTTCCCGTCCACCCTCGATGACGCGAACGTGCACGCGCACGGTATCTCCGGGACCGAAGTCCGGAATGTCATCGCGCAGCTGGGCGCCCTCGATCTGATCGAGCGTATTCACGGGATCCTCCAAGACAGGGGGAAGAGCGAACACAGATGGTAGCAACCCGGGAACCTAAACCGCAGAGCCATGGGCGACGATCAGCGAGCGGGACTACTCGGACTCTTGCTGAGGATTGGCGGTGGTCGATTGGCGGTCCAAAAGCTCGGGCCTACGCTCGCGAGTCCGCTCCGTGCGCTGAGCTTCGCGCCACGCACGGACTTTCCCATGATCGCCCGATCGCAGCACCTCGGGCACTTCCCAGCCACGGAATTCGGCTGGTCGGGTGTACTGCGGCTCCTCGAGCAGGCCGTCGCGGAAACTCTCCGTCTCGACCGACTCCGGATTCCCGACAACACCGTCGAGGAGACGGGTCACACCTTCGATGATGGCAAGCGCTCCAGCTTCGCCGCCGAGGAGCACGTAGTCGCCGAGCGAGATCTCTTCGTCGATGAAGTGCTCAGCAACACGTTCGTCGATTCCCTCGTACCTGCCACAAACGAGGGTCAGCTCTTCGACGTCGGACCAGCGATCCAGCGTCTCTTGGTCGAGCTGCCGCCCTCCTGGGGTGAGCAGCACACGGTGGGTGTGTTCCAGCGGATCGAGTGCTTCCGCGAGGGGCTCCACCATCATCACCATCCCGGCGCCGCCGCCAAACGGGGCATCGTCGATCTGCCGGTGAACACCTTTGCCGTGTTCTCGAAGATCGTGCAGCACGACCTCGAGGGTGCCGTCCTCCCGAGCTTTGCCCACGAGGCTGGTCTCAAGGGGCGAAGCGAAGAACTCCGGAAAGATCGTGATGATGTTGATCCTCATGGAGCTGATGCTACCGACCGCCCGTTTTGGCCGGACGATGAGGGCCGGCCGGGGCCTCGGGCCCCAGTCTTCAGCGCCTACTCGCTCTGGTTCTCGGTTGGTCGACGGGCGAGAATTGCGACCCCGGCGCCGAAGCCGACCGCTGCCGCCAGGTAGATCGGGGCGATGAGCACGACACCCCGGGTGGTGAGGTACCACCCGACACCGCCGGCGGCCGCCGCCACCACGAAGAGCCAGACGGGCTTGCGCCTGTGGACGCTCCTGGCAATCCAGAAGACCAAGCCGACCACGACGACGCCGGCGATCAGGAGCTCGGTCCACCACCTCTCGAGAAGACCCCCGGCCGGTCCGGCGAAGCCGCCGCTCGGGATCGACTGAGCCGCGATGGCGGCCGATGGTTGGAGCCAACCAAGATTGGACGGGCACAGCTTGATCCACCCGGCCATCCATCGCCATTCGCCTTTGCCGGGGTAGTCGGTGCGCTGACCCGCCCGCACACCGAGATGAAGATGCGCCACGAGCGGCTCGTCCCGACTCCCTCCGTTCTCCCACTCGTCACCGAGATAGCCGAGGAGGTCACCCTTTGCCACCGGTCCTGGTTCGGCCCGCCATCTCGATGGGCTGAGATGACCGTAGAGCGAATAGATGTTCATCTCCGGATGGTCGACAATGACGAGCCATCCGTAGCCCCCCATCCTTCCCGAGAAGCTGACCTCACCATCTGCAATCGAACGGACCTCAGTCCCCGGCGGACGCCAGAAGTCCTCTGCCGCGTGGAACATCCCTCCCGACGACTCTCGGTGCTCGCTAAAACCCGCGTCGTAGGGGGGATCCTCAACGATATCGAGCGGGTATTGAAGCGGCAGCGTCTGGTCGGCGGGGTCGACGTCGGAGAGATCGACGCGGGACGACGATGGACAGTCCTGCGGTGCTGCACTGCCGCAGCCGGACACCACAACGGCGAGCACGGCGATCACGGCGATCACCAGCAGCCGCATCCCAGTCGGGGCGCAGTCTCGGTGGCTCATCATCGACACATCTCGTACGCGCTGCCTGCACCAAGCATGATGCGACGCGGTGCCGGACGAGGCCAAGGAACAAGGTCACATCCCCGCCTGCCGTCCCAACGCGGCCTGCCAACGCACCCGGACCGTCGGCTCCTTCGTATGCACGCCGATTCACCAACTGTGTGCCGTAGAGTCGCTCGTGTGGCTGACAAGACACCCCCGGACACCAACGTTGGAGTGGGTATCGGTCTCGGCGTCGTCTTCGGTGCTGTTCTGTTTTCGCTGACATCGAATCCGGTGTGGATCGCCGTGGGCCTCGCGATCGGAGCGGCACTCGGCGTGACCTACGGTCGAATCAGCAACTCCGATTCGGACAAGGACAACGACGGCGACGAGTGACCCACGGTGCAAGCCGCGACCGACGTTGATCCTCGGACACCTAGCCGGTGTCCGCGCGTCCGCTTGCCACGATGGCGCCCGCCGAGACCATGAAGAGTGCCGCAAGGACGACGAACGATGCCTGGTACCCGCCGGTGGCATCGCGCAACACGGCGACGATCACGGGCCCGCTCGCCCCAACGAGGACGACGGCCGTCCATTGAGTCCCCATGATCCTTCCGTAGATCGGTCCCGAATACCATCCGCCCATGACCATCGCCCGCATGGGGAGGAGGGCTCCGAACGCCAGGCCGAACAGCAGGAAGTGCCCAACCATCTGCCATCTCGACGTGCCGCCCACCATCAGCAAGACACTGAGAGCAACGATCACCGCGATTACTGCCTGGACCCGATTCGCTCCATATCGATCCGCAAGCCTTGGGGCGATCCATCGGCCGGGCAGGCTCATTGCCGACGCGACGGCCGCCAGCAGCGCAACCGTGTTCAGCGGGAAACCGCCCTCCTCGAATCGTGCGAGACGGTGGGTAATGACACCCTGGGTCGCGAGGAGCATGAGCATCAGGGCCACCGTGTACAGCAGGAACCGATGATCCCGGATGAACCCCCATGTCGATGATCCCGGCCCGGCCAATGCCCTCCGCGAGGGCTCACCGGAGCGGCGATGCGGCAGTGCAAAGAGTGCGGTTGCTCCTCCCGAAGCCAGCAACAGAATGCCAAGGAGGAGTACGGCGGGCCGCCAGCCAAGGACCGACACCAACCCCGCCGTCAACGGGATGAACACGATGCCGGCCAGACCACCGATCAGCGTGATGGTGGCCAACGTTCGCGCACGGTCACGCGGAGCAGACCACTGGTCGATGGCTACGTAGGCCGGCTCGTAGTAGATCATCGCCTGAGCCGGTCCGAGGAACACCCACCAGGCAGCAACCACGTGCCATGATTGGTTCGCCAACGAGAAGGAAGCCAGACCCAGGAAACCCAAGACGGCACCGAAACCAACGATGATTCGCACGCCGTGATTGTCGGCGAACCGCCCAACGGGTATCGCGAGCAGGCCTCCCGCGAAAACCGATCCTCCGTATGCGAGCGAGAGTGCCGTCTTCGAGAAGTCTGCTCCCGCAGCCTCATCCGTGGCGTAGACCGAGAATCCGTAGAGGATGACCCCAAACCCGACCATCACCGTCGCAGACAACGGCACGATCCATCTCCGGCTCGGATAGGTCGGCTGGGTGAGATCGTCCACACGGCACAGTATCACTCGGACTCCTCGTTGATTCCCCGCGGTTTGCGTCCATCCCCGGGGCGTCGAGGTGCCTACGCCCGAAGGCCGTTCACCAGGAAAGTGGCCGTCGCATCGGCGATCTCGTGAACATGTTGTTTGGGTTCCGGAAGGTCCATCACGGCTCGGCCACCGGCCATCATCGTCTCCTGGATCAGACGACCGACAACCGACCTCGGCAACTCGACGAACACGCCATCCGCGACGCCGGAGCGATAGATGTCCATGACCTCGGTGGAAAGGGCCTGGTGGGATCCAGCGATGGCTCTCTGGGCTTCAATGGACAAGCGGGGTACTTCGGTGTGGAGGATCAGCCCCAGGTGGTCGATTCCGACGAACTCCACGAATCGAACGGTCAACTCGCTCAGGCGGGTGTCCGGAGGAAGGCCCGGTTTGATCTCGGACAGGATCTCGTCGATCAGTGCCGGTAGGTCACGCTGCACCAGTTGGACGAGCAGGTCTTCCTTCGAAGAGAAGTGCTCGTAGAAGGTCGTGCGGCCGATGTCGGATTCGGCGGAGATGTCCGCGTGCGAGGTCTCTGCGTATCCAATCTCGCGAAAGAGCCGCGCAGCGGCGTCGAAGAGCTGATCCCTCGTCACATCGGCGTTGCGCTTCACGAGATCCCTCCGACAATCCGAAGTGCCGTGGCATCCTGATACAACGTCGTCCGCTGCCGTGGTATCCGGCCGATCGACTCGATCGCTGCCGTGAAATCATCGGCGTCCACCATCGTGCCGTGCGAGGCTCCGGCGGCCGCCGAGATGTACTCGTCCATCAGCGTCCCGCCGAGGTCATTTGCACCCGCATTGAGCAACGTGAGTCCGGCCTCGAGGCCGAGTTTCACCCATGAGGCCTGGATGTTGTCGATCAGGCCGTCGAATGCAATCCGGGCCACAGCGTGGATCAGCACGACCTCATCCCACGTGGGTCCCGGTCGAGCCGTTCCCCGAACGTAGATCGGCGCGCCCATATGAACGAAGGGAAGTGGGACGAATTCGGTGAACCCCCCGGTGCGTTCCTGGATCGTGCGGATCACCTCAATGTGGTTGGCCCAAGCTTCGGGATCGTCGATGTGGCCGAACATCATCGTGGCCGTTGAACGCAGACCGAGTTCGTGCGCCGTGAGCATCACCTCGGCCCACTGCGCTGTCCTGATCTTGTCGGGACAGAGGTACTCCCGCACTCGGTCGTCAAGGATCTCCGCCGCCGTTCCCGGGAGAGTACCGAGCCCGGCGTCGCGCAGCGTCTCGAGAAAGCCCTGAAGAGAAACCCCCAGAGTTTCGGCCCCCTGCCACACCTCGAGCGGCGTGAACCCGTGGACGTGGATGCCGGGGACCGCTTCCTTGATTGCCTCGAGAACCGTCACGTAGAAGGCACCGGTGAACTCCGGATGGATCCCACCCTGAAGACAGACTTCGGTTGCGCCGCGGTTCCACGCGTCGACCGAGCGCTCAACGACCTGTGGAACGGTCAGCAGATACGGGTCCTCGCGAAGGTTGAGCGAGCGCGGGCCCTTGGAGAACGCGCAGAAGCCGCACTTGTATGTGCATTGGTTGGTGTAGTTGATGTTGCGATTGACGATGAACGACACCGACTCGCCGTTCACCTGCTGGCGCAGAATGTCCGCCGTCGCAGCGATCTCGTCGACCTCACTCCCCCGAGCTTCGAACAGGCGACGAACCTCCTCACGGGTGGGTCGGCGGCCGTCGAGCGACCGGTCGAGAATCCGGCGGAGATCATCCCGTACCCCGTCACCGCCGCCATCTCGCGCCCTTCGGCCCCACGCAGCGTCACCCCACTGCGACGAGAGCCTCCCCGCCGGGTGGGGAGCCGGCAGGTCCTTCCCGGGCGCCCAGTCGGTGCGGGGTCTGGCGACGCCGGACGCGTCGACGAGGTCGAGATAAACCTTGAAAGCGTCAGGCTCGAGTGTGCCACGAGCGCCGTTGATGTCCACACCCACCGGCAGTGCCGTGCGCTCGAGCAGCGGAAGTGGAACGGCGTCGCGCAGCATCCCGATCGCCTCGGTGTCCCAGCCGCGCAGCAGGAGGTCCCTCGCGCCGTGGGCTATCGCTTCGAGCGCTTCTTCGACCGTGTCGACGAACACCGAGATCCGCGACTCGACCCCGGGGAGAGAGGTAATCGATGCCGCGTCGACGACGGCGCTCCGCCGAACGCGGAAGAACGCGGCTCCCGTTCTCGCGAGTGCGTCGATCGTCGACGCCCTGTTGCCGTCCGGGATCAGCGTGACCTGCCATCCGCGTACACCACGCTTGGCCAGGGACCGCGCCGCGTCTGGCTTGGCAACATAGGCGGGTGCAGCAGCTGAAGCATCTCGTCCCGCTACCGCCAGCAAGCCGCCCGCAAATGCGGCATCGCGGTCACCTTTGCTCAGGCCTTCGACCTCGACGACGGTCGAGCCTTCTTTGCGACGTGCGACTGCCCACCGCTCACGAACGGTCTCGATCGGGCGCAGGCGGACAAAGGTGATGTCGTTCATGTCGTCGCTGTCTCCACCGGTACAGCGTACCCCCGGTCATCAACCGTATTGGCGAGCTTCGGGAGCATCGAGGAATCGATCCACCGCTCGGTGAGGAACTCCGGATAGACGGGCAGTCGCTGCTGGAGCTCGAAGCCTGCGTCTTCGGTCACCGCCCGCAATCGGTCGAGGTGCGGCCACGGCGCCTCGGGATTGACCCAGTCGATCGTGAGCGGCGACACTCCTCCCCAGTCGTTGATCCCGGCATCGAGATAGGTCCCGAAGTCCTCCGTCAGGTTCGGCGGCACCTGCACGTTCATGGTCGGCCCAAATACCCAACGGGTGATGGCGACGATGGTGGCGAAGTACTCCCGTGAGGGTGGCTCCACGCCGCGCATTCGAGTATCCGCTTTCGGTTGGAAGTTCTGCACGATGATCTCTTGGAGATGGCCCCAGCGGTCGTGAGCAGCAGCGAGGGCGAAGATGCTGTCGACGACCTCGCGTGGCGTCTCGCCGATTCCGATGAGTACACCGGTTGTGAATGGCACGCTGAGTGTCCCCGCCGCCTCGATTGTCGCCATCCGGGCTGCAGGGTCCTTGTCAGGGCACTCGTAGTGCGGCATTCCCGGTTCCATGAGCCGCGGCGAAATGTTCTCGAGCATCAGCCCCATCGACGGATTGGATCGTCGGAGCGCCGCCACGGTTGGGCGGTCCATGAGCCCAGGATTGGCGTGTGGGAACAACGTGGAACCGTCGACGACCTGCTCGGTCAGAGAGCGGACGTACTCGAGTGTCGATTCGTGCCCGATTCGGTCCAGGAATTCGCGTGCGGCCGGCCATCGGTCCTCGGGGCGGTCGCCGAGCGTGAACAGCGCCTCGGTGCAGCGGTGCCGCTCTCCGGCCCGAACTACGGCCATCACCTCGTCGGGTGTGAGAAACAAGCCGCCGGCGCCCGGCGGTTTGGCGAATGTGCAGTACGTGCAGCGGTCACGGCACATCGTCGTCACCGGGATGAAGACTTTGCGGCTGTAGGTAACCGAGCGTCCCTTGCCCTCGTCGCGCGAACGGCGAGCCTCTTCGAAGAGCGGAGCCGTCGGCTGCGCGCCGGTGAGCAGGTCGAGTGCATGTTCTGGGTCGGGTGCCGGAAACGGCATCGGCCGAACCTATCACACGCCAATACCTTCCGTGACGGCCCCGGCGTGGGTTTGGCGCTCCGGGCGGACTAGGCATCGAGGCCTTGACCCGGCCGCCGGCGCCCCACATCGTGCTGGGCAGGCGACAACGCTCCGCTTCGGTAACCTCGCCTCATGAGGTTCGTGCCAATCCTCGCTCTTGTCGCGTTGCTGGTCGCTGCGTGCACGAGCAGCGGGTCTGGGGAAACGACCACGACCATCACTCCCTCCACAACAACAACCACCGAGGCGAGCGATACGCCGGCGTGTCTTTCGGGAGAGTTGCCGTTTGTCGAAGAAGGGACCGTCGCCGCTCTCGATAGTCAAGGCCGCGATGCTCGAGCGATCGCAGGCGTTCGGTGGGATCCCTTCGAGGGCTGCGAACGTGTCGAGATCGAGTTTCTGTCGGCGACCGGAGCACCGGCTACCCGGATCGGGCCCGTCGGTATCTCGATGCTGGCGAACGCCGGGATTGTGCGCGTGAACCTCTCAGACGAAATCGTGGAGTCCGCCGTTGCGGATTCCACCCTCAACGGGGCCCTCGTCGACAAGTGGTATGTCGTGGAAGACTCCGAAGACGGCTTGACCATCGACTTTCACCTCAACGAACGAGCTGCCGCCCGTGCGTTCACAACCACCTCTCCTGCGCGGCTCGTCATCGACCTGCGCGGAACCGGCAACGATCGGCCGCTCGCGACCCCGCTCTCCGGAGGAGGGATCGTCCTCCTCGGCCCCCAGGCCGGCGTCGGTCTCTACCCGCTCCAGGTCGCCGGATATGCCGCACCCGAAGTCGACGCCGTCAGACTCCGGCTCACTGACTCGACCGACATCACCATCGACCGGGCGGTCTCCACGCTGTCGTCAACCCACGTCTGGCGTGCGTTCAGCGCTGCCCTCAACGACGGCCCATCCGGCCCGGTCCTGCTCCTCGTGGGAACCGTGAATGACCAAGGCGAACCCGTGTTCACCTTGGAAGTCCCCCTCGACTTGCCGTGAATGAAGACACGAGATCCGTGTCTCTACCCGCATCTATCCGGCGCGGCTACTACGTAGGGGATATCCAGATCCCAGACCTCGCGGGCAAGGTCGATCACAGCAACGGACCGGGGGCCGATTGGGGGACCGATCGGCGTGCGATCTGCCTCGAGGCGCATGACAATGATCGAACCCATCACGGCGGGTCCGATCTCCATACTCGCGTCGTTGACACCTTCGGGATCCACAGCGACGGCACGACCGTCGATGAACCGAATGCCGACCTTGCGTGGCACCTCGTGCCCGCCAAGCGGCAACAGCATTCCGCCGCGGCGAGAGTTGAGGGCGGCGCCCAAGACGAACTCTTCGAGTTCAGCCGAGGAGATCTCGAGGTCCCCTTCGATGTGCATGAGTTCCATGGCACCGAGAGGGATGTCGGCGGCAAGCGCTTGGAGGTGGTGGCCTTTGCTGAGGCGCGGGTTTAGTTCGGTCGGCAGGAATCCGTTGGACGTGCAAACGCCGTCGATCCCGAAGCCGCCCAGGTATCCGTACCGCTCCCGCAGAAGCATTCCAACGCGACGTGCTGCAGCGCGCATCTCGTCTCGGATCGCGGCCGGTGGGTTCCAGAAGTTCGCCGCCGAGACGTAAACAAACTCTGGTCGATCGACGCGCCGCAGAATGACCATCTCAACCGGAAGGAACACCGCAACACCATCACGGGTCGCGAAGCCGTGGATTGAGCACGGGATCCCGTCCAGGAACGGCATCACCCGCACCTCGGCAGCATGCTCGCTGAACCACTCAAGGGCTGGAGCCACATCGTCCGGATCGCGAACCCATCGCGCATACTCCCCTCCCCCGTGCCAACCCTCGGTGTTGTCGGCGACCCACACCGTCCCAAGTTCCGAGGCCAAGTCCGCAGCAGCCGCTGGCGCGTCCGCAACGGGGACGACGGCTGACGGTGCCCTCCGAACTCCCGCGTCATCCCACACTTGATCGATCATCATCTTGTCTTCAAGCGCACCCCACAGATCCGGCCTCGCGCCGTATACCGGCCTCCCGACCAGCACCGATGCGCGGCTGAAGCCCGCGCCGAGCACCATCGCTTCATGATCCGGGTCGAATCCATTGACCGCTGCGAGGACGTCGTCCGAGGGCTGCTCGATGGCCTGGAGCGCCGCCCGGATTCCGCTCATCTGCGTGTCCCCACTGGCTCGGGTGTAGCGGATGACGTCCGGCGTTGGCATATCACCGACCCCCTCCACAGGAGTCACGATCATGATGGGACCAGACCCCCACTCCCGCAGTTGCTCGACTGTGTCGGTTGCAGCAGCAGCTACGTCGGGGACGAGGATCCACTTCTTGCCCCGATGGAAGGCGGCGATGGTGTTGTTGGTGCGATCAAGATCCATACGAGGAGCCTACGCGCGTATTGGTGGGCGGGTGAGACACGAGACACGAGACTGAGACCTCGTCAGAGGCTGAAGGCCAACGACCAGCCAACCGAGGAGTCGACGGCCTCAGCGCGTCCGGTCTCAGGTCTCGTGTCCCAAGTCTCGGATCTCTCTCACATATTCCGTCGGTACCGTCCGCCGACGTCGTAGAGGGCGTGTGAGATCTGACCGATCGTGCAGTGCTTCGATGCCTCCATCAGCGCCTCGAAGGTGTTGTCCCCGCGAATCGCTGTGCGTTGAAGATGTTCAAGCGCCGCTTCGGCGACGGTGGGATCTCCGTCGCGCACGGCCCGAGCCGCGTCGATCTGACGTTGTTTGTCCGCATCGGTGGAACGGATCACCGTGTCGGGCATCACGAACGGTGATCCATCACGGGACAGGAACATGTTGACACCGACGATCGGGAGCTCTCCGGACGACTTCATCCGTTCGTAGAGAAGCGACTCTTCCTGAATCTTCGAACGTTGATACATCCGCTCCATGGCGCCGAGCACGCCGCCGCGATCCGTGAGCCGATCGAACTCTGCAAGCACAGCTTCCTCGACGAGGTCGGTCAATTCTTCGATCATGAACGAACCCTGCATCGGGTTCTCGTTCCTGGCGAGACCGAGCTCTCTGTTGATGATGAGCTGAATGGCGAGCGCACGCCGGACGGACTCTTCTGTCGGGGTGGTGATCGCCTCGTCGTAGGCATTCGTATGCAGTGAGTTGCAGTTGTCGTAGACGGCGTAGAGGGCCTGGAGCGTCGTCCGAATGTCGTTGAACCCGATCTCCTGGGCATGCAACGAGCGCCCTGATGTCTGGATGTGGTACTTCAACCTCTGAGATCGCTCAGACGCCTCGTAGCGGTCCCGCATCGCTTTCGCCCAGATCCTCCGAGCAACTCGCCCGATCACCGCGTACTCAGCATCGATTCCGTTCGAGAAGAAGAACGAAAGATGTGGCGCAAAAGTGTCGATCGCCATCCCGCGCGAGAGGAAGTACTCCACGAACGTGAACCCGTTGGCCAAGGTGAACGCAAGCTGTGTGATCGGGTTCGCGCCGGCTTCGGCCATGTGATATCCGGAAACCGAAACCGAGTAGAAATGGCCGACCGAGTGGTCAATGAAGTACTGCTGGAT
>Ga0316198_10000260_pt1 | contig 25857 bp, 18 predicted proteins | sample OudBieAanoxic_MG_FD_204935 | JGI IMG/M metagenome (GOLD analysis project Ga0316198, IMG submission 204935) | Coastal sediment microbial communities from Oude Bieten Haven, Netherlands - site A anoxic | ecosystem: Environmental > Aquatic > Marine > Coastal > Sediment | place: Netherlands... | reverse complement strand
AAATTTATTTGAAACCATAAGTTAATCGTTTTGATGAGCAATACCAATATGGGGAAATAAAAAGCTTATTTAGACCTTCGGTAAGATAGATGATGGAAAAGCGTTGATTGCAGTAACTAGTTACTCTCACTACAGAAAACCTTATGTAACGGTTTTGAACAACAATAGGCAGTCACAGAACAGGATGTTCTAAGTCAAACTAACAACGAAGCTAGGGTTCATTTTAACAACCCAAATGACAAGATAATTAATAGCGATAAGTACAGTAGTTATACCATTAAGTATGTGATTAAATATTGCGCAGGGAAAGTGAGTCAATTCAAGGTAAAATTACGCAAATTAGATTATACCGATTACATTAAATAAGTGATCTAAATTTTACGTATGAAAAATGACTTAGTTCAAGACGTAAATTGAACTAAGTGGTTGTTTCCTTTACGAGATTTACAACGAAGAAATAAGTTATTTTAACAAGTAAAATAGATCAGTTAATTAGTGTGATTGGTATTACCCCCTCTGCACAATTTATAACGCAGAAGTGATGTCTTTTAACCATTTAGATTGGTCCGCTAATAAGCAGAATTAGTTGAAGAGTATCAATGAAATTTTAAGTAAAAAAAAGCCTCTGCTGATGCAAAGGCTATATTTTATATCAAGTCTTCAGTTAACACGACTAAGAGTTAACTGCTTCCTTTAGTTGTGCAGTCGCAACAACATTAGTTGGTATTAATTCATAAGCAGCTTGTGGTTTTAATAACACATTAGATTTGCTTGCTACCATCAACATTTGTTTCAAACGGTTTGATTCAAATGGCTTTAATAGTAAACCTTGAACGTCCAATAGGCTATTTAAACCTAATAACTCACGTTGTACATCGTGATGAGAGTTTAGGATACTGATATCAGCAGATGCAGATGTTTTACCAGTACGGATTGATTTAATTAGCTCGATACCAGAACAATCAGCTAATAATGCATCAACAATGATTAGATCGAAATCCTGTAAAGCGATTGAACGCTCTGCTTCTACGCTAGTAGAAACACCTTCAACATAAGAAACATTTAATGCTTCAAGTTGCTCAATCAGTTGAATACGACCTTCAGCTTCACCTTCAACGACTAATACTTTCATATTGGTAATCGCATTTGCAGTTAAATCGCCTTGAGCCATTGGAGATACTGTACTTTCAGAAACAGCTAACCCTTCCATACGAGCAATGTAACCACGTTTAGGGATAGTAGAAATATTTAAACCATGAAGACTTAAAGTACCTACACTCTTGCGTAGTTGGGAAATATGTTGGTTAATAGTATGGTCTGTAACTAAACGTCCCCATACATGTTGAGCTAGATCTTCGCGAGTAACCACTGTGTTTACATTTTTACATAAAAAATGTAAAAGTGATGTACGCAATGGACCTAAATAAACTTTTCGACTGCCGTGAATTAAACTATTTTGGCTTGTGTCAATGTGGAATTCACCCACAACTAAACTTTTCTCTAACATAATAATAGTACCCATTTTTATTTTATATAAATGTCAATCTCTGTGGATTTGACCATTTTTTATTTTAATTTTCGGACTGCTTAAGCAATCTCTTATAGAATTTCAAACATATTATCAAATTAACATAAAAACACAAACGTATTTCATGTTTGTCATAATTATGTAATAATTTTATCATAAACACTAACTATAGGGTAAGTTTTATATCATGCAAATAAAAAACCTAATTAGTTACCTAAGCACACTTTTTTTAATCTAAAAACAGCATAAATGTCATATTAAAAACTCTGCCATTCAAGCCACTGGCAATATATAAGCTTTAGCAAATCAGTTTTTGAACACCCTATTTTTAACTCTGTTGCCAAGCAAATCATTTTCCTAATATTTAGTACCCCCCCCCTTATAAGAGTCTTCATCATGGTGTTTGTTTAAGTACCTAGCGTGTGACCAAGAAATAATCATATTTATAACTATTAATAGTTCATAATAAAAAGAAATAAGCGGCACAGTTATCATTAAAGAAAGTCATTTTTATAGTAAAATCGTATCTTTCTTAGACATTTAATTTTTAATTATGCATGGCCGTTACCATTCAATAGGTAAAAATAAGTACGCACAGGAGATTTCAAGACAAAGCGTTAACGGAATGAGTAATAATTTAATATGATTAATATAAGTGTCTATTCTATCAGGCATAAATCACAAGATTAATGTTAATTTAATGTTAAATTAAGCAAATGATTCTTAGTGGTAGAAAAATAAGGTAAACTACTGCTGAATTTTGTCCTTGCTAATGATGACAATATTGTTAGCACATTATAGCTAGAGAGAGTTTTAAATGAATCTATATATAGAGTACATCAAGGAAATTGAAAGTCGTAAAAAGGATCTTGGATTGGCTCCTCTGCCGATTGATGGTGCTGAATTATTATCTGAAATAATTGCTCAAATTAAAGATGTAAATAATGAGTATCGTAAAGATTCACTGCATTTTTTCATCTATAACACTTTACCGGGCACAACGAGCGCTGCAGGTGTTAAGTCTGAGTTTTTAAAAGAAATTATTTTAGGCCAGTCTGTAGTAGAAGAAATTCCCCCTACATTTGCTTTTGAGTTGTTGTCACACATGAAAGGTGGACCTTCAATTCAAGTTCTTCTTGATTTAGCATTATCTGACGATTTATCAGTTGCACACCCCGCCGCTGAAGTATTAAAAACACAAGTATTTTTGTATGAAGCAGACACAAGCCGCTTAGAGGAAGCCTTCAAAGCAGGTAATACTGTCGCTAAAGATATCCTTGAAAGTTATGCCAGAGCAGACTTTTACACCAAACTCCCTGAAATAGCTGAAAAAATAGAAGTGGTTACCTACATCGCTGGTGAAGGTGATATTTCTACTGACTTATTATCACCTGGTAATCAAGCACATTCACGTTCAGACCGTGAACTACACGGAAAATGCTTAATTTCTCCAGAAGCACAAGCAGATATTCAAGCACTACAAAAGCAATATCCAGGCAAAAAAGTAATGTTAATTGCTGAGAAAGGTACTATGGGCGTGGGTTCTTCTCGTATGTCTGGCGTTAACAACGTGGCTTTATGGGCAGGTGAACAAGCAAGTCCTTACATTCCTTTTGTAAACTTTGCGCCCGTTGTAGCTGGTACCAATGGTATCTCTCCAATATTTTTAACTACTGTAGGTGTAACCGGCGGGATTGGTTTAGACCTTAAAAACTGGGTTAAAAAGACCGATGCTAATGGTAAAACAGTACTTAACGACAATGGCGACCCTGTATTAGAAGAAGTCTATTCTGTAGCAACAGGTACCTTACTAACTATTAATACCAAAACTAAGAAACTATACAATGGCGATAAAGAGCTAGTCGATATATCTTCAGCATTCACGCCACAATCAGTTGAATTCATGAAAGCCGGTGGTTCTTACGCAATTGTTTTTGGTAAAAAGCTACAAAATTTTGCAGCTGAAACACTAGGTGTTCCACTACAACCTGTTTATGCCCCTTCTAAAGAGATTTCTCATGAAGGACAAGGCTTGACTGCAGTTGAAAAAATATTCAATAAAAATGCAGTAGGTGTTGCTTCTGAATCAGATCTACATGCGGGCTCTGACGTGCGTGTAACAGTGAATATCGTTGGCTCTCAAGATACAACCGGATTAATGACCTCTCAAGAACTAGAGTCGATGGCAGCAATGGTTATCTCTCCTATTGTTGATGGCGCTTACCAGTCTGGTTGTCACACGGCATCGGTATGGGATAGTAAAGCACAAGCTAACATTCCTAAGTTGATGAGTTTCATGAGTAAATTTGGTCTGATCACCGCCCGTGATCCTGAAGGTGTATACGCTCCAATGACTGATGTTATTCATAAAGTATTGAATGATATTACCGTTGATGACCAAGCGATTATTATTGGTGGTGATTCACATACGCGTATGTCTAAAGGTATCGCATTTGGCGCTGACTCAGGCACCGTTGCACTTGCTCTTGCAACAGGTGAAGCAACAATGCCAATTCCTGAATCGGTGAAAGTTACCTTTAAAGGTGATATGAAACCTTATATGGATTTTCGTGATGTTGTACATGCAACTCAATTGCAAATGCTTAAGCAATTTGGCGATAACGTTTTCCAAGGCCGCGTAATTGAAGTACACATTGGTACTTTATTAGCTGACCAAGCATTTACCTTTACTGACTGGACTGCAGAAATGAAAGCAAAAGCTTCTATCTGTATTTCTCAGGATGATACATTAATTGGGTCTCTTGAACTATCTAAGAGCCGTATCCAGATAATGATCAACAAAGGAATGGACAATAAAGCAAAAACACTACAGGGTTTAATCGCTTTAGCCGACAAACGTATTGAAGAAATCAAATCTGGTACCAACCCGGCTTTATCTCCAGACGACAATGCGAAGTACTTCGCTGAAGTAGTTGTTGATCTAGATACTATTGATGAACCAATGGTTGCTGACCCAGATGTAAATAATGATGATGTATCTAAGCGTTATACACATGATGTGATCCGCCCTCTTTCTTTCTACAATGATAAGCCAGTAGATTTAGGTTTTGTTGGTTCATGTATGGTGCACAAAGGCGACATACAAATCATCGCACAAATGTTACGCAACATTGAAAAACATAATGGTAAAGTTGAATTTAAAGTGCCATTAGTTATTGCTCCACCAACATACAACATTGTTGATGAGCTAAAAGCTGAAGGTGATTGGGATATTTTACAAAAATACTCAGGCTTTGAATTCGATGATGCTAACCCTAAAGGTTCCGCACGCACTAAATACGAAAATATCATGTATTTAGAACGCCCAGGTTGTAACTTATGTATGGGTAACCAAGAGAAAGCAGAACCTGGTGATACGGTTATCGCTACTTCAACCCGTTTATTCCAAGGCCGTGTGGTAGCAGATACTAGTGAGAAAAAAGGTGAGTCACTACTAGGCTCTACGCCTTTAGTTGTATTAGCAACCGTATTAGGTCGATTCCCTACGATTGAAGAGTACAAACAAGCAGTAGAAGGTATTAACCTAACTGATTTTGTACCACCAACTCAAGAGATGAGCACTAAGTACACTGGCAAACCTGTCGCAGTTAGAATGCTGTAACGTATTAAGATTAAGTGTTAAAGAGTAACTTGAATAGTCACTTAGATACTTAAATTAGATATGGGTTATTTATTTTGGTTGAGTAAGAGAAATCTTAATCAACTATAATAAGTAGCCCTTTTTTTGTAACAGTAATAACACACTCTCCACTTTAGTTTATATTTTTCCAAGGTCATATCGCCACACCAGTTCAGCCCCCCTTAATGCAAGCCAAGCCCGTATCATAAGTTTGTTAAGCACATTGTATTAAACCGTTATGAAGGTCGCTTATATTGCACCTATTAGCTTCTGATTCTAGCAATCGATTTTACTAACTTATTGAAATATTTCGTTCAAGGCACTATCAGCCATTATAATATCGATCACTACAACATCGATCTGTACCAGTGAAAGCAGTATCAATGAAAACAGGAATGCATAAACCATATGATATAAAGCGCTGAAAAACCTTCGCCCATAAAAAAAGCTTGCTACCCTAAGGCAACAAGCTTTTTAATATGCTAGAAATGAAACGAGTATTATTTACGTTTTACTGCTTTAGGATTTGGAAGGTCAGTAATTGAACCTTCATAAATTTCTGCAGCTAAACCAACTGACTCATGTAACGTTGGGTGAGCATGGATAGTTAATGCGATATCTTCAGCATCACAACCCATTTCGATTGCTAGACCGATTTCACCTAGTAGTTCACCTGCGTTAGTACCAACCACTGAACCACCAATAATACGGTGAGTATCTTTATCAAAGATAAGCTTAGTTAATCCATCAGAACAATCAGATGCGATTGCACGACCAGAAGCCGCCCAAGGGAATACTGATTTTTCGTAGTTAAGACCTTGCTCTTTTGCTTCTTTTTCAGTTACACCAACCCAAGCCATTTCAGGCTCTGTGTAGGCAATTGAAGGAATTGTTTTAGGATCAAAGTAATGTTTTTTGCCAGCAATAACTTCAGCAGCAACATGACCTTCATGCACACCTTTATGAGCCAACATTGGTTGACCAACAATATCACCGATAGCATGGATATGCGGTACATTAGTATGCATTTGCTTATCAACTTCAATGAAACCGCGCTCTGTTACTTTAATACCAGCTTTTTCAGCATCAACAGTAAGACCGTTAGGTACACGGCCAACAGCAACTAATACAGCATCGTAAGGTTTTGCTTCAGCAGGTGCATTTTTACCTTCAAAAGAAACGTATAACGCATCTTCTTTTGCATCAACAGCAGTTACTTTAGTTGAAAGCATGATATTGAATTTATTTTTAACTTTCTTAGTATAAACTTGCACGATATCTTTATCGGCAGCAGGTACTAATTGGTCTGCAAATTCAACAACATCAACGTCTGAACCTAATGATTTGTAAACAGTCCCCATTTCAAGACCGATGATACCACCGCCTAAAATAAGTAAACGTTTTGGTACTGATTTAAGCTCTAATGCATCAGTAGAATCCCAAACACGTGGGTCATCATGAGGAATAAACGGAAGTTTAACAGGGCGAGAGCCGGCAGCAATAATTGCGTTATCAAAAGTGATTGTTGTTACTTCACCTTCACGGTTTGTAGCTTCGATAGTATTCGCGCCAGTAAAGCGTCCCCAACCGTTAACCGTAGTTACTTTACGCATTTTAGCCATGCCTTGTAGGCCGCCAGTTAGCTGTGATACTACTTTTTCTTTCCAGATACGAATTTTATCAATATCTGTTGATGGTTCACCAAATAGTACGCCATGCTCAGATAATGCTTTTGCTTCTTCAATTACTTTAGACACATGAAGTAATGCTTTAGAAGGAATACAACCAACGTTTAAACAAACACCGCCAAGCGTTTCATATTTTTCAATTAATACAGTTTCAAGACCTAGATCTGCTGCACGGAAAGCTGCAGAGTATCCCGCAGGGCCAGAACCTAATACAACAACTTGTGCTTTAATTTCTTTACTCATGTTGACCTCAATAAACGAACACTCAAAATAGGGTTTATAGTCTATTCAAATGTTATATGAATGTAAAATGAATGGTCGGCACAAATGCCGACCTAGTTAACAAAGATTATAAGATCAGGGTACGTAGATCAGATAAGTAGTTGTTAACAGCAGTAATAAAGCGTGCACCGTCAGCACCATCAATAACACGATGGTCATAAGAAAGCGCAAGTGGAACCATTAAACGAGGTTCAAACTCTTTACCATTCCACTGTGGTTTCATAGCAGATTTAGAAACACCTAAAATAGCTACTTCAGGTGCATTCACGATAGGTGTAAATTGAGTACCACCGATACCGCCAAGGCTAGAGATAGTCATGCTACCACCTTGCATATCTTTAGATGTTAATTTACCTGCACGAGCTTTCTTAGAAATCTCACCAATTTCGCGGCAAATGTCGTAAATACCTTTGTTTAATACATCTTTAACAACCGGTACAACTAGACCATTTGGAGTATCTACTGCAATACCAATGTTGTAGTATTTTTTAAGGATCAAGCTTTGACCATCTTCAGATAAAGAAGAATTAAAGTTAGGATATAACGCCAATGCTTTAGCGACTGCTTTCATCATGAATACTAATGGGCTAATTTTAACGCCAAGATCTTGTTTCGCAGCGATTGCATTTTGCTCTTTACGGAACACTTCTAAATCAGTGATATCTGCTTCATCAAACTGTGTAACATGTGGAATCGTTACCCAGTTACGATGTAGAGCAGGACCAGAGATTTTTTGGATACGAGAAAGTTCTTTAACTTCCACTTCTCCAAATTTAGCAAAATCCACTTTAGGTGAAGCTGCAACAGCTAAACCACCAGCACCAGCACCACCACCGTTTTTAGCAGCTTGTAATTGTGCTTTAACGAATTTTTGCACGTCTTCTTTAGTTGTACGACCTTTAGGGCCAGAAGCAGCGATTGCATTTAAATCTAAATCAAATTCACGTGCAATACGGCGTACCGATGGAGAAGCCTTGATTGCAGCACTAACAGGTGCAACTTCAACTTTTGCAGGAGCAGCTGGTGCCGCAGGTGCAGCTTTAGGCGCTTCAGCAGGTGCAGAGGCAGCAGCTGGTGCCGCAGCAGCAGGCGCATCGCCTTCAGCTTCAATTAATAGGATTAGAGTCCCTTCAGAAACTTTATCACCTGTTGCAATTTTAATTTCTTTTACAACACCACCAAATGGTGCAGGAACGTCCATTGATGCTTTATCACCTTCAACAGTAATAACATCTTGGTCTTCAGTGATCGTATCGCCAACAGCAACAAGGATATCTGTCACTTCAACTTCATCACCACCGATATCAGGAACACATAATTCTTTAACAGCAGTCGCAGTAGCTACTGCAGGTGCAGCTTCTTCCGCAGCAGCTGGCGTTTCAGCAGCCGCAGGTGCTTCAGTAGCTGCAGAACCAGCAACTTCAACGATTAATACTAGGTTACCTTCGGAAACGCTGTCGCCAACGTTAACTTTAATCTCTTTAACCACACCAGCAACTGATGAAGGTACGTCCATTGACGCTTTATCGCCTTCAATGGTTAATACATCTTGGTCTTCAGCAATGGTATCGCCAACTGCAACTAAGATATCAGTAATATCAGCCGCATCAGCACCAATATCAGGTAGTAAAAATTCTTTTAATTCAGACATAATAATTTTCCTAATCAATAAAAGTCGGTGTTAGGGTTGACTAACACCGAGACTGATTTATGCAAATAATGGGTTGATTTTGTTTACATCGATATCAAACTTAGCAATCGCTTCAGTAACGACCTTACGCTCAACATCACCACGTTTTGCTAACTCAGTTAACGCAGCTACAACAACGTAACCAGCATTAACTTCGAAGTGACGACGTAAGTTTTCACGGCTATCACTGCGGCCGAAACCATCAGTACCTAGTACTTTGTATGAATCAGCAGGGATAAATGCACGCACTTGCTCTGCATAGTTCTTCATGTAATCCGTTGCAGCAATAGTTGGTTCAGCACCTAATACAGATGTGATGTAAGGCACTTTTTGCTCAGCTTCAGGGTTTAACATGTTAAAGCGTTCAACGTCTTGACCGTCGCGTGTTAATTCATTGAATGAAGTCACAGAGAAGATATCAGAAGCAACGCCATATTCTTCACTTAGAATAGCCGCAGCAGCACGTACTTCGTTCATAATGGTACCAGAACTTAATAGCTGTACTTTGTTCTCACCAGGCAATGAAGCAAACTTGTAAATACCTTTACGGATACCTTCTTCAGCACCTTCAGGCATTGCTGGCATTGCATAGTTTTCGTTCATTACTGTTAAGTAATAGAAAACATTTTCTTGTTTCTCGCCGTACATACGCTCAATACCGTCTTGAACGATAACTGCAAGCTCGTAAGCAAATGTTGGGTCATAAGAAACACAGTTAGGGATAGTATTTGCTTGAATATGACTGTGCCCATCTTCATGCTGTAAACCTTCGCCATTTAGCGTAGTACGACCAGCAGTAGCACCTAATAAGAAACCACGAGCTTGTTGGTCACCCGCCATCCATGCCATATCACCAATACGTTGGAAACCAAACATAGAGTAGTAGATGTAGAATGGAATCATTGGTAAGTCATTAGTACTGTATGATGTTGCAGCAGCAACCCAAGAAGACATAGAACCAAGTTCATTGATACCTTCTTGTAATACTTGACCAGATGTTGCTTCTTTGTAGTAAGAAACGACGCCACGATCTTCTGGTGTGTATTCTTGACCGTGTGGGTTGTAAATACCAACTTGACGGAATAGACCTTCCATACCAAATGTACGTGCTTCGTCGGCAATGATTGGTACGATGTTTTTACCAATACCTTTATCTTTCAACAACACATTTAGGATACGTACGTAAGCCATTGTTGTTGAAATTTCACGTTTTTGCTCACCTAATAGCGCAGAGAATTTATCTAATTCAGGCACAGCTAGTTTTTCAGTAAACTTAGGAAGACGCTTAGGTGTGTAACCTAATAATGCTTCACGTTTACCGTGTAAGTAGTTGTACTCTTCAGATCCTTCTTCAAGTGTTAAGTAAGGTAGTGTTGCAGCTTTCTCATCACTTAATAAGTCTTGTAGACCTAAACGATCACGTAACGTTTCGATATGCTCTTCAGTCATTTTCTTCACGCCGTGAGCAATATTTTTACCCTCAGCCGCAGCGCCCATACCGTAACCTTTAACTGTTTTAGCTAAAATTACTGTTGGTTTACCCGCGGTATCTTCTGCGTTTTTAAATGCAGCGTATAGTTTAGAAGAATCATGACCACCACGTTTAAGTGCGAAAATTTCTTCATCGGTCATGTCTGCAACTAGTGCAGCCGTTTCAGGGTATTTACCGAAGAAATGCTCACGAACATAAGCACCATCTTTAGATTTAAATGTTTGGTAATCACCATCAACAGTTTCTTCCATTAACTGTAATAATTTACCAGACGTATCCTTAGCAATTAAGGCATCCCAGTTACCGCCCCAAATAACTTTAACAACATTCCAACCAGCACCTGTAAATAGGCCTTCTAGCTCTTGAATGATGCTACCGTTACCCATTACTGGGCCATCTAAACGTTGTAAGTTACAGTTAATTAAAAAACATAAGTTATCTAATTTTTCACGAGAAGCAAAAGATAATGAACCACGAGATTCTGGCTCATCCATTTCACCATCACCTAAGAACGCATAAACACGTTGTGCAGACGTTGGTTTTAAACCTCGACCGTCAAGGTATTTTAAGAAACGCGCTTGGTAGATAGCTGCAATTGGACCAAGACCCATTGATACGGTAGGGAATTGCCAAAACTCAGGAAGTAGTTTTGGATGTGGGTAAGAAGGTAAACCTTTACCGTCTACTTCTTGACGGAAGTTATCTAACTGCTCAGCAGTTAAGCGACCTTCAAGAAATGCACGAGCATAAATACCTGGAGAAATATGGCCTTGGTAATAAACTAAATCACCACCATCTGTTTCATTTGGTGCACGGAAAAAGTGGTTAAAACATACTTCGTAAAATGCAGCAGCTGACTGATAAGAAGCCATGTGTCCACCAAGATCTAAATCTTTTTTAGAAGCACGCATAACAATCATGATCGCATTCCAGCGAATGATTGAACGAATACGTTGTTCTATTTTTAGATCTCCTGGGTAAGCAGGTTGTTGGTCAGATGCGATAGTATTCACATAATTAGTGTTGATGCCGTGTGGCAAATTAACACCTTCTTTACGTGCTTTATCCATCACTTGCTCAAGGATAAATTGAGCACGTTCTGAGCCCTCATCTTCAAGAATGGTTGATAATGCTTCAAGCCATTCAGAAGTTTCTTGCGCATCAATATCTTTTAGGATGTCAGTCATGACACTTTCCTTCTATATCACTAGATAATCTCAGCCCGAAAGCCAAGCGTTGTTTTATAATTATTTACATTAACCACTACCTGCTTCACAGCACGTTTGTATGCCATTTCGGCAATAAGTAATCTAAATAGTTATCTATATAAGTATATTTTCACAGTAAAACTGTGCCCGTCATACTATAAAACGGCAGTTTGTTTCAAAAGCCACCTAACTCGCGTTTAAAGGCACTCTCTTCACGTAACATAACCAAGCGTGTTTCTTCAATATAATTCAAATGTTGATCTGATGCTTCTTTCGCTTTCATTGGTTGCTTTGATAAAATAGCATCCACTAACTGTAAACGATGTTGATGAATTTTTTTAGCCACTTCAGGATATAAATACAATTGTTTAACATTATCCGAGATATTACGATGTAACAATGGATTAATGCCACGCGCTAAATGTAAAAATACCACATTATGCGATGCTTCAATAACCGCAAGATAAAACTGCGCAACCGACGCAATTTCTTGTTCGATGTTACCAGCAGCATTAGCGATATCAATAGCAGTGAAACTTGTTTTTATTTTATTAAAGTCATCAGAAGTGCCACGTAAAGCAGCGTAATAAGCAGAAAACCCTTCAATTGCATGACGGAATTCTAATAGGTCATATTTTGATTCAGGGTGGGTATTTAACAATTCAAATAATGGATCCGTTAATTGTGCTCGCAGCTCTTCTTTAACATAAGTGCCACCGCCTTGACGACGTGTTAACAATCCTTTAGATTCTAAACGTTGAATAGCTTCACGCAATGAAGGGCGAGACACATCAAATTGTTTAGCCAACTCACGTTCGGGTAATAACTTCTCACCTAGCTCTAAACTCCCCTCTAAAATCATGCTTTCTAGCTGTGATTCAATCACATCTGCAAGCTTAGGTTGTTTAATTTTTGCGTAAGTCATGGAAGCCTTAAATCAGTTAATCGCACAGGTTATTGTGACGCGTTAATAACATTAAAATGTAAAATGGTATTACCAATTAATAATTGCGCATAGAAATTAACAAAATTAACAATTTATGTCTAGAATTTTATGATCCAAATCAAAGTTAAATGATGAATTAAGCCAGTTAAACATGGAAATTGATTGAAAATCAATAATTGGTAAGACCATTTACATAAACAACAACAAAAAGAAAAATTAAGATCACTTTTTTAAAACAAATAAAGCGTTAAATTAACCTCATGTTTAGCTAGCTTTATGCACTAAATAATCAATACAAAGATCCCCTATCCTTAATATAAAAAGCCCAGTAATTTTTCACTGGGCCTTTTTATATTAAAAAAATGAGTTTATGGAATCACTTACTTTTTCTCTGCTAAACGCTCTTTCTTTTTAAGTTTAATAGTTGAATAAACTGAGAAGATAGCAAACAAAATAAACGCTAAAGCAATCGGGCGATCATATAAGAATGACCAACTGCCTTCGTACATAATTAATGATTTACGTAAATTTGTTTCTGCCATCGGCCCTAGAATAATGGCTAATAAAATAGGCGATGAAGGAATGTCTAATTTATTTAATAGGAAGCCTAGCAAACCAAAGGTAATTGCAATACCCACATCAAACATAGAGTTATTGATAGCGTAAGCACCAATCACAGACAAAAAGATAATAATCGGGATCATCAGAATTTTTGGTACTTCAATGATTCGACAAAAGAAGCGAATACCTAGAAAACCGACAATCAGCATCACAATATTTGCCACAATCATCGAGCTAAAAATACCATAAACAATTTCAGGATTTTGTGTAAACAGTAGCGGGCCGGGTGTTAACCCTTGTACAATTAAAGCACCTAATAATACCGCTGATACTGCATCACCAGGTACACCCAAAGTGAGAAGCGGTACTAAAGAACCACCAGTAACACCATTATTGCCTGACTCTGCCGCTGCTAACCCATGCATTGATCCATTGCCAAACTCTTCTGGATTTTTCGCCACACGCTTGGCTTCGTTATAACAAGCAAAAGCTGAAATATCTGCACCGGCTCCGGGAACTGAACCTATTGAAGTACCAATTAAGCCACTTTTAATACTAGTCGGTAATATTTTTTTGAAATCAGCAAAGCTAAGTAATTTGTAGCTAAACTTAGGTGGCATCTCTTGCTTATCGCTAGACATTTTTTCTAGTTGATTTAATCCTTCTGCAATCGCAAACAAACCGATTAATACCGGAATAATATTAATACCACTGTATAAATCCATGACACCAAAAGTAAAGCGAGGCACACTACTAATTGGATCTAAACCCACCATTGACACCAATAATCCAATGGTCCCTGCTAACAAACCTTTCATTATGTTTTTAGCGGAGACGCTGGCAATAATGGTTAAACCAAATAAGGCTAATGCAAAATATTCTGGGGCATTAAAACGTAGCGCAAAGTCAGCTAAAATAGGTGCTACCGCAATTAATACTACGGTACTGATTAACCCACCAATAAAAGAGGCTACAGCGGCAATGCTTAACGCTTTTGCAGCTAAACCTTTAATCGCCATCGTATGGCCATCAAGCACTGTCGCAGCTGAAGCGGGCGTACCTGGAGTTTTTAATAAAATAGCAGCAATCGAACCGCCGTAAATACCACCGATGTAAACACCAATCAGCATCACTAATGCCGGAGTTGCGTCCATACCAAAAGTAAAAGGCAGTAATATAGCTACCCCCATAGTTGCAGTTAAACCGGGTAAAGCACCTAATATCACGCCGCCCAATACTCCAAACACTAGCACAGGGAAAACCGCCATACTAAACGCAGAAGCAAAACCGCTTAATAAATATTCTGTCATAATAATAACCTAGAAAAAAAGTAAACCTTCTGGCAGTGAAATAACAAAAACTTCACCAAACAGAAAATAGATAGTGAATACAAATATCCACGCAATTACATAATAAAGTGGCTTTTTAACGCGGTAATAGATCAAGTAATAAGTAAAACCAACCAAACTAGCTGGCAAATAGCCGACCAGGGTGATCAGCGCTGCATAACCAATCAGCAACGTAAAACCAAAAATAGAATGCTTAGAGACGAGTGGGATCTCTTTTGTCTGTTGTTGTTTTTGCTTATTTTGATTGTTTTGTTTTTGCTTATACTGAAAAATTAACACGCTACAAATAACGATCTGAAGGACCGCTATCACCGCGGGAAAAAAGCCTGCCCCCACGGGTGCATCTTGGTATCGAGGCTCAGGAAATTGAGAGATGAACACTAAGAAGATCAGGCTCAGTAAAATGATTAAACTGGGAAAAAAAATATTACGATTAAGCATAATAAACTCGCTAATAAACGCTATTGCGCTTAGTCATGAGAAACAAAAACCAAGGCCTATTCCTCGGTTTTTGTAGTAGGGGTTATTTAATAAATTGACTTAACACTTTCTCATCTTTTTTTACAAAATCAGTAAACTCTTGTGCTTTAAGTGGATGAATTGTCATCGCTCCTTTTGCCATAAAGTCTTTGAACTCAGCTGATGCCATTGCTTGATCAAATGCATTACCTAAGATTTCAATGATTTCATCTGGTGTATCTTTCGGTGCACCAATACCACGCCATGTACCCGTAGTCGCATCAATACCTTGCTCTTTTAATGTTGGTACATCAGGAATGTAAGAAATACGTTCTTCTGACATCACACCTAATGCTTTAAGTTGACCTGAGCGTAATTGGGCGATTGCTTCACCTGGGGTTACCATAGTGACCTGTGTGTGGTGACCTAATACAGAAGGAATCGCTTCCGATGAACCATTGTAAGGAACGGCATTAAGTTTAATTTCTTGCGATTGCTCTAAAGCCATTAGGTAAAAATTTGGTGCCGCAGTTGATGCAAACTTAACTTTACCAGGCATTTTTTTAGCTTCAGCCACTAAATCATTAACCGTATTGAATGGGCTATCGGCAGGTACTAAAATAACTGCAGGATCTAAGTTAACCATACGGATTAATTTAAAATCATCAGCGGTGTTTTGCATTAATCCCATTTGTGGTAGAGAAGCAATTTCACGGGTTACCACGGTTAAGGTATAACCATCAGCACGTTGGCGAGCACCAAAACTCATCCCTACTGCACCTGCGCCGCCGGTACGATTCATGACTGAAATACTTGTACCTAGAATATCTTTAGCGCTATTTGCTAATGTACGCCCCACTGCATCAGTACCACCACCTGCGCCAAACGGCACAATTAAACGTATATTCTTTGATGGATAGTCAGCAGCAAAAGAGCTTGCAGACATTAATAACCCAGCGCTGATCAAAGCTGTTTTCAATAATTTTTTCATTTTATATTCCCTTTGTATTAAATAAATTGTACTAATTAATCTCTATAGGTTTGAGTTGGATTTTTTACTTTTGTCGTTTGATAGTCATGTATTGCTAACTGTTCAATAGCGACAGCAATCCAACCACTTACTAACATATCAAACCACTGCTCTACCCCACTGCAAGCAACCACAATATTCCCATAAACAAATGACCCATAAAAAAGTACGTCACCTTGGTGCAACGACGTTGGATGCAATGTTTGAAGATTCATATTGGCACAACCTTCTCGCCATGCTTGATGTGCTTTTTTTCTAGCAAGCTGATCAAATGGAATAGTCCATTGTTCAGGATTACCTAGAGAAGATTGATACAGAATGGCATCTTCAAAACTTGACTCCCACGGTTTTATAGTCGGGTCCATAATGACAATATGAAGCTCTTTTCGATTAGTTCGATCAAAAAGACGTTCTATTGCAGGAGTTACTAACTCAACTGCATCAATTGCTAACTGCTTATGCGATATCACGTCAAATTCCTTCTGTTTAGATTTAATTTAATACTATTGTAGTATTATATAATCGAAAGAAACCGCGTTTCATTTTGTGAGTTGGCTCTTGTTACACAGTTCATTTTGAGAGCTGTGCCGCAAATACGAATCAATGCTTGAATAGGCGAATTGACTTACGCAAATCCAACTTTTAAAAGCAAGTTTTCATGAAAAAAGTCAACTTTAAATATCAAACTAAGTGCTAGTTTAAGAAACTATTAATATGACAAGAAAAATATTAAGGGTCAGATTACTTGATCGATTTATAAAACTTGTTGATTTACATAAGTTACTTCTGAGTAATTTTAATTAGCCACTAACTTAACTCACTTACCAAGCACATCCGCAGCACTTTTGAGCTCCACGTTTAAGTGACATTTATCACTATTCACCTGCTTGCACTGATATTCAACGTTAATCAATCCAAACCAATAATATGGCTAACGCGGTAAAAAAGTGAGGTAAAAACTTAAATGAGAAAAGGTTAGGCGATCGTAATTAAAGCGTATGAGGATCTCAGGTAGTGTTTATACCAATCACACTAATTAACTGATCCAGTTTACTTGTTAAAATAACTTATTTCTTCGTTGTAACTTTCATAAAGGAAACAACCATTTAGATCAATTTACGCCTTGAACTAAGTCATTTTCCCTGCGCAAAATTTAGATCACTTATTTAATGTAAAGGCTATTATTTATAAAACTTGCAATAAGGAAGTAGATTGTTTTTAATCAGAAAATCAGTGCTTTACTATATTGTGAATAGTATTAAATGAAGGAAAGAGAATTGAGTCGTGTTCATAATCGTGAGATGCCTTTAATCTAAATATTCTAGCTATCTAGCTATCGCATTAAAAGGTAAGTAAATAAAATACATAATGGTCAGACCAATTAGGTCAGTATTAAGTCATTTAACATTAATCAGCCAACATTAATGAATCAAACATTAACAAACTCTGCATGACCTGATTTACGAAAGCAACACCAGTAAAAAAATAGTCATCACCGTCGTTAATGATGATGACTTATAATAGAACAAGACTCTATAGCAGAATATCAAACCTTTGATAAACGACTCGCCTCTGCTTTATGCTTTGTTTCTGCTTGCGCTAGTTTGTGAATCATCGTGCTAGTGACCAAAGTAATACCTTTGTCCGATACGCGAAACCCTCTCGCAATATCTTGCTCTTTGTCGTAGCCAATAACTAATCCCGCTGGAATATGACAATTAGCATCAACAATGACTCTAAACAATTTACAGTTTTCACCAATATCGCACTCAGGCATTAATACCGATTGTTCGATTAGACTGTGAGAGTGGGTATGTACACTTGAATATAATATTGATTTTCGAATAGTTGAGCCAGAAATAATACATCCACTAGCAACGGTAGAGTCAAGCGCAGTACCTCTTCGAGTGTCATTATCAAAGATAAATTTAGCAGGAGGTAACTGACTTTGGTAAGTAAAAATAGGCCATGATCTATCATAAAGATCAAATTGCGGCTCTGGCTCTATTAACTCCATATTGGCCTCCCAAAGTGAATCAATAGTGCCTACATCACGCCAATAAGCTTGCTTGTCCGCATCAGGATCTTCAATGGGATAAGCAAATATACTATAATCATCAATAATAGAAGGAATAACATCTAAACCAAAATCGTGGCTTGAGTTAGGATTTAACGCATCTTTATTTAAATGCTCAAATAGAAAATCAGTATTAAAAACATAGTTTCCCATCGACGCTAAACAGAAGCCAGGTTTACCAGGTATTTCATTAGGAGAGATTGGCTTTTCATTAAATGCATTCACTTTCCCAGTTTCGTCCACTGTCATAACACCAAAGCTACCAGCGGCCTCCTCAATGCTTGCCTCAATACAACACACTGTCATATCCGCTTTATTATCAACATGTTGCATAATTAACTTACCGTAATCCATACGGTAAACATGGTCTCCAGATAAGATTAAGACGTACTTAGGCTTGTGGGTACGAATAATTTCTATATTTTGATAAACCGCATCAGCAGTACCTGAATACCAGTCATTCATTTTATGTTGCGATGCAGGCAATACCTCAACAAATTCCGACAAATCAGCCTTAAAAGTACCCCACCCACGATGAATATGACTAATTAAAGAGTGTGATTTATATTGTGTTGCCACCCCCACACGGCCAATACCTGAGTTTAAACAATTAGAAAGTGGAAAATCGATGATACGAAATGTGCCACCAAAATAAACGGCCGGTTTAGCACGACGATCAGTTAGCTCAAATAAACGACTACCGCGTCCTCCCGCTAAAATAATTGCATAGGTATCTTTACTCAAATTACTAATATATCGTTGGTCGTTATTCAACATACTCCCCTCCCTTTAGCTAAGCCTTAACAAGGCACAATAAAAGTCAATATTAAAGCAATATATGACTATTTAGCGCTTTATAAACTAAACAAGCAAGCTGAAATTGGTAACAAAAATACACCTATTGATCTGAATCAAAGATGAAAAAATAAATCTTTATTTAACAACAAATTAAAAAATAATATTAAAAATAAAATTAAAAAAAACATGAAAGAATTAGTGCTTACCCCCCTTTTTTAAACATAAAAAATACATCACAAAACAAAACTGGTAATGGCAGCATTAGATGCACACGCTAAAGTCAAACAAGCTAGGCTTGGGTAAAGAAATGAGTGAGAAACTAGTGCTTATATTTATTGCTGGTTTCTCTGAAAAATGTAGAGGTTATGATGAATACAGTTTGGGTTAGCGGCGATGCTGTTGTGAATTTAATTGCAAATAGCCGTACTAGTAATTTAAAATATCCTGGTGGTCCACCGGCTAATGTTGTCATTTCAGTATCTCATTTAGGTGCTAATAGTGCATTTTTGGACCAGCAGGTGCAGTTCCCTTTGCCCGTTTTATGCAAAGCACGTTACAAGATGAAGAAGTTAATACTGATTTTATACGGGTTTAACACACACAACGCACACCAACAGTGTTCGTTGGCCTAGATAATTACTTAGATTATTATCATATGTAAGAGATAAGTGATAATCGACTTCATATAACCTTAACGGCATTTAATACAAATTTGAACACAGCTTTGTGCAAAGGCTTATGCTCATTTAGCCTTGTATTATCTAGCCACCTACTAAAATAATATAGGTGGTTATTAGGAGCTGTTGATCTTTGCCGTTTAAATTTTGTTCACCACAAGGGCAACGTTTGCTGACTATTTCTACTGCGTTTTCGCTTATTTATGAGGAATAACCACACGTCAGAAGCTCAGCCTTGTATAAAAAGCCAGCAACTCGTTGCAAAAATAAACTTGAAAGATCAACAGACCCTAGGATGATTTAGCCTAGAAAGCTATAAAAGTGACAATATTTATCCGATACGGAACTGAGGACATTTTCTAAATACTGATGACTTTCTCTACACGCAGTTATATCTCTAAACGCAACTTAAAAGAGTGCCAGTTAAATTCACTACCGGGGTCGGTTTTTCGGCCAGGTGCAATATCGCTATGGCCAACGATACGCTGTTTAGTAATTAAAGGATATTGCTGTTGTATTTGTAGCGTAACATCAACTAACGCTTGATATTGTAACTCTGTGTAGGCAGAGCAATCAGTTCCTTCTAACTCAATACCAATTGAAAAGTCATTGCACCCAGCTACCCCTTCAAAGTTGGAAATACCGGCATGCCATGCACGTTTTGTAAAAGGAACATATTGCTCTATTGATCCATCGCGGCGGATAACACAATGTGCAGATACCTCTAAACCTTGCAAATCAACAAAACTTGGGTCAGCAGTATAATCTAAACACCCTGTAAAGAGGTTCTTAATATGCTCGGTCCCATACTGCCCTTCCGGTAAGCTAATACAATGGATCACTAATAAACTAATGTCAGCCTCAACGGGACGTTGATTATAAAATGGGCTTTTAATAAAGGTTGCGGTGCTCAGTAAACCAAGTGAGTTGATCATTATTTTTCCTCATCAAAAAACTGTAAGCTAATACCAACCTGGATAATAAATGAGCTATTTAGGCGTTAGGCAAAATGGATAATAACAATACATTGATTGCAGTAATTAGTTATTCCCATTACACAAAATCCTATACAACGATTATGAACAGCTTTAGTTGACCACAAAAGAGAATAACAGGATATTCTGAATCAAATTAATAATGAAGCTAGTGTTCATTTTAACAAGCATAAATAACTAGATAATTACTTAGATTGGTATAAGCAATAAAAAAGGTGGCTAAGCAGCCACCTTTTTTAGTTATAGATCATAACCTAACATAACTTCAATAGTTACTTTCTATTAATGGTTATTCCCATTCAATCGTCGCAGGTGGTTTTCCTGATACATCATAAACAACCCGCGAGATACCATCAATTTCATTGATAATACGGTTAGATACGTGACCGATTAATTCATATGGTAAGTGTGACCAGCGAGCCGTCATAAAGTCGATAGTTTCAACACAACGTAATGACACAACCCAATCATATTTACGACAATCGCCCATTACACCTACAGAGCGTACTGGTAGGAATACAACAAAAGCTTGGCTTACTTTATGGTATAACTCTGCTTTATGTAACTCTTCAATAAAGATCGCATCGGCACGACGTAATAAATCACAGTATTCTTTCTTTACTTCGCCTAATACACGCACACCAAGACCCGGTCCTGGGAATGGATGACGGTATAACATATCGTATGGTAAGCCTAACTCTAAACCAATTTTACGTACTTCATCTTTAAATAATTCACGCAAAGGTTCAACTAAGCCCATCGCCATATCATCAGGTAATCCACCAACGTTATGATGGGATTTAATAACATGTGCTTTACCATTTTTAGAAGCCGCTGACTCAATCACATCAGGGTAAATAGTCCCCTGTGCAAGCCATTTTGCATTGGCTAATTTCTTAGATTCTTCATCAAAGATCTCAACGAATACACGACCGATAATTTTACGCTTCGCTTCAGGTTCACTTTCGCCAGCCATTTGCTCTAGGAAACGGTGTTCAGCATTAACATGGATAATATTTAATCCAAAGTGATCACCAAACATTTCCATTACTTGTGCGCCTTCGTTTAAACGTAATAAACCGTTATCAACAAAAACACAGGTAAGCTTATCACCAATAGCACGTTGTAATAACATCGCAACTACCGATGAATCAACACCACCAGATAAACCTAGAATAACTTCATCATCACCGATTTGCTCTTTCATGCGGGCTACGGCATCATCAATGATTGATGCAGGTGTCCATAGCGTTTCACAGCCACAGATATCAACTACAAAATTACGTAACATACGCTCACCTTGGCGAGTATGTGTTACTTCAGGGTGAAATTGCACACCGTAAAAATGTTTTTCTTCATTGGCAATAGCTGCAAATTGACAAGTAGCAGTATTAGCAACCGTAATAAAATCAGCAGGAATAGCTGACACTTTATCACCGTGGCTCATCCATACGTCTAATAAAGGTTTGCCTTGTTCTGAAATTGCATCTTCAATTGATTTAAAGAAAGCTGATTCAGCTTGCACTTCAACTTTTGCGTAGCCAAACTCACCTTCACCTTCACCTTTAATCACAGCGCCGCCTAATTGATGCGACATAGTTTGCATACCGTAACAAATACCTAATACTGGCACTCCAGCGTTAAATACATATTCTGGAGCACGTGGCGAACCTTCAGCAGTTACACTTTCAGGACCACCCGCAAGGATAATACCGTTGGGATTAAATTCTTTGATGTCTTGTTCGTCAACATCCCAGCTCCAAAGCTCACAGTAAACACCAATTTCACGAATACGACGTGCAATTAGCTGTGTATATTGAGAACCAAAATCTAATATTAGGATGCGTTGCTCATGAATATTTGTACTCATCATATTGTCCTTTATCTTACTTAAATTTTTATTGCTAAAAATAATAAAAGACGATAAATATCGTCTTTAAATTGATGCTTTAATGAAGCTAAATTAACGGCATAGGATGTTCAGTGTTATTGTGTAATGTCATGCTAACGATTAAGCCGCTTTCTACATTACACAAACCTGAACGCTTATTACATTAATTAACCACCACTTCGGTAGTTAGGCGCTTCTTTAGTGATAGCAACATCATGCACGTGGCTTTCACCCATACCTGCACTGGTAATTTTTACAAACATTGCTTTAGTATTCATTTCTTGAATCGTTGCACAACCGGTCAGACCCATCGATGAACGTACGCCACCCATTTGCTGATGAATAATTTCTTTTACTTTACCTTTATAAGCAACACGTCCTTCAATACCTTCAGGTACTAACTTATCTGCTGCATTATCAGATTGGAAGTAACGATCCGATGAACCTTGAGACATCGCGCCTAAAGAGCCCATACCACGGTATGATTTGTATGAACGGCCTTGGTATAAAATAATTTCACCAGGCGATTCTTCAGTACCAGCAAACATACTTCCCATCATCACACATGATGCGCCAGCTGCCAGTGCTTTAGCAATATCACCGGAAAAACGAATACCGCCATCGGCAATCACAGGAATACCAGTACCTTGTAATGCATCAACTGCATCTGAAATAGCAGTAATTTGCGGTACACCTACACCAGTAACAATACGTGTTGTACAGATTGAACCTGGGCCGATACCTACTTTAACAGCGCTACAACCAGCAGCAACCAATGCTTTAGCACCGTCACCTGTTGCGATATTACCACCAATTATTTCAAGATTTGGGTATGCTGCGCGTGTTGCTTTAATGCGATCTAAAACACCTTGCGAATGGCCGTGTGAAGAGTCAATTAATAAGACATCAACACCCGCTTCTACTAATGCATCAACACGTTCTTCATTACCGGCACCAGCACCAACAGCGGCACCAACACGTAAACGACCTAATTCGTCTTTACATGCATTTGGTTTACGTTCTGCTTTGCGGAAATCTTTAACAGTGATCATACCTTTAAGTTTAAAGTTATCATCTGTTAATAATACTTTTTCGATACGGTGTTTGTGCATTAATGCTTCGATTTCATCACGAGGAGTATTCGATTTTGCAGTAACTAGATCGCTTTTTATTGTCATTACAGCAGAAACAGGTTTTGTTAAATCGGTTTCAAATAATACGTCACGGCCAGTAATAATACCGACTAATTCACCTGAATCTTCAACTACAGGGTAACCGGCAAAACCATGTTTTTCAGTTAACTCTTTAATCTCACCCAGCGTTGTAGAAGGAGAAACGGTAATAGGCGTAGCTACCACACCGCTTTCGTGGATTTTGACTAAACGAACTTGTTCGGCTTGTACTTCGATAGACATATTTTTATGGATAAAGCCCATGCCGCCTTCTTGAGCTAAAGCAATAGCGAAGCGTGCCTCTGTAACTGTATCCATAGCCGCAGAAACGACAGGAATGTTTAACGAGATATTTTTTGTTAATTGAGTTCTTAGATCGGCAGTGTTAGGTAGTACAGTCGAGTGGGCTGGCACTAATAATACATCGTCAAATGTTAACGCATCTTTTGCTATTCTTAGCATTGCAATATCTCACTTATAGTTGGGAGCATTTTAGATATACCCAAAATTGCTTGGGTATGATATTGCGGTGGGATTTTAATCGTAAATTGTGATAAGTACAATACAATTTATGTTTTTATACACAGTTTTTACTGTGTTAATATTTAGCCCCTGATTTAATTGGTAAAAATTCTTGTTATGGCGATAAAAAACAACAATATCTACAGTGTAAGCTCACTCAATAAAGCTGCAAAATCCTTACTGGAGACAGGATTAGGGGTGATCTGGTTATCTGGTGAGATTTCTAACCTAACTATCGCCGTTTCAGGGCATTGGTACTTCACGCTAAAAGATCAAAGCGCGCAAATAAAATGTGCCATGTTTAGAGGCAATAATAGCCGAGCAGGGTTTACACCTAAACATGGGCAACAAGTATTAGTACGTGGAAAATTAAGCTTATACGAAGCTCGCGGAGATTATCAGTTAATCGCAGAAACCATGGCACCGGAAGGTGATGGATTATTAAAACAACAATTTGAAGCATTAAAATGCCAATTAGCAGCTCAGGGTTTATTTTCTGAAGCGATAAAAAAGCCTTTACCTGAGATTATCAAACGTGTCGGCATTATTACCTCATCAACTGGTGCTGCATTACATGACATACTGAGTGTTTTACAACGTCGAGATCCGCGCTTACAAGTAGTTATTTACCCAACTCAAGTACAGGGACAAGGTAGTGCATTCGCCGTTGCTGCTCAAATTGCTTTAGCAAATATTCGTAATGAATGTGATGTGTTAATCGTCGGCCGAGGTGGTGGCTCTTTAGAAGACTTATGGTGCTTTAATGAGCCCGATGTTGCCTATGCTATTTATAACAGTCAACTACCAGTGATCAGCGCTGTTGGGCATGAGATAGATGTCACCATTAGTGATTTTGTTGCCGATCTTAGAGCTGCGACGCCATCGGCAGCAGCGGAGTTAGTAAGCCAACATAAAACATTTGTTTCTACTCAACTCAATAACTTAGTGGCACGCCTTAAACAATCTATGCAGAATAGAATGCAACATAAGACCCACCAGCTAAGTGTATTAAAACAAACCTTATTACAGCACGATCCTAAACATAAATTACAACAGCAGACACAAAACTTAGATGAATTAAGCCTGCGCTTACAACATGCTATGCAACAAAAAATGCAACAGCAGCAACACCTAACTTCACAGTTAAAAAATCGATTACAGCAAGCGAGCCCTGCGCATCACATTAATATTGAACTGCAAAAGCAACAACAATTAAAACGTCAATTAACACAAGCGATGGCGGCAAAATTAAATAATACTGAGCAAAACTTACATCATCAAATACAACAACTAAATGCTTTTAGCCCTCTAGCTACCTTAGCCCGTGGTTATGCAATAGTTAAAGATGAAAAAGGCAAGGTAAGCACTGATCCTGCAAAACTCAAAGTTGGTGAAACAGTTGAAGTGACCCTTGATAAAGGGCAGTTTAAAGCACTGGTTATTTAGTTGTAGTTATTTGGTTGTAGTTATTTTAAAACTGTCCTGATGTAAGCATGTAATTATATGGTTAATTGATTGATACAGTCTAAGTAAATGTATTAATTAATAAAAAACAAAAAGGCTTGATACAAATTGTATCAAGCCTTTTTTAGTTATTTCAGCTAAAAATTTAGCTTCGTATTACATCCCTAAGAACGGATTAAATTATCACTAGTCCCAATCCATTTATAGGTAGTTAATTCAGGTAAGCCCATAGGACCACGTGCGTGTAATTTCTGTGTTGAAACAGCCACTTCCGCCCCTAAACCAAATTGGCTACCATCGGTGAAACGCGTACTGGTATTAACATAAACCGCCGCCGAGTTAACCGCATTGATAAATTTATTCGCCACCGTAAAGTCATTAGTCAATA
>Ga0316198_10000259_pt1 | contig 25920 bp, 18 predicted proteins | sample OudBieAanoxic_MG_FD_204935 | JGI IMG/M metagenome (GOLD analysis project Ga0316198, IMG submission 204935) | Coastal sediment microbial communities from Oude Bieten Haven, Netherlands - site A anoxic | ecosystem: Environmental > Aquatic > Marine > Coastal > Sediment | place: Netherlands... | reverse complement strand
GCGTGGGGATTGAGCAGGCCGTTGGCGTGGTTCTTGACGGCCACCTGGGCGAGTTGTTCGCGGGTGGTGCCGTACTTTTGCATGTGGACCCTGGCCAACATCGCGTAGAGACCCGGGAAGGTCACACCGTGGAAGCCCTCCCACTCGGAATCGGCCGCCGTACCGAGGGCGTAGGTGGCGTCCGCGCCATCCACATCGGTCATCTTCTCGACGCCGGTGACGAGGACCGTGTCGGAGAGACCGGATGCGACCTCGGCAAAAGCGGCGCGTACCGCCAGACCACCGGATGCGCAGGCAGATTCCACCCGCGTGGCGGGAACTCCGGCCATCCCCAGTTCATCGGCAAGCAGTGACGCCAGGTGTTCCTGCCCCGTGAAGAGCCCCGAGGACATGCATCCGATGGTGATGAGATCGACCTTGTCGATCCCGGCATCGTCGAGGGCGGCCAACGCGGCCTCGGCCCACAGCGATCGCAGCGGGGTCTCCCAGAGCTCGCCGAAAGAGGTCATCCCGACTCCAATAACAGCTACGTCTCGCATTTCGACCTCCTTCCTATTCGGCCATACGGATCTTGCCGCGAAGCTTGGCGTAGGCGCCGTACTCGAGGTAGATCTTGTTTTCATCGAGCTGGGCCCGGGTCTTGGGCGCCAGGTTCTGAACCTCGGAGATCCGATCGGTGACCCGGATGACGAAGGAGTCCGATCCGGCGCCGGAGCCGAACGAGGTCAGCAGGATGAGATCTCCCGGCGACGCGATGTCGAGCACCGCGGTGAGGCCGATGGGGGAGGCTCCGGAATAGGTGTTGCCGAGCCACGGCGACAGCCACCCGGTTTCGAGCTGCTCATGGGTGAAACCGAGTTTCTTGCCCACCCTCATGGGGAACTTGCCGTTGGGTTGGTGGAAGATGGCGTGGGCGAAATCCTTGGGCTCCAGCCCCGCCTTGTCCATCATCCCCTGAGCCGAGTTCATGGTGTGGCGGAAGTAGGCCGGCTCGCCGGTGAAACGGCTGCCGTGGCGTGGGTAGTGCATGTATTCGCGGCGCCAGAAGTCGGGCGTGTCCGTCGTCCACGAGTAGGTGTCGATGATTTCGGCAAGGATGAGATCCTCATCGGCGCCGAAAATGAAGGCCGCGGCCCCGGCGGCGGCCGAGTACTCGAGAGCGTCGCCGGGGGCGCCCTGAGAAGTGTCGGCGCCGATACCGACGGCATATTTGACCTCGCCTGCCTTGACCAGTGCCTGTGCGATGAAGAGGCTCTCGGTCCCCGCTTTGCAGGCGAACTCGAGATCGGCCACGTGGAGGACCGGGACGGCGCCGATGGCCTCCGAAACGATGGTTCCCGAAGGCTTGACCGCGTATGGATGCGATTCGGAACCGACGTAGAGGGCCCCGATCTCGGTGGGGTCCACCCCCCCGGAGCGGGCCAGAGCATTCCGCGTCGCTTCCACCGACATGGTGACGGTGTCTTCGTCGGCGCCGGGCACCGATTTTTCAAAGAGTTGAAGACCACGCTTGTACGCGGGAGCATCTGCTCCCCACACTTTGGCGATCTCCTCGAGTTTGATGCGGCGTCTCGGGACGAAGGCGCCGTAACCGACGATGCCAACCGACATAGGACCTCCTGGGCGTTGATTCTCAAAGATGCGACACGATACCGGAGCAGTTTACCGTAGCGGTAGGAAGGCGAAAAGCGCTTTCCATGTCTTTTTAAAGCGATTGGTTTACGACGGCCAACGGCCGCCGTAAACCAATCGCTTTAAAAAGAATACGGACTAACCCTTCATCAGAGCTTCAATCTCCGCGGCTTTTGTCGGCAGCGCCGCCGAGAGATTCTCCCCGCCGGTTTCGGTGACCAGAAAATCGTTCTCGATCCTCACCCCCAGCGCCTCGTCGGGGATGTAGATCCCAGGTTCGTTGGTGATGACGTTGCCGGGGACGAGGATGGCCTCCTCGGAGCCCGGGTCATGGGCATCGAGGCCGAGGTAGTGTCCGAGCCCATGGATGAAGTACTGCCCCAGCTTCTCGCCATGGGCGTCGCGAAGTTCGGACGATTCCATGACCTCGTAGGCGATCTTGCGGAGATCAAAGATCTGGATGCCGGGTTTGATGGCCTCGGCGACGCGGTCGTGAGCCTCGAGCACGAGATCGTAGATCCCCCGCTGGCGGTCGTTGAATCGGCCGTTGACCGGGTAGGTGCGGGTTAGATCGCCGCAGTAATAACCGTAGCGTGCCCCCACGTCCACCACCACGAGCTCACCGTCGACACAGGTGCCCACATTCTGGTCATAGTGGAGGGTGGTGGCGTTGTATCCGCAGCCGACGATGGATGGGAAGGACAGTCCCTCGGCTCCATGGGCGCGGAAAGCCGCGTAGACGGCGCCATCCACCGCGCCCTCGCCGACGCCGGGAGCGATGGCGCTCGCGGCGGCTCTTTGACCGGCCATCGTTGCATCCATGGCTTTGCGCAGGAGTGCGACCTCTGAAGCGCTCTTGATCAATCGGAGATCTGTGAGAACTTCGCTGAGGTCGCGAACTTCGAAGCTGGTCAATCGGTCCCGAAGCTGCGAGACGAACCGGTGGGTCGGTGGGAGCACCGATGAAGCGCTGACCGCCGGATAGTCGGTCCAGAGCACGGCATCCGACTCTCCCAACCACGCCTGGAGCCGACCTTCGAACCCGGGCACGGGCCGTCGACGAGCGTCAAGCACGATCTCGGAGGGATCCGTCGACAAGACCTCGTCAAACCCCAACGCCTCGGCCGCCTCTTCGCCGGGGCCGAATTTGGGTCCCGTCCACCGTTCGACGTTGGGATTGCGGGGAGAGAGAAACAGGGCGTCGAAGTCGTCTGCCGGGCGTGCCACCATGATCGCGTTTGGGAGTTCGACTCCCGTCAGGTAGAAGAAATCGGAGCTCTGGCGAAAGGTGCCGACATCGCCATAACCCCGGTCGTCCCCAGCGCCCCACATCACAATAGTGCCGCCGCCGATCCTCTCGGCAAGGCGTGTCCTTCTTTCGCGGTAGATCTCGGGGGGCTCGAGTTCGGCGGCGTAGTTGCCTCCGCGCATATCGCGTTGTGTCATGGGCCTCTCCTTTGCGGTGGGTATTCTACCCCCGCCCCCCGTATCCGTGCCCGTGCCCGTACCCGTGCCCGTACCCGTATCCGTGGCAGTTACCGTGACAGTGACCGTGACCGCATCCGGCCACGCGGACCTCGCCTCCACCGGGCGTGCCGTCCTTGACGTTTTTCAGTTCGATCGCGCTCACGCTTCGAGCGCCACCGGAAAAACGTCAAGGGGGGCTCTTCCGGAGAGCGCGATGCGGTCTGCTTTCCCGGCTACGAAGCAGGCCGCCGGCCCAGAAGACCGGAGATGAAAGCACGTCCGATTGTCGATCAGCCCTTATACTTGTCGGCGTGACCGACACGACAACCAACAACTCGCCCACCCGTTCGTGGTGGCTGGCGCTGGCCGCTTTGGTGATCTGCGCCCCGTGGCCCGGTTTGGAGCTCGGAATCTGGCTTCTCGGCGCCGTGGTGGGCCTGTTGATTCTCCTCGCTCGGCCCCGCGGCGCCGGGTGCTGGCCCTGGCTCGGAGTGGTTCTCGCCGTCGCAGGAGCGATTGCGCCGGTGGCGAAAGCGCCGGAGAAGGCGCGGCTGGATTCCGACTTCGACGGCCACTGCCGCGAGATGCTCTCGACGGCAACGGTCATCGTTGCCGACGATCAGTTGAATCGTCTTTTCGCGGCCACCGGCGAGGCTCTGGATCCAACCCGACCTTTCGAGTTTCTCAATGGGATTGCCCGGGAGACCGATGGCCGGACCATCTATCTTGCCGACGATCGGGGACAGCTCCTCGCCTGGGGTGGAGTCGAACGGGACTACCCCGTCGATCTGCGACCCCTGGGGCCGAGGGCATGGGGTGTCGAATGGTCGGCGGCCCGTGGGGTCGTCTATCTGCGGGAACCCATGATGATCGAGGGCCGGATCGTCGGTTCGGTGACGGTTGCCGATCGAGCCGAACTGAAAGGTGGTACGGCTTGGGGAATGCGCGCCCCACCGGGACGCCGGTTGATGCTCGGACGATTCGCCCCCGGCTCTGTTCCGGTGGCCGCTGAGGTCGCGCCGGGGGCGGCGGTTCACGTCGGTTCTGAAGCCGTCCCGGTGGTCGAGAGGAGAGGGCTTTTCAGCGCTGGATGGCTGATCGTCGTCATCTGCGGGTTGGTGGCGGCGCCGAGAGCCGCTTGGGCGGCGGTCCTGCTCGGGCTGGCGGTTGCGGCGCGGGAATCGGTGGACCTTGGCGGCGCGGAAGAGATGATCCTGATCCTGCTCGGCGGAGCCGCGGTAGGTCGCCTCGGTCGTGAGTTGCCCAAACCGTGGGCCCGTTTCCTGGTCGCGGCTACCATCCTCGTTGCGGCTGCCCTGAGGCTGGCCGGACCGCTAGACGGCCTCGAGTCGTGGTTGCCGAACCACCTCCTCCGGCCGGGATGGGGCGGGGTTTGGATGGTGTCCCTGGCCTGGGCCCTCAGCGGCTGGCCGAGGCTGGCGCGTGGATCGCTTCCGCTCGAGCGCCGGGTGCTGGCTGCAGCGTGCCTTGCACTGGTCGGACTCCTCATCGATCTGGTTTGGTACCCCGCGCAGGTCCTGGAAATCGGTGCGGGCGGGGAGCGGGGAGTCGCCCTGCCGCGTTCGACCATTGCCCCCGAGGAGGTTCTGCCGGATGAGACCGGTCGATGCCGTCTCGACGATCTCGCAACCGTTCTCGCCAAACGTTGGGGGCTCGATGAGTGGTCGACCCCTGCGCGGCTTGCGGTGGTGAGCGCGGACGATTTCGAGCTCTCGAGCTGGGGAGATCTTTCACCGGCAGGGGATCGACAACGACTCGTGAGGGCCTGGCCGCTCGATGGCGCCGATGGAGTTCAGATCGAACTCGATGTCGCCACCCAGCCCTGGAGCTGGCTCGGGGACTGGGCGAGCGGCGAGCCCCTCGAAGAAGCCTGGCAGAGACCGGTTTGGTATGCGGTCCTCACACGATCGGGTTCGGTCGCCGCTACGCTGCACCCCGAAATCCGCGACCTCGACCCTGCGGCGGCGGGTGATGCTTACCACTCGGGGGCCGTGTGGACCCGCATCAGGGTGGGAGACGGCTGGGCGGTGGCGCGAGTGGAACGGCGCGGCGATTGGTTGGTGGCCGCCGTCGTGCACCCGCCGGCCCCTCCGGTGTGGGTGGTTCGGATCGCACTCGCCGTAGTTTGGGCCTTGATCGGGCTTGTCTTGGCGCGACCGCCGGTGGTACGTCGTGAGCAATTCGCCACCTTCGGCGGACGACTTCGACTGCTGGTGGCCGGCGGGGTCGTCATCCCGCTGGTGATTCTCACTCTGTTTCTCCAGCTTCGGCTCGGACGCGAAGAGGCGCGTCTCGAGGAAGTCATCGGCCGCGACGCCTTCGATGCCGCGCGCTACACCATCGAGCACCTCGGCGGCGGCGTGGTCGTCGATGATCAGCTCGCGGCGTGGCTCGCACGGGGTTGGGGTGGAGAGGTCGTGTTCTTCGACCGGACCGTGGCGGTGGCGGTGTCGAGGCCGGATCTGCTCAGCGTTGGTCGGCTCTCGCAGCTCCCGGCCGTGGAGGCGTTCCCGGCCTACCTTCTCGGGCGCACCGATACGGTGGTCTTGAACCGCCCAGATTGGGTGACATCGGCGGGAACCGTCGCCATTGAAGGAAACCGTGTAATCCTGCAGCTCTACCGTACCGATCCGTTGCGCGCCGGCGAGGCGCCCGACGCGGTTGATTGGTTGTTGACCGGAGCGCTCCTCGCCGCGCTGATCGCGCTCATCGCCACCGGCCGGATCGAGGAGCGGCTGAGCGTGTCGCTGCGAGAATTGGTGGATCTCGCCGGACGATTGGTGCGCGGCGAACCGGTCGGGCCCGTTCGCCGGCCCCGGGAGACCGATCTCGCCGAAGTGCTCGACGCCGTCCGGTCGATGAATGAGGAAGTCCGGCGCCGGGAGCTCAGCCTGCGGCACCAGGAAGAGCTCCTCCAGATCACCCTGGCCAACCTCGCGCCCGCGGTCATGGTGCTCGAGCCCGATGGCCATCTCAAGTTCGCCAACCCGAGCGCCGTGGCGCTCCTCGATGAGTACGGGGATCTCGTCCACGGACGGGTGAGGGAATTGGCTTCGGGAATCAGTGATGCCGCGGAGGTCGGGGTCACGTCCCAACCGATTCCCGGACGCGATCTGACCTGGCGCATCGGAGTGGCGAAGGTCCCGCTCCCGGACGGCAGGAGCGGTCTCGTGGCGGTCATCGAGGATGTGACCGAGGTGGTGCGGTTGGATCGGCTTCAGCAACTCAACCAGCTTGCGCGAATCGTCGCTCACGAGGTCAAGAACCCACTGACCCCGGTCCGTCTCTGGGTCCAGGAACTCGATCAGGCGAGACGTCGCCAGGATCCAGAGCTCGATGCGCTGCTCGAGGAGGCCTGCCGCGAAATCGCGATTCAGGTCGATCGCCTGCAGGACACTGCGATCTCGTTTTCGAATCTCGTGGCCCTCGAGCATTGGCAACCCGTACGGGTTGATCTCAGCGAGGCCGTGACCGAGCTCAAGGAGGGTCTCGGCGTTCTCGATCGTCGCGGAATCGCCCTTACCAGTGAAATCCCGTCGCCCGAATCCGCAACGGTGATGGCGGATCGACAGTGGCTCAAACGGGCGCTCGCGAATCTGCTGCAGAACAGTCTTGATGCTCTCGGTGATGGTCCGGGAGAGATTCGCTTCACGGTGGGTGCGGGCGACGGCCTGGCGATCCTCGAGATCGAGGATAGCGGCGGAGGAGTGCAGCCGGGTCAGCTCCAGGATTTGTTCTCGCCTCATTTTTCCACCACAGCGTCCGGCAGCGGGTTGGGTCTCGCACTGGTTCACCAGGTTGTGACCCGGTGCCAGGGAACGGTCAAAGCCGAGAACGGCTCTCGGGGTCTGCGGATCCGGATCGAGCTGCCACTCGCATGAGGGAGGCCATCTCCGTTCCGCTCTTTGTTAGGATGGCGCAATGAAGCCGCGAAGCCGCCACCTGGGGGTGTTGTTGACGGGGGCGTTGGTACTCAGCGCATGCTCCGACGCCAAGCTCGGGCAACTGACGACCGATATCGCCCCGACTCCCCGAAAGACGGTGGTCTGGTTGACCGGCGAGGGAATCGACGCCAAAACGGCGAATGAACTCGCCGTGGTGGGCGTCGACCAACTCGTCGTTCGCCGGGGCGCGATCCTCCTCTCCGGAGGAGCGCCGGTTGTCCAGCTTCTGCCGGCACCGCCGGTGGAAGGACCGATCCCAACCGCGGTCGAACTGGATATCCCTCACCCTGTATCGGAGGAGAACGTCGATGCCGCCGACGCTGTCTGGGCCGCGCTTGAGACCGATTTCGGAAATCGTCTGCCGTCGGAGATCATCCTCGATTTCCCCGAACTCGGGGAGGGAACCGGCGAATTCGTATCGCGTTTGGCGGCCCAATCCGGTCTGGCGGTGATCCCCATTCTGCGGGTGTCACAGATCGAAACCGAGCTCGGTCAGGCCGTGGCGAAGGCCGCTCATGGTTGCATAGTTCCCCTCTTCGGCCCCCAGCACGATGATCTCCGTGGTCTTGATGATCTGAACACCCAGCCATTGTCAGTTCGGTTGGCTGCCCTCAAGGACCTCGGTGTTCGAGTCCGAGTCGCGGTGTCGCTGCGGCCCCGGACCGAACCCGCCGTCGATGATTGGGCCCAGGACATCGACGCCTTGACTGACGAAACGGCCGCCGAGATCAAACGGGCCTCGACTCTGGACCGCAGCTTCGTGACCAAACGGGCCCTGACGTGGGGAGGGCAATCGTTCGGTGCCGGTCAGACCATCGCGGTGGCCTGGGTGGATGCAGCCAGACTCGGCTTGTATCTGACTGATGCTCACCGCTCGATTCTTCCTGAGGTGGGGGGCTGGGATCTGGTCTCGTTGCCGCCGTTGGGGTCCAATCTCGGGCTCGATCGGGAGGAGCTCATCCGCTATCTCGGAGGTGAGGGCCCCGGTCCGAGGATCGAGGTTCGACTCGAACGTAGTGGTCGCAATTTGACGGTTCGCCTCGCCAATACCAGTGTTTTCAGGAGTGCGATCACGGGTTTCGGGAACTGGGTCCAGGTGGAGGTCGCATCGGGGGCGCTCGTTGCATCTTCACGCGGGAGCTTCGATCGTGTCATTCTCGGATCGATGGATCGAGGCCAGTGGAGCGCGAATCCGTCCGGCGCACCGGACGCGGTTAGGTTTGTCGAAACCTACCTCGCGCCTGGTGAAGAACTCAAGACCGGCTCGATCCGCTTGCCCTCGACCCGGAGCAGGGTCACGGTCCGATGGCAGGTCCAGCTCTCCGACGGAAGCACGCTCACCGGCGTCGAGGAGTAGTCGCTTTCCGCGAACCAGTTTTCTGGTTCCTGGTGGAGATCGTTTGAAACACGAAGGACACGAAGACCCACAAAGAAACCACCAAGGCATCGCACGATAAACTCGGGCCCGTTTCGATTTTCGATGGTCAAAGGGTACTCTGCGATGGGTCAACGCAATACTTCGTGAATCCTTCGTGGGTCTTCGTGCACTTTGTGTTTCAAATCCATCCTTGAGGACAGCACTGCAGATGCCGGGGAGTTCGGATCACTCCGGAATCAGACCCTCTGTGCCTCTTTGGTTTGCGGGTGTGTTCAGCCTGTTTTCTGAAGCGCGAAGGGAAAGACCGGACGGCCTTGCTTACGGTATTTCTCCTCGAAACCGGTAATCGGAAGTCCGGCATAGACCTCCGCGGGATCGAGGGCGGAAAATCCCGCCGCTCCTTGCAGGACCTCGGAGATGACCTCCGCATACCCTTCGTGGTCGGTCTTGACGAGCAGGAGGCCGCCCGGGATGAGCGCCTCATTGAGAGCCGCGACGACATCCGCTTTGATCAGGCGTCGTTTGTGGTGGCGCTTTTTCGGCCAAGGGTCCGGAAAGAGGATGAAGAAGCGTTCCACCGACTCTTTGGCGAGCAGCCGGAAGAGCAGATCCTCAGCCGTGGTGCGGAGCAATCTGACGTTGGAGATCCCGCGTCTGGCGGCCCGGTCGCAGCAGAGGCGGTGATACTTGCCGGCTCTCTCGACCGCCAGGAAGTCACGCCGAGGCTGCTCGGCGGCCAGTTCGAGAAGGAACTTGCCCTTCCCGGAGCCGATCTCGACATCCACCGGCGCGGATCGATCGAAGATTTCGGGCCAGTCCAAAGGAACCCCGACCTGGTTGAGGTCGAGGTCGATCATGACCCCGGCGGGAATTCCTCGAGACCGAGATGCTCCATCCTGATTCCGAGCTCTTCGGCGAACCGCAGGACCTTGTCGTCGCGGTAGAACTCGCCGTAGGCGACCGTGCGGATGCCCGCATTGACGATGAGCTTGAAGCAGTTGAAGCACGGCGATGCGGTCACGTAGATCTCGGCGCCCTCGAGACGAACCCCGTTGTGGGCGGCCTGGACCAACGCGTTGGCCTCGGCGTGAACCGTCCGAACGCAGTGGTCGTTCTCCATGAGGCAGCCGACCTCGGTACAGTGTGGTGCGCCCCGGATGGAACCGTTGTAGCCCGTCGAGAGCACGGTCTTGTCACGGACGATGACCGCTCCGACGTGTTTCCTCGGACAGGTCGACCGGGTCGCCGCCTGGATCGCCAGATTCATGAAATAGCGTTCCCAGGAGATGCGTTTCGGCGTGGCGTCTTGGGTCAAATCAACTCGCTCGCGGCGAAGAAGAACGCATTCTCGATGGCGGCGTTCTCGTCCGAGTCCGAACCGTGAATCGCATTGCGCTCGATGGACTCTCCATAGAGTGCGCGGATCGTTCCTTCGTCGGCCTCAGCCGGGTTGGTCGCGCCCATGGTCTTGCGGAGATGGGGCACAGCATTGTCGCGCTCCAACGATATGACCCACACCGGTCCGGAGGTCATGTATTCGACGAGGTCGTTGTAGAATGGTCTTTCGGCGTGGACCGCATAGAAGGCCTGCGCCTGATCCGTGCTGAGATGGGTCATCCGGCCTGCGGCGATGCGAAAACCCTCACCCTCGAGATGAGCGATGATCTTGCCGATGTTGCCGTTCTCCACCGAGTCGGGTTTGATGATCGTGAATGTGCGATGATTCATATTGCCTCCGGGGCCCGTTGTGGGACCGGCAGGGATGATACACGAGAATCAACGGATTGGTGGAGACCGGGAGGCCGACAACTAGGTAGAATGGGATTGGGTCGAGGGAGCACACCTCGGCATCGTTGATACCGAGAAGGAGAAAAGAAAACATGAAAACTGCATTGATCGCCACCGCGATCTTCACCATCGTCGCCGGCGGAGCCGCTGCCGAACCCTCGATTGAAAATGGAGGAAGCCCGCCCCAGACGGCCATGGAGATCGTCGGCGAAGATGTCTATGAGTCCTACGCCTCTCCGAATCCGTATCGTGGGGTTTCCGGCCAAAGTGGGCCTCAACTCGTCTGGTCGGATGTTCTCTACCATCCGGGAGCGAGTTACATCTGTCCCCACTTCGGTCAAATGGACCTCGGGGAAGGTGATTTTGTCATCGTCCGCTCGCCCGACGGCTCTCGGAAATGGCGTTACGAACTCACCGGGGTTGATGGATTGGGTCGGAGCGACGATGGATTCTGGGGTATTCATATTGCCGGAGACACCGCCGTAGTGGAGCTCTGGAGCGCCGGGACCGAAGGCGGCTTCGGCTACGTCATTGATCGGTTTGCGAGAGGCTTCACGCGCGAAGAGGTCGAGGGATCCACTTTCCCCGAGGGCATTGTCGGTATCGATGATTCAGAGTGGGCCCCGTGTTATGAAACCACCGACCCGGTGATCTACGAAAAATCACGGGCGGTGGCGAGGATGCTCATCAACGGTTCGGGACTGTGCACCGGATGGCTGGTCGGAAACGAGGGCCACTTCCTGACCAACAACCACTGCATCAGTACCCAGGGCCAGGCATCCAACACCAACTACGAGTTTATGGCCGAGGGCGCGACCTGCGAAACCAATTGCTGGCAACTCCAGTGCCCCGGAACGATCGTGACCACATCGGGAACGCTGATCGGCACTTCCTACGACTATGACTACGCTTTGGTGCAGCTGTCGGTGAATCCCTCGGCGACGTATGGGTTCTTCACCCTCCGTGCGGATGGTGGTTTGCTCGGTGAGCGCCTCTACATCCCCCAGCACCCGTCGGGGTGGGGAAAGAAAATCGCGCTTTACAGTTCCCATGCCTCGGACCCCGGTCACCCGATTGTCGTCTCCAAGAACTACGGTGGGTGCGGCACCCGTCCCGGCCCCGATATGGCCTATCGCGCGGACACGCAGGGTGGATCGTCCGGATCACCGGTGGTCGCCTACAGCGATCATCAGATCATTGCTCTCCACCACTGTGGCAGCACCTCGATCAACACCGGCGTATTGATTGAACAGGTCATCGCCAGTCTCGGGAGTACTCTTCCCCCGAGCGCATTCCTGGATCCGACCGTGGTGTTCGCCGACGGATTCGAGACGGGAAACACGAACAGCTGGAGCTCGGTCGCACCGTAGTCTGACAGGACCACATTGTGAACTCGACCCGGAGGGCTGTTGCTCAGCTCTCCGGGTTTTTTGGTATTTGGTTTGTTATGAATGATTTAGACCGGGTTACGTCGATGAATGTCGGTTCTTGAGCACCAGTTGACCCGATCGAATGGACCGTCCTGAGACGGACTGTCCCAGGATCGAACAGATGGCGATCGACGGTCAGCAACCGAGGCGACGGAAAAGCTGGCACCATCCTTGCTACTAGCTGGGCGTGGAGGCCGAAATGGAAGAACGACGCAGACATCCGAGACACGAGCCGTCGCACGATATCACCGGAAAAGTGAAGTCGACCATGGATTTCACGGTCGTCGATATTTCCGCAGGCGGCGTCCAGGTAGAAACTCGGCTCGGTCTCCCCCCTGCAACGATCTGCGAGCTCAAGGTCTCTTCATTCGGTACTGACTTCACCATCAAGGCGGAAGTCCGCCGCTGCCGCGCCCAGCTCACGAAGACCGACGCCGGATGCAAGGTGGCCTACCGGTCAGGACTCGAATTCGTCGGGTTGGATGAGACCGGGCATACCACCATCAGTCAACTGATCTTCAACTGCTGCGCCGATGACGACGTTCATGAGGGATCGGTGGCCGTAACCCAGGGAGCGGTTGTTTCTGGATCTTTGTACACAGTGTGACGTCGGCTCCGCGTCTCGCCCTCCGAGCGGACCGATGTCCAACTGTCCGCGGGACCTTAAGGTCCCGCGGTTTTTTTTGTCTTGGATTCGCGCCGCGAATCCAAGACAACCACGGCCTAGCCGTGAGGGCCTGAGGGCTTGGGGACCTGAGAGTTTTCCGGCCATGGTCGTGACAGCGGCCTATCTCCTGCGCAGAATGACCACTCGCGAGGCACCGCCCTTGAGATCCCGTTCGACAACAAATTCGTCTGGCAAGACCGTTTCGAAATCGGCCTTGGCCGGACACTCGAGGCACAGCGTGGCATCGTCGGATGTCAGCCCCGCTCGCACCGCCGCGACCAGCGCGTCGAGGCCGTCGGTCCAGGTCTCGAAGGGCGGGTCAGCCCAGACGAGATCGAAGATCCGTTCGCGATCCTCGAGGTCTGCCACAGCGGTTACCGCGGTCCGATTCATCACGAGGCCGCGATCGCGTCCGACTCCGAGCGATTCCAGATTGTCCTTGACGAGCTGCGCGGCGGTCCGGTGAGCCTCGACAAAGACCGCGCTGGCGGCGCCTCTTGAGAGGGCTTCGATCCCCACGGCGCCGGTTCCGGCAAAGAGATCGAGTACCCGTGCGCCAGTGGTGGTGGCCCCGAGGACAGCGAAACTGCGCTCGCGCATGGAGTCGGGAGTCGGGCGGAGTTTCTGGCCCTTGGAAGGACCCCTGAGCCGCCGTGATCGCCACTCGCCGCCTGTCACCCTCATGGCGTGGGCCCGATGACCCTGAGAACGATGTCGACGCGGTTCTCCATGGCAACGGTATAGGACACCGGGCCGTTGATCTGGCTCAATACGATGCTGCCGTCGTCGCCGATGGCCGTGACATATGCCTCACCGCCCTGGCGCAGTTCGACGCGCTCGCCCAGAGCGGGTTCCCACTGTTTGATCTCGAACTCGCCGGGCAGTGAAGCCATGGCCCGATTTTCGATATCGTCGACGATGGACGCGATCCTGGCCGCCGGAAGATCGAGGGAAGCCAGCGGTGAATACTCGAGGATTCGCGGTGCGTTCGGCCCGATGTGGAGGATGAGCCTGGTAGAGCTGTCTCGACTTTCCACATCGGAGGTGATCGGCTCGCTCCCGATTTCGTTGGCGCACTCTTCCAGAGCCTGGAGATAAACCATGTGCTCATCGAAGTTCAGGGTTGCCATGTGAATGTAGTCGTCGGTGTCGGATCGGATCGACACGATGACCACGTGGTTGGAGAAGAGGGTGACGCGGGTGACTCGCCCACGATGGTCGGTGATCCTTTCCACCACCGGTATCGGTGCTTGAGCCGTCGCCGAGAGAACGGCAATCAGCAGCAGTGAGGTGATGAGGACACAAACCCGAGCCTTCATCTCGACGCCTCCTCCTGGTCCCTTCTCGCGGTTCCAAGTGCGAACTCCATGGCTTGATCTTCCTTGATCTCTCCGTCGACGATGGCGTCTCGGGTCTGAATCAGCGCTCGGCCCACCCAGGGACCGGGCTCGATTCCCGCAGCGATGAGTTGCCGGCCCCTGACCTGGGGTCGGACGCGGACCGAGGCCGCGACAGCATCCGCGATCCTTCGTCGAGCCGCGAGATCGATCCCCGCCATGGCCAGGAGGGCAACCTCCGGGTACTGTCCCTCAACCGTTCGGACACGGGTCGAGCGTCGGAACGATGCCGCGCTGGCCTGCCGAACTTCCGCCACCCCTTTGTCGAGGTTGATCATCCTTCGCCGTTGCTCTCCCGTGAGCTGGAGACGATCGGCCATCCGCTGAGTGACACCCTTGCCCGCTTCGAGAGCGAGACCGCCAAGGAAGAGGAGCCACCTCTCGGGCGGCTCCCCGAGCGCCTCGAGTTCGAACCAACCGAGTTGGCTCTCGACCTCCAGGAGGTTGGCGCCGACGGAAGCCGACCAAACCAGGCCCTCGCAGATCGCCGGCAGTAGACCGAGATCGGCCAACAACTCGATGGCGTATGTCGGGTGACTCTCGGCGAGCAGGCTTTCGAGTTCCCGACGCAGACGCTGCCCGGAGAGGCGGTCGAAGACACCTTCGTCGACCGCGGTCGTGATGAGGTTCCGGGTATCGGATGCGATGGTGAAGTCGAGCCTTCGTGCGTAACGCACGGCGCGGATGGCGCGGGTCGGATCGTCGATGAACGACAGCGAGTGGAGCACCCGGATCTCGCGTCGCTGGAGGTCCATCCTGCCGCCGAAAAAGTCGATCAGCTCGCCGTGCTTATCGCCGTGGAGGGCGACCGCGAGGGAGTTGATGGTGAAATCGCGGCGATAGAGATCCTGGCGGATGAGGGATGTCTCGACCTCGGGCAGTGCGGCCGGGGTCCGGTAGAACTCTGTGCGAGCCGAGGCGATATCGACGCGATGACCGTCCGGGAGCGTGACCACCGCGGTCAAGAAGGGTTTGTGCGGGTGGCAACGCCCGTCGATATAGGCCGCGAGGGCATACGCGAAGTCAATGCCGGACCCCTCGACGACGAGGTCGACATCCTCATTCTGTCGGCCGAGGAGGAGGTCTCTGACCATGCCGCCGACCAGATAGACTGGGATGCCGACCGTGTCCGCTACGGCTTTGGCGGTGGCCAGGAGATCTCGCACCCAGGGAGCGGTCTTCTCCCGCAGGAGGCGGGAGATGGACTGGCTCACGGGTCGCGCGCCGGCCATTCGGTGATCGAGGACCGAACCTGCGGCGTGCTGCCGTTCGAAGAGGCGGCGGAAGAGCTCCATTCTGGTGACGATGCCGACCGGCTGGGCGTTCGCTTCGACCACGACAAAACGGAACGAGCGCTCGAGGAAGAGATCGCGCAGTTCGTCCAGCGATGCCGACCCCGGGACGATGGGAAGATCCGCTTGCATGATCGATCGGACCGGCCGCTTCGCCATCCCGTGGCCGAGGGCCCGGTCGAGGATCTGACGCGTGACCATGCCTCTCAACGCTCCGTCGGTTTCCTTGACCGGCATGGCGTTGAGCCGGAGGTGGTTCATCCTCTCTTTGCTGGTTTCCACATCGTCGTCGGCGTCGACGGAGAAGACGTTCCTGTTGGCCACGTCGATGGCGGTGGCCGGGGGAGGGAGTTCTTCGGCGAGGGCTCTGAGGAGCTCTTCTCGGAGTTCGACCGGCATACGATCGGCGACACGGGCCGACGCCGCGGTGGCGTGGCCGCCGCCGCCGAAACGTTGCGCCACCTCGCCCAGGTGGAGACCCTGAATTCGGGCCCGGAGGATCAGGTTGACGTTGGGCGGTTGGACGAGCATCACGATTCCGACCGGAAGCTCGAAGGTCTCGGCCCAGCGGTGTACGACGTAGGCCGCCTCTTCGTGGTACTGATCGACCTCGACCATGGCGAGGGAGACCGGGATGTCGTTGATGGGGAACTCTTCAGCCGCTTCGACGATGCGGTTGAGGAGGGCGAGCTGCTCGGGCTGGAGACCTTTGAGGACCCAGCGTCGCACCCAGGCCAGCGAGCCGCCCAACTCCACCAGACGTGCGACCACGCGGAGGTCGTTGGCGGTGGTCTCACGATAGGACAGCCCGCCGGTGTCTTCGTAGATGCCCATCATCAGCAGTGAGGCTTCCTCTTCGGTGGGTTCGATGCCCCTCTCTGCGAAGAGGTCCGCCATGATGGTGCAGGTCGCGCCCACCGGCTTGAAAATGGTGAAGTCGGCCTCGATGGCGTCTTTGCGTTCCTCCTGGTGGTGATCGATGAGATCGATGGGGCAGTTGTCCCGCTGAATGAGATCCCAGACCTCGCCGAGGCGGGCCGGCGTCGAGGTGTCGACCACCACCGCGTGCTCGATGGTCTCGCGGCGGGCGCGGCGGAGCTTGAGTTCCGGGAAAGGCAGGCCGGTGTCCGAGAGGAATCGCCGGACCGCGGCTTCGTGTGAACCGGGGAAGAGCACCTTGTGGTCGGGATAGAGCCGCACCGCACACACCGCCGCAGCGAACGCGTCAAAATCGGCCGAGAGATGGGTGGTAATGATCTTCACCGCCCTTATTGTAGGTCATGGTCCCGCGTCCGTTTCCGTTTCCGTTTCCGTACCCGTACCCGTGCCCGTGCCCGTACCCGTACCCGTGCCCGTACCCGTGCCCGTGCCCGATGGATGTTCGCTATCGCTATCGGCACCCTCAACGCCGGCCTTCTGGGCCTCTGGGACGCTTTGGCGTCCCAGAGGCCCAGCGTCGCACGGTCAGCGTGGTCATTCAGTGGGGATTGGAAGGACGGTGACCACGCTGCCCGCGCGCCGGCGGCCTCCCTCGAAGCTTGGAGAAATGCTCACAGCGCCGTCGCCGTGGAGTGCCCGGTGTGACAATGTGCGGGAGGCAATGCGTTGCCGGAAAGCCTCTGGGGCACATTGTCAAACCCCGCACTCCCGGTGAGCGTTGTTTTTTCGTGTCCTTGCAGGGCGTAGGTCACGGGCGCGGGTAGGGTGGGCCTGGGCCCACCTTCAGACACCTTCCGGTCGAGGAGACGCCACCACGCCAGTCAGAGAGCCTCCAATCCGTGCTTGTCCCACTCTCGAAAGAGAGGTCTTGGCGTTCTTTCTGATGCGACCGTGCGATGCAACCCTGCGATGGTCACCGGCCTTCTGGGCCGCCGTGACGCTTTGGCGTCCCAGCGGCCCAGCGTCGCACGGTCAGCGTGGTCATTCAGTGGGGATTGGAAGGACGGTGACCACGCTGCCCGCGCGCCGGCGGCCTCCCTCGAAGCTTGGAGAAATGCTCACAGCGCCGTCGCCGTGGAGTGCCCGGTGTGACAATGTGCGGGAGGCAATGCGTTGCCGGAAAGCCTCTGGGGCACATTGTCAAACCCCGCACTCCCGGTGGGGGGTGTTTTTCGTGTCCTGGTTGTTCATGCTGCCCCGGTCGCTGCCTCGGTCGCTGGCGTTAAGGCGCCACCGCGCTCCACGCCGCATGGCTGCCCCACTGGAAGCCGTCTGCGAAAATTAGAGCGTCGCAGGCATTGCCGACGCCGTTGTTGTTGCTGTCGGTCTGCCGTGGATTGGCCGTTGCCGGGCAGTTGTCGCAGTCGTCGATGATCCCGTCGTGATCGGTGTCGGTCTCGAACGAATCGCCGATGGAGTTGCCGTTGCAGTCGCGGTCTCCGATTCTCAGGTAGTAGACATCCTGCTCGCCGTTGAAGGTCGCCGCCCATGCGACATCGGCTCCAGTGTGGTCCGAGACCATCTCGTAGTAGTCGCCCATCTTGTTCTGATTGGGCCAGCCGAGGTGCGGGTCGAAGGGGGTTGAGAGGGCCACGTTTGCCGACCAGGTTTGGCCGCCATCGTCGGAAAAGGAGTAGTGGAGTTCGGAGTCATAACCCGCAGGATCATTCCGGGTGTCGTTCCAGATCACATCGATGCGGCCGCCCGGCGCCACCGACATGGTGCCGAACCACTGCCAGGCGTTGCCGCCCGCGGGGTCGTCGTTGATCGTGACCGGTGGTTCCCAGGTCTGGCCGCCGTCTGTGGACCTGATGAACCGGACATCGAGAGGGTCCGATCCCGGAGGATCCACCGAACTGAGGACATAGATGTTCCCGTGGTTCGGACCGCCCGAGTGGTCGGTCGCGATCCAGACCTGGCCGAGCAGGCCCTCGGGATTCGGACTGTCGGGGTTGAACGACGACGGGTAGCCGCCGAGATCGAGATACGACGAGCCGTCCATGGCGAGGGGGTTCATCGGATCCTGGGCCGTGGTCGACCAGGCGACGGCGATGGGCAACGGGCCTGATTGGGCGACACCGACGACATAGACCGTCCCGTCGGGACCCACGGTCGTCGTTCCCCAGTAGGGGGAACCCGGCATCACCGCGGGATAGTCGAAGGTCTGCCCGTTGTCGGTGGAACGGTTGAAGGCGTTGTCGCCGGTCGCTCCCCAGTACGACGTCCAGTGGCTGTAGATGTTGCCGTCGCCGATGCCGCCCGAGCGATCGACGCTCATCCACTGTTTGTCCCCTCCGTGGGCGAAGACCGGTTCCTGCCAGGAGATACCGGCTGGCTCCCAGGGGTAGACCTCGCACCAGAAGTTTGAACTCTCAGCCCTGAGGCTGTTGTAGAAGAACCGTCCGGCGTTGTCGGCGTCGAGCACCGGGTCGGAGCGGAAGACGCCTCGCTCGAGCACCCCGGGAAAGGTCCAGCTGCGACCGCCATCGGTGCTGAACCCCCAGCCGGCCTGGCGGAAGTTGGAGCTGATGGTGTCGAATTGCCGCCAACCGATGACGAGCCGGTTTGGGTTGGTCGGGTCCACCGCCATGGAAGATTCGTTGGCAGCATCACCGATGATGTTGAAACCGTGGCGATCGACATTGACCTGAACGCTGGCAAACGAACCGCGCGCCACTGCTGCCGCGGGTTGAGTTCTCAGCTCCGACGGATCGACTTCGACGAAGGGATCGCCGGGGGTTTCGAGATAGACGGCGAAGGGTTGTTCAGCGTGGACGCCTGCAGCAAGACCGAGGGCCGCGGCAAGCACGATGGCGGTCAACTGAGCGAGTCGGTAGCGTGTCATGGAGCCTCCTCGAAGATTGATCGTAACCGAATGGGAGTGTTCCCGTCGCTGCGCACCCTCAGTGGAAGCTTGATCTACTCTGCTCTTAATCCGCTTTCTATTGCACCACAGCGCCCCAAACCGAGGTGTTGCCGCTTTCGAAACAGTCGCGGAAGATCAGCCCCGGGGGCGGGTCACCGAAACCGCGGATGACGATATCGTCGATATGCCAACCGTCCTCGGTGACCGATACATCGGTGTCGATTCGGAAACGAACTCGGGCGTGGGCGACATGGTCGAGGTCGCCGAGGTCGATCTCGACGCTCTCCCAAATCAAATGGCCGGTGCCGTTAAATGTCGCCGCGGTCGACCAGGTGGCGCCGCCGTCGGTGGAGTACTCGACATAGGCATAGTCGTACCCGCTCTCGAGATCGTAGATGTGGGAGAACTCCAGCGTGACCCCCGCCACGGCGAAGAAATCGAGATCGGGCGAGGTCAGGGAGAAGTCCCAATAGTCGTCGTACTCGCCACCGGGGCTGTCGGTCCATGAGTGGCCCGGGCTCGCGGAGGCTTCGTCGGTGATGGCCCACTGGCCTTCCGCCGTCCAACCGAGATTGCCGGTTTCAACATCGTCCTGGAGAACGATCTCGTAGGGTGTCAGGATAAAATCGAGCGGGCTGACAGCGCCGGGGAGAGCGGCGACCGCCGTCGCGGTTTGGCCGCCGTAGCCATCGGCGGTCGCCGTGATGTCGTAGGCGCCGTCGGGAAGCATCAGATCGTACTCACCGGTGGATGGATCGGACTGGGTGGTGAAGATACCGGTCTCCACCCTCGCTGCCAGAGGAGATCCGGCATCGGCCGACGTGACCGTGCCGGCGATGTGGGCGGCGGTGGCCGGATCGAGGATCCAGACAAAAGTGGCGCTGACCGGGCCCCAGTTTCCGCTCGTGTCCTGGGCATGCACATAAGCCAGGTGTCTGCCGTCGGCCAACCCCGTGGTGTCGATCACGCCCTGAACAGATTCCACAGCGGAGTCGAACGCGCCATCCGTCGCGCTCATGGCGATTGCGCTTGCCCCCGCCTGCCAGGGCGGTGTGTCGAGATAGAGCTCGGCGGCGGCAACGGGCTGGGTCGGCTCGCTCCCGTTCGAGTTGTTGAATCGGCCGTCGTCGGCGACGGCCTGGATCGTGACCGGGTCGCCCGGCGCCACCACCACGGCGGTTGCCGCGGCGTTGGTGATCTCAGGGCCGGCCGGGGTGAGATAGGGCGTACGCGCGACCTTGGCGGCGTAAATCAGCGCCTCGAGGTTGTCGGGAAGGATGGTGGACTCGAAGTCGGCGCAGTCCTCGAAGAACCAGTTGCCCAACTCGAATAGACAGGCGGCGACGCCGAGATCGCCATAGGCGAAATCGACCGTGGTGCCGTCGGTGGGATAGAGACCGATGGCCTGGTCGGGTTCGTAGCCATTGAAGAAGGCGAGCTTGCGGCCGAGGGTTTGCAGCGCGATTCCATTGCCGGTCGGTGTGCCGGTAAATCCCCACGGCCAGAGCACCAGCTCGGAGTACGAGTGAATGTCGATGTAGAGACCCGTCGCGTCGTCCGGGGCGGCGGCGCTCACCGAGGGGTCCCGCTGGTCGGGAAAGATCGACCGGGCGTAGTTCTGGACCGCCTGGACCTCGGGTTCCGAGGCCGTTGCCGGGCCTCGGTAGGTATTCGAGCATCCATCGCCGCTCGAACCGCCGCAGCATCCCCATTGAAACTCGAAATTGCGGTTGAGATCTGCGCCGCGAGACGTCGAGGTGACTCCACAGTAGTTCTCATTGGTGTTCTTGCGCCACGACAGACCGGTCTCGGCCTGTTTGCGGCCGTCGGGGTTGGTATGGAGCATGAGGTGGATTTCATGCTCGTCGAGCAGCCACGTCGCGTCGGCGTCGATGCCGTGGTTGCTGACCAGATACTCGGCGAAACGGGTCATGAGCTCGGCGGTGGTGTACTCGCGGGCGTGGATCGCCGAGGTCACGAAGAGACGCGGTTTGCCCGTGAAACCGGCCGGCGGGGTTCCGGCCACGTTGGCGTTGGTGAGCCGAAGGACCTTCATGTCGTAGCCCGGGTTACCGCCGGGCGTGACCTTCTCCCAGGAATCGCCGGCATCGACCAACGACGCCAGATCCGGGTGGTTCGCCACCAGATCCTGCGCGGTTTGAAAGGTCTCCTCGACGGTGCGGTAGCAGGCGTAGCCGGGGATGCCCTCGGTCTGATCCGGAAGGCGTTTGGCCGGCGCGCAGATCTCCATGGTTCGGCGTTCGTCGATCTCGACGTCGAAACCCAGTTCGGACAAAAGTTCGAGGGTTTCGGAGTTGGCGCCGACGAGCATCCAACCTTGGTCGTGATGGACCTCCCATGGCTCGTCGTGTGCGGCGTAGGCCTCGACCTGAGCTCGGTCGCTGAACCACGCGCGGACAACCGTGATCGAGCAGTCGTTGTTCGGCGCTTCGGCTGCGAAAACCGATCCCGAGACGAAGCTCAGCAGCGCAATCACTGTCAATCCCAGGATCAGACAACGGGTTTTCATGGCGGAACCTCCAGCCGGATGTATGTTACCGACGGTAGGGTATGACGGCAGGATCGCGCCCGCAAGAGTGGAAAATCGGGTCGCACGGGTTTGACCTCGAAGCAATCCCGCGATACAACAACAGGGTCATCGGCCGAGGTGAGGAGCTTGCGGGAATCGTACCGGGTGGCGACCGACCCCCTTCTTTGGTTTCCGTATTGCTCGGGCTGATTGGCGGAAAACGGAGGAAAAATGAGGAAGAACACTCAGATATCGATGTGCCCGGGTTGTCGCACGGCGGTCCTATTGACGGTCACGGCCATGGTTCTCGTGACGCCGGTTTTTGCGGCGGACTCGGGGATTCAGGGCGACGGCAGACCCGCCTCGGAAATCGCGTTGGAAGAGCGCGTCGCCGCGGGAGACCTGAAGTACCGCGACTCCCGCACTGGTGAGGTCGTCGTGGCCACGTATGCAGGGATCGCCCTGCTTCGCCAGGAGATGGGTCCGCTCTTCGGATCGCCGGCGGGCGTTGAATACACCACTGCCGCCAACGGGACGGTGAGGGCCAGCATCGACGGCGCCATGCGCGATGTTTATCTCGCGAGGACCAACCTCGATGGTACGCGGACTCGCGGGTGTTTCCGGGATCTCGATTCGGCGGTGGCGTTCATCGTCGGGCTCGATGAGGCTCAGCAGAGGCTCACCGATGAAGAACCACGCGTGAGCGTGGTTGATTGAGGTGGCAATCATGAAAACAAAACCATTGACCATCATCGCCTTCCTCGTAATCGGACTCTCGGCCGGCGCTCTTTCGGCGGCCAATTTTGTCATTGTCAACGGTGACGGCGCAGGCGAGGGGCTCAACGACCCAACCCCCGTCGCCCCGGTCGGAGGCAACACGGGCACCACCCTCGGCGAGCAGCGGATGATCGTGCTCCAGGCGGTGGCCGATGTCTGGGCCGCGAGAATCGTGAGCACAGTGGACATCCGAATCCTCGCCCGATTCAACTCCATGGGCAACTGCAACGTTCTCGGATCGACCGGTCCCGGAGACGCGTTCATGAACTTCCCGGGCGCCCCTGTGCCCAACGTCCTTTTTCACGGCGCCATCGCAGATTCCATCACCGGAACCGATCAGGATCCCACCGACGCGGATTTCTTCATCACCTACAACAGCGATTGGGATGTTTCGTGCGCCACATCTTTCTACTATGGTCTGGATGGAAACGAACCTGCTGGCACCGAGGATCTCTTCCCGGTGGTGCTGCACGAAATGGGTCACGGACTCGGTTTTGCGAGCTTCGTCAACCCGTCGAATGGTGTCTATTTCTTCGGTGCTCCCGGGATCTTCGACTACCACACCATGGACATGACCAGCGGACTCCACTGGACTGAGATGAACAATGTCCAACGCGCCGCGTCAGCGACCAACGACGGCAATCTGGTGTGGGATGGTCCAAACGTCACGATGGAGGTTCCGGACAACCTGGCTGCCGGTGCGATGGATCTCGAGGTCACCACGCCACCGGGAATCGCCGGTGTGTATGACGCCCTCGGTGCCAGCTTCGGGGGAGCGCACCCCGATGAGATGTCGGGCGACTTCGAGCTGGCCAATACCGGGACGGCGACGCCCACCGACGGGTGCGTGCCGCTGATCGGCTTCACCCCGGGACGGATCGCCCTCGTCGATCGTGGCAATTGTGAATTCGGCCTCAAAGCGCTCAACGCGGAAAATGCCGGAGCGAGTGCGGCGGTGATCGCCAACGATCGCGATGGCACCGTTTTGGTCGCCATGGGTGGGGGAGCCGATGGTGGAGACGTGACGATTCCGGTGGTGGCGCTCGGCCAGAACGACGGCAACACCATCAGGGCAGAGCTTCCCGGCGTGAGCGGAATCCTGCGGGTCATTGAACGGGCAGGCGCCCATTCCTCGGGTCGCGCCTTGCTTTATGCGCCAACGACGGTGGCTCCGGGTTCATCGGTCTCTCACTGGGACGTCACGGCCAGCCCCGATCTTCTGATGGAGCCGTTCACGAGTCCGGATGTCTTCGATCAACTTGACCTCACCCCGGCTCAGTTCAAGGATGTGGGCCACACCATTACCGGCTTCGACGAAGTCTTTGCCGATGGTTTCGAAACCGGAGACACAACGAACTGGGACGTAACCTCGCCGTAGTCCATCGGCCGCAAAACGAGAAATGGACAGGGCGCCAGGCTTCGGCCTGGCGCCTTTTTTCTACAGTCTGCTTGCGTTGAAGGTGTCGCAGACGCCGCCGTCACCGGTCTCGAATCCCTTCTTGAACCACCTCACCCGTTGTTCGGAGCTGCCGTGGGTGAATGAGTCGGGGACGACGGTGCCGGTCGATTGGCGTTGGATCCGGTCGTCTCCGATGGCGCTGGCCGCGGTGAGGGCCTCTTCGAGGTCTCCCGGTTCGAGGATGTTGCGCACCCGCTGGGCGTGGTAGGCCCAGACCCCGGAGAAACAGTCGGCCTGGAGCTCGAGCCTCACCGAGAGCGCGTTGGCTTCCGGCTTGGAAAGCCCCCGCTGCTGGCGCCTCACCTGGTCCGAGATTCCAAGGAGATTCTGGACGTGGTGGCCGACCTCGTGGGCGATGACATAGGCCTGGGCGAAGTCTCCTGGTGCGCGGAATCGGGTCCGGAGCTCGTCATAGAAACCGAGATCGATATAGATCTGTTGATCGGCGGGGCAGTAGAACGGGCCCATGGCAGCGCCGGCCATGCCGCAGGCGGACTGGACCCGGTCGGTGAAGAGCACCAGGGTCGGTTCGACATAGCGCTGGCCGCCCTCGGCGAACTGGGCCCGCCAGGTGTCTTCGGTGTCGGCCAGCACCACCGCAACAAAATCGGCGAGTTGGTTCTCTTCAGCCGACGGAGGCGCCGAAGGCGGGCCGGAGGAAACGCTCGAGGAGGGGGTGTTCTGCAGCAACGGCGTGGGGTCGACCCCGAGAAAGAGGGCGATCACGATGATCACCAGCAGACCGATACCGCCGCCGCCGACCGCCATTGGGCGAGAAACGCGACGTCCCCTCCGGTCTTCAACATTGCTGCTTCGTCGTCCTTGTTGCCACCTCATGATCTGCTCCTCCTCGAGTTCCTGAATCGATCAGCGAATCGATTCGAGACGACTCATCCGTCCACGAATCAAGGCCACAGCGCGAGGTCGAGGTTGGCGCCGTCGATCTCGATCTGGGCGCCGGTGATCATATCGTTGCCGATGATGGCGAAGACCGGCGAGCCGGGGGTGCAGGTTCCTCGAGCGACAGCAAGACCGCCGATGCCGGGGAATGCCCGGTATTCGAGGCGGGCGGCGAAGTAGCCGTCGGAGCAGCAGTTTCCCCCAGGGACAGTTTCGGTCGGCCCTTGGATGTATTCAAAGTTCGAGACCTGGCTGATTGTTCCGTCGATGGTGCACATTATCAACGTCGACTGGACGGCGCTGCCGGCCCTGAATCGAATCGATGCGGGGACCAGATAGAAGGTCTCCTCGTTGAGAGTCGTGACGATCACCGAGAACTCCGGAGTGGGCGTCGGCGTTCGTGTTTGGAACGGTGTGCGGGTCGGCGTCGGGGTCGCTGTGGGTCCACCCGGCGTTGTGGTCGGTGCCAGAGTAGGGGTCGGGGTCGATGTCAGGTTCGGAGTCGGAGTCGGCGTCGGCGTCGGCGTCGGTTGCTGGATCGCCGCCGTGTTGGGCAGTCCGGGAACAAAAATCGGATCGCCGGTGAGATTGTCGATGACCGAGGCATATGCGAGATACCGTGAGTTGAGAAAACGAGCGCGGACGATAGCGATGCCGTCGGGGACATTCTCGGCGGTGACCCTGGCGAAGATATTGTCGATCTGTTTGAAATCAAAGGGCTCGAGGCTCGTCGACACCCTCCCGAGATACGTGAGGTCGGCGAGATAGAGATCGATGTCGAGGGTCGTCGGTTCACCCTCGAGATTGACCATCCCGAGGTTGGTCCGGAATCCGTCCTCGCCGGTCGAGGAAGCGGTGAGCTGGATGAGGGTGGCGTCGAGGCCGGTCACGAAGATATCCGCCGAGGTCGTGCCGCCGATGAACTGGCCGAAGGTCCCATCCGGGGTGAGGTTGTAGGTTCGGCTGGTGGCGCGGATCTCGCCCTCGAGGGTGGTGATGCGGAGGCACGCCGATCCCTCGAAACCAAAAAGCAGGTCGAGGGCGTCCTCATACCGGCTTGCGGTGCCCGCGTCGAGTTCCAGAATGATGGATGGGTGGTTCGTGTTGTCGCGGTTCTTCCGCAGCAGATCAATCCGGAAACGAGCTCCGATGGTCCCGACGGACCGGATCTCGAGGTCGGTCCTCCAGGTGGTGTTGTTGCTGCCGGCGACATGGGCCGCACCCTGGATGTAGATGTCATCTGTGGCGTCGGTTTCGGTGTGTGCGAGGGCGCAGGTGACGGCGATGAGCGTCACGGCCACGACCCCGATGGCGGACTGGATTGGCGTTGCGGTTGTCATCGCCGGAAAGTGTACGGCATCCCGGGTCCGGGATCGATCAGTCGAGGAATGGGAGCTGGTCGCGCGGGTAGCGGGTCATTCGCCAGATGGCCA
>Ga0316198_10000258_pt1 | contig 25928 bp, 48 predicted proteins | sample OudBieAanoxic_MG_FD_204935 | JGI IMG/M metagenome (GOLD analysis project Ga0316198, IMG submission 204935) | Coastal sediment microbial communities from Oude Bieten Haven, Netherlands - site A anoxic | ecosystem: Environmental > Aquatic > Marine > Coastal > Sediment | place: Netherlands... | reverse complement strand
CCTTTGACTTCTGTGATCTCTTTCTTGGCTTCCTCGGGGTTGTCCCTAATCCAATCTAGACATTCTTCGCACATCCCGTCCATCGAGTCCCACTGGGTTATCTCTTTGCCACATCTTACACATTTCTCTTGCATATCTGCCTATGCCCTTTGCTAGTGATACTGCCTCAGATATTCACGGGTAAAAGGAGACTTAATTGTATGGAAGGAAGGGGAAGGATGCCAGTATGCTAATAGGCCGGTGGATCTCCGGATGGCTCTTCTGCGCTTTCCTTTATACACGGGAGAGGCTTTCGATGCTGAATGGCTATCTGGACATATTTCGATGACTTGAATGCAAGGAAGATGTCTTTCGTGGCTTTCCGTGAGATGGGCTCTCTGGCCTATTGGCGGTGGGCTTAAGGGCTTTCTGGCCTACTTGCTTTCGTGCATATCTCGCTCTTGCATATCTTTAGATACGTCGAGATGCAAACCACGAAAATTCGCTTATCGCCTCATTAGCTTCATTACTTCGGCGATTATACCCCCATCTGGGACAAGCTGTGTCCCATATAGATATAATCGCGCTTATATGAATTTTTACCCCAAGGTAGGAATTTCCCACCACATAAGCGGTTACCTCGCGGGTCTCGTAGGCCTCAGAAGGAGGGTATAAGCGCGTTTATGGGTGTATGACTTAAGTCATAGCTGGTTTCGATATAAACGCTTTTAAAAGTCTCTAGATCAAGGTGAATCTTGATTATGCGAGATGTGCAAGCGCCTAGAGGTGTGGTAACATAACCAGTGTGATACTGAATATTGCGGATCGTATGTTAATATTATGCGTGTGGTACCGATACGGAAGTGGCCCGGTGGTAACCACTCCCACCGGGCCACTGTTTTATTAAGCATTATATCGACGTATTGCCGTTCCCAACGGCAGCCGTCCGGTACATCGGTCTTTGGCCTGAATATTCAGGGGTTATCCCAAGACCCTAGCATCCGGGTGGCCTAGGGTAATTAATGGGCGGTGCTACCGCCCCCGTATGATCCCGTCGTCTCTCGGCTTACGTGTGGTCATCGCTCTTCTCTATAAATCTTTTAGTCGCCAGTGCTGCTCTCTCTAAGTTGCCATCGGCTCCAGTCTGAGGCTCCGGTGCTCCCGGAGCTAAATCCCTCAGACACTGAACTGGGCCTCGGATCCCCTTTTGCATACTTAACCGTTTCCGGGATCTCCAGTTGAAGGGGCAAAGTCTGGAGAATTACCTGTGTGGTAAGAAGGGTTTACTTCTTACGCTTTTTATAACCCTTCTTCTCTAGAGCCCTACGTTTCTTTTCGAGGGCCTTTTCGTCCTTGAGCTCGTATGCGACGCCCATTGGGTTCTTCTTTTTGTCGGCGGGCTTCTTACCCAAGGTCCCATTGTAGGTGTTGAAGACCCTGTAAGATGCCTTGTCCGGGGCGATGACGCAGTGGGATTCCACCTTCATATTATCGACGGGTGTCGTGCCGTCCTTGGTGAAGGGGACCGTCATCGAGAAGACCTCGTTCCCGTCCGCGATGAGCTGTTTGAAATTGACTCTTTCGGGCTTCGGCTTCGCTTTCTTCGCTGCTTTCTTTTTCGCGGGCTTTGCTGGCTTTTCTGCTGTCTTGTCCATGGTTTTTTGAACCTCCTCTAATTCGTCGTCGACAATAATTTTGGCGATCCTTGTTTTATGTACTCGGTGGAACTTTTTGGTGTCGACGTTTTCCAGTTCCACAATTGATTGTTTGATGCCTGTGATGAGATAGATGTTTGGGTCCAAATCATTGTTGGGATTCCAAACTTGAATGCTGTCACCCTTCTTGGCTATTTCGGCTAAATTCCCCATGCTTACCTCCATTCCCTCTGAATCCATTTTAAATACGTCTTGCCTGGGCAGGAATTATTCTTAAGATAAAGGCAGGAACGGGGGGCTGGGCGCTAACCTGACCCCCCGTTCCGCTGGTGGCTGCACCTAGCAACCTCCTCATTCTTTTAGAATACGTTCGTAGATTCCTGAAATTCCTATGTCGAACTTGGTTAAGATTAATCATACGGCACAAAAAAGGGGAGCCACGAGGGCTCCCCACCTGAATATTGTTATCCGATGCCCAGTTCACACTCGGGGCAGACGTGATACCCCGCGTAGACGTTGATTTGGAAGATGTGCCCGCATCGCGGGCAGTCGAAGTCCATGTATTCGATCTTTTCGTATCCGTCCATTAGTCCTCGTCCTCTTCGTAGTGGAATTTCTGTGCGGTTACGACCTTCAGCATCCTGGCGACTTGCACGACCGTGATATCGTCCACATCGATGTCGTTCAGGAGCAATTCCTCCACCGCCTCGTCTCGTTCCTTGGCACCGTCGCAAATGCGCGTGCTGTTGTTACGGGGACTGTTGATGTCCCAGTAGGCGACGATGTATTTCTGTTTCCTTCTGCCTGCCATGGTATGGTACCCTCAATAGTGTGGTACGGTGGGTACGGAAAAAGGGGCGAGGGCTTTCGCCCCCGCCCCGGAGCCCAAGACCGGCTTACGCTCGTTTCACGGAATTCTTCGAGGGCTTGACCAGCCCCTCGTCGGCGAGAGTCTCGTACTGCTCGGCGACCTTCGGGTTCGTCGCTCTTCCCTTGTGGAAGGCTTCGGTGACTTCGATGTGCTGCTTCACGTCGAAGAACCGCTCGAAGTTCTCCTCGCCCACGGCCTCGATGATCTTGGTCATGGCCTCCTCGTCGTCCAGGAGCGACGGCTTCAGGGCGACGGCGGTCTTCTCCTTGAAGAACTCGTCGAATCTGTCTCCCACCGACTCGCGGAGCGTCTCTTCGTTCTCCTCGGTGGCGTCGATCTTGGAGTAAGAGTTGCGGGCGGACACGGTGACCTTGCCGTTCACCTTGACGGAGCTGTGGTGCTCCCCGTCCTCGCGGCACTTCTTGACCCGTTCGTCCTCGATCTCGGGCAGGAGCACGGCTTCGGCCTGTTCCTTCAGGGCCTTGCCGTCCTTGGCCATCTTGTCGGCCTCCAGCCACTTTTCGACGGCTTCGTCCAGGTCGTCTCGCTGGACCGTGGGGGTCTTGCTCTTGGACTTGCTGGGTGCCTTTTTCTTCGCTGCTTTCTTCAGCAGTTTTCCGATTCCCTTTGCCATGTTTCTCTCCTTAACGTAAGCGTCTTGGTCTTGTCTTTTCCGTTTCCTCTATCCCAGAATTGTTGTGGATTTGTGGGAATTGTTGGAGCTTACTGCATTGTGATCCTGCCAGGGACCACCTTATATCCAGCAGCCTCCAACATTTTGGTCAGTTCCCGTACTCCTGTGTCTGTGTACGAGACGGTGAGGGTGGCTTTGGTCCCGTCGTTGTGGACTTCCACATGGAGATTCACGACGCGCTCGCTGTTGGACTTCCACTTCATTTTGGTGGGTCTGTCCGATGCGAGGCACTTCTTGATTGCGTCGCCGACCTTTTTGGTCCTGTCGGCCAGTCGCGTGGTGACGTCCAGTTTCTTGAAGAGGTACCCCAGCCCGCCGATCTGCTTCAGCTCGAAGGTGCGAAGGTCAATCGGGATGCCGTGAGTTACTTCGCCACGTGGGGTACTGACGGGGAAGGTGGAATTGGGCTTGTACGTGACCGCCACGAGGTCGTCTCCTTGGCGGGAGAAGAACTTGTAGCGATTCTTGTCATACTCGAACACGATCACCCGACCCACGGGCTTCAGTTCTTTTGCCATGGTCAGGAAGGCTGCGCCATCCTCGACCTCGATCATCGGGCGGTAAAACATTACGCCTCCTTTTTCTTCTTTTGTGGCCGTCTCCTGAGCCAAGCATAGGGATCTAGCTCACCCGCTTCGATGAGCCTGTCCATCTCGGTCTCGGCCTTCTTCTTGCCGTCGAAAGGTCCGTGGAGGCGCAGAATCCTACGTGTTCCTCGATAGGGCCTGCCCCAGATGTCGTACCGGGCCATCTCGCCTCCTTAGAGAGCTGTTGAACCGATCACCTCCATCAACGGTTCTATCACCGCGTGGAATTGGTGGGAATTGTCGATCTTGGATTTCCTCATCACCCGGAGGGTTCTTGTGGGGTGACGGAACTTCTTCTTGGGTTTCTTCGTGACCTTGGTCCAGCGCTCGTTGCGTGTCTCGATGTCGAAGGCTTCGTTTTCGGTGAAGAGCACCTCGAAGGGCTCGGTGGAGCCGTCCCGGTCACGGAGACGGAACTCGATGAGGACGTTGGGCTTGAGGGTGGGATCGAAGGCGTCCTCGGGGTGAATCTCGGTGAGAGTCTTGCCGTTGTCCAGGACCAGGGCGGTCCGCTCGACCTTGTTGCCACTGCCAAGGATCTCGGCCTGGAGCTTGAAGAGGTTGAACTCCTCCTCGGATACGGCGTTGTAACCCTTGCGTTCCTTTTCGTACTGTTTCTTCTGGATGAACGCGTCTCGATCCCACTTGTTGCCCAGGTCCTTGGAAGATTTCTGGCCCTTGAGACCGATACGCCCGTATCGTGTGGTGACCACGTTGCCACTCACTGTGTAAGTCCACCACTTGTTGTGCTTGTCTTCCTGGCAGACCCACATCCGGAAATCCTTGTTGCTCATAGTCCCCTCCTTTTCGTTAGACTCCACGGGGGCCTGCTGTCTACGACAATTATTCCTATCTCGGTAATGTTTGGGGCCCCTTGTAAGACGCGGAAGGACATAAGCGTGTGATTATGAATTCGATAATTATATTCCAATCGCGGAGTGTATAGTGTTGCGCTCCATATTAAGATACCGCGCAATTAAGAGGAATTCTTATGTGGCGCATAATAAATTATCTAAATTGCACAGGATAGCCTCCGCCTTAATATTGAGGGTCCGTGCGATCAGGGGTGGGCGCTCGACGAGTGAGCTCTGTGAGGTAATCGGAGGCGTGGGTTACGCGGGCGGATGGGGAATTATTAGAACGGGACCTATAACACGTCTTCTAACCAGTGCTCGATGACCCATTGGGCACGGCGGAGATCCCGGCGTTCCACGAATGCGTGGTCGTACCCGGCGTGGAGTATGGGCGCGTCGTCGCGTCCGTCCCACAGGGGCGGTGTGTACGTCCGTTGTACGTGTACGGCGTCCCCGTCCAACAGGAATCGTTCGTGGCCGTAGCGTGTTGTAACGCCGGGATAAAAGAGGAGTGCCCCGACTCGTGTGTCGGGGTTGAGGAGGAGGTCTCCCATCTCGGTATTGGAGGCTTTCCACACCAGTCGTCTGTCAGGGAGCATGACGGCGGTGACGATGGTGGGTTTCATGGTTAGATCTGCTGCCACATCAGTGTGATAAGCTTGTCGGCGTTGAGGATGTCGCTGGTGTCCAGTTTCTCGGTCCGGTAGATGCACGAGCCGTTGTCTGCCCAGCGTCCCTCCAGGAACTTCTCTTCCTTCAGGTTAGCTACCAAGACCGTGGCCCGTGCCATGTCGTTTTGGTGGAAAATGTCGGCACGGATCGCTGCGAACTCGATTTCCTGCTCCGGATTCGACATCTTTTTGACACTCATAGCGCGGAATCGGTTACGCTGCTTGCACTTTACGGGCCCAGTCCCGCCGATGCCTTTTGGATTGTAGAACAGCCCCTTACACTTGTTGCACTGGTGACGCCACGCGTATTTTCTTTTCTTGCCACACTCCGGGCAGACCAATTGCTTCTTCGTTGGTTCGATCAGACAGCCGTTACTGTCTTTTTTCCTTTCCCACTTCGTGGGTCCACACGTCTTACAAATAACGAAGTTGTGGTGGGTCCATCCTCTTGTGGGTTTCGGTGGGTATGAGTGGTCCTGCTTGTTCTTGCAATGCGGACAGGCTGGAGTCCCGCTTTGATATCCGCATGAGGAGTGGTTGCATTTCTCCTTCGTTTGTTCCTGTTCCACGAACCCGATGAACCACGCCCGCACAACCACCATGCCCGGATTGTAGATTTCGATGTGCTCTCCCATGTGTTACTTCTCCTTCAGGTTCAGTAGCTCCAACAGCATGTCTGCTGTGCCTGCGGGCTTTTTCTCGATTCCGTAGGTCCCGAATCCCTCGTCCTGCGCCCACGCGTGGTCCAGGTCCTCCCGGTGGTCCGTCTCCGCACCGGGAGCGTGTGCCATGCGCGTGTGGACGTCGTTGGCGGACACTTTGTCCATCCTGTAGGCGTCGTCGCCCACGATGAGCATCCGGTCTAGCCCGTTGGCCATGTCAACGATGACCCCGATTTGTGTGGTAGGGTCCGCTGCCGTCTTCTCGGTCAGCGTGCGGATGGTCACCACGACGTCAGCCGTCAGGTCGACCTCTACGTACTGGAAGTGTCCTTTGAATCCTGGCATTTTGTCGACTCCAGAACCGTGAGGGTTTCGGCGATTTCCTTTGCCACCTTGATGATCTCCAGCGCGTCCTTCAGCATTTCCTCATTTGTCCCGTCGAGGATTCTCTTGTGTGCCATCGACGCCGGAGGTCTTCCGTAATACTGCATCGACTGTTGGTATTTGGCGGATCCCGGTTTGGACAGCGCGTTGGCGATTTTGATCCCGATTTCGATCCGGTCGCCCTTCCTCTTGAGAATCGTGGGCCACGCGACGGATGCGGGCGGGAATCTGTCGCACTGTTTCATGAGAATCTGCACGACGTCGTCGTAGGACTTCCATTTGCGTCTTGCCAGCCGTCGATACTCCGCGTTGAGTCGTGATCTGGGTATTGCGAATATTGTGGTCATGTGCGTGGCCTCCATGCAGAGAGGGACTGGGCGGTTGCCCGCCCAGTCCCACGAACTCGATTACGCCTCTGCGGAGGCGGCCTTCTCGGCTTCGGCTTTCTGGCGATCCTTCTCGACCTGCAGTTCGTCCTTGATCTTCTCCCTGCGGGCCTCGGCCATCTTTTCGAAGGCTTCGAAGGCCGCTTCCATGAAGTCGGTGACCTCGAAGACCACCGCCAGACGCTTGGCTTCCCGGATCTTCTTCAGCGCCTTGGAGATGTGGCCGCGCTGCACGAGGGCCTTGTCCTTCAGGTCGTCCTCGTACTCGTTCTCGGCCTCGCCCAGCTTCTGGTGCAGGTCGTCCTTGACCTTCGCGATCTGCTTCTTGAACTCTTCCTGGACCGTGCGGTCGAGTTCCTCGTTCTCCGAGGAGTCGAACTTGATGTAGCGGTACAGGATCCGCAGTTTGGTGTCCTCGGATTCGTCCAGCTCCTTGAGGACGCTTAGCGCGTCGTCCCGGCGGGAGAACGGCGTCATGTAGACGCTCCACGTGAGCTGGATGGAGAACCGGCGGATGCGGTCTCTCAGCTTGTTGTACACGTTCCTGCGTGCGACCGGAACGTCGTAAACCAGAATGCCGTATTCCATCGTCTTTCCTCCAGTAAGGGTTGTCGGTTGTTCCTTGTACGCCCATCCCACAATGGTCCGGTGTCCCCGTGAACAGTGGGATCTTGATATTCTAAGGCCGTAGGCCAGTGTAGTTTCGGATATCCTCGAAGCACTTGGGGTCGGCGAGACGGAAAGTCTTCTTGCCTTTGCATGTGACGTCATTCGGCCCTACCCAAGGGGTAACAACCGCTGACTTCTTCTTGGATTCCAGCGCGACCAGGATGTTCGTTTTCTTTAGGTCGAGCGTGAAAGCGTACTTCCAGATGTGGCGTTTTTCGTATTGCTTGAGTCCGGGTGGCTGGAACGTTACTGCAATGCTATTGGGCCAGTTGGTCGTCGTATGAGCCACCAATCCTTGTGGACATACGCCGACAATCTCTTTGACGATCCTCTGGAATTCCCGTGTTGCGGAGCCCTTATCCCTGAGGGCTTCGGCCCTCTTGATGCGATTCTTCTCTTGCGGTGTGGCGTCTCTGGTGGCAGTGGTTACATCGAGCAAGATTGCGTGCACAAGCTTACATGATCCGACACCTCGCACGTCTTGGGGCCAGAACGCGTGGCTATGTAGGTCAATCGGCCCGAGGCTGTCTTCCATTACCTGCGGGATTTCGAATTCCACTTCCATCTTGACGACGGTCTTGCGCCAGCGCAATTCCGGACAACACGTCTTCACATGGAGTGTCCACCCCGACGTGGACTTCATGATTCTGCTGCACTTCGGATTCGGGCACGCAATCTCCTTCTTGGCTACCATGGCACCTCCTCTGGTATCTCGCTTTTCTTAACGCTGGAGCCGAACGGTCTGTAGTTCTTGTCCAACTCTTCGTAGAAGATATCCAGGTCTTTGCAGAGCTGTTTGTAGTCCTCTTCGATTTCCTCATCGGTGAAGCCACGCTTGTGCATTGCTTCGTAATGGGCGTTTCGCAGAGTCATGATACCTCCTTACTTGAGCGGACAATACCAGATGCCCAGCTTCCCGCAGATTTCGTCGCACGGCTTGTCACCACAGTTCTTCTCGATATACTCCATCTGCTCGGTGGTGGGTTTGGTCGGTTCCATACGGTCCTCCTTCATACCGCCACACCACGACGGTCTGGTGTGGGCGGGAAGCATCGGGGCTTGATATTCGGCTAGGGGCGGGTCTTAATATTGGGGTCCGTCCTGCCACGGGCGCGGGTGGCGGTCCGGTACACGCCGTACGTTGCCACGGGACGCACGGGAGTGCCCCGTCCGTGCACGGGGACCGGGTGCCCGGTATATCGGCAGGGTGGCGTCGTGGCGTGCGCGGGACGGCAACGGGGGCCTACCGGAGGCGGGTGGTGTTGGGCGGGAAGTTGTTCAGTTTCTTGCGGAATCCTTCGGCACGACGGCGTTCTTCTTGAAGCATCTTCGTGCGCTCCGGCTCAGCCATTCCGCACAATTCTGTGCAGTATACGCGGTCCTTGTGCAGGATTACCATCCGCCTTCCGCAATCGCAGAAATTCTTAGAAGTCTGTGATGGTTTGGCCATCGGCTCCGTCCCTCCACTTGATCTTGAGCCAGGTTTGATTCTTCTTGCTGCCCTTCCTGTCCAGGACGAGCTTGGACTTCTTGTGCTTCAGCACGATTCCCTCGTTGTCGTAGGACGCTTTGGAGTCCTCGAAGAAGGCTCGGAATCCCTCTTCGGTGTGTTCGGGAATATAAAGATACTGCCCGTCCACGGGGAGTTCGAGGGTCCTGGCCCACCGCTCCTCCTCCGGAGTCCGGGCGAGCCATTTCTTCTCCCATCTGAGCATCCCAAGGACCGCGCATCGGCTGACGCCTTCCTTATTCCCCTGACGCATGGCTTCCCACTCTGTGTCGATTTGGGTGAGAGGCGGGGCGTCAAAGGCCTTGAAGGCTTCGATAATCGCTGGGTCGAACTTGGAGTGGGTGTCCAGACGCTTCCCGTGGCGGGACCACGCCTGGTGCTCGCCTTCCTTGGTGGTGAGAAGAATCAACCGCCAGCCGTCTTTCTTGAACGTGGCGATGTATTGACCGTTGTCTAGCACGTCCAGTTGGTCCTGGCTGATGCGGTGAGGCTTGTCTGGGAATCGGTCAATCATTGAGCCACCTCTCCACGACCCTGATTTGGTTGTAGATGTGTTTCTTCCTCTCCTCCGGTTTCCGGCTCTCGTAGTCGCCCTTTTCGTCGGAGAGGTAGTCGAGAATCTTTTTCAGCGCTTCTTTGGTTTTCTTGTTCATGGTTCCTCCTCCGCCACCAACACCACAGGCTCCCTGCCTGTGCGTGAATAGTCGGGTCTACAGGGCCTTTCCCAGGACTTTCTCGATCTTGGCCATCGTGCGCGTGGGCACGTCCTCTTTCGGGATGACGTTCCATGCCCTGTCGTATTGCTCGTCCACCTGCGTGGCTCCCGGCACCAGCGTGCTGTTGGACTCGGAGACCTTTTTGGGCTGGAGGCCGATGCGCTCCTTTTCCACGTCAGGGCATTCGCGGGTGACGTCGAATACTAAGGTCTCCTCGTCGGTGGCGCAAACCACGTACTGCTCTTCTGAGCCGAAGTCGACGTGAATTCCGCAAATGGACTCGGGGTTGGCGCTCTCCGCCTCGGAGACTTCCTTGAAGATGCACGCGAACGGTGCGTTGGGAGTCTCGACGTGGCAGACACGCGTGATGCTTTGGAAATCGTTCAACCAGAGTTTGCCCATCTCTTGGCTCCTGAAGAGAGCTGGGCGGATGAGGCACATGGTTGGTAGGTTTGAACCTTTCCTTCCGTTTGCGCCCCACCCGCCCCGCGAGTGGCTACTTGACGATCTGGACGTGTTCGCCCCAGGGCGGCTTGACGTCCTTGTTGACGATCGCCCACAAAACGTGATAAGGACGCTGTTCGCCGAAGGAGGCGTAACCGTCCGTGAGGACGATGTTGGCGTCCGCGACCATCTTGTTCTGCTCGATCCAGTCGAACACGACCTGGAAGCTCGTCCCACCGCGACCGTGGATCTTGATCTTTTTCCAGTCGCCCCGGTGGTACTTCGCCGGTTTGCCTTGGACCGCGTGGTCGAACTGGATGACCGTGATCTTGAACCGCTGTGACATGGCCTCGATCTCGGTAAACACCAGCTCCAGGTCCTTGCTGCTCATCGATCCGCTCGTGTCCACGAGCACGTTGAGCGGGACGGAGGCGTGGCTGGACTTGCCGGGGACGCCGAAGCAGTTGTGTCGTCTGCTCCGCCTGGAGTAGGTCATCCGCTTTCCACCGGCCTTGCGCCCCATCAGCTGCCTGAACACGTATTTCCAGTTCACGATGGGCTTGTCCAGCTCTTTCAGGACTTCCACGAGGTGTCCCGGCACGTTTCCTGCGGCCTTGGCGGTCGCCTGTTCCGTCATGTCTTTGACGACCTGGCGGGCCTCGTCTTTGGACACCGTGGATCCTTGCCAGATTGAGTGGTCGTCAATCCAGGTGCCTTCGACCGTCATTTTCCCCTTTCCACCGCCCTGATTCTTGTCGCCGCACATCGGACATGGGCCGTCTTTGCCCTGGCCCTGGCCGTCCCCGTCCTTGCCTTTGCCTTTGCCCCCGCAGGACGGGCATGAGATCTTGATCTTGACCTTGTTCTTGGCCAGATGGTCGTAGACCTCCTCGGTGGTGTTCTCCTCTTTGAGCGACTCGTGCAGGTAGACCGCGCCTTTGGGGAGTTCGAGGATGCGCGGGTTCTTCTCGGTGCCGTTGCACACCATGTCTGCCGAGACGTTCCAGGTCAGGTGGTCCCGGTCGGACCCCGAGCGAGACATGTGGAGGCGGACGATGTGCTCGATCTCGTGTTTGACGACTGCCATCAGCTCATCGACGTTGAGCTTCTCGCAGAACTCCTCGTTGTAGAGGCACTCGATCTCGCCGCCCCTGATCATCCTCACGCCCATTGTCGGGGTGTTGACGTTGTCCTTGATCCACCTCATCAAGGACGCCATGGTGCCGTACCAAGGCTCCGTTGTGATGAGCCGACACCGAGCGCTCATCAGCCTGTCTTTGAGGGTCATTTCCATGTTTGGCTCCTTTCCGGGGCCACGCGCCACTCGCTTGCCCCACACACCAACCCACCACCCCGGTGCGTCGGCGGGAAGAGTCGGACCTTGATATGCGGCCTCTCTCGCAAAAACGGACCGGGGGAGCCCCTTTCGGGACTCCCCCTGCCGCTGCAAGAAGGATCAACTGCCGAAGGACACCTTCGACATGAGGTCCTGGAGGTCGCTTCGTGCGTTGATGGCCTGGATCCAGGTTTTTCCGCCTTTCTTCTGCTTGAACTTGGCGGCCATCTTGGCGAGGTGCGGGTTGCTGACCACCGCCCCGCCGAGCGACTTGGTTTCGCCCTCGCAGAGCTGCCTTGCCAGCATCACCGCCATGTCCCTTTCCTTGCTCTTGGCGACGAGCTGCATGAAGTCGAGGACGTTGTTCATCTTCTTTTCGGCCTCTTTCTTCTTTCCCAGCTCCTTGGCGTGGCTGACCACGCCCCAGATGAGCCCGATCATCTGGTTGCGCCCGAGCTTCCTGACCTTCGCTTCGCACCCCTTGAAGTTGTCGATGACGTCTTTGGGGAGCACGTCCGTCGAGAACCGCTCGAAAAGGAGAGCGAGGTCACGCCCGATGATGCCGGACAAGACGTCCTGCACCACCTTGCGGTCGAAGCCCTGCTCCCGGCTGGAGTTGTCCACCCTTGCGCACAGCTCCCAGGAGCGAGGGGAGGGGCTCACGTTGAAGCCCCGGTCTGCCTCCACCTCACCGGCGAGGTGCTTGTTGTTGAAGCCGACGAACTGGAGGATCTTGTCCGCCGCCGCCCCGCAGTTCTTCTTCATGAAGTCGGTCCAGTCCGCCATGTAGTCCTCGCCAATCGTCAGGTCGAGGTGGCAGAACCGGTCCAGGAAGGCGGGGTCGTTGAAGCTGTTCACCGTGTAGCCCTCGGTGTAGTTTCCGGCAACCACGATTGACCAGCCCGGAGGCATCTTGTAGGTCCCGATCGCCTTGTCGTAAACCAACTGGAAGGCCGCCTGGAGCACGTCGTCCTCGGCGCGGTTCAGCTCGTCCAGGAAGAGGAAGCCCTGGCAGCCGTCCTCGCCCTTCTTCTCCCGCTCCTCGCACACCTTGTGCTTGCACTGGTTCTCGCGGAAGAGGTGGCAGGAGGGGGAGCAGACCTCGCCGTTGGGCAGGTCCGCCGGGGGAAGGTAAAGCGTGCGTCCCTGGTCCCGGTCCGGAAGACCGCGCAGGTCCGATGCCTCCAGCTGGGAGCACCTGAGGTCGATCGATCCGACCGCCATCAGCGTGGCCAGCTGTTTCACACCCATCGACTTGCCGAGACCGTGCTTCCCCCAAACGAAGGGTGTCACGTTGGCTTCCCGGCAGAGCAAGATGGCTTCTTTCATCTCACTGACGTTCATGTTTGCCTCCTTCTTCTTGCAAAAGAAACGTGGCTCTGTCCGCCACCAACCCCACAGCGCGGGTGTGTCGCCGGGAAGAGTCGGATCTTGATATGCTTATAGGTACTTCGCAGCACAGCGCTGAATGGATTTTTCATGGGCCTCCGTGATGGTCGCCTTCTGGACGTCCACCTTTAATGTTAAGGGCGACTGCCAATCCTCCTTCTTGAGCTTCTTCCTTCTGGTCACCTTCCAGAAGCAATCGTCCATCCAAACGGCGCTTACGCGCCCCTTCTGGGAGATGTACAGAACGATTTTCTGGTCGGAGTCGTACATCTGTTTGGAAGGCTCACGCTCCTTGGACAATTGAGAGGAGTAAGCGTTGGTGTTCTGGTTTTGCCTGAACTTGATCACCAACCGACGCCCATTCTCAATGTTCTGTTCGCGGATGACGAAGGCGATATCGACCTTGATCTTGTGCTTCGCGGATGGGTCAGGCAGGAAATCCATTAAATTCTTTGCTCCTTCTCGAATCGCTTTTGCCACTTTTGCATCATGTGAGCGGCAACTTTGTCAACGACACGCTTCTCGTCCTCGTCTACGACTTTATCGCCTGTCCAGGTATTCTCTCCGCTCCAATCCCTTTTGGCCGCGATGAAGAATTCTCCTGTATCGAGATCGATGAAGCCTTTCTTTCTCTTCATTTTGAATTTATTAATAGATTCTTGGTCTACCCAGCGAATGTCGATCCAACATCCAAACTTCGCTTCTGGGTTCGCCAAATACTTTACCAGCTCCTTGATGGAAGCGCTTGACTTAAGGTCATCACCTATGCGGACAGCCCACATGGAAGTGCGGGCTGAAAGAATCGTGACTCCGTTTGTGTGTATTGTCTTCATTAGAAAGTTTCTTTGAGGCACTCCGTCCTGATGCCCATTCCGCTTGCGTCTTTTACCCATGTGGCGTCGATGATGTAGGTCTCTCCATCGCTACATGGCCCCAACCCGCACGAGATGGCAATGCCGACCATCTGGCAAGCGGCGACCGGGGTTCCATCGACGTCATAAATGCGGTCTCCACCGTCCTGTACATCGACATCTCCCCACTCGCTGTCAGAGACAACGCGATGTTCGTCTTTGTCAATGATTGTCCATTCTTGCAAGAATCTTTCTCCGTGTTTTGTCGTTGTATCAAGCCGCAAGATCATTGGCTTTCCCCTAAAGAGAGTTGCTGGGGGCCTTTCGGCCCCCAGCGGTGAAGAGAGCAGGAGGTGGTTTACTCTTCGTCGAGCCACTCCGTTGCGGCTTCGATCTTCTTGTCGTATCCTTCGGCCTCCGGATAGGGTCTCAGGCTCTCGCTCACTTCCTCTTTCACCCGGTCCTGGGCGTCCTTGTCCAGGGAGGCGAGGGCGGCGGGCGTGTCGAGCCGCCTGACCGTCTTCATGGCCTGCTTCCGGAGCGTCTTGTGGTCCGCGAGGACCTTGGCGGTGGCCTCACGCACGGCCTCCTTGACTCGCTCCGCCACGTCCTTCCCCAACTTGGACTGGATGAGGTGGAGTTGGATTGTTAAATACTTTTCGGTGAAGCGGTCGGTGTGGGGACCCAGTTCCTCTTTGAGGAGTCCTTCGACCACCTTGCGGGAGGGGACGAGCATGATTTTGGACTCGCCGAACTTCAGCGTCCGGTTGCCCTTCTCGTCGGCACGGCAGAGTTTGTTGAACGCGGGGATGATGGCGTCTCGCCTCTCTTCGAGGACCTCCTTGGCTGCCTTCAGCTTCTGGGATGCCCCGATGTAGGCTTCGGCCTCTTCCCGCAGTTCGTCCTTGGTTTCGATCTTTTTCATGGTTCCTTCCTTTCGTGTTGGCCTCTCGGCAAACAGGGTTGGGAGGTTTGTCCTGCCCTCTTCGTCCCCACGCCACAACACCGGGGTGTCGGCGGGAAGAATCGGACCCGAATGTTCTTATCCCTTTCTGCGGTGGGTGTAGCGAACCTGCTGGTCTCGCCACTTGTACTGGGGAATTCTTTCGCATTTATCCTCCGTGTGCCCGGCCTTGATTTCTTCCCCGATGAAGTCGGCCAGAGCGCATTCCCAGTCGTCGATGCATCCCTGTGGGTCGCGATCGTTGACTTCGTCGTGGATACCAGCGAAGGCTACACGGAATGCCTCCGCGACCTTTCCGTTGAGAATTACCTCGCCGTTCTCGCGAATCTTAATCACGGTGCTGTCCTCACAAGATGTTGATTTTCGGGAGACCGGGAACCTCACCATTGAGTAGCCGACACGTATCGGCCACCGAGATGTAAGGCTTGTCCTGTCCCATGGCCAGGGAAGGACTTTCGAAGATGACGCTGACGTCGAACGGATCGAACAGAATTATCCGACCCTCCTCGGCCATCTGAAGAATGTACATCTGCATCGTCGGCGATGCGGCTTGGAGTGTCCCCATGTCGATGAGGATCGCGTTATTTGCAGGTCTTTTCATGCAAAGTGCATCCTGAAAGGGTTGTGAAGGTTTCGCTGCAACTGGCGCACTCGAACGAGAGCACCTTCGGGTCGCCCGTGAAGATCTCGTGCGGGCTGAGGAACACGCCCTCGGGGTCGCATTGCTTTCGGTGGAGTGAGTAGCCTGACAGCGACTTGAGCACGTTGTTCGGTGCGTCGTGCCCGTAGTGATCGACCTTGCTCCCCCGCCCGCACTTGAAGCAGACGTAGGTCTTGTAACGGTCGTCGAGGATGGTGAGGAGTGCCTGCTCCGCCTCCGCGTCGCCCTTGACCACGGTTGCGCAATGCGAAATGAGCGCGAACGTGTCGGTCTTGAACTTGACCTTGCCGTCCACGAGAGCCTGGAAGTACGCCTTGGTGCCCTCGTCGGACCTGAAGGCGATCTTCCAGTCGTCCGATTCCCATCGCTCGGCTGCGTCCGCCTCCACCGCCTCTTTCACGAACTCATCGACCTGCTCCTGCTGGAGCATGTCGAGGAAGTTGGAGTGCATCTTGGTCAGGCGTGTCGCGGGAGCGGCCTCCCTGATGGCCTCAAAGATGGTGGCCACGTTTGCGGTTTCGACCTCCCGGAGGCGGTCCAGCACGGTGTCGAGGGTTCGGGCCGCGTCCCAACTGTCGGACCTCTTGATCGAGGCAAGCAGATCTCCGAGGAGTTGGGCATCGTTCACGTTGACCATGCCCGCCACCTCCGAGATGCACTCGGGATCCTTGACCAGGTGCTTCAAGCACACTTCGTCCTCTGCCACCTTCTCCGGGTATCGTTCGATGAACTCGACCAGAGCCTGTTCGACCACGCTGTACGGATCGAAGTCGGGGTCGCCCAGGATTCTTTGTAGCGTTTCCTTTTTCATCGGTCCTCCTTGCACACTCGCTCTCTCTGTCTGTCCCCACGCCACAAGGCCGCCGTGTCCCCGGCAACCATCCGATCTTGATATTCTTGCTGTGGTGTTGTACTTGGGCACGTGGTGTACCCGAATATCAAGCGGTGTTGTAACGGCCCACGTGTGTTAACCGATTATATCTCGCCAAATCATTTGGCCGCCAGGTGGCGATGATCGACGGCTCAATAGTCACGGCGGTGTGCACGCTCAGCTCGGCGAAGCGCCTCCTCGTCGTCGGGGTCCACGGTCACCAAGACCGAGGCGGTACCCTTGGAGGCGTTGCTTACCATGAAGCCCCGCACCGGCTTCGGTCCGTGGGTTTCGGCGCACTTCACGCACATCGTGGTCTCGGGCAGCGCCTTCAGGCGAGCCTGGGGAATCTTGGTCGAGCAGTGCTCACACAGCCTGGGTTCGTCCATGCTTCCTCCATCTTGATAGGGATTCGTCTTACGCATTGTACTCTACGGCGTGGTCGTCCCGGCATGAATGGTCGGGGCTTGGCAGTCTTGGTCAGACGTCGTCTATATCGATGGAATTATAGTATTTGACGCGGACCCTATCACCTAGCAGTTCGAGGTGCTTATTGACTTCGTCCGTGGTGGGAAGCCTGCGGAAGAGCAAGTTGGACCAAAATTTCTTGAGATGTGCCTTGATTTTGTGTTTGGGTAAGCTTGATTCAAGTACCGCGAACACCTTGCTGTCGCCGTCAGTTTCCGTAAGGCCGTGGATTACGTAGGTCGTCGGAGAATTCATGATTCTGCTCCTATGATGTGGGAGCTTGGCCAAGGCGGCCAAGGATATTGTCGACCTTCGCCCTCATGTCGATCGCAGCTAAGGATTGCGTCATGGTCGGCCAACCGTGAGATGTGGGAGTGGCGTCCTTGTGCGCCTTGAAAAAGGCTTTGATGTGGTTTATGGCGAGGGCCAGGTTATCGGCGATGTGGTCAGGATTAAATTCTGGGTCGAACATGCTGTGCTCGTATCCCCACTCCAAAATGGTGGTCCTGGGGGTGCGAGCCGGACGCCCTCTGCGTTTGTTGTATAGGTCGGCCTGGGTAATGGTGACGCGTACGCCGACCCAGCCTTTCTGTGGGGTGGACACGCGGACTGTGCATTCCTTCCATGGCACTTTGCATGTGAATTCTGCAATGTATTGTCTATTGCCCACACGCAATGAACAACAGAACCCGCCGTGACCCAGGCGGTCTTGAAGATCGCGTACGACTTGGTCGGTTAATTCGGACATTATTTCCTCAAGTACATGATCGTTGGCTTGACGGAGAGGATTTCCGACCCAGGCGCACCGTCCAAGAAGGCGACGTGGTAGGTCCCGTCTGCATTCTTCTTTACGACCTTGGCGGGCCCCCATTCCTTCCACCCGCGAATGGTGACGACGTCGTCCACTTGGAAGCTTTTCTGCCTGCCAAACATCATTCCTCCTCGCGATCTACGGGCTCGACATAATCCCATTCCAGCGCCTCGAAGATTTCCTCTTCGGTCTTCCCGGCGATGTGCTTGCCGGAGGCCGCCTCGGTGAGCGCGTATTCGTTCAGCGTCCAGCCCTTGGTCAGGGCGTCCCGGCGCATCCGGATGTTGAAATTCTTGCTGCCGGTGAAGTAGAGCAGGGCGGCTCCCCACTCGTCCTCGTCGACGATGCGCAGGTCTATCTGGACGCCGCCGATAGCCTTGGAAATTTTGGATTTTCCCTTGGCGAGGATGATGCCGGAGGTGCAAAAGAGATTGATAACGCGGCCTGGCGTGTTGGTGGCGATGAGAATGTCTACGTCCCCGATGGTGTCCTTTTGCCGCCGGAGGCTCCCTGCCACGGAGATGCGGGTGGTGTGGGGTTGTAGCATCGCGATGGTCGCGTCGGCCACGGAGAGGGCCACGGAGTACGCAATACGGCCATTGGCGGACAGGCCGCTGTCCAGTCCCGCCTTGATGTTGGACGGGACCGTGATGCTCTCGTCGTCCACCAGCTTCTTGAAATTCTTGACGGTGACTTCCACGCCGTACTTCTTGATCTCGGCGGCGTAGGTGATGGCCCGCTTCGGTCCTACATTCGGGATTTCGAGTAGCGCCATGATGTCGTCGTGCTTGGCGTGCAACTCGGCGCGTTGGTGGAAGTCTCCTGTCTCCAGGATTTCCGTGATCTTGCAGGTGAGCTTCTTCCCGACGCCGGGGATGGTGCTGACTGTCTCTTCCTCGACGTCCTCGTCCATCTGCTCGATGGTCCGGGCTGCCCGATTGTAGGAACCGATCTTGAACCTGTTGCCCTCGCCGTCCTGCTGGATGAGGATCGCGTACTGGCGGAAGAGCTTGGCGATCCGGTCGTTGATTGCTGGCATGTGCACCTCCTATACACCGATCCCACAGCCACGGGGCGTGTGCGTGAATAGTCGGGTCTGTGGTGCCTTGCCTTCGCTCGTCGGTCTGGGCGACTATGTCCTAGTCAATTCGGACGTCCGGTTTCTCTCCGGACTGGCGTTTTCCCGGCACCGGGGGAGGCGGGCGGATGCTACTTCAAGGGGTGCATGCGTGGGAGGGAGAGGAAACCCGCAGGTTCCACTATTGCCCACATTCGGCTCCCACATGGCCGACAGCCCGACCTCCATTGCCCAACCCTTGGACCCGACTACAGTTTGACGTTGTACCAGCCGTCGTGTTTCTTGGAAAGTTTCTGCCATGATCGGCAGGCGTACACATGGCCGTTCTCGGCCAGGTGATCGCGCAGATCGCGCCATAGATCGCTGAAAATGGGCATTAGCCCTCCTTAGGCCGATAAGCCGATAATGGTGAAGGCCGCCCCGTCTTCGGTTTCGCCTTCGATTATCCTGATGGACCCGTGGGACTCGTCGTTGTGGATCTGATACCGGATTTGGTCCCTAAGATCCTTCAGGCCCTCTGCGGCTGTGCCCGTGTGCTTTGTCCAGCCGCTGTCGTCGTCGTGGTACAGGTAGTTCATCTTGGCTTTCCTTACGGGAACGTGCAGTCCTGGGCGTCCTTGTCGTCCCTGAAGCCGTCCGGGGAAAAGGACGGGTGGCGGAGCGACCCGCTCTTGAACTGCCCGTAGTGCCTGATGCGGATGACCTCGCCTTTGTATTTCCCGAAGTTCTGGGCCAGTTCCTTCTGCCAGTACGCCTCCATCGAGCCGACCCAGACGAGTCCTTCCAGCGTCCCGTTGACAAACTGCCCGCAGAGCACGCTCTCCACGTGTGGTTCGCTGACTTTCGAGTCGGCCTTACTCAGCCTGAAGTCCATCACCACCATGTCGGCCTCGAACGCCTTCTTGGCTTTCACCCAGTACTTGACCTTGCGCTTGTTGCCGACGTAGGGCTTGTTGCCCTTCTTCTTGAGGACGAGGCCCTCGTGCTGGGCTTTGTACTCCTGGACGAAGTCGTGCGTGAAGCGGGGGAGCATCCGGAACCGCGCCTGGGAGGCGGGGCTGAGGCGGGCGTGCCACTGTTCGAGGAGCTTGCGGCGGTCGTCGTCGCCCATCTGCGAGACGTCTTCGTACTCGTGGGCGACGATGTCGTGAACGTCCATGAAGTCGTGCCCGTACTGCTGACGTCGCTGGACCGCGTGCTCCGTGCCCGTGCCGAGTTCGCCGATGAGGATCGTGCCGTGGCGCAGGGCGGGGTCTTGGTGGGTCGCCAGGCCGTTGTTCTTCTCTTTGACGTTGCGGGAGATGAACCGGTGGCGGGGGAGGATGAAGGTCGTGCAGAAGATCCCATCGCACTTGGGCTCGGCTGTGTACTCGCCGGACGCCTCGTACTTCGCGAGGAGAGCCTCGTCGTTTTCCCCGGTTATGTCCGTTCCGCAGCCCTGATAGCGTTTCTGGAAGATGAACGCGTCGGACTCGAAGACGTTTCTGTCGATTTTCATGAGCACCTCCGTCTGCTGGGCGGGCACCACGCCCGTCCACCACCATGCCACAGGGACGGGGCGTGTGCGTGAATAGTCGGATCTGGGCCGCCTATGTGGTGGGAAAATTAAATTTGCAAATCGTCAGACATAACCGACGCAGTTTGGGCGAGCGCTCTGGTCATGAATGGCGCAATTAATTGTGAATCTAGCACGATATAACGGGCGGGCTCAAGGGACGACTCATCGCCGGGCCTGGCTCGGAGGATTTTGAACACCGTATTCTTGTCGAACGAAACAAAGTACGTGCTTGGCTTGCGGACGTGTTTGCGGACCCACGGCCCCTGAACTAGCATACCGATCTTGGTTTCTGGATCCGCCATTGTTTTGGTTATTTGTTGCGATGTGAGCGGTGACTTTAGAAATAAGTGCCAACTGCTAATGAGGCGGTTATCAGCAATTATAGCTAACTGCCAGCTAACATTGCGCATTAGCTTGCGGATCCTTTTGATCTGCATCTTCCGGATTTTCCTGCTTCTGCTCATGGTGTGGTTTCCGGGATCGTGTGGCACCGAAGGTGGTGTTGTACTAGTCCGCGTGTGATACCCAGCCATCCTTTATGGACTGGAGGCGGCGCTTAGCCTCGGCGATCTCTTTTCTTGTAGGGCCTATAGCTGCCCGGACCAGGGCGGCCTTGGCTCGGCTGATATGCGGCATCTTGTACGCATGGTCGAGCGATGACTTTGACATATCCTTGAGCCTGAAGTATTCGCACCCGTCGTAACAAAGCCTGGTCAAACCCATCGTTGTGGCCATCCACTTGACGATATCCCAAACGAAGGGATTCTCCGTCTGTCCCATCATGCTGAAGTCAAAGCCCACCTGGAATCGATCTTTACCAAGCTGGGCATAAGACAGGCTTGACGAAGGCGGTTCGAAGTTGGTGGCTATGCGTGCGTTCGGCAGCCATTTATTGTCGATGGCTGATCGCAAGTATTTGTCCATCTTGCGGGCCAATTCTTCGTTCCTTGTTACGACATAGATGCTGTAGCCCATAGCTTATCTCGCTAAAGGACAGGAATTGAGAAGCTTGATGAACTCGGCTTCCCACTCGGTGATCTTGAACTCGCCGACGACCGACCAAACTCTTTCGTCGTCTAGACCCAGTTCGAGGTTGACGCGGGTTTCCCTTACCCGCTTCGCCGCCTCGTAGATCCGCTCGGGAAGGATGACGCCAACGCAGGTCATCATCTCGTTCATGGTCTCCTCGTCCTCGGAGAAGCAGTCCCAATGGAAGGAGTGGTCACCGTCCCTGATCATCCCGGTGATGTCGTGAAGGTCGGCGTGGAACCCGCCTTCGAGGACGATGATGGTCTTGTGATCAAGCCGCCAGGCTTCGAACTTGCCTTTCTCATCGACGGCTACGTCTTCAAGATCCTCGTTGGACATCTCTGCGACGCAGTGCGCCACCTGAAGGCCCTTTTGGATGCCCGATAGGGCGGAATTGACGAAGAAATAGGCTCTCACCGAATACCTCCGTACTTGGCGCTGAACTCCTCCTGCGTGACGCCCTCGTCCTTGAGCGTGGATGCCCACGCCTTCTCGAATTCCTTCTTGGTCATCTTCCCGCTGATGTACTGGGAAAACAGACCGGAGAACTGCCACCAGAGTTGGTCTTTGGGCTTCATGGTTGGATCTCCACTTTACGCCTGCAGTGCCTCTTCCGGGCCTCTTTCTTTCTGTCACCATGAAAGCGGCCTGGAGGCGGCACTTGCCGCCTCACCCTTAGAACCATCGGTTTCTTCTTTTTCTTTCTTCTTTTCATGGTGTCCTTGTGGGCTGAGTTTAGCATTGGTGGCCCATCTTAGCTCACCGCGCTCCTCGATCACCCGGCCCCACTGATTCAGGGCCACTTACGACGACAGCGAGTTCTCAGGCTTGTCGTCGTGACTACTGCCACCGTGAACTCGTGGACTGCGTGGGGCGTTGCACCTGACGGAATCAGGCGCATAGCTGGGATTGGCGTAAGCCAATACCCGAAGGCCCTAGCCCACGTGATGAGTTTTGCAAACACGGACTTTCTCCCCGTCTTTGGGACCGTCCACCTGGCGGGACTTCCTGCGTGTTACCTTTTTGGTGCACAACGGGCACTCGTACCACTGAAAACCCTTGGTCTCGCCCCGTTGCTTCCCGCCTCGTGTGACATTCCGCCGCATGATGCTCTCCTGAAGAAACGGTCCCTGTGTGTCTACCACCAGCCCATGGCTACGTCGCGTGTACGGGAATAGTCGGGTCTAGTCCTGCGTCGCGTCCCTGGTTGCGGCCTTGTCGTTCTGGCGACGACGCTTCTTAGCCCCGGTCTTGGCTTCCTTCTTGGTGCCCCAGAAGCCCTTGGCGTGCTTGGCACCGTTGTGCTCGGTCTTGCGTACGCGGTTTGCCATGCTTGATCTCCGTGAAAAAGGGGCCAGGGGGCTCTCGCCCCCCCGGCCCCGCCGTGGTGTCTGGGTCAGCTCGCGGCCCCCGCGTCCTTCTCGGCCTTGGCCTTGGCCCGCTTGGCCTTGGCCCGCGCCCGCCTCGCCTTCCTCGTGCAGGCGTCGCAACGCTTCACCTGCCAGAGGTCCGAGGTCCGCACGGTGCGCTCTTTCTCGCAGCCGTCCTCGGTGCAGACGATCTTGACCGCCTGCTTCTGTTCGGCCCCGAGGAAGGTCAGCGTCCCCGGCTTGGCGTGCGGGTAGTCTTGGAGGATCTCCTCCTCCGTCATCCGGTTCGCCGCCTTCTTGGCCTTCTTGTCCCCGTCGTTCTTCTTCGCTTCGTCCGTCATCTCGCACCTCGCTCTCTGTGGGGCTCGCGACGCTTGGCTCCGTGCCTCGCCCCGCCCCGCCCCGACAAGACCCATCCCACTGTTCGGGTTTGTCTGCGGGAATGATGCGCCTCAATATTCAGATAGGGTCGCAAGCAAGCTTGGTCAAGAGTTCGTTGTATCTCATCTTGGCCCATTCGCGCAATTCTTCATGTTCCTGGACGATAGGTGGCAACTTGAATTTGAATGCCATCTTCAACAAGTGCGGATTGGACTGCAATGCTGTCTTTCCTAATTTAATCATTTTAAGGACGGCATCGTCAATCTCGACAATCGCACGTGCGAAAGTTTTGGTGTTCAATTTTTCGGCCACTTCGTACTTCTCCACTGGCAATTCTGGCAGATCCTTTAGAAGCCCAAGAGGTATATCCGGCGCTGTGCCGTTGATGATTTGGTCGAGATACTCGTGAGTCAGATCCGTCCTATTGGCTTGAGCCAGGGCAAGGATCACGGCTGCATGCCTGCCCGTTATTCCTAGCGCTTCGAAGACATCATTGGACGTGACGTCACGGAATTCTACAGCATGAAACTTATCAACCAACATTTTTAACGCCATGTCAAGGAGGTGTGGATTGCTGACAAACGCAGCCCGCAAGCTTGAACTGCTGTTGATTGCGCGGATTGCCAAGTCCCTGTCCATACCACCACCCCAATATGCGGATCTGTCCGCGATAACCATGCGGTGTGACACCGGTAGGCGTGAGTTACCCACTTGTGTGGGTTACTCGGCGGGTATCGCAAGTCGAAAGGCGATGTACAGAAATGCGATAATGCAAAGCGGAACGGCGACTGCGCCCGGAACCCAGTGGTCCCTGACGAGTTGGATATAGACTTCCTTGCCGATGAAATCCTGGATCAATGACAGAAGGACGAAGCCCATTGTCATGCCCAGGAAGAACATCTCGCGTCGATTGGGCGCGATGAGAAATGCTCTTTTGAGGTGTCGCATGGTCCCTCCGCAGTGAGTTAACCGCCCTCGTGGGTTACGACTGAGCAATGATTGCCCCAGGGCCAGGACCCTCGTTTGGGCAAAAGTCAACGTCCCCTTCCGTGGACACGCGGTAGATCTTGTCGAATCCTTCCGTGTACCAAGGCGCTTCGTAAGACGCCATCATCCGCAAGATGATCTCTTCGGGCACGTTGCGCTCGCGTTCGGCGTTGCGCTTGAGCACCTCTTCGAAGAGGGTCATGAACTCGTAGGCTTCGACCTCGGCATTGCATTCCTTGGCGATCGAGATGTAGCCCGCACGCACGCCTTTCTTTACGTTGGTCGCGTCCAGCGCGACATCGTAGCCCAAGCTTAGCAAATACCTGACGGTCTGCTTGGACCAAGCGTGGACGATCGGTTCGGACGGTCCGTGGAACTCGTGCCCCAGCACATTCATACGGAAATCGTCCAAGGAAACGCGGATGGGAAGGTTCTCGTAGGGAGGGGAGTTGACGCCTCTCTTGTGGAAGGTCGTCTTGCCGGAACCGGGGAGGCCGACGTAGATCGTGAGCGTCGTCATGTGGTACCTCCGGACGTGAGTTACGCCTTAGTGTGGGTTACTAGTTGAAGGTGCAAAGGACCTTGACCTTGTCGCCGAATCGGGCGGTGAGTGCCTCGGCAATCAGGTGCTTCAGCTCCACTTCTCCCATGTCGAGATCGGCCTCTACCTCGACGCCTCCGTATTCGTCTTCGCCATCCGGGCTGAAGACGTTTATGACTAGCTTGTGTTTCTGGCTCATTGTCCACCTATAAAAGGCGGGCGGGCCGGGAACAACCCGGCCCGCCCTGACACGAGATCGGAGGTGCGTGCACTATGCGGCTCGCAGCCCGGAGGTGGTTGGGCGAGAACGCCAGGGGCGGCTCGAACCGTTGTGTGGTTCGAACGGCCCTCGTACGCCTCTTTAAGCCTTCCAGGCGTCTCCCACCGCACCAGTCGTCCTCCCAAAACCGCCATCCTACGAGCCCCCGTGGTGTACGGGAATAGTCGGCCCTATGCCTCGATGAATACGTTGTACCAGCCATCGCGACCCTTGGATACCTGCGAGAAACCCCTTTCGTGTATTACCTCGAACTCGAAGAAGGCGGCTTCCATGATCTGGCACTCCGCCTCCATGCTGAAGTCCTCGGTAAAGTCCGGTGGGGTACTCACGGCAGGTCTCCTTAAGGTAGGGAAAAGCTGGGAGGCCCGTGTGTCACCGCCTGGACCAGGCCGACGAAGCCTCCCCCTTGACGTGCTCCAAGGGTCCGCATGATGACGTGAGCACGCCTCGGTTGCTGGTGGCCTTGGCAGGAGTCGAACCTGCTTCGCCTCCCTCGTCCGGGCTATCATCCGGAAGGGGCAAGGCCAAAAAAAGAGAGAGGGGGACGGGGCTTGCGCCCCGCCCCCCGTGTGGGCGTTAGCCCTCGGTGCTCTTGTTGGCCTTGGCCTCGGCCCGTTTGGCCTTGGCCTTGGCCCGTCGCGCCTTGCGGGTGCAGGCGTCGCACTTGGTCACCTGCCACAGGTCGCTCGTGCGGACCTTGCGCTCCCGACCGCAGATCTCGCCGCTGTCGTCGTCCTTGGGGGCCTGGCAGGAGATCGTCACGACCTGCTTGTTCTCGTCGGCCAGGAAGCCCAAGGTGCCCGGCTTCACGTGCGGGTAGTCCGCGAGCAGCTCGTCCTCGCCCATGCGGTTCGCGGTCCGTTTGCCCTTGGCCTTGGCCTCCGCCTTGGCGGCCTTGTCGGCCTCCAGCTGCTTGAGGTGAGCAGCCACCTTCGCGTGCTTGTCCATGTGCGCCTCCGTCTCTCTCTCGGGCGGGTTCCGGCCCGGACCTCCCGGCCCGTCGCCCCCCCGTCGTGTCTGCCCCTATCCCAATGTTCGGGTATGTCCCCAGGAATAATGGGGGGGGGACTATGGGGGAGGGGGGAGGAGGGGAGGGGACCCATACTCTCCAATTCGCTCCTCAACGCGTGAATATCTTCCGTGGGAGAGGTTTATATATTAATACTTATAAATGCCGAGATATACACGTTCCGGGGCTCCGTGGCTATTAGACCCGATGGGACCCATTCCGATGGGACCCAAGCCTCTCTCGCGAAATAATATCTTCCGTG
>Ga0316198_10000257_pt1 | contig 25974 bp, 16 predicted proteins | sample OudBieAanoxic_MG_FD_204935 | JGI IMG/M metagenome (GOLD analysis project Ga0316198, IMG submission 204935) | Coastal sediment microbial communities from Oude Bieten Haven, Netherlands - site A anoxic | ecosystem: Environmental > Aquatic > Marine > Coastal > Sediment | place: Netherlands... | reverse complement strand
GGAGCCAGAATGGCGGGGCTACCTTTATACCTTTAAAAGGTTTTGATTCTGATATTTCAGACATCACCATTAATAGCAATGATTCCAATATCGTTTATTTAACTACCTCAGGTTTGTTCTCTGACACGCTCCCCGATTTTGGATCCTCAGATGAAAGGGGTATATATAAAGTTACTATAAATGGGAATACAGCCACAGCTGAAAACATTACCTATAATATTCCTACAGATCTGGCATTTTTATCCATAATACACCAAGGCCGGGACACGAACAATCCAATATTTGTGGGCACAAGTGGCGGAGTCTATCGTTTAGACGATACCCTCACAGAATGGGAAGATTATTTTACCAACTTGCCCTACACTGGTATAAGTGATTTGGAAATTAGTATTGATGATGAAGTTATTGTAGCAAGTACTTACGGAAGAGGTGTATGGCAATCACCAATTGATATTCAGGTCCCAGACGACGACATTAAATTAGTGTCTGTTTCACCAATCCCGGGCAACGTTTTGTGCGGTGAAATTTTCCCAGAAATAATCGTTCAAAATAAAGGGGTTAACCCCATTACAGCAGTTGATGTTTCCTATTCCATAAATGGGGGTTCTGCACAAGATTTTACATGGAGTAGCGGTACAATTCTTAGCGAAGAAACTGTTTCCATTCCCCTCCCCTCACAGAATATTAATAACATAGGGGAATCTGTACTGGAAGTAACCGTTACCATTACAAATGACACTTATGATGATAACAATAGTGTCTCAAGTACATTTTACGTGAATGACTTTGGTATTGGCGATTTGGTAAACACTTTTGAAACAGTAGAGGAAACCCTGGTCACATATAACCAAACCGGGGGAGTAAGCACATGGGAAAAAGGCATACCCAGCGGGGCTGTTCTTAACGAGGCAGCTTCAGGAGAACAGGTCTATGCTACTAATTTGGATGGCAGGCACCCAGACGAAACTGCGTCTTACCTGGTTAGCAACTGCTATGAACTTTCAAATATTTTAGCGCCAGTTCTTAAGTTTAAGATGGCTTATGATTTAGAATCAAATTTTGACATTGTTTATGTAGAATACTCGCTTGACGACGGCACTTCATGGAATGTACTCGGTACAGTAGACAGCGAACCCAATTGGTATACCAGCGACAGAACCAACGCTTCCTCCGGGGATGAAGATGATTGCCAGAATTGCCCTGGCGCCCAATGGACAGAAACAAATGCAACGATCACCGAATATGCCTATGATTTTGCTCTTAATGCCGCCAGAGGCGAAACAGATTTGACCAATGAGCAAAACGTGGTATTCAGAATAGCTTTTGTCTCAGATCAGTCAGTAAACCAGGACGGAGTAGTCATTGACGATTTAGTCGTTACAGGGTTTCAGGATGACGACGATGACGATAATGATGGGGTATTGGATGTAAATGACAATTGTCCCCTTATTGGGAATGCAGATCAATTGGATAGTGATGGTGATGGTGAAGGTGACGCCTGCGATGTTGATGATGATAACGATGGGGTCCTGGATACGGAAGATAATTGCCCTCTTACCGCTAATGCCGATCAGGCAGATGCTGATGAAGACGGAATAGGTGATGTTTGTGACAATGATGCCGATAATGATGGCGTGCCCAATGGAGCAGATGTTTGCCCAAATACACCTCTGAATGATGTTGTTGATATCACAGGGTGCACCGTATTTTCATTAGCTGCCAATAACTTTCAAATACTCACAACCGGGGAATCCTGTAGTTCAAGTAATGATGGCAGTATTACTATAGCGGCCCAGGCCAATTTAAATTATACCGCTACTCTGAGTGGTAATGGCAGCAGCCTGGATAGTAGTTTTTCAGATTCTGTATCCTTTACAGACCTTGCAGCAGGTGACTATAGTGTATGTATTACAGTAGAAGATGAAAGTGGTTACGAATTATGTTATGATATTAACATTACGGAACCTGATGGACTTTCCGTGACCTCCAAAATTAGTTCTGAAGCTAATAAGGTTACACTAGGCTTGTATGGTGGAAAAAATTATATTATTAACCTAAATAACAAAGAATACAGAACTTCAGAAAGTGAAATAACCTTAACACTTACGGAGGTTGAAAATGTTTTAAGCGTAAAAACAGATAAGGATTGTCAGGGTATTTACGAAGAAACGATAGTACTCAGTTCTGAATTATTTATTTACCCCAATCCAATATCCGAGGGTGAATTAAGTGTATATCTGGGTAATAGCAATTTAGATGAAGTTGAATTGTCTTTGTATTCCGTAAATGGCACAAAAGTTTTTACCAAGACTTACCGTGTTTCGGAAAATGAGGTGAAATTTAATGTAGATGGCCTTTCCAGGGGGATTTACATGTTAAATATTAAAACCAATAAATCGTTACTGAATTACAAAATAATAAGACGATGAAATTAAAATATGGAATTTTCGTATTAGCCATTTTTTTTATTGCCGCCTGTGGAGGTAGTGATAATAATAACCCTGATGCTAATCCCGACCCGGATCCGGTGCCCGCACCTTTGGCTGCAACCCTTGTATTTCCTGACAATAATACCGAGTGCAACGAGGGTGTGGTAGTAAATGAAACTCAAAGCACTGTAACTTTTGATTGGAACGCTTCTCAAAATACAGATAGCTATGAAGTTAACCTCAGAAATCTGAACACCAATACAAGTTTTACGACTAATTCTAACACTAATTCTGCAGGTATTACACTTGAACGCGGTGTACCCTATGAGTGGTTTGTTGTGTCTAAAGCGAATGGTTCCAATGAAACTGCTTCCAGCAGCATCTGGAAGTTTTATAATCAAGGTGCGGGAGTTGAAAACTATGCTCCCTTTCCGGCTGAAGCACTGAATCCGGGGCGAGGTGAAACTATTAACAATTCCGGAACAGTACAATTAGAATGGTCTGGTAGCGATGTGGACAATGATATTACGGAATATGATATTCTATTTGGTACGGATAGTGATCCTTCTGCTTTATTAGGTTCTACTCCAGATACATTTATCGACGCCACTATAGCAACAGGAGTTTATTATTGGCGTGTAATTAGTAAGGATAGTCAGGGCAACAGTTCTGAGTCTGAAATTTTTGAATTCAGCGTTCAATAAAGAATACCTGGGAAGAATAAATAATAATGATGCAATACTATATTGAATTGTAATAGTCCATTAATTTAATCAGATCAGCCTCTTTTTTTAAACTCAGCCCTTCATCTTTAATATAAGCCTGAACCTCATTTTTTTTATCTGCTAAAGAAGTTAAAATATCACTTTTTTTAAGTCTGATTTTCTTGGCTGTTTCATCTCCTTTTTTGATATAATAGGAGCTAACATCAATAAAAGTGGGAGGAACTGTTCTGTCATAGGAAGTAGCAGGAATCCTGCCCTTTTTTAATTTTATCTCGGGTTTATATAGCAAAACCGCCGTGCCTTCATTTAAGGGATTAAAATAACTGGATCTGTTATTTCCTTTAGCATCTTCGTAAAGGTAAATTCCAAATACTTTAGCGCCTATTGTAGCTTTTATATAAGATCTTTTTAGCAATGGAAATGATTCATTTCCTCCCTGTATTACCTGAATCTCATTTCTAAAAGCATTAAAGCGCATTTTTCCACGCAGTTCTACTTTGCCCCTTATAGTTACCTGACCCATCCTATAGGTTTCATCAAAATATTCAGATCCCTCTGCATTCAAATCTGAATAATCAGCATTTTTCGTTAGAAATGATACTGCCCCACCATAGGGTGAGCCAAAACTCACAGGGCCAGCTTGCGAATAACAAAGCATTGGTAGTGCCAACAAAATGAAATAGAATCGAACTTTCATAGTCAATTTTTAGCTGCACAAAGATACTTTATTATATATCCTTGTATAATATATTAAATGTTATAATATCTATAAGATTTAACCTCATTGAACAGTCTCCAAAAAAGGAGGACATTCAACATCAGATCTGCCCATACTAAACACTTCCCAATAAAAAATTTTATTGGCTAATAGGCAATTTAAATAATAGTAAAATACTTTTTTCTTAATGGAAATTCTACAGTAAAAAGAGAGAAACTTATTGCCAAAAGAAAAGCCGCACTAAAAATAGGCGGCTTTACAATTACCTTATATTGGTTTATTTCTCTGTTCTAACCGTGATTATTGGTTACAGAAATCAATAAGAATAGGTCCTGCATCTGATCCCTGTGGATAATCAGCTACAACATTTCCGCTAGGAGCAACGATGGTAAAAGAAATTTCGCCGTAAAAATCGCCTGGGAAAAACCATTCTGCAGATTCAACACCCGCTGGAATGGTAATAGTTGCAGAGCCACTTGAGAATTCAGGTGTACAGTCGTATGGTGAAGCCACATATGGATTGCATAGCCCCACTTCAAAAACCTCTCCTGTGCTCAAGGTACAGGTAAGGCCCGACCCTCCATTTCCATCGTCGGTCTGCCAGCCATCTCCAAAAGAATCCTCCATATTCACAATCCAATCACCTGCAGTCGGTGCCGGAGGACATTCTCTAAAGAACTCCACGTTTAAGGTTGAATTAGTGAATGTAATATCATTTGAACCTGAAACATCAGTTAAATTAAGTGTCAAAACGGTTGATCCTGACTCTGGCAATGCACTAAAGTTACTGGCAATTGTTATCGTTCCAACAAAAGAACCAGCAGGTATTACCAGATCACCACCAATTGTATATTGATCGGATGTCGCCGTTGAAGACGGGTCAACTGCCAAAGTAATAGTTCTTTCACTATCTGTCTTGGTCGTCACCGTAACATCTACGTCTACGGATGCTCCTTCTGCAGGAGTACCAAGTAAAGCAGAAGTAAGGCTAAATTGGGCCAGTGTCTGTCCGTTTACAGTATCGTAAATAGGAATATCATTATCCGCGCAAGATACCACTAAGAATATCCCAACAAGGAAAGTCGAAATTTTATAAGAAAGTCTTTTCATCTTTTTTGTTTTAAATTTTAATAACCTTCGTTCTGTTCCATATTGGAATTGGCATTAATCTCATCTATCGGAATAGGAAGTTGAAATCTAAAATCCCCGGCGGATAACGTAAGTACCTCAGCTGGTGTCCCGGAACCATCAATTATGTCTCCAAAAACAGACCTGTTAATTGCCTCTCCTCTACGTTTAATGTCAAAGAAACGGTGTCCTTCAAACGAAAGCTCAACCCTTCTGTTAAATTGAATTGCATCTTCCAGTGCTTGTCCGCTTTCACCACCGGTATAAGAAGTATAGCGCTGGTCTCTCAATTCATCTAGACTGGCAAGGGCAGCTGTTTCAAGTCCAAGTTCGTACTGAGCTTCCGCTTTGTTTAAAAGCACTTCAGCCGCACGCATTACCTTAATATCTACAAGTCCATTTACCTGACCTGTTTCGCCTAAGAATTTTTTCACAGCATTGTAATCGTTCCCCTGGTTTGTGCCAATAAACTGCATTACATTCCTTCTTAAATCATTAGCGTCAACATTAGTAAAAAATTCAAGGTCTATTGCATACTCCGAGATTGTCGCAGAAGCATTAGACTGACTGTAAAGTACACCTACATTATCGAAATTGCTTTCAGATGTAGTATTAACAGCCCATTTAACAACAATACCTGCTTCATTAGAATCAGTGTATACACCATCTAATTCCGCCGGAGTAGCTAAAGGTGTAGTCACCTGATCTGCAGCTGCAACAGCTTTTGCATACTCCCCATTGTATAGGTAGACTCTTGATAAAATTCCAAAAACACTATTTCTGTCCAATCTGCCTTGTCCATTAGCGTCTCCTATCAACAAACTGGCCCTTTCAAGGTCATCAATGATTTCTGAGTAGTTACTGGCTACAGGTTCTCTAGCAGGCTCCGCTCCAGGATCCCCGGTATCACCATCCTCTACTTTTACATAGATAATTCCTGGTGAACTATTAGCATCCGCACTCTGTGTTGGTATTTTTGCAAAAAGGCGTGCCAGGTCAAAATGTGCCAGAGCTCTTGCTGCCAAAGCTTGTCCTAAAATATTATTTTTTTCCGGACCATCTGCCAGGTTATTAATTTGTCCAATGACAAGGTTAGCTGCATTCACCGCCTCATATGCCTCACTCCAATACAGTGGAATTGCACCAGCAGTATTGGCAACATATCTGTAATCGAAATAGTCTTCATTTGAGGTCCGACCTGTCTGTACCAAGATCACATTATCTGAAAGGATATCAGGAATTCCCTGCAATCCGGAATCGGAATCGGAATAGTATAGCCAAAACTGTCGGTAAATTCCGTCAACGCCATTCTGAAATGTAGCAACGGAGTTAAAAAATGTCTCCGGATTACCTTCTATAAAAGGCTGTAGTTCATTGATTTCGTCATCACAGGCAAAAAAACCGAATGACAAAAACAAAAACGATAATTTAATTATATTATTTTTCATTTCTTTATCTGTATTTTGTTATTAAAATCCAATTTCTACCCCAAAGGTATAGGATTGTACTTGAGGATAACTGAATAATGAGAATTCTCCGGGTACAAATCCGGGATCACCCTCTTCAGCTGTTTCTGCAGAACCCAAACCAATCTCAGGATCTCCATTGTAATTTGTAATTGTTAATATGTTCTGTCCCGTAATAAATACGCGGAAGGAATCTAATCCGGTATTGTCCAGCAATTTCGTTGGAAGCCTATAATCTAAAGTAAGGGTTCTTAGTCTTACATAATCTCCCCTTTCAAGGAATCTATCGGTAGCCTGATCCGCAGTGTTTTGAAATAACGGGCTGGGCAATACATTCTGATCTCCGGGTTGCTTCCAGTAATTAAAGGATTCAACTCTTTGGTTCCTGTTTATGTTCCCAATCGCAACACCTTGTTGCCTCTGGAAGTTAAGAATATAATTCCCAGATTTGTAGACAAAATCAGCCCGTAAGCCAACTCCTTTAAATCTTAATGAGGTAAAAAATCCTCCTTCTAAATTTGCCTGAGGAGATTTACCGGGTAACAATACCTGGAATCCAGGACTGTACTGACTAGTAACTACGCCATCTGTATCCAAATAAAGCGGTTCTCCATTCGCAGGATTTACACCGGCATAACGTTCCAAGAAAAAGGAATTAATTTCTTCACCTTCCCTAAGGATGGTATTTCCATTAATAATATCTTCTCCATTAACCAGGGAAACTACTTTGTTGTCTATGATTGCCATATTACCTCCTAAAGTCCAGGTAAAGTTCTGATTCCTTATAATATCTGCACTTATGGAAATTTCAAAGCCGCTATTCTCAACCTCACCAATATTGGCTAAAATAGAATTATCCTCATCCCCAATGGTTTGGGAAATAGGCCTGTTTAATAGTAGATCCTTCGAATTTTTCTTAAAGTAATCAAATACCCCGCTTAGGCGGTTATTCCAAAACCCGAACTCCAGGCCTATATCAAGGATAGCCTGTGATTCCCATTGAATATCAGGATTTCCAACTCCAAGCGGAACGGCCGCCGTTCTTCCATTATACGTGCTAAAGCCCAATAAATTAAGATATTCAAAATCACCAATATTCTGGTTACCTGACGTTCCGTAAGAAGCTCTTAATTTAAGATTATTAACAGCCGTGTTTTCCAAAAAGCTTTCACGGGCTATATTCCATGCGGCACTTCCGCTGTAGAAAGTTCCGTATTTATTTTTCGGTCCAAATCTGGAAGAACCATCCCTCCTAATGGAAGCGGAAACCACATATTTACCGTCATAATCATAATCTGCAAAAAGACCTAATGAAAAAAGTCTTCTCCTTTCTTCAGTGGAACCTGCGCTTGTTGCTTCTGCAGCTACATCCTGATAGGGAAAATCTGGCGATGGGAAACCCCTGCTTGTTGCAAATAAATCAGTTAATATTCGTTCATTGAACTCAAATAACCCACTAACGGTTAAATTGTGAAATCCACCATAGGTATCACTATAGGTTATAAGGTTATTTATGTTGTATTCCAGGATATTCTCAAAGTTATCTGTCTGAGTCCCGGGAAAATTGGCATCGCCAATAAATCCTTGCAGCACTCCTCCTGATATAGAACGACTGGTCCTGTTAAACCTGTTGTTTGTAGCGCCAATAGAAAAACGGTTGGAGAATTTGTCAGAAAACTTAATATCTGCAAACATACTACCAATAATTAGAAAGTTTCTCTCATTCTCAGGCTCTGTTTGTATTGCAAGAGCTATTGGGAAACCAGTAGTCGTTGGATTATAAACAGGATTCCCCTGCTCGTCAAGGACAACATCGTTATTTCCATCTCTTAAAAAAAGTGGATCCCATGGATTGTAGTCATACAATCCCCTGAAAGGGTTCTGTACGTTATTCCTATCCCTAGTTAATTCTTCATAACTCCTGGCAAATGAAAGATTGGTGCCTATATTTAACCATTCTTTAGCCTGGTACGTAGTATTCAGACGTGCTGATAGTCTTTCAAATCCTTTAATATTTTTTACAATACCTGTATTTTTGTCATAACCAAGACCTAGAAAGTAAGTAAGTCTTTCATCACCTCCGGAAACTGATAAATTAATAGATTGAATTTCTGACTTGCGAAGAAGTTCCTCTTCCCAATTGGTGTCATTTGCAAGAAAGTTTTGCAATTCCGCCGGTGTAGCAGAAGCTCCCGGAAGGCTTAGCGCTGCATTAACACCAAGATCTGCAAACTGCCGTTCCAGCTCCAATTTCTGTGATGCATTCATAATATCAAAAGGGTCTTTAATACGCTCCCCAAAACCATAGGAAGATCTAAGTACTACCTTAGCATCTCCTTTTTTACCAGTTTTGGTAGTAATTAAGATAACCCCGTTTGCCCCTCTGGAACCATATTTAGATATGGTAGCCGCATCCTTTAGGATAGAGAAAGTTTCAATATCATTCGGATTTAAGTTATTAACGAAATCTGCTCCTACAGGAATTCCATCAATTACATATAAAGGAGTAGTATTGGCATTAATAGAACCAATACCCCTGATCTGCACAAATGCAGTCTGGCCAGGCCTGCCGTTTGCAGCAGTAACCTGAACACCAGCCGCCTGCCCTTGTAGAATATTATCAATACTCGTCGAAGGTACAAATGCTTCAATTGTCTCCGTGCTTATTGTTGAAACTGCAGAGGTATTCAACTCACTTTTTTTAGTACCATAACCTACTACTACAACTTCCTGAAGAGTTTCTGCATCCTCTTCCATTTTCACGTTAATAACATTGGCTGCGCCAATGATCATGTCCACAGTTTTTTGCCCCAGGTAACTGAAACGCAATACCTCGCCTTCTCCGGCAGTAATTGTATAGTTACCGTCAAAATCTGTCTGTGCTCCATTAGTGGTTCCTACAACCACAATGGATACTCCTGGTAAAGGAAGATCGCCCTGATCTGTCACATTACCGGAAACTGTCTTCTGTTGTCCATAACCAAAAGACATTGTCAACACCAAAAGAGGTGTTAACATCCAAGTTAACTTTGATCTCATTTAAATAGAATTTTTGAATTAGTCTGGTCAAAAGTCTCAATTAAAAGTTAACTATGCAAGAAATATATAGGTTGCAGGTTATTTTATGTTAAAATATGCCTAATTATTACGATATTCTAAAAATAAGGGCGAGATAATTATATTATGTTTAATTTTTATGCAAATAAACAGATATGTTTTAAAATCTCGTAAATTTTGAGGCAATATAAGTCAGGAAAATGTTAAAATACTATCAGGAAAAAGAATTTGAAGCAGGAACAGATGAAGCGGGTAGAGGCTGCCTGGCAGGACCGGTTACTGCTGCTGCAGTAATATTGCCAATCTCATTTGCCGAAGAATCTCTTAATGATTCAAAGAAATTATCCGTATCTACCAGAAACAGGTTGCGCCCTCTTATTGAGGTTAGTGCAACTTGTTATGGTATTGCACATATACAAACAGATGTAATTGATAATATTAATATTCTTAACGCCTCAATCCTTGCTATGCACAAGGCTATTGGCAAGCTGTCTAAAGTACCAAAGTTTTTAATAGTGGATGGTAACAGGTTTAAGCCTATTAATGAAATCCCTTATAAATGCATTGTAAAGGGGGATAGCCAGTTTCAAAGTATTGCTGCAGCATCAATATTGGCTAAAACCTATAGAGATGCCTTTATGGAAAAAATACATGAAGAATTTCCGATGTACAATTGGAAACAGAACAAAGGCTATGGTACCAAAGAGCATAGACAGGCAATAATAGATTACGGCATTACCAAATATCACAGAAAGAGCTTTAAATTATTCCCTTTACAATTAACGCTTAACATATAATATACCCCATTCAGATATTTCATTTGAGTTAAATTCCCCGAAAGCCATGTCGTTTTTATATCCTAAATAACTTCCCTGCTTGTGGCATAGATAAAAGTAGATAAAGTTCTAAATTTGCCACAAAGCATTATACATGAGATTTAAATTAGTTTTCACATTCATTGTTTTTTGCATCCTCTCCTGCCAGAAACAAAAAGAATCTACAACACCACTTTTAGATTATCTACCTCAAAATGCTTCGGTAATAATTAAAGTTAACAATCTGACGAATTTAAAAAGCGAGCTTAAAAACAATGACTTTTTAAAGCCATTGTATTCAACAACAAATTATGACCATATCCTTGGAAGGATCAAAGTACTTGAACTTGTTCAAAGTGATACCAGCGGCATCCTTGCCTTTACTGAAATTGATTCTATAAATTCCGAATTCGTTTATGTTTCTGATAAACCACTGAGTTTTATTAATCCTGATAAGGATAAAAGCCCCACCATTGAAGCGGTCTCTTATGAAGGCAGAAGTTATAATAGATATGAAATAGAACAAAGTACTTTTTTTAGTATTGAACTGGATCGGCAAATAATACTTGGATCATCTCTTAATCTAATAGATGCAATCATTAATAACATTAATACCGAAATTGACCCTGTTCTAAATTCGCTGTTTGAAACTTCGAATATTGATAAATCTGCTTCTGTTTACCTGAATCTGGAACAAAGTAATTGGATGGATGAATATGTTCTTAAAAAAGATACTACAATACAATTTTCAGGTTTTGCAGATTGGGTAACCTTTGATATAGAACCTTCTCAGGACTTCCTGCAATTGAATGGTATATCAATTGCCAAAGATTCAACAAAAAACTTGCTTAGTTTATTCAAGAATACAAGACCTGCGATTGGCAACTTAGGTGCAAAAATGCCCGCAAATACAGATGCATTTATTTCCTTTTCTTTTGATAATTATGATGTTTTTGCCCAAAATCAGAAAGACTACTTAGAGGCGGCGTTTAAAAGAGACAGTGTTTTCAACACCGTTGAAGAAATTGGCGTTCTGTTTATTGAAAACAAAAAAGCAGTTATTTTAAGCACCTATGGCGCAGAAAACATCACCCGGTATCTGGAGGATAAAAGCAGCAACAATGCTATATATATGGGTCGTGAAACTTTCGAACTTGTCAGTAATAAATTTCTTTATGAATACTTTAATCCGCTTCTTAAGGAGTTTAAAGCCAATTATTATACTATTCTGGAAAACACTTTTATCTTTTCGGAAGAGCTTGAGGTCTTACAAGGGATAATTCGGGATAATAGTAGTGGCTCCACATTTGATAAAAGTATGTTATATGAATCTGCACATAAAGTTCTCGCAGATGAATCGAGTATTGTTTTTATGGCTAATGCAAAGGGCATGGCAGATATCCTGAAAATGCATTGCACTAAGGAACTATTAAATGATTTTAATAAAACAGAAGCTTCCAATTATATTTTTGCCGGACAAATTGTGGCCGATGCAAATTTTTATCATACCACCCTGCTTATTCAAAAAAAGTATAAGGAAAAAGAGAGGAATACTATTTCGGCGCTATTCCGGGTAGAATTAGATAGTGATTTAGCTACTAACCCCCAATTTGTAAAAAACCACAGGACTAACAAAAAAGAAATTGTGGTACAGGACCTGGAAAATAATTTGTATTTGATATCGACACAAGGCAAAATATTATGGAAAAAACAATTAAAAGGGAAAATACAAGGTAAGGTAAGTCAGGTAGATCTATATAAAAATGGACGATTACAACTAGCCTTTACCACCGGGAATGAGTTCCTGATTTTAGATAGAAACGGCAAAGAAGTTGCACCTTTTAATATGAATTTCCCTGGCGGCAACTTAAATGAACTTGCAGTATTCGATTATGAGGGCAAAAGAAATTACCGCTTTGTCATTACCCAGGGATCAAAAGTTTATATGTATAATTCAAAAGGTAAGATTGTAAGGGGTTTTAAATATACAGATACAGGCAGTCCGGTTCTTGCGGCACCCAAACATATTAAGAGTGGTAATAAAGATTATTTGGTTTTTATGTTGGAAAATGGAGAACTTAAAATAATGAATCGCGTAGGTAATACGCGAGTTAAGGTATCTGAGAAAATTGAATTTTCCTCTAATAACACTTATTTATACAAAAATAATTTTATCGTAACGGATAAAAAAGGTACCCTCTATTCAATTGATACTAAAGGAAATGTTTCGAAAACAAAACTTAACTATTCCGAAGATCATGGACTTGATGCAACAAGCAGAACACTGGTTAGCAATAATGAAAATATTCTGAGTATTAAGGGAAAAAAAGTAACGCTCGATTTAGGGGTCTATACCCATCCCGTTATATTTTATGTTCATGACAAAATATACATAAGTGTGACCGACATCCAAAGTCAGAAGGTGTATCTGTTTGATAGTAATGCGGTAGCAATTCAAAATTTTCCGGTATTTGGATATTCCATGATAGATCTGGATGATATTGATAATGATCGTAAAATTGAATTTGTTTGTAAGGATCAGGAAAATGCGATTGTACTTTACAAAATTAATTAGACTGTATCCGAAAACCATCCACACAGTAAAATTAACCAAATACACAATATTCCTAAGCAGGAATTGCTTTTTACCTATATTCCTTTAATAAAGTACTAACAATTAGGTGTTTGTAAGTTTTTTATGACACAAAAAGACTGTACAAACCTCCACTCATATGCCTAAAATATCGTATTTTTAAGATGCATCAAAAATTTCCGAAATCATGAGAACACTCGCCCAACAACTTCGTATCATCCTTCCACTCGTTTTATTCCTGTTTGCAAGCCCGGATGCAGGTGCTCAGTTATTAAAGAAATTGGGCAAGGCAGCGGAACGTGCTGCGGAACGGACAGTTGAAAGAAGAGTAGAAAAGGAAACCGCGGAAAAAACAGACGCTGCATTAGATAGCATCTTAGAACCCGGATCTAAAGGGAAACAAGGTAAAGCTCCGACCAATCAGGACGGCATGCCAATTCCACAAGGACAAACTCCTAATGATAGCGGGGGTGGAGAAAATAATCCATCTGCCACAGGAGCAAGTGGACCTAAAACCATACAGGTCTATAGCAAGTTCGATTATGTCCCCGGAGACAAACTGTTGTTCTTCGACGATTTTTCAAATGACTTTATAGGTGATTTCCCTGCCAAATGGAATACCAATGGAGGTGGTGAGTTAGTAACTTTCGATGATTCACCTGAAAAATGGATAGAACTGATATCCGGATATGGTGTATATTTTATTCCCGATGTGCCAAAATTACCTGAAGAATACACAATCGAATTTGATGTGATGGCCATTGGTTTAGATAGAAAGACTTCTTCAACCGCCAAGTTAAGAGTAGACTTAAGCGATGATGATAAATTCAAAGAGGGCAACAATTTTGTGCAGGCACTTCTTCCATTTTGTCAATATTCCGCCATTGGAATAACGATGGAAAGTCGTATTAATGGTAAAAGGGAAATCTATAGTACGGTAAATGCCGACCTAAGGGAAGAGGTATTGAACAAACCACATATTTCTATTGCCGTTAACAAGCAACGATTTAGACTATGGGTGAACGAAGAAAAACATATTGACATTCCAAGGATTGTGCCGCAGGGCGGGGTCTCGAATACACTGAAATTTCATTTGAACAATTTTAAAGATGGTAAAGAACGGTTGTTCATCACAAATCTAAAAGTGGCTGAAGGAGGCCTGGATTTAAGGAGAACATTAATTTCTGAGGGAAAAGTATCTACAAATGGTATCTTATTCGATTCTGGCTCAGCGAATATACAACCTCAATCTATGGGGATTATCCGCCAGATCTCTCAGGTATTGCTGCAAGAAAAAGATATGAATCTAAATATCATTGGTCATACGGATTCTGATGGGGATGACACTGCTAACATGAAATTATCTGAAGCCAGGTCCGAGGCGGTAAAAAGCGCATTGGTCAATGTATACAATATTGATTCGGGGAGACTAACAACAGCCGGAAAAGGAGAATCTGAACCGGTTGGTGATAATGGTACGGTTGATGGCAAAGCCCAAAACAGAAGAGTGGAATTTATTAAAATATAATTAAAGAAACGTAATATATAATTTACCCATTATGAAAAGAGCACTAGTAACAGTATGTCTGATTTTTTTTGTTGCCATTGAAGGAATATCTCAAAATTGTAGCAAATATTACCCTATGGACGAGGGCACTACTTTAGAATACACTTCCTATAATGGCAAGGGCAAAAATCAGGGGACTATAAGTTACACAGTTACCAATGTAATAGATGAGGGCAGTACCTCTTCTGCAACTATGGTTATGACCTATATGGATGACAAGGGAAAGGAAGCCTTTACTTCTGAATTTACCTATTCATGTACAGGCAACATAGTTACCATAGATTATGAATCCTTAATGTCTAATCAAATGCTTCAGCAATTTGATGATATGGAGATGGAAGTTTCCGGGACGGATATTGAACTTCCAAATGACCTGGAAGTCGGACAGGAATTGCCAGATGCCAATATTATTATGAAGATAAGCATGAGCGGTATGAATATGAATTCTACGATGGATATGATAAACAGAAAAGTTGAAAAACAGGAATCCGTTACAACACCTGCGGGCACTTTTGATTGCTATGTTATTTATAGTGAAAACCAGTCTAAAATGATGATGGTTAATCAAAATTTTCCTTCACGACTTTGGTTGGCAGAAGATATAGGTATGGTTAAACAGGAATCCTATAATAAAAATGGGAAATTGATTACCAGTACTGTACTTACCAACCGTAGTAAGTAGTATTACAAAATTTAAAAACCGGGACTTAGACCCTGATTTTTTCTTTAGTAATATGTGCGCCGAAGAGTTCTGCAAAATGCTTTAGTAGTTTTTGCTTAACCTCACCCATTGGAACTTCTTTTTGACCAAGTTCTACATTCAGCGAAGTCACGGCCTTCCCTTTGATCCCACATGGAATCATCAGATCAAAATAGCCCAAATCTGCATTTACATTCAGGGCAAAACCATGCATGGTAACCCATCGGCTGGCTCTGACCCCCATAGCACATACTTTCCGTGCAAAAGGTGTACCTGCATCAAGCCAAACACCGGTTTCCCCATCGGAACGCTCCCCCTTTAATCCATATTCCGCGAGCGTTAATATGACCATTTCTTCAAGTAAGCGCAAATATTTATGGATATCTGTAAAAAAGTTATCCAGATCCAGGATAGGATAACCAACTATCTGCCCGGGACCATGGTAGGTAATATCACCTCCACGGTTAATCTTATAGAATTTTGCATCCTTCTCGGCTAACTTTTCTTCGCTAACCAATAGGTTCTGAATATCACCACTTTTACCTAATGTAAAAACGTGAGGATGCTCAACAAATAGTAAAAAATTGGGGGTTGCTAATTGGGTATTTTCCCTTCGGTTCTTTATTTTAAGATCCACCGTTTGCTGAAACAAGAGTTCCTGGTAGTCCCAGGTTTCTTTGTAATCCTTTAAGCCTAAATCCTGAATAGCGACTTTCTTATTCATCAAATGCAAAGATACAACCTTCAGCTCGGATTATTGAGGATCACAAGGGCTGCTATTACTCCGGGAACCCATCCGCAAAAGGTTAGTAGCAATACAATTAAAAAAGAACCGCAACCTTTCCCAATGACGGCAAGGGGTGGGAACAATATGGCCAATAAGACGCGTATTAAACTCATATGATTTGGAATTTGATTGATGATTTGTCCTGGTAAAGGACAACTGTACTTATATGTCGCAAATTTAGCTGCTTTGTTACAGCATAAGGCGTTAAATAATTTTTGTATAAAATAGGCCCTGCAATCGCAGGGCCTATGAAAAAAACTAAACAACTTTTAATACTGCTACTATTAAATTATTTTGAATTTTTATCGGATACAGGCATTTCACAGATTCCCTTCAGGGTGTCCTCAATGTCGCCAGGAGTACTCATGATTTTCATAAATGTACCCATGGTCAAATCTGGCCAATGTAATGCAATTCTATATTTTCCATGCAACATTGTTGCCTCTTTACCCTGCAGAATAATTTCATAGGGCATAGCTGCTGCATGATCCATTCCTATTTTAGGTAAAAAATGGGATTCACCATCTTCTTTACTCTTTAAACCGACACCAAATACGGCAACTTTTTCATCACTATAAATAATCTTATAGACTTGCACTGTTTCTCCTTTATTGGCTTTTAGATTAGATTCAATTACTCTGAGACCTTCTTCAAATGAAGCATATTCATTTAGTTCAACAGGATCGGTGAAATAGGGCATCATTATTTTATAATGATATTTTTTTAGTTTATCAGCCTCTACAGTTCCACCAAAAGGGACGAAATCATTACCAATTGCGGAAAAGGTTGTTTTTAAATCTGTACTGAATTTTTCAAAAACACTTTTGTATGAGTTATAATTCTCTCTTAAATAAGCCCTTAATATGTAATCAGGATTTGTATACGAAATGGTAACCGCACCGTCTTTCTTTACCATTCCTACTTTAAATGCGGATGCAAGAGCACCCCTGTCAGCTACTTTTATAACTGTATTTTTTAAATCACTACGCGTAAATACAATCACTTTTAAAGAACTTTTATTCGCAGGATGATAAGATCCCAAAATCTCAAATGAATTTTCTTTAAGTGCAGCCAATACATCTTCAGATACCTGCTGAATACTGTTATTAGATTTGCCAATCTCTATATATGGCGATAATTCCTGGCTACTAGAATGTAATGCGAAACCTACCAAGGCAATAATAATTAATACGACTTTTTTCATTTTTTAAGTATTTATTTAAAACTATAGTTAATGTATTTGCTGTTTTTTCTTCGTAAAGTATTGAGAAACCTCAAAAATCATCATGAGTCCCTCTAAAATAAATGATCATTGGAAATAAAGATCAAATGAAGAGAAGATTTGGTAAGTAATCTATGATTTTTATCATGATATTGAATTAGCTTAATATGAGAAAACCTATTTCACAATAGATTGAAAATATTGGATTGATAGATTAGCGCATTGTACCTATATTTGCAGCTTTAACGACCAGTTTATGCAACTTTCTGAGCAAGAAATCGTACGTAGAGAAAAACTAAATAAGCTTCGGGAAATGGGAATAAATCCCTATCCTGCAGCCTTATTCCCCGTAGATGCTACTTCTGTGAGCATTTCCAACAACTATAAAGAAGGAAAAAAGGTTATAATTGCGGGGAGATTGATGTCCCGAAGGATCCAGGGAAAAGCTTCCTTCGCAGAATTACAGGATAGTGAAGGACGTATACAAGTCTACTTTAACCGGGATGAAATTTGTCTAGGTGATGATAAAGTAAAATACAATGAGGTTTATAAAAAGCTTCTGGATATTGGGGATATCATTGGAATAGAAGGAGAACTTTTTATCACCCAGGTCGGGGAGAAAACCGTAATGGTTAAAGATTTTACAATCCTAAGTAAAGCCTTAAGGCCTTTACCACTTCCAAAAAAAGATGCAGAAGGCAATGTTTATGATGAGTTTAACGATCCTGAGCAACGTTATCGCCAGCGTTATGTAGATCTGGCAGTTAATCCTTCTGTTAAAGACACTTTCATAAAGCGAACCAAAATAACAAATAGTATTCGTGAGTTTTTAAATGATAAAGGGTATTTAGAAGTAGAAACCCCCGTTTTACAGCCTATACCCGGAGGAGCGGCTGCAAGGCCCTTTATAACGCACCATAATGCACTGGATATACCTCTTTATCTCAGAATAGCCAATGAACTTTATCTAAAGCGACTAATTGTGGGTGGTTTTGACGGAGTATATGAGTTTTCTAAGGATTTTAGAAATGAAGGGATGGATCGTACCCATAATCCTGAATTTACGATTATGGAGCTCTATGTAGCTTACAAGGATTACAATTGGATGATGGATACTACAGAACAGTTGTTACAAAAAGTAGCCATAGACGCCAATGGTTCAACAAAAGTTACCATGGGTGAGAAGGAGATCGATTTTAAGGCTCCTTATCCTCGTATCACAATCCTTGATGCCATTAAAGAACATACCGGTTTTGACGTATCCGGAATGGATGAAAAAGAACTGCACGAAGTGGCTAAAAAAGTTAATGTCGAAGTAGACGAAAGTATGGGGATAGGCAAGCTCATTGATGAGATTTTTGGTGAAAAATGTGAGCATCATTACATACAACCTACTTTCATTATAGATTACCCAAAAGAAATGAGTCCGCTTACTAAAGAACACCGAACAAATCCGGCCTTAACAGAACGGTTTGAACTTATGATTAACGGTAAGGAAATTGCTAATGCCTATTCCGAGCTCAATGATCCTATTGATCAGCTTGAACGCTTTGAAGAACAATTAAAACTTTCGGAGAAAGGCGATGATGAAGCCATGTTTATTGATCAGGATTTTATTAGGGCCCTGGAATACGGAATGCCACCCACTTCGGGTATTGGTATTGGTGTAGACCGCCTGGTGATGCTATTAACAAATAATGCTTCTATTCAGGAAGTTTTGTTCTTTCCTCAAATGCGGCCCGAAAAAAAGCCCCTGGAATTAAATGAAAATGAAAAAGCGATTTTTAACATCCTAAAAACCCATAAATCCATGCCATTGGCGGATTTAAAAGAAGCTGCCGGATTAAGCAATAAGGCCTGGGATAAAGGGCTTAAAGGGTTGAACAAATTGGGGTTGACTAAAGTGGCAAAAGAGGACGATACCCTTATTTGCAAATTAAATGAGTAATAAAAAGATGTTTTATTCTTATTTATTTCATTATCAGCATTTTATGTCTAGTGCATTTCATCGAATGAGTGTTAAAAATTAAAATAAGACCCTGGTATTTTCGTTGTAATAATAGAATCCCAAATCTGTTTTTATGAAGAAAATCTACTTTCTAATCATTTTAGCAGCATTTTTCACTTCCTGTTCTAAGGACGCATCTCCTTCTGATCCTGATCCTAGCTCAACATTAGAGGCATGTTTTGAAGTCAGTAAAGAGGTCCTTTTGGTAGGTGAAAACCTGCAAATAAACAATTGCTCTGTAGGAGCTAGTACATACTCCTATAATCTTGGTAACGGAGAAACACGTACAGAAGAAAACCCTACAGTGGTTTACGGAAAGCCAGGAGATTACACCATCGCATTAACGGTTTTCGATGAAGCTATGGCAACGAAAACAGTTTCCAAACAAATTCTGGTGAATGATGCTATAGTGCAGGACTTTTTTATATTCCCGGATATAGCAGATGGATTTAACGGAATTCCCATGGAAACCGGCGTAAATCCTGGAAATGGTTTAATTTATTCTGTTGAACTTTTGGAAGACCTGGTGGGCACTGGAGGTACTAAATTTTATTATCGGGAATTAGATGAAAATTATTTATCCTCCTCTAATTATTTGGCAGATAAACCTTATCATTCAAATAGTGCTTTTGTTAACTTTTTTCCAAGCGGAAATATGAATTTTGTGTTTTCAAGAACGCTGGATGGCCTTTATGGAACTCAGGAAGTAACCTATAACAATGCCTGGAATTTTATAAATGGACTTAGTTCATCTTCCAAACACAGTTATGGTTTCCTGGCAGAAGGCGCCAACTTCCTTTACTTTGGTACAGAAGAAGATAGCGGCATCTACAAAACGGCTGTTGAAACAAGGAATTCATCTGGAGATGCATTCGCGGTGGTTCTTAATTCATTTGGAGATGCAGATTCTATGATAGGAGATATGATTGAAGTGGAAAACGGTTATCTTGCTTTTGGAGCAGTTTTTAGTAAAAATGAAACCAATCCGAAAATAACAAACTATAAACCCTTATTAATCTTCTTTGACTCCGGTCTAAATGTCACTTCCCATATTATATATGAGGATTCTCTATTGGACTCCAAAATTAGTTCTGCTAATGATCTGAACGGAAGTTATCATTTAGAACAGTTTTCTAATGGCAATATTGCGATGTATGCTAATGGCGAACTTACTCTGACTAATGAAACAGGCACAAAGATATCATCATCCTATTTTGAAGGAACAAAGAATAATCAGGCTATGGTGTCTTTAGGAGATTCCTTTGTACTATCAAGCGATAAGAATTTAAGAAAATTTGACAGTAATGGAAGTCAAATTAAAGAACTTAATTACCCGGGGAATTATTTGCCGGAAATACTAAACATTAATGGCAACTTATTTTTTATTGCAGGATTTGATGTAGAAGGAGAGGTAAAATTGTTATACGGCTTAACAGATACTGACCTTAATCCTATAAATTTGAATGAATAGCATTTTACAGATAATTTAAAAAGGGAGCAAGCTTGCTCCCTTTTATTTTTAAAACTAAAGTAAAAGGTATAGTTTAGAGCCTAAAATACACTGAATGGGCTTTAATAAGAAACTCGGACTTATATCCGGTCCGCTTCTTTTCTTCATTTTTACAAATTTACCAAATTTTATTCCCGAAAATGAGGGCGCCAACAGCGTTATTGCTGTAGCCTTATGGATGGTCATTTGGTGGATTACAGAAGCCGTTTCAATTTCAGTAACAGCACTATTACCACTTGTACTTTTCCCTCTAATGGATATAATGCCGATAACAGATGTGGGTGCCAATTATGGAAGTCCAATAATTTTCTTGTTTTTTGGAGGCTTTGTTTTGGCATTAGCACTAGAAAAGGTAAATCTGCATAAACGAATTGCCCTCAATATTATTAAAATAACAGGCACTACCCCCAATAAGGTGGTCCTGGGTTTTATGATAGCAACGGCTTCACTGAGCATGTGGATAAGCAATACAGCAAGCACAGTTGTTATGCTCCCTATAGCCATGTCTGTAATTGCTTTATTAGTTAATGACGAAGACGGTTATACCAAAAATGATCAGAATTTTGCCCTTAGTGTAATGCTTGGTATAGCTTTTTCTGCAAATGCAGGAGGTATCGCCACCGTTATCGGAACTCCCCCCAACTCTGTTATGATTGGCTTATTAGAAAATGAATATAACATAGAAATTTCCTTTCTAAAATGGATGACCCTTGGTCTTCCTTTCTCAATAATACTATTAATAATATCTTACCTCGTTCTGGTAAAATGGATGTTTCCAAACAGGCAACTTCAGTTTAAAGCATCCAAAGAGGTTATAAACTCAGAATTAAAAAAATTAGGCCCTACTTCAGGTAAGGAAAAAATGGTTTTGGTGATTTTCGGGATAACGGTATTTCTATGGATTTTTAGAACTCTGATAAACAAAATATTCCCCGGTTTAGAGCTTTCAGATACTATAATAAGCATGTTGGCCGCAATTTCACTTTTTGCAGTTCCTTATAATCTCAAAAGAGGTGATTTTATTATCAAGTGGAATGACACTCAAAAATTAGCCTGGGGTATTCTCATTCTTTTCGGAGGTGGGCTGGCTCTTGCAAAGGGAATGTCTGTAAGCGGTATTGTAGCTATTGTTTCTAATGCCATTGCTACCAGTGACATAAGTATTTTACTTACGGCTTCGCTCCTCATAATCCTTATGTTATTTATGACCGAATTGATGAGCAATGTTGCCTTAGTTGCCGTTTTGGCACCAGTGGTTGCGGGAATAGCAATTGGCCTGAACATACCAATAATATACTTGTTGATCCCTGTGACAATGGCCAGTAGTTGTGCATTTATGCTGCCAATGGCCACCCCTCCAAATGCAATTGTTTTTGCCAGTGGTTATATTAAGGTTCATCAGATGGCAAAAGTCGGAATTATTTTAAATCTTATTGCTGTTGTTCTATTGATCCTGGTCTTCCAATATGTAATCCCAATGTTATTTTAATAAAAAAGCCCTGATATAATTATCAGGGCCTGTTTATTGAGTGTTATACCAATTACTATATAGAAATATTGTCTGTTTCTGATGTCCCTGTATAAGGATTAAAATCAGCAGGTAAATATTCCTCTGTTTCCAACTCTAATTGTGTTTCGTCAGTCGGATCAATATAACTGATGTTTCGAAAATCCTTCGGGTTTGCATACACATTAAAATCTTTTGGTAAATTCTTTTCAGAATTAATATTTACAGCTACTTCTTCCATGTAAGAAATTGAATCCAGATTCACATAATATGTGTATGGTTCAAAATCTGCCGGAAGGTATTCTGATGTATTAAAACCAAGATCAAAATTTTCTTCTTCTATATATTCTATGCTGCTTAAATCAAATTGGTTTTCATCACAATTTGGATCCTGAGCATTTAAGCCATTAATAGCTACTGCTATCATAAAGCTACTTACTATTATTTTTAAATTTTTCATAACGCTTTTAGGTTAAATATTTGTATAAAAATACAACACGAAAATGTGCTTATTATTGCTCTTCAGATAGTATTAACAATTGCCCAAATTCAGTTGAAAAACGATTTTCTTAGTCTCTATAGATAAAACTTATGGACTTTTCATAAAAGCTAGATAATATCTATCAAAAAATAAGTGTCTATACCCGGTTTTTAACAATTTGAAAATACATTTTTTCAAGTTAAATTTTTGTTAAACACACTCTAGAAGGTAGCAGTGCATAAGATATAACACTAAAAAAGCCTTTGCAGAACAAAGGCTTTTATGGTGACTAACCCAATAATTCGATAGAATTAAGATCTTCTACCCCCTTATTATCTCGATAAAGGATCAAATCCAGCTGGTAAATAATCCTCAGTACTAAAATCAAATTCTAATTCTTCTTCATCTTCTATATATTCTACAGAATCCAGATCCAAATAGAATTCATAAGGATCAAAACCATCCGGTAGATATTTTGTTGTATCAAATCCCAGGTCAAAATTTTCTTCTTCTATATAATTAATACCATCCAGACTGTTGGGATTCGCATATGCATTGAAATTTGTTGGTAAATACTCTTCCGTATCAAACCCGAGCTCTGTCATTTCATCATCGATGTACTCCATAGAATTTACATCAAAATAAACGCTATTAGGATCAAAGCCCTCAGGAAGGTACTCCGCTGTATCAAAACCTAAATCTGTAGAAGACTCTTCTTCAAGAAATACAATTTCAGACACTTTAATATCTTCGGGTGCTTTTACCGAAATTCTGCTTACAAGTTTAGGCGCTTTCCATATGGTTTCAGTCTCCATAGCAAGTAATGCTTGACTATTTACATCTGTTATGCTTGCATGAATACTATCTTCCGATGCAGAACAATTTGAAGTTAGTTTATTTTCTTGCGGTGTGGTGGTTGTGCCCAGCATTACCAATCCACATAATAATAATAATTTGTTCATTTTATAATTTGTTTTTTGTTGATCGTTGTTTGAATATAAGACGGTCGAAAAATTAATTTGTTACACTATTAGCTTTTATTTAACAGCTAAAACCATAACTTTTAAAGCTGATTACCGAAATGCATATTATATTTATACTATTGATTTACAATTATTTATATCCGCTTTCTTTTGTATTCTAAAAAAAAATACGCTTATGATTTAATTAACAATAATTTCTAATATTTTTTCAGTTCTTTGGCCAATTCGTAACAAACTGTAACTCTATTAAATGACAAACAAAATTCTCCCATTATTTCTATTGGCAATATTTGCTTTAGGTATTCCAGGCAATGCTGATGCCCAAATCTTCAAAAAGAAAAAGGATAATACAGAACAAACGGAAGAAAAAACAAGTTCAAAAAAGGATAAAATACAGCCTTATTCCAAAGTTATTACCAAAGACGCCATTACAGATAAAGGGCTGTTTAATGTTCACGTTGTTGACGATAAACATCTTTATGAAATCCCCGATTCCCTTTTTAACCGAGAAATGTTGATGGTAAGTAGAATCTCTAAAACGGCATCAGGAATTGGCTTTGGAGGAGGAAAGATTAATACTCAGGTATTGCGTTGGGAAAAGAAGCCTAAAAAAGTATTATTACGGGTAGTTAGTTATAATGTAGTTGCAGACGACTCGCTCCCGGTCCATGAAGCGGTGGTAAATTCCAATTTTGAACCCGTTTTATACGCTTTTGATATTAAGGCCTTCAAAAAAGATTCTCTAAATCCTGCCACTGTAATTGATGTCAATCAACTATTCATCAAGGATGTTAAAGCCATAGGCATGCCGGAGTTTTATCGTAAACGTTATAAGGTATCTAAGTTAGATGAGAGCAGGAGTTATATAGAATCATTAAAAAGCTATCCGCTAAATCTTGAGGCGAGACATGTAAAGACATACAGCGCGGCTAACCCACCTTCAAATGCGAGCCTTGGATCTATCTCCCTAGAAATCAATAACTCTATGATTCTTTTGCCAAAAACGCCTATGAAAAGACGCTATTTCGATAAACGAGTGGGCTGGTTTTCCAGAGGTCAAACAGATTACGGCCTGGAAGCACAGGAAAGTAAAACCATAAGATTCCTGGATAGGTGGCGCATGGAAGTAAAAGATGAGGATATTGAAAAGTTTAAACGAGGTGAATTGGTGGAGCCCAAAAAACCTATAGTATATTATGTTGACAGAGCTACTCCAAAAAAATGGGTGCCGTATATTAAGCAAGGTATAGAAGACTGGCAGGTTGCCTTTGAAAGCGCAGGGTTTAAAAATGCGATCCTGGCCAAAGATCCTCCATCAAAAGAAGAGGATCCGGAATGGTCACCTGAAGACGTTAGATATTCGGTGGTTAGATATTTAGCTTCTCCTATACCTAATGCTAATGGACCCCATGTTAGCGACCCTAGAAGTGGAGAAATTTTAGAATCAGATATCAACTGGTATCATAATGTTATGTCTCTCCTGCGCAATTGGTTTTTTGTTCAGACGGCTGCTATAAATGATGATGCAAGGAGTCTGACCTTTAAAGATGAGGTTATGGGACGTCTTATACGCTTTGTTTCTTCGCATGAGGTTGGTCATACTTTAGGATTACCCCATAATATGGGGAGCAGCGTAGCATACCCGGTTGATTCATTGCGCTCGGTATCCTTTACCAAAACGTATGGAACCGCTCCATCAATTATGGACTATGCCCGTTTTAACTATGTAGCGCAACCTGGGGATGGCGATGTGGCTCTTATGCCTAATATTGGTATTTATGACAAATATGCCATCAAATGGGGCTACAAACCTATCTTAAACAAAACAGATAAGGAAGAGAAGAAAATTCTGGACAGTTGGATTATGGAACATTCCGGAGACCCGCTTTACCGTTTTGGCCACCAGCAGGCAGGTGATGTGGTTGACCCAAGTTCTCAGACAGAAGATTTGGGGGATAACGCAATAAAAGCAGGCAAATACGGGATTGAGAATTTAAAAAGGATTGTTCCAAATTTAATTAAATGGACAGAAGAAGAAGGAAAAGATTACGATGACCTGGAAAAATTATACGGTCAGGTAGTTGGGCAGTTCAACAGATATATGGGACATGTCTCAAATAACATTGGAGGTGTTTATGAATTTTATAAGACATATGACCAGGAGGGTAAGGTATATATCCCAGTCTCTAAAGAGCATCAGAAGAACTGTATGCAATTTCTTCAACAAGAAGTATTTAGAACCCCGGAATGGCTATTGGACGATGAATTATTCGGAAGA
>Ga0316198_10000256_pt1 | contig 25984 bp, 25 predicted proteins | sample OudBieAanoxic_MG_FD_204935 | JGI IMG/M metagenome (GOLD analysis project Ga0316198, IMG submission 204935) | Coastal sediment microbial communities from Oude Bieten Haven, Netherlands - site A anoxic | ecosystem: Environmental > Aquatic > Marine > Coastal > Sediment | place: Netherlands... | reverse complement strand
CATCGGCGGATACCGTCTCGGTGACCCAGTCGTCGTAGTCGGCGGCGCGCATCTCGTGGGGATATCCGTCCTCGAGCGTCCACCCGATGCCGTAGATGAACACGGCAGGGTGCTCCTGGAGGATTGCGGTCTCGCGCTGCTTGCGCGGCAGGTCCGGATAACGAGCGAGAAGATCCTCGGCGTGGATGAAGTACAACTCCTCGGGAATCTCGGGATACCGAGGGTCATAAAGCTGAGGGAAAAGATCAAGGGCATGTTGAGAAGCGCCGTGGAGCACCCTCCAGATGCGCTGAACCGCATCGGTCAGATACTCCAGGGTTCGGTCACTTGGACGGATGACCTTCTCCCAGTCCCATTGGTCGACGTAGGCGGAGTGGTCGTGGTCGAGGAAGTAGTCCTTGCGAACGGCCTTCATGTCGGTGCAGATGCCCTCGCCGGGTTGCATGCCAAACTGACCGAGGGCGACGCGCTTCCACTTCGTGGCGGCCTGGACGATCTGCCCCTCAATGGGATTCAGGTCGCGGTCATTGCTGATGTGGAATTCGACTGGGCCCCGCGATCCGTCACGGTCGAGGTAGTCGTTGACACCGCTGGCTTCATCGACGATGAGCGGCACCTGCACCATCATCAATCCGAGTTCGCGACAGAGGTTCTCCTCGACATAGGTCTTGACGGCGAACAACGCCTCCATGGTTTCGCGGTGACTCAACGCGGACGAGTAGTCGTCGGGTAGAGCTTCTGCCAGGTCCTCGTAGTTTCCGATACCGGGTCCGGCAAGGTCGGCGGCTTTGTCAGCCATGGCACGCGCCTCCTGCAGTCTTCGCTGCGTTCCCCTCGAACCGTATCCGTCGGACGGGACCGCTTCTAGGGCCCGGAGTCTCTAGCAGCAGGGGCTTTCGGCGGTAACCCGACGCGGCCGCCACACGGCGCTCTTCCGTTCAGCGTGCGAGTTGGGAGGCGATCCGAACCGCTCCAACCAACGAACCGCTGACGGGCACTCCGAGGTTTTCGAGGTCATCGAGGTGGTGTGATCCTCCGTCGTAGAGAACACATGCCGTCCCCACAACGCCGGCAGCCACCGCGTCATCGGTTGAATCCCCGATCATCACCACCGATCCGGCATCGAGGTCAAGGGTTGAGACATGTCTGAGGAGATGGCTTGCCTTCTCGCCGCCTGGATCGTCCACGTTCCCTTGGATGAGAGCCATACGATCGACGAGCCCGTGCCTCGTCACGACATCGAGCAATTCATCCTCCCACCACATGGAGAGAATCGACTGGCTCCATCCGCGAACACCCACGGCATCGATGGCCTGCATGGCGTCGGACGCGAGCGGCACACGGTCGAGTGCGGCCCGGTAGTGATCGTGAAACACCCGGTCGAGGGTGTCCCACTCATCGTCTGAGATCGGCCGCTCCAGCAATCGTTCGTAGAACCGCCCGACGGGTCGAGTGAAGTATGCGCGGTAGTCGTCTTCGGTGATGGGCGCCTCGCCGATCGCCCCGAGCGCAGCATTGACGGATTCGACGACAACAGGAAGGTCCTCGACCAGGGTGCCGTTCCAGTCCCAAACCACGTGGATCATGACGCCGGAGATTAGGTTGGCCCTCGATGGGAACTTACGACTTTGGCGATCCGGACATCGATGCAGCCGTCGACACGCTCATTGAACGTGTCGCGGAGACCGCAAGCGACCATGGTGAGGATCTCGTGCGTGAGATGGTTGTCACGTCCTTGAAGATGCTGGTCGACGGTACCGAGCGCGGCGATCTGAAGATGATGAACGCCGCCCTCAAGGAGATGCGCTACTCGTTTCTCGTGTTCCAGCACTACCGGGACGTCCGGAAGGTCACCATGTTCGGTTCTGCGCGCGTAGAGCCGCACGATCCGAACTACGAGCTCGCTGCGGCCTTCGCCGCACAGATGGTCGATCGGTACCGGTGGATGGTCGTCACGGGAGCAGGACCGGGCATCATGGAGGCCGGAAACCGGGGTGCCGGGAGCGACTACTCGTTCGGCGTGAGCGTCCGACTCCCGTTCGAGGACGGGGCCAACCCGTTCGTCCACGAGAGCCGCCTCATCAACTACAAGTACTTCTTCACCCGCAAGCTGACGTTCATCAAGGAGTCCGATGCGTTTGTTCTGTTCCCCGGTGGGTTCGGAACACTCGATGAGTCGTTCGAGCTCCTCACTCTCATCCAGACCGGCAAGTCCGATCTGCATCCGGTGATCATGCTCGAGGCCCCCGGCACCGAGTTCTGGGGCCCGTGGGCGGAATTCGTCAATACCCTCGTCGATCAAGGCATGATTGCCGCCGACGACCTCAGCTTGTTTACGGTGACAACGAGTCTCGACGAGGCGATCAACGAGATCCGGTCGTTCTACGCCGTGTACCACTCCCAGCGGTATGTCGACGGCGACTTGATCCTCCGACTCACAACAGAACCCAGTGACGCAGTCGTCGATGAACTCAACGAGCAATTCGCGGACATCGTGAGAACGGGCCGAATCGTCAAGATCGGGCCAACGCCAGCCGAGATCGCCTCCAATGACCTCGTTGACCTTCCGCGCCTCCGATTCCGCTTCGATCGTCGGCAGTTCGGCCGTCTGCGGTGCCTTATCGACCACTTGAACGGGACGGACCGGCCCCTCCCAAGCGAACCGGAGTAACACCAGCGCCTGTAGAATCCCGTGGATGCGGGAGATCCTTTCCGACCTTGTCGCCGAAGAACAGCACCTGGACCAGTTCCTCCAGAGTATTTCGACGCGCGATTGGAAGAAGAAGACACCGGCGCCCGGCTGGACGATCCAGGACCAGGTCAGCCATCTTGCCCACGTCGAAGGTTTCGCTGCGGAGGTCATTGAACAAGGCCAGTCGCGGATTGATGAGGAGAACATCACGGATTTCGACGCGTGGACCGCCAGGGGCCCCGCCGAGGGACGCGGTCAGCGCCACCAGGAAGTGATCGAATGGTGGAGGCACGGGCGCGCCGACGTCGTCGATGCCCTCTCTCGCATGCTTGCGACCGACCGAATCCCGTGGATCTGCGGTGAGATGAGCGCACGAAGTTTCGCGACGATGAGACTCATGGAAACCTGGGCCCACGGCCTCGACATCAAGGTCGCGATCCTGGGCCGCATGACGCCGATCCCGGAAGACGATCTCGAGGAAGACGAGGAAGATCCGATCGCCGATACCCCACGGCTTCGTCATATTGCTTGGCTCGGTCAGAAGAGCCTTCCGTTCGCGTTCGAACAGGTCGGCGAGACCTATCCGGAACAGGGAATCCGCGTCGAGCTCATGGGACCGAAATACGCTGCGTGGCGGTTCGGGCCTGAGGACACCGATCAGGTGATCCGCGGCATGGCTGCAGACTGGTGCAGAGTGGTCGTGCTCCGCCAGCCGGCCTCCGAGACCGGGCTGAAGGCGGTTGGCAGCTCGGCCGAACGCGCGCTCGAAATCGCCCGGGCGTATTAGACCGTGCAACTCCCCCGGCTGATCGGCATGGTTCACCTGGAACCCCTCCCGGGTGCACCCGGGTTCGGCGGCTCCATGGATGCCGTCCTCAAGCGAGCACACACCGACGCTCGAGCTCTTGTCGATGCCGGGTTCAACGGAATCATGGTTGAGAACTTCGGCGACGCGCCGTTCTTCGCCGACGACGTTCCGAAAGTCTCAATTGCTGCGATGGCACTCGCCGTCGCCGAGGTTGCCTCAGCCGGTTTGCCGACCGGGGTGAACGTGCTCCGCAACGATGCGCTCGGGGCACTCTCCGTCGCGGCCGCTACCGACGCTTCGTTCATTCGGGTCAACGTCCTGTCCGGCATGATGTACACCGACCAAGGCCCGATCGTCGGCCAGGCGGCGCAGATCGCTCGCATCCGCAGCGAGTTGTGTCCCGACACCGCGATCATCGCCGATGTGTTCGTCAAGCACGCAACACCACCTGCAGGCCTGTCGCTGGTCGACGCCACGAACGACCTCGTCGAGCGAGCGGGAGCGGATGCGGTGGTCGTCTCCGGCGCGGGGACCGGGTCGCCGACGGACCTCGACGACCTTCGCTCGGTCGCAGAGCTCTCGCACCTCCCGGTCTACGTCGGTTCGGGTGCCACGGCGGACACAATCGCTGAGATCCTCTCGATCGGCGACGGCGCCATCGTCGGATCCGCCACCAAAATCGACGGCATCGCCACGAACCCTGTCGACCCAGAACGGGCCGCCGCGATCGTGCGCGCTGCGTCGCGCTGACCCCCACCCGGCACGCCGGCTCCATTGCCACTCCGACCCATCCGAAACGGGTTCGCTCACACATCCGCGGCATTGAGCATCAACATCGCGACGTACGGTTCTTACACACCACGGCGTGCGTAAGACGATTTTGTAGTTTGACCCGGCCTCAAGCTCGCATTGAGGGTTCGGGCAAAAACAGTATTGGTTAAGCGATTCCGCGAAGTCTCCACTTCCCCCTGAGGGTGTGCGCGCGTCTGCATTCGTTAGCCTTCTGCACATGCAGCCGACCGAGCGATTCTCCGAACCGACCCGCCGATGGTTCGCTGAAACGTTCGCAGATCCGACCGAAGCGCAGCGACGGGGATGGGACGCGATCGCGACCGGCAGCCACACCCTCATCCATGCTCCCACGGGATCCGGCAAGACGCTCGCGGCATTTCTCTGGGCAATCGACGGTCTCGCCAACGAACCGGTTCCCGATGCCGGCAAGCGCTGCCGCGTGCTGTACATCTCGCCGATGAAGGCCCTCGCCTACGACGTTGAGCGGAACCTGCGCCTGCCGCTTGCCGGCATCCAGGCCGAGGCCGACCGAATCGGGCGGGCGCTCTCCCCCATCACCACCGCGATGCGGACGGGTGATACTCCACAGACCGAGCGCCGAGCGATGCTGCGGACACCCCCGGACATCCTGATCACCACGCCGGAGAGTCTGTACCTCATGCTCACGTCTCAGATGCGGTCGGTCCTGTCGTCGGTTCGAACGGTGATCGTGGATGAAGTGCACTCGGTGGCCGGCACGAAGCGGGGTTCCCACCTCTCGATTTCCCTCGAACGCCTCGCGGCGATCACCGAGGTTTCACCGCAGCGGATCGGCCTGTCGGCCACCCAGCGTCCGCTCGAAGCGATCGGCGAGTACCTCGGCGGCGGCGAGATCGACGACGGCCGGTGGGAGGCACGGCCCGTCGCGATCGTCGATGCTCCTCGCGACAAGGACTTGGATCTCAAGATTGTTGTCCCCGTGCCCGATCTCACCCGGCCCGAAATCGCCGCAGCTCCGTTTGGCAAAGAACCGCCGACACGATCCATCTGGCCCGCGGTGTATCCGCAGCTCCATCAGCTGCTCACCGAACACCGCTCCACGATCTTCTTCGTCAACTCGCGTGGTCTCGCCGAACGGCTCGCCGGTGAGCTGAATCGGCTGGCAGGCGAGGAAGTCGTGCGATCCCATCACGGTTCGGTCTCCCGCGAGCAGCGGACAGAGATCGAGGACCGGCTCAAGAGCGGCGACCTGCGCGGTGTTGTCGCCACATCCACCCTCGAGCTCGGGATCGACATGGCGGCCGTCGATCTCGTTGTTCTCGTCGAGGCTCCGCCGTCGGTGGCCAGCGGTCTGCAGCGTGTCGGAAGAGCCGGGCACCAGGTCGGAGCTACCAGTGTTGCGAAGGTCTTCCCCAAACATCGTGGTGATTTGCTCGAAGCAGCCGTGGTTGTCGACCGGATCTACAAGGGGGCCATTGAATCCACCCGAATCCCGCAGAGTCCGCTCGATGTGCTGGCGCAGCAGATCGTCGCCATCGTGGCAGATGCGACGATCTCGGTGGACGCCTTGTTCGATCTGGTCCGGCGGGCCTCTCCGTATCGCGATCTGACACGACCCGTGTTCGAATCGGTGCTCGACATGCTCGCCGGACGTTATCCGTCAGACGAGTTCGCGGAGCTTCGGCCGAGGATCGTGTGGGATCGAGTGGCCGAGACCGTCTCCGGCCGCAGCAACGCACGCATTCTGGCGGTCACGAATCCTGGAACGATCCCCGATCGCGGGCTCTACCGGGTGACGCTGCCTGACGGCACCCGCGTCGGTGAACTCGACGAGGAGATGGTCTTCGAGAGCCGCGCCGGCGACCGATTTGTACTCGGCTCGTCGACCTGGCGCGTCGATCAAATCACCCAGGACCGTGTCGTCGTCACACCCGCCCCGGGAAGCGGTGCCGGCAAAATGCCGTTCTGGCACGGTGACACCGCCGGCCGCCCCCTTGAACTCGGTCGCGCCATCGGAGCGTTCACCCGCCGCATCGGTGGCCTCGAGCGGAGCGAGGCAACCGAGGTTCTCGAATCCGAATACCACCTCGATCATTGGGCTGCTCAGAACCTCGCGGCGTTCATCGGTGACGAGCGAGACGCAACCGGCACGGTGCCGTCAGACCGAACCATCGTCGTGGAACGGTTCAAGGACGAGATTGGAGATTGGCGCGTTGCCGTGCTCAGCCCGTTCGGTGCTCGCGTTCATGCGCCATGGGCTCTCGCGGCGCGCCGACGCTATCGCGAGTCACGACATTCTGACATCGACCTCATATGGGCAGACGATGGGATCCTGTTCCGCTTCCCCGACGCGGACGAGCCCCCTGCGACGAGTCAACTCCTCCTCGACCCGGAGCATCTCGACGCGCTCCTTCTCAGCGAGGTTGCAGATTCGGCCCTGTTCGCAACAACATTCCGCGAAGCGGCGGCGCGTGCCCTCCTCCTCCCCCGCCGTCGGCCCGGCACTCGAACCCCGCTGTGGCTCCAGCGGCGAAAGGCCGCCAACTTGCTCGAAGTCGCCCAGGGGTACGGCTCGTTCCCCATCGTGCTCGAGACGTACCGCGAGATCCTCCAGGATCACTTCGACGTTCCGGCCCTCAAGGAGGTTCTCGGAGACATCGAGCAGCGGCGGACAACCCTCGTCGAACTCGATCTCCCGGCTCCGAGCCCGTTTGCATCATCACTCACCTTCGACTTTGTCGCGTCGTTCATGTACGACTATGACGCGCCCGTCGCGGAGCGACGAGCCGCCGCCCTGTCACTCGATCGCGCGCTCCTCGCTGATCTCCTCGGAGAGCCGGAGTTCCGTGATCTCCTCGATGCCGAATCCATTGACGACGTCGAACGCGACCTCCAGCGGCTGGCACTCGACCGCCGCGCTCGCTCAGCAGACGCGGTCCACGATCTGCTCCTCCATCTTGGCCCGCTCGGAATGGCGGAACTGAGCGAACGCGTTGACGACCCGTCCCACCTCGATGGCCACCTCGAGGAGCTGACCGCGTCGGCCCGCATCGCGACCGTGCAGGTCGGGGATTCGTATCGCTACGCGGCCGTGGAGGATCTCTCCCGCCTCCGCGACGCCCTCGGTGTCACTCCGCCCGCGGAGATGCCGGCGGTGCTCCTCGAATCCGTCTCCGACCCCACCGGAGACGTCGTGAGTCGATACGCTCGAACCCACGGTCCGTTCACCGTCACCGAAGCTGCAGTTGAGCTCAACCTCCCGCCCGCCGTCATCGTCGACGTGCTGGCTCGCCTGGAAGCCGCCGGTCGCGTGGCGCCGGGCGGCTACCGGCCGGGTGGCACGGATGAGGAGTGGATCGACACAAACGTTCTACGTCGCGTTCGACGAGCAAGCCTCGCTCGCCTCCGCTCCGAGGTCGAAGCGGTCGAACCACGAGACTTGGCACGGTTCCTTCCACGCTGGCAAGCCGTTGGGTCCGCGCAGCCGCGCGCAGCCGCCGATCCGCTCGCAGTAGTCCAGGCCCTCGCCGGTGCTCGACTCATTGCCTCTGCGCTCGAACCAGATGTCCTCGCCACTCGCGGCGTGACGTCCGGATTCGACGAGCTGCTCGCGTCAGGCGAGGCCGTGTGGATCGGGCGCGGACCCATCGGCGACCGCGACGGCGCCCTCGCCCTCTATCCGCGCGCATCGGTCCCGCTGCTGTATTGGGCGGGGCCCACCGATACGCCAGAGGGTCCGATCCATGATGCCATCCGGACGCTACTCGTCGAGGGTGCCTCGTTCTTCGGTGATCTGTATGCCGCCGCCGGTGGTGGTGACCCGTCCGACACGCTTGCGGCACTGTGGGATCTTGTCTGGGCCGGCGAGGTCACGAATGACACGCTTGCCCCCGTTCGAGCCTTCGTCGGCGCCGGGATCTCGAGTCGCCGGACACGGAAGCCAGTCCTGTCTGCTGCCACTCCAGCAGCCGGTGTCGGGCGCTGGTATGCAGTCGCAGACCTCGTTCGCACAGCGCCGACCGCCGAGGAGTCTGCGGCAGCCATCGCGAGCACGCTGTTAGAACGGCACGGCATTGTGGGTCGCGACACGGTGCTCGCCGAGGCCGTGCCGGGCGGGTACGCGGGCCTCTACCCTGTGTTGGCCGCACTCGAGGACATCGGTGGCGCCCGGCGGGGTTACTTTGTCGAAGGGCTCGGCGGTGCACAGTTCGGCATCCCGGGTGCGGTCGACCGCCTCAGGTCGCGTGACTCAACCGGGCTTCTCCTGCTCGCCGCATCGGACCCGGCCAACGCCTACGGTGCCGCCGTTCCCTGGCCCGATCATCCGACTGCAAAACCCGCCCGAAGGTCAGGGGCCTACGTCGTAATGGATGACGGCGCGCTCGTCGCCTTCGTCGACCGTGGGGGGCGCTCAACCTCCTCGTTCACCGACGACGGCGCCACCTTTGCTCGCGGCCTCGCCCTCCTTGGACCACGCATCAATCACTGGAGTGTCGAGCGGATCGACGGAGTCGCCGCCGCCGACTCCCCCTACCGCCCCGATCTCGTCGACGTAGGCTTCGTGATGGGCTACAAGGGTCTCACCTTGAGAACAGCTGGTAGCTGAAAGGCCGAAGGCGAGAGAGCAAAGAACAAAGAACAAAGACGAAAGACAACGAACCCCAACTTGCTCTTTGCTCTTTGCTCTTTTCTCTCACCCTTCCCCCAGCCGCCTCAACTGCCCATACGGGTAGATGCCGTCATGGTGGTTGTCGCCGAAGGTGAAGCTGAGGGCGTAGCCACCCACCAATTGGGCGTTGGTGATCGTCGACCGATCGCCGAGCTGGATGGCCGGGGTTGCAGCGCCGGTGTGTTCTCGACAGTCGGCACAGGGGCACGCGTCTCGTAGACGCCTGCCGGAGAGCACGGTGGCCACTCCGTCACTCCATTCGACCGTGACCGATTCTCGCTCAACCGTGATGCGTTCGGGTTCGTACTGCACGTCGGAACGGTACCAGTGGCTCTATCGTCCGGTGTATGCCAGTGCCCAAACTCAAGATCCGACCAGGCAATCCCGATTTCCTCGACCTCCCGTGGGACCTCCCAATCCTCGATTGGGACGACCCCCACCTCGTCGAGATGCCGACCGGAATCCACCGTCACCCGGTTGTGTTTGTTGCGTATCCCGAGGGTGTGTACGCGATCAAGGAACTTCCGGTCCGGCTGGCCAAACACGAGTACAAGACGCTCCGCAAACTCGCGAAACGAACGACACGTTCGGCACGTCCGGCCGGGCTGGTTGTGCGCGGGTGGGTCGATCCGCATGAGGAGTACTCCGCCGCGTTGATCACACGATTTGTGAACTATGCGTTCCCGTATCGGGAGTTGGTCTCCGGCGGCGGGTTCGGAGGTCGCAGACGGCAAATGCTCGATGCCTTTGCCGGCCTGCTCGTCGAACTCCACCTGGCCGGATGCTTCTGGGGTGATTGCTCCCTCTCGAATGTGCTCTACCGCTACGACGCAGCGAAGATCGAGGCCGTGATGGTCGATGCCGAGACCTCCCGCCTGTACGACGAGTTGAGCGTGGGCCAACGTCGCGAAGATCTCGAGATCATGCAGGTCAACCTCGCTGGTGACATGTCCGACATCGCCGCCTGGCAGGGGTACGACCTTGAAGAAGCCGATCTCGAGATCGGGTTCGACATCACCGACCGGTACGTCGCGCTGTGGGATGAGCTAACCACCGATCTGGTGATCGCATCGGATGAGCGATATCGAATCCGCGAGCGGGTCGGAAGGCTGAACGACCTCGGTTTCGCCGTCGATGACGTTGAGATCATCCCGGACGGATCGTCAAGTCTCGTGCGCATCGCGGCGAGTGTCGGGGGCCGAACATTCCACTCGCAACGTCTCCGGGAGCTCACCGGAATCGACGCTGCGGAGAATCAGGCGCGCCAGATTCTGAGCGACATGCGCTACCACCGTGCGAAACACGGCGGGAAGTACAACCCCGATTCGAAGACCGCGAGAACCGTGTCGGCAATGAACTGGCGCATCAACCGCTTCGAGCCGTTTACGGCTCGTATCGAGGAGCTTCGTCCCGGGGCCGATCCAATCCAGGAGTTCTGCGACTACCTCAACTTCCGTTTCGCGATTGCGTCGGAACGCGGGCGAGACGTCGACAGCGCGGTCGCATTCGAGGAGTGGATCGAGACCGGGATGCCGGGGTTCGATCCCCTGGTCACATCCCTGGAACAGGACTCGCTCCCGTAACCCCGCCATCCACCGGCAGGACCGCGCCGGTGATCCACGACGCCGCGTCGGACGCAAGGAACAAAACAGCAGAGGCAACGTCGTTCGGCTCTCCGATGCGCTTCAGCGGATGAAACGACGCGGTGTGCTCCTCGATTCCGTCCCACAGCAAGGCGGAGAGCCTGGTGCGCACGACCGCCGGGGCCACAGCATTGACGCGCACTCCCGGCGCCATTTCGAAAGCGAGTTGCCGCGTGAGGTGGATCAGCGCCGCCTTCGAGACGTTGTATGCGCCGAGGGCGGAGCCGGGCTGGAGTCCCCCGACCGACGCGATGTTGACGATCGAGCCGCCGGTTGTGCTCATCGACTGCCGCCACACCTCCCGTGACCACACAAGCGGGGCTCGCTGGTTGACCGCCCAGGTCTTGTCCACCGCCCCCAGATCGACGTCAACCAGCGGTCCAGCTGACGGGTTGGTGCCGGCGTTGTTGACAAGGATGTCGCAGGACCCGAACCGGTCGATCACGTCGCCGACCGCTCGTTCGGCCGCCTCTTCGTCGTCCGCACGTGCTTCGATCGGCAGAAGCCGTTCGCCACCACCGAGGCGCGAAGCAACTCCGGCGAGGTTCTCTGCCCGGCGTGACGTCACGGCAACCCCTCGAGCACCGGAGTCGAGGAATCCCGCTGCGATGGCTTCTCCAATGCCGCGACTTCCACCGGTCACGAGAACAACACGCTCGTCGAATCGGATCTCCATGTGTGCTCCGTTCAGTGTCCGCCTCTTCGAACGCCACCGTACTTCATCCGTGTGTCTTCCATTCTCGCGACCGCAGCATCCCTGCCCCCTTCGCTGAAGCCGGCGTCGACGACCTCGCCGAGGAACAGATCGTGGGTACCGACGTCAACTACCTGAGTCACGCGGCACTCGAGCCAGGCCACCGCCTCGTCGAAGATCGGGACACCCGTCAGCCCCGTCCGAACGGCTCGGCCGTTGAGCGTGCGCCCGTCCCTCTCCGCTGGTGTCGAGAACTTGCGAAACACGCGCGTGTCCTCGCGATTCCAGAGATTGACCGAGAACGCCCGGCCGTCTCGAATGAGCCGATTCGTCACTGCCTTCCGATCGACGGAGATGGCTATGAGCACCGGCTCCATCGATACCTGAGTCACCCACGACTGGGTCATGCCGTTCCACTCGTCGCCATGGCGCGAGCCGATCAGACACAGCGCGTTCGGTATCGACCAGGTCACGGCGTTGAGGGTCTCGGCATCCATCGTTCCTCCCGGGGTCGTCGCGTGTGCCACCACCCTAGAATGGCGCAATGCACGTGCTCATCGCGACATCCGGCGTACTCAGCCCGGAACCGGCCGTTGAGTTCACCCGGCACCTCCTTGGCCAGAACGGGCGCGTCACCCTCATTACCGTCATCGAGGTCCCCCGGGCGTTTCTCGAAGACCTCCACGCTTCGGACGGCCGTCCGCTGTTGTCAGAGGACGGCCGGGAAGACGCGGTCGCCCGATATCTCGAGGAACGGGGGCGCAAGACCGTTGAACCTGTGCGAGCTGCGCTCGAGTCCGCGCGTATTCCCTCCGAAGTGCGGTTCGTCGAGGGTGATGACGCTGCCACCGGGATCACGCAGGCTGCCGACGCTCTCGATGCCGATGTGGTAATCCTTGGAGCTACTCGGCCGATCTTCAATCGGGACGCGTGGGAGAGCATCTCGGCGCGCGTCATGCTGGAATCCGGCCGCACGGTGCTGGTTGTGCCGGCGCCGTTGAGAGACGATGGAGTGGAGCCGCGAGAGATACTCCCCGATTCGGTCGCGGAGTAGTCACCCCCACGGTGAGCGTCAGGGAGCTGGCACCGCCACCGTCGCCGTCGTTCCGCAGAAGCCAACTACGGAGTCGCGGGCGGCGACCTCGACGGTCGTCACGGCCCCTGGGATCTCAACATCAGTCAGCGACCGCGTGAACGGCTGCTCGTCAACGTGCGGATGGGCCAACACTCGGGTTCCGAGCACGTCACCTTCCATCGTTCGGACCTCCCATGCATCGGCGTAGCGATCCCAGCCGGTGTCGGCACTCTGCACGGTTGCTGTCACAACAAAGCGGTCGCCCGAACGCTCCACGACGGCGTCGATGACGTTGGCGCATCCCTCCGCCGGGACGATGGGCTCCGCCACATCGTCGGCGTCACCACATCCGGCGACGATCACCACAAGAGCCATGGCGGTGAAGCTACGCCAACGGATCGTTCCTCGTCGCCCGTGCCGCAGTCCGTAGATTCGTGCTCTCCTCATCCGTCGACGTCACATCGCAGATCAACGACCGGACCGACTGCCTCGATGCCGCGCTGGAGGGTGGTGCAGGCAGCCACAACCCGCGGCTGAGCGTCTGAGAAGCCGGAGGAAGCGATGGCACGGTCGACGTCGTCGAACGTTGCTGCATCGCCAAGGTCCGAAAGAAGCGGAGCGATGCCCGACCGTGAGGCTTCAAGGGCTTCTATGTACGCGTTGTGGTCCAACTCGAGTTCGGATGGCACCTCGAGCGCATCGAGGTCCTGCACGTAGCGGTCGAGAGCGTCGCCGATCCCGGCGAACAGCATCGACGCAAGTCTGGCGGTCTCGTTGATGGCAGCCTCCAGAAGCTCGTCACCATCAAAGTCGCGCTGGAGACGTACCACGGCAACATCGAGCTCCGAGATGTTGGTGTCTGCGAGGTCCGTGACCTCATCCGCGTACGCCCCCGCTCGAGCCTCGACGACGGACGCATACTCATCAATCGAAGGCCCACCGCCGGAGCACGCGGAGAAGATCACGACACCGGTAGCGAGCAGCGTGGCCAGGCGTCTCATGACACCAGCACCTCGCGCAGCGACACGAACGAATCCACGATCGCGTTGCAGACCGCGTCGGTGACCGACGCTTGGCAGAACAGTTCGTAGCGGAGGCCTGATTCGGTCCAACCAAGGCTCAGCCCGTCAGGAACGATGATCGGCACGACGTCGCTCCTCGCCGCGCCGATTCCGTCGGGCGCCGGACCGACTCGAAGTACGCCAAGTTGGCCGCTGTCGGCCGTGTACGGCTCGACAGTCCAGAATCCGAATGCAGCGGACGTGTCGGCATCGAGGAGCCCCGTCGCCGGGTCGTAGACAAGCTGGCTCGTGACCCACCGGACGTCTTCCGGCACCACCTCCGGAAACTGGATCGTGGGAAGCGCCGTCGCAACCTCAACCCGGCTCGCCTGCACGAATCGGCTGCCCAATTGGCGATTCCAGACGGTGGCAATCATGGCTTGCGGATCGTCGTGAGGTTGGGCCGGTCCGATGTCGTCGTTGACCCAGAGAAGGTCGCTCGCTCCAACGAGGCCTTCGTTCCCTACCTCGATGACCACCGGGGGCGACGTCGTCGTTGGCAGGGTCGCTGCCGTGACCCACGCGCCGGCTCTGTCGCCCACACCTTCGAGCGGACCCGATTCGCCACACGCGCTCAACACGAGCGCGAGTGTGGCGATCATCCAAGCAATGTATGGGACGCGCACGCTCGACACGGCGTCAAGTGTGCCACCGTTCAACGAATACTGACGGTCATCTCCCTACGCTCGCTCGATGCCCGATCACACCGTCGCAATGATTCGCTCGGGATTTGAAGACGCCTTAGGGCTCGACACGGGGGTCTCCCACGCTCTTCTGGAGCGAGTCTCGGCGGGTGAGCTTTCAGAGACCTTCCGCATCTACCAGCCGACTCGTGTAGTGGCGTTCGGAAAACAGGATCGGCTGGCCGCGGGGTTCGATCGGGCAGTTCAGATAACACGTGACCACGGTTTCGATCCAATCATTCGCATGCCGGGTGGCCGGGCCGCGGTCTTCCATGAGGAGACGGTTGCGTTCTCGTGGACGATTCCGAGCCCCGATCCGGTGCGCGGCATCCGCGAACGGTTCGAGGCGGCGACCTCCGTGATCACCCGTGCCCTCGGCCGTCTTGGTGTTCCTGCGACCGTCGGAGAGATCCCCGGCGAATACTGCCCAGGTGAATTCAGTGTGAACCACGCCGGACAGATGAAGCTCGCCGGCATCGGCCAACGCCTGGCTCGTCATGCCGCACACGTCGGCGGTGTGCTCGTGGTCGGAAGTACCGAAGCAACACGAGCCGTGCTGGTCCCTACGTACCGCGCACTCGGCATCGACTGGGATCCCGACACGGTCGGTTCGGTTCATGACATCGCTCCCGACATCGACGTGTCCCACGTGATCGACGCGATCGTCGGCGTCATCGGAGAAGAGCGTCTCGTCGTGCCCACATCGATCGATGCATCCACACTTGCCGGCGCTCGCGAACTCGCACCACTCCACGTTCCGTGACGATCGGCCCTTGCGCGAAGGGCTATCCCCGCCGAAACTAGCGGCCATGCGACTCGTCATCATCAACGGTCCCAACCTCAACCTCATCGGAACCCGTTCGCCGGAGATCTACGGCACCACGACCCTCGAGGAGCTCGATACCGCGTGTCGTGGCTGGGGAATCGAATCGGGGTGCGAGGTCGAAACCTTCCAATCGAATCACGAAGGCGACATCATTGATCGTCTTCACGCCGCCCGTGACGCGGATGGTGTAGTCATCAACCCCGGCGCATTCACCCACTACTCGTATGCAATCCGCGACGCCATCGACGCCATCGGGCTACCAACCGTCGAGGTGCACATCTCAAACGTGCGCGACCGGGAGCCATGGCGCCGAATCTCCGTGGTATCCGAGGTGTGTGTCACCACCATCTTCGGCCGCGGTGTCCTCGGCTATCGAGACGCAATCCGGTACCTCGTTGCACGCACTGCCTGGCCGGTAGAGACCATCTCCTACGGTCCCGATTCCGACAACATTGGCGACCTACGCATTCCGCGCAGCGAGGGTCCGCACCCAGTGGCAGTGCTGATCCACGGCGGCTTCTGGCGAAACACGGCAGCCCGCGACCTTCTCGAACCGGCCGCCGTTGACCTCACGCGTCGAGGGTGGGCGACGTGGAACATCGAGTTTGCTCGCGTCGGTTCCGGTGGAGGGTTCAGGGCAACAACCGCCGACATCTCATTAGCGATCGGTTCTCTCGCCGACTTCGCTGAGGGGCACGATCTCGACCTGAACCGCGTCGTCGTGATTGGCCACGGCTCGGGCGGCCACCTCGCACTCCTCGCGGCGGTCGGCATGAACGAAGTCCCGATCTCCGCCGTCGCTGCACTCGCGCCTATCGGAGATCTCGAGGCGGCCCACCAAGCCGGTGTTGGTGATGGAGCAGTTGAAGCGTTCATGCGCAGAACCCCCGACCAATCGCCCGAGCGGCATGTCGCAGCTTCCCCAATCATGAACCTGCCGATCGGTGTGCCGCTGCTCGTTGTCCATGGAGACGAGGACGACCGCATACCGGCAGCGATCAGCCGCTCGTTCGCCGGACGAGCCGCCGACGAGGGCGACACGGTTGTCTATCACGAGCTCGAAGGCGTCGGACACGAAGCGCTCACCGACCCCACCTTGCCTGCATGGGAGAAGGTCGTCGACGAGGTCGACCGCCTCAGGTAGTGAATTCGACGAGGCGCCTCAGGCCCTCTTCGAGATCCTCGTCGGCTAGGGCGAACGACAGCCGCGCATAACCCGGTGCCCCGAAGGCTTCTCCGGGAACAACCGCGATATTGATCTCATCAAGCAGCAACGCGGCAAGCTCCATCGTCGTCTCGGCCCTGCGCCCGCGAAGGTCGCGACCAAGCAGGCCGGTCAGGTTGGGGAAGGCATAGAACGCACCCTGAGGATCGAGGCATTCCACGCCGGGGACCTCGCCGAGGAGATGGACCATCGTGCGGCGCCGTCGATCAAACGCCTCGCGCATGGTCGCAACGGCATCCAGCGGCCCCTCTACCGCGGCGAGGGCTGCGCGCTGCGACACATTGGCGACGTTCGAGGAGATGTGGCTCTGCAGTCTGATTGCCGCTGAGGCGATCTCCTGGGGCGCCACCAACCATCCAACACGCCATCCCGTCATGGCATAGGTCTTTGCGACGCCGTTCACGACGATGGTTCGTTCGGCGATCTCGGGGGCAACAACGGGCATCGAATGAAACACCGCGTCTTCGTAGACCAGGTGTTCGTAGATTTCGTCGGTGAGTACCCAGATGCCTCGGTCGGCCGCCCAGCGCCCGATCTCGGCCATCCGCTCGCGCGAGTACACCGCGCCGGTTGGATTGGATGGTGACACGAAGATCAGGGCCTTCGTGCGATCGGTTGTCGCAGCCTCGAGTTGTTCGACCGTGACCTGAAATCCGTCGCGATCGCTTGTCGGTACGGCAACGGGAACCCCATCGGCGAGCCGAATCGCCTCCGGATAGGTGACCCAATACGGCGCTGGGAGCAGCACTTCGTCGCCCGGATCGAGGAGCGCTTGAAGTGCGAGGTAGACGGCCTGCTTCCCTCCGTTGGTGATAACAACTTGTGAGGGCTCAACAACGAACCCGGACGTGCGCGCCATGGCGGCCGCAACGGCAGCGCGCAGCGGCGGGAGACCTGCCGCAGCGGTGTAGCGATGTGTGGCGGGGTCGTCCACGGCGACACGAGCGGCGTCGACGATGTATGCGGGTGTCGGGAAATCCGGCTCGCCGGCCCCGAAGCCGATGACCGGATGTCCCGCGGCGCGCAATGCGCTTGCCTGGTTCGTGATCGCCAGCGTTGCAGACGCTGCCACTCCGACCGCTCGTTTCGACACGGCTGATGCTGATGAAGCCATAGCCACCCTCTCTCTGGGAAACACGCACGATAGGCATTTGATTCTCGCGCGACGATTCCGCGACTATCCCTCGATTCGGAGACGATAGATTGCCTCCATGGAACCTTTTGCGGACTACGCGCAGTACGACGCGGTTGGGCTCTCGGGACTGGTCGCGGATGGTGACGTCCATCCCCTCGAACTCGTCGAAGCCGCCGCAGAGCGCATCGCTGCGGTGAACCCGGCCGTCAACGCGGTGATCCGGGAACGGATCGATGCCGCCCGTCTCGAGGCTGCGTCCCGCGGCCTTGAGGGGCCGTTCGGCGGTGTCCCGATCTTGATCAAGGATCTGGTCGTCGAGGAGGGTGTCCCGGTCTCGTTCGGGTCCGTCTTCCTCCGAGACTTTGTCGGCGACGAGACGTCGGAGTTCCGTCACCGCATCACCCGCGCGGGCTTCGTCGAGTTGGGTCGCACCAGCACCCCCGAGTTCGGACTTCTCCCCACGACCGAACCGGTCCTCAACGGCCCAACGAGGAATCCCTGGGACCTCAGCCGCTCCGCCGGCGGCTCCAGTGGCGGGGCGGCGGCCGCCGTTGCTGCGGGAATCGTGCCACTCGCCCAGGCGAGTGACGGTGGCGGGTCGATCCGCATCCCGGCGTCGACGACCGGCCTATTCGGCCTCAAACCCTGTCGTGGGCGCGTCCCGCGACGGCCGGGCGGGAGTGTCGACTACCTCTCCACCGAACATGCCGTAACGAGAACCGTACGCGATAGCGCTGCGTTCCTCGACGCGGTCCATGGGGCCGCTCCGGGAGACCGATACTGGGCTCCCCCTCCGTCCGCGCCATTTGCTGCGGCTGTGGATCGAGATCCCGGACGATTGAGGGTCGCCTTCCGCATCCGGGACTTCAGAGGCGACCGAGTTCATCCCGAGTGCGAGGCCGCCGTTCTCGAGACGGCCGCCGTCCTCGAAGGCCTCGGGCACACCGTGGTCGAGGCCGACCCCGGCATCGATGGGGCGGCAATGGCCGACGCCTTCATCGAGATGTGGGCGGCGCTTGCGGCGCACGCCTTCAGCCTCGTGCTCGACGCCGCAACCGATCGTATGGCCGGCGTCGGCCATCTACGGCGCCTCATCGGTGACCGTCGCACGATGCGAATGATCGCCCTCCTCGATCAGAAGGAGTCAGGGTTGCCGGCCTTTGAGCCGTTCACGATCGCACTCGCCGAGCGATCCGGTCGCCGATCACAGGCGGATCTCCAAAACGCCGAAGCCTCCCTCCAGACGATCGCCCACCACACCGGTGACTTCCTCACCGATCACGACGTGTTCCTCACCCCAGTCCTCGGCTCACCGCCGGTGCCTATCGGCACGTTCGATCAAACGCTGCCGTGGGACGAGTTGATCGAGTTGGTGTATCGGTATGTGGCATTCACGCCCCTTGGCAACTTCGCCGGACTTCCCGCGATGTCGGTTCCTCTCCACTGGACGCCTGATGACCTGCCCGTAGGTTCACATTTCCTCGGGAGATTCGGATCCGAGGAGATCCTGCTGTCGCTGGCCGCACAGCTCGAGCGCGCACAGCCGTGGGCCCACCGGAGACCGCCGATACCGACCTAGACACATCGAGCGGGTCCTTGTCCTCTGTTGAAGACGTGCGGTGTGGGCGAAAGTGGGGAACGTTCGGGGTAGCGATCCACGAGACGCCGAATGGACGGTGCAGAGAGGTTCTTGGTGCCTTTGACAGAGAAACGTCGGCGCTCGGCGAAGTACATCTTATGACGGCGGCGGTGTCCCCACAGGCTGCCGCGTCCAACGATGCCTTCTGGCTCGTAGGCAAGGCGACGGTGCGGCGGCTCAGGCGTTGGAAGTTCCCCGTCTTCGAGCTCGAACAGGATGGCGAAGTGCTGGCTCAGATGGGGCGGACCGGCTGGATCAAGGTGTACCTGGGTACCGGCCAGCGGGTTGAGCTCCCAAACGGGGACCGCTGGACGATACGATCCATCGGTATTGGTGGAACCTTCTCCCCCATCATCGTTGATTCGAGCGGCCGCAAGGTCGCCCTCGCGGGCATGTCCCACGGGACCTACGGCATCAACGGGAAGGACTACTCATGTGTGCTCGCCCCGGTGGACGAGCCGATGATCGGCCGCGCGAACACGTGGAAACTGAATCGATTCGATGATGACCTCGCGAGTATCACTCGATATCCGCTCTCCGTTGACGCGTCGCGCCCGGTACATCTTGGCGCCGTGCTGATGTCCTTCGTGCTCGTGCGGTATGGCCTTCCGGAGGAGTCGATGCCACGTATCCCAGCGTTCCGCTGGTAGTCGAAATCGGCACTACCGGTGCGGATACGCTCCAAACCTCGAGGTGCCCCGCTACCCGGCGGCCTCGATGGCGTCGAGGATCGCCTGAACCGTCGCCTGCCCTGCCGGATGGTCGCCGGGGAGTGTCTCCCAGTTGTTGTCATAGTCATGGAACACGATTTCGCCGTGGTTGGAATCGGGGACTTTCACAAACACCACGTCGTAGCCCGCCGATTCGAGCACTGCTATGCCTTGGTCGGCTTTAGACGGGCACGGGATGGTCTCGTCGCGCTTCACCGCCGCTTCCCGGCACCGCGTACACCACCGGCCACGGCCCGGGTTCGCTGGGAGCCCACACCCAGAGGTCCCGGGTCGACTCGCCCGATACCATCGTCGTGGATACGTCGAGCGCACCGTGTCCCTCCAACGGAGCGGGAGCGACCGTGGTGGTCGGAGCCGTCGTGGTCGTCGCGGTGGTGTTTGCCTCAGCCGTTGTTGAGGTCACAGCGATCGTTGTGGTGGTGGTGTCATCTCCAGCAGCGTCCTCGCCTTGGGAGCAACCACCGGCGATGACCGCCACCAACGCGGCCACCAGAAGTATCCGGCGAAACATCGGCGCACCTCCGAGTGCTCTCGCCGTCGCCGGGCAGGAGACGGCATCCGTCTCATCCGACCTCCAAACGTACGCGGGCGATCGCGCCGAGTAGGCGGAAACGTCGGATTACAACGATGGCCGATTCATCCGGGTCTGCAGCCAGGCGCGTCGGCAGGGTGATGCGTGCGCGGGCTATCTCCATCCGCCAGATCGTGCAGACCTGTGCGGCTATTCGACCGTTCCGCGGGCTCCGAGCTCGCGATCCAGGAACAACATCGCCTGCGGTCCGCCATCGGCGAGGGCCAGATCGTCGAGGATCTGCGAGAACGTCGCCTCTTCCTCGATTTGCTCGGTGACGAACCAATCGAGGAGCGGAGCCGAGGCGAAATCCCGGTTCTCGTTCGCGAGGGCGTAGAGGTTGTTGATGGACGCCGAAACACCCTGCTCCTGAGCCAGCGCGGCCGCGAAAACCGAAACAACGGACTCGAAGTCGGCCGGTGGTGCTTCAAGCGATCCTAGGACCACCCGGCCGCCCCGATCCAGGACGAACTGGTAGAACTTCATGGCGTGGGTGGTCTCCTCGGCCGACTGGGCTTGCATCCACGCCGACATCCCAGAGAAACCTTCAGTTTCGAGCCAGGCCCCCATCGCAAGATAGTTGTGCGCTGCCTGGAGTTCCATCGTGATCTGGTCGTTGAACGCAGCGTTCATGGTGTCGCTGATCTGCATTCGGGCTCCCTTCGTCCGGATGTGGATGCTACAGGGCTCATCGATAGGCTGGCCGCCGATGACCATGTTCGTGACGATAGTCACCGGCACGTGCGCGTTTCTCCTCGTGCGGGCTGAGGCCACCGGTTCGCCCAATGCTCGCCTCTTCAAGATGGCGGCGTCGACGGGTTTCGTCGCAATTGCACTCTCGGTTGGGGGGCTCTCGAACACCTACGGCCGCATCGTTCTTGTGGCGCTCGTGTTCTCGTGGGCAGGAGACCTGCTCCTGACGTTCACCTCTCGACCCGCGTTTCTGGGGGGCCTCGTCTCCTTCCTCCTCGGCCACGTTGCCTACTCGGCCGCATTCGGGGTTCTCGGAGTCGATGCAGCGGTTGCCGCGGCGGCAGCGATCACTATGACGATCGTCGGGCGATTCATCTGGCGCTGGCTCGGCCCACATGTGGGTGATATGACCGGCCCGGTTGTTGCCTACGTCGTAGTGATCACCGTGATGGTCGTGATGGCGCTCGGCGCGTTCGGGGCAGGCGCCACCATCCTCATCCCGATTGGTGCCGTCTTGTTCTACGCGTCCGACATTGCGGTCGCGCGGAACCAATTCGTCGCTCCCGGGATCGCGAACCGCGTGTGGGGTCTGCCGCTCTACTACCTCGCCCAGGTCCTCCTCGCGTCGACGGCGGGTGGGTGAACCGAACGGGTAACCTCGTCCCATGCCAAGACTCATGCTGCTGCGTCACGGAAAGTCCGACTGGGACACCACGAATCGCGGTGACCGCAACCGCCCGCTCAGCCGACGCGGGGAACGAGCGTCGGCAACGATGGGGCTCGTCCTGCGGAAGATGGGTGAGGTCCCGGACCGGGTCATCTCTTCGCCGGCCCTGCGGGCCGAAGCGACGGCAACGATTGCACGGCTCTCTGGAGGATGGGATTCGCCACTCGAGATTGCCGAGGACCTCTACGGGGCCGGACCGGAGGCGGCGCTCGAAGTGGCCGCACGCTGCGGGGCGGACGCCGAACGCCTCATGCTGGTCGGTCACGAACCCACATGGTCGTATCTGGCGGAACGTATCACCGGCGGGCGGATCACTGTTCGAACTGCCACCGTGTTGGCGTTCGATCTCGATGCGGGTTCCTGGGGTGACGCTCCTCGTTTGCGCGGAACTCTGGCCTATGCGCTTCACCCCAGAATGTTCGACCACAGTGAGTGGGCGCTCCAGTGATCGACCTCCGCTCCGACACCGTAACCCGGCCGTCGCCCGAGATGCGCGAGGTCATGGCGTCCGCCCCGGTAGGTGATGACGTCCTCGGAGACGACCCGACGGTGATCCGGCTCGAAGCCCGTGTCGCCGAGATTCTCGGCAAGGAAGATGCCGTCTACGTCCCATCCGGCTCGATGGCGAACCAGATCGGCGTTCGCGTCCACACTCGCCACGGCGACCGGATCGTGATGGATGCCGCATCCCACATTCGGGTTCATGAGAGCGGCGCACCGGCCGCACTCTCCGGCGTCTCGATCGTCCCGATCGACGGAGTACTCGGTGTGTTCACGCCTGCGCAGCTCATCGCTGCGGCTCCGGGGCCCTCTCCCGAATTCCCCCCGGGGCTCTTCGACCCGACCACGCTCGTCACGATGGAGAACACCCACAACGAGGCCGGCGGGACGATCTGGCCCCTCGAGGACATGGAAGCGGTGAGCGAGGCTGCAAGGGATCTCGGCCTCGCCGTCCATCTCGACGGCGCACGGCTTTGGAACGCCTCGGCGGCCACGGGTGTCCCCCTCGCCGCGTACGCGGCGACTGCCGACACGGTCAACGTGTGCTTCTCCAAGGGCCTCGGCGCCCCGATCGGCTCCGCACTCGCCGGCCCGAAACCCCTGATCGACCGAGCCCGCTGGTTCAAGAAGATGTTCGGCGGCGGTTTCCGCCAGGCCGGGATCATCGCTGCGGGGGCCCTCTACGCCGTCGACACGAACCGTGACCGGCTCGGCCAGGATCACACCCATGCCCGCCGGTTCGCCGAAGCGATCGATGAGCTTCCCGGACTGGATGTGAACCTCGACGCCGTCCGGACGAACATCGTGTTCTTCGACGTACCCGAGGCGCTCGCGTTCGCTGCCGCCCTCCGCGCGAGTGGCGTTGACACACTCTCGGTCGGGCCCAATCGGATTCGGGCTGTCTTCCATCTCGACGTATCTGAGGATGACACATTGCGGGCCATCGACATCCTGAGCAAAGTCGCCGCTGGGTAGCCGGTCGACACTGAACGGAGTGCCGAAGAGGACATCGGAGGCTGTTTCGAGGGTCGCGACTCGGCCGACGTTCTCGTTGCCGGAGGAGGAACACCGGCCACAAGAACGTCGGCCTTTGGAGTTGGTGCTTCGTCTAGACCATCGCGGCGGTCACGACCGCAGCGATGCAGATTGCTACGGCGAGCAATGTCATGATCGTGACGAACCCCTTCGAGAGCCCACCGTCGTCATGCGGATCGCTGAGCGGACGGATACTCGCAATCGCGGCATTGATGTGGGAGTCCTCGTTCGCAGCAGCCGGGGCTTTCGACTTCGACTTGGACTTGGATCTGGATTCTGGCTTGGGCTCAGCCTTGACGGCGAGCGGCTCAGCCAAGGGGACGGCGGAGGTACTCGAAAACTCGGACGGTGAATCTGGGCGGAAGACCAGAGTCTCTCCACCGAGGGTCAAGCCGAACGATCCATTGGATTCCGGCGTGATCAGGTAGTCGGCCCGATCCCAGGACCCGAGCTGACTGTCGCCGGCCGTGAGGGTCACGCGCTCAGGGTCGAGGCACAGCGTGGCCTCGAGGCCGTTCCCCGCCTCTCCTGGGAGCATTACCGCTCCGGTGAACGTCTTGGTCATCGGTCCTCCATGTACGACTACAGGTTTTCATCGGCAGATCGACCGTCGAATATGAAGTGCATTATCGAAAATCTCGGGATCGGACCCCGTCAACCGACCAGCGCTCGAAACGGTGAGCAACGAAGTTCGTCACACCGTCGACATGTTCGACGACACCGTCGATCACCACCCCAACCGCCTTCCTCGCAACTTCGTAGTGGGTCTCCCACACCTGAGGGAGCACGACCACGTTGAGCAGACCTGTTTCGTCCTCGAGATTCAGGAAACGAACACCCCGCGCCGTCGAGGGACGCTGGCGGTGGGTGATGATCCCACCGACCCGGGCCCTGGTGCCGTGCCGGCGGTCGGCAAGGACCGCGTCGATTGGAACACACCCGTGGGTTAGCAACGTGTCTCTCGCAAGTGAGACGGGGTGGGTTGTCGAAATGCCGGTCGACCACAGGTCTGCCTGGACCTGCTCCGATACTGTCATCTCCGGGAGCGGTGGGGTGTCGTCACCGGGGGGAAGCGACAACCGATCAGGCCCGAGTTCGGTCAACATGCCGGCTGCCCACATCCCATCTCGCCGATCAAGGCCAACCGGGGCGAGTGACCCGGACGCGGCGAGGCCCTCATACGCGTCGAGCGCGAGACCCGTTCGCTGTGCAAGATCCTCCGGGCTGGTGAATACACCACCTGTCATCCGGGCAGCCTCGATCCGAGCGATCTCACCCTCGCCGAGATTCCTGACATACCGAAGCCCGATGCGGAGTGCAACGGCCGGTCGTACAGGATCGTCGATTGGGCCTCTCCCCCGCCTCCACTCACCCCTGAGGTATTCCGCCGTGTCTTGCGGGTTCGCTTCGATCGGTTCGATTGTGCAGTCGAACGCCGACCGGTTCACATCGGGAATCAGCACGACAACCCCGTGATGCTGGGCATCCTGAACCAGCGAGTTGGGGGTATAGAAACCCATCGGCTGTGCGTTGAGCAACCCCGCGAAGAACTCGGCCGGCCAGTGATACTTCAACCAGGCGGCGGCGTAGACGATGTACGCAAACGAGACGGAGTGGCTCTCCGGGAAACCGAACGAGGCGAACCCCTGAAGCTTCTCCCAGATCTCGTCCGCCGATGCACCAACGATTCCGTTCCTCGCCATTCCGGTGAACACTTCATCGCGCAGCCGGTCCATGGCCTCCGAAGCCCGCTTGTGCGTCATCGCCTGACGCAGCCGGTCTGACTGGCCAGGCGTGAAACCTGCGCAGATCCTGGCAAGCTCCATCAGTTGCTCTTGGAAGATCGGGACGCCGAGTGTCTTCCTCAGGATCGGCTCTGCAGACGGATGCGGGTAGCGAACCTCTTCCTGTCCATTACGACGGCGGAGGAACGGGTGAACGGATTGCCCCTGTATGGGGCCGGGACGGATCAGCGCCACTTCGATCGCGAGGTCGTAGAAGCTCCGCGGCTTCAGCTTCGGAAGCGTCGCCATCTGCGCCCGTGACTCCACCTGGAAGATCCCGACCGTGTCGGCGCGAGTCAGCAGGTCGTACACGATGGGTTCCTGAGGGATCGTCGCAAGATCGATATCAAGACCGTGCATCTCCTCGATGAGGTCGACGGTCAAGTGCATGGCGTTCAAGGCACCGAGCGCGAGCAAGTCGAACTTGACGATGCCCATCGTTGCACAATCGTCCTTGTCCCACTGGAGCACCGAGCGATCCTCCATCCTCCCCCACTCCATCGGGACCGTCTCCCACAGAGGCCGCCTGGCGACGACCATCCCACCGGAATGGATGCCGAGGTGACGCGGGAACCCGTCGAGGCGGCCACACACGTCGACGATGAGATCACTCGTCAGCCCGTCTGGCAGATCAACCGCACTGCCGATCGACGCGGGGTCGCGGGTATCGAGATAACGCGTGAGGCCATTCACTTGTGCCTGGGTGAGGCCGAATGCCTTCCCGACATCCTGGAGCACGGACTTCGCGCGGTAGGTGATGACGTTCGCGACCATCGCTGCCCGCTCCCTGCCGTAACGTCGGTAGCAGTATTGGATGACCTCCTCACGACGCTCGGCCTCGAAGTCGATATCGATGTCGGGCGGGCGCCCGCGCTCTTCCGAGAGGAATCGTTCGAATGGAAGGTTCAGGCGGATCGGATCGACGCGTGTCAGCCCGATGCACCGGCACACCGCCGAGTCGGCTCCCGATCCGCGGATCTGGCAGTAGATGTCTTGTGAGCGAGCGAAGGTGACGATGTCC
>Ga0316198_10000254_pt1 | contig 26066 bp, 22 predicted proteins | sample OudBieAanoxic_MG_FD_204935 | JGI IMG/M metagenome (GOLD analysis project Ga0316198, IMG submission 204935) | Coastal sediment microbial communities from Oude Bieten Haven, Netherlands - site A anoxic | ecosystem: Environmental > Aquatic > Marine > Coastal > Sediment | place: Netherlands... | reverse complement strand
TTGGCCACCCTGATCGACACGGCTACTTTCTGGTCCGTATTTATGAGGCTTCCGCAGGACTCAGGCCTCGTGAACATCGATCTCAAGCTGAATTATCTGAGGCCGGTGGCAAACGGGACGATCACCGCCAGAGGAGCGTGTATCCGGTCCGGGCGTTCCATCAGTTATGCGGAAGCAAGAGTCGAGGATGCCGCCGGAGAGCTTCTGGCGCACGGCACCTCGACGCTCATGGCCCTGCCGGGCAAAGGTATTCATATGGGCGTCGAAAAATTCATCGAAGATTAAGGGGAGGTCTCCCCATGAACGACAACGAAAAAAAGGAAGACGACACGTGTAAACTGGCACCGACGGATTCAGAGGGTAACACCGACCTGTGCTGCTGCTATGTTTTAGATCCGGACGGTGGGACCACTGATCCGTGCCATCTTCCAGTGGAAAACTGCTGCTGTTGTGACAAATGATGTCACCCGGCGTGCCGAATCATTCGTGGGTGCCCAAGGCGAATTTCTCACGATACTCGGTGACCGTTGCCATCGGCGGCCGCTCGCATTGTTCGAACAGCCGGATTTCCGGGCGCAGCTTGCCCCTGATCAGACTGTATTGTATCATCTCATCGAAAAGGTCCTGCTTGATGTCGACCCGGTCCAGTCGCTCGATGCGCTTCAAGAAGGTCCTGATGATCACGAACGCCATTCGCCCCAGGGCTTTCGTATCCTGATTTCTATGAACCCGCCGGTCCAGATCGACCTGGGCGATGACCTCGAGTCCCCATCTTTTGTGTATGTCGATGAGCATGCCGGTTTCTACCCCGTATCCGACGGGAAACGGTATGGCTTCGAAGATGCTGCGATACCCCGCATACTCACCCGAAAGCGGCTGCAGGATCTGGGTCAGATCCGGCATGAAAAGTGCGAAAAGCGGCCGGGTCACCAACTCCGTCACCCGTCCGCCGCCGGTGGGGCGCCACTTGTTCTCCCCCACCGAGATGGGCCGATCGTAATAGGCCTTGGTAAACTTGATCGTATCCGAGAGCAGCAAAGGACCCAGCAGCCCATATGCGAAGCGATGGTGGATGTTTTTGATGTCCGCATCGATGTAGACGAGGATGTCTCCCCGGGTAACGTAGAGCGCCTTCCAGAGATTTTCTCCCTTGCCCTTGAATTTTTCCAGATGTGGCAGGATGGTGTCGGCCTCGTGTACCGTCACGTCATAGGACCGGGCGATGTCACGGGTCTTGTCCGTCGAACCGGAGTCGATCACGACGATCTCATCCAGAAGCGGGTAATGCGTCATGAGTTCCGATTTCATGATGACGATCTCCTTGGCAATCGTTTTTTCCTCGTTCAAGGTGGGCAGACACAGGGAGATGGAAAGCCCTTTACGCTGCTTCTCCGCCACCAGGCGATTGAGATCCTTGAATTCGGAATGGTGGAACGTATTCGACTCAATCCAGTTCTTATTCATCGCACACCCCGTTGTCCATGGCCATGACCAGGGCCGGGATCTGAGCGATCCCTTTAAACATCGGCTCGATTTCGACCATGGCGCCTTCTTGATGAAAATTGTCCCCGCTGGTAATGCCCAGGGTGATCGCCGGGATTTGCCGTTGGAGGAAGATGGACAACGCCGTTTCGCTCGGCTCGCTGACGGCCTCTATCTCCAGACGGTCCAAAATTCGGGACGCGCATTTGACCAGCGGGTGATTGTACTGCAGGCTGGTCGCGCCTAGATTGCTGATGCGGTTGAGCTTCAACTCGACGGCAAACGCCTTGTTGATCCCCGCGACAATATCCCCGATGTCGGCGAAGAGTTCCTTTACCATATCATCCGAGTCGCTTAGGATTTCGAACCCGATCTTGGCGTCATAGGCGATCTTTCCGTGGTTGAACCCGCCGGCGATCCTCCCGATAACGATCTGCGTCCGGGGCTTTTGGGGCAGGCGCAGTTTTAGGATTGAGTTGATCACCTCGTTGATGACCAGAATCGCATTGGGCTTGTGGTACCGTTCCCATTTTTCCTCGACGGCGATGCTGCAATCGATTTCCCCCCGGATCATGCCGTCGGAATAGTAGTTGAGTCGGCCGAGTTCGACGCTTTCAAGGCAGATGGCGCCCGCGATGGGCGTCGGCCAGGCCTTGAGCAACCGGCGGATTCCTCTGAGGTTTCCCCTTCCCAGGGAATGAACGGGGGCGACCAGAACGATGTCAGACTCGAACCGCAGCCCCAGGTTATCGAAGATGTCCGGCAGTGAAGCTAAAACGCCGACGGCGGCCGAGTTGTCCGAAACGCCGAGACCGCTGATGGTTTTGTCCGTCACCTCGAAGTGTTGGTCGACCAACACCTCTGAAAAGGTGTCGAGATGCGCGACGACGAAGATAGACGGTTTGACGGAAGACGATGATCCATGGATCACGCCGATGGGATTGCCGAAATCGTCGATCGTGCATTCGTCCACCTGGAATTCGGCGAACCGCTCCACCAGGCGTTCGGCCCGCCGTCTCTCGTGAAACGTCGGGGCGGAAATCTGTCCGATAAACACGATATTGCTGATGATGATTTCCCGAACCTCCCGAATTTTATCGACGAATGTGGGCAGGACGTCGAGATATTTGTCCATGGCGGCTCCTCGGTTAAGGGTTAAAAATCCCGGCGATCAGCTGCCGGAGGTCGGTAACGATTAAATCGGGTGATAATCCCCGGCAGCGGTCATCGGACTCTCTTGGCCGCAGCGAGCGGCCATCGCCCGCAAAAAGAGCGGTCTTGAAACCGACGGCGCTCGCCGGCCGGATGTCGTTCAGCATGTCGTTTCCAACATACAGGGCCGCCTCCACCGGAATGTTGATGCGGGAGAGTTCGTCGGCCGCCCGTTTGAACATGAACATCGACGGTTTGGCATATCCGAACCGGTAGGAAAGGAAAATTAACCGGTGATCGAATCCGCCTTTTTCCAGGCTCGATCCCAGAAACCACTCGACTATATGCGGCGTGTAAAACTGGGCGTTTGAGATGAGGCCCATCGGCATGCGACGCGCCCGGCAGGTCGACAACAGAGTGTTTAGACCGGGCATGGGGTAGACGGGATTCACCATCAGTTCGTACTCGAGAATAAAAGATTTCAGCCGACGCAGATCGTCGATTCCGAGTACCGCTTGCCAGACAGGGACAATGTCGACCTCGGGGAAATCGATCCCCCGTCGCCGCGCCTCTGTGTGTTCCTGTTCTATGGCCCCATGCAATGCCGCCGATAGACCGTCCGGTGTCCGGTCGATACGATAGCGCCGCAGCAAGTCTTGCAGGTCATCCGCCTTCGCAGACTGTTCTCTACTGACGCCGATATCGCCGGAGCCGCTGATCAGAAGGGTGCCGTAAACGTCGAAGAGCATGGCTCTGAAATGTTGCATCCCCTCCAGACGAGGCGCAACCCCTGCCGGAACCGGCGTAAGAGGACGGATGTGCCGCTCGAATATCGCCTTTTCAACCGTCATAAGCACCCCACTTGAGAAGCGGGAATCGTTCGAGATCGAAAAATGCGTCGAGCAGCACCCGCTTGTCGATCCGGTGGAAAACCGGGTGGTGGACAACCCGGTCATAGATCGTCAAGAGTCGCTCCCGGTAAAGTGCCGGACCATAGCGATCCGCAACTGCCTTGCGGTTGTCGGCGATGATGTCCGCTGCTTCCGATGCGACCCCGGGGTGTGCGAGCCAAGGATTCAGCGTGATCAGGTTCGCTCTCGCAGCTACATCCGTCACCAGCCGCGAAAGGATGTGCCGCTGAGAGGTTTCGTCTAGGTTGCCGAAATCGACCGTCTTGTCGCGTCTCATGGAGGTAAGGCCGCGATCCAAGGCCTCCGGTGCGAGGTCGTGATCGTAAGCGTCCGCGGCAGCCAATGCCGCCTCGCGCCATCGCCGGAAAAAGGCATCTGTGTCGAACCAGTCGAGCGGGACTTCGAGCCGGTCGTAAAGATGGTCCAGCCGGACCCCGTTTTGTTCGAAATCCCGGCAGACCTCCACGAGCTTGCGTCCCCACAACAGCAATCCGGCCGTCCAAGGCTCGAGAAAGGATAAACCGAATCCCTCCGTAATGCTCGTGGTGACCATCGACGCCGCAGCGCCCACAAGGGCGAAGAAGTCGACTTTCTGGCCGACGTCGAAGTTTACATTCAGGCGTTTTTCCTTTACATAACGCTTCCAGGCTTGGTAGCTCGCTATGTCCTGCGGACTGTTCGGCGGCTGACTGACGTCCAGGCGTTGGCCGTTGCGCAGGAACAACGACAACAGGATGGCCTCGCCCAGGTTCTTGCGCCGAATGGCGCGGATCGGGTAGAGGACGAGCGGTTCGGGGCAGCGCGTTTCAACGGGCAGGGGCTGGATGGCGTTTGGAACCAGGTGTACTCCACCAGGGTTGAGCCCGGCCCTGAGGAGGATCTCGCGATCCCGGGAATTAATGACACCGTAATGACAGTCCGAAGGATAGGGCTCCGGGAAATAGGCGCCCGGCCGCCCGTCTTCGGCAAAATCATGGATTTGTAAAAAAAGAGGCATCCCCGACCGCTGCAGCCGGTTTAACACTCGAAGGAAGCATCGGTTCTTGGCCAGCGTCGGATTATGGACGTGCAGCACGTCGCACCCGCGCGGCCACGTATTCGAAATCGCCTTCAGGATCTTGTCGGCGACCGGTTGCGGTGCATGTGGAGGGCTGTCCGGCCGGTCATAGCCGATCTCGGGGATCTCCACGACCTCGCAAGGCCATGCGGTACCGGCGCGGTCCCCGGTTATAACGAGGGTGTCGCACACCTCCCGGATGGCCGCGACCTGCCCTCTCAGGACAGTGGTGACACCGCCTGTTTTGAGATGATAGTGAAGAAAGGCGATCTTCATGACGCCACCGGGGCAGGGAGATCATCGGCACCCGCGATTCTCGGTGAACCTGTACATGGAGCCGGGTGACCGGAGATTGAGGTGGTCAACTGTTTGAGCGCATTAGTCCTACCGCGGCGGGATTGAAATCCGGTTACCAGGCGCAATCTACAGGATTTTTGTTTTCACCGAGAATTGCTGTATCGACAACCGCCGATTTGCAATTTGACACGATGATCGGTATTCTTTTTCGATAGGAAAAGCGTACCGGTTTGTCAACTGCTAAAACAGACAGGACTCAGGAGGCATCATGGGCAAGAACATCGGTTTTGTATCCACCCGCTTCGCGGGAACCGACGGGGTTTCTCTGGAGGCCGCCAAGTGGTCGGAAAACCTCCAGAAAAGTGGGCACCGCTGTTTCTGGTTTGCCGGGGAACTGGACCGGGCTCCGGAAAGGAGCCTGTGCGTTCCGGAGGCTTTTTTTCAGCATGAGAGAAACAGGGTGATCGACGCGGAGATATTTGGTAAGAAACGTCGCCGCCGGGAGACGACCGAGGCGATCCATTCCCTCCGGGCCTTTCTGAAAGCCGGGCTGCATGAGTTCATCGAGCGCTTCCAGATCGACATGATGGTCGCCGAAAACGTGCTGACCATTCCCATGCACGTGCCTTTAGGGCTGGCCATAGCCGAAACCATTGCGGAAACCCAGATCCCGACGGTCGCCCACCATCACGATTTCTACTGGGAACGAACGCGTTTCGCGGTCAACGCGGTGGGCGACTACCTTCGGATGGCCTTTCCGCCCAACCTGCCGAACATCGAGCACGTCGTCATCAACACCGCCGCCCAGGAGGAACTGGCCCTGCGTACCGGCGTCTCGTCGGTGATCATTCCCAACGCGCTCGACTTCGAGAACCCGCCGCAGGTCGATGAAAAGCGCACCGAAGCCTTTCGCCGCGACATCGGCCTCGCCCCCGGAGATCACCTGATCCTGCAGCCGACGCGCATCGTGCAGCGCAAAGGGATCGAGCACGCCATCGAACTCGTCCATGAGCTCGGCGACCCGCGCTACAAGCTCGTCATCTCCCACGAGGCCGGCGACGAGGGCTTCGAGTACGCCGAATGGCTCAAGGAACACGCTGCTGAACGGGGTGTGGATCTGCGCCTGATCGGCACCCGCATTCCGGGCACCCCGAATGGGTACTCGATCTGGGAACTCTACGCCCACGCGGATTTCATCACTTACCCCAGTCTCTACGAGGGTTTCGGCAATGCCTTTCTGGAAGCGGTCTATTTCAAGAAGCCCCTGCTCATCAACCGCTACGCCATCTTCGTGCGGGACATCGAGCCCAAGGGGTTCGACCTGATCGTCATGGACGGATATCTGACCAAGAAGAACGTCCGCCAGGTCCGCGAAGTGCTGGAGTCGCCGGCCCGGTGGGTACAGATGACGTCGCACAACTATGCGGTGGCCGCCCGGCACTACTCCTATGCCATGCTGCGGCGGCAGCTGGACAACCTGATGGCTAACTTCTTCGGTGTCAATCATTAGCGCAGTGTCCATCCAGAAAAGACATCTTTCGGCCCGGGCCGGCGTTCTCACTCCTTGCAATCCTCACCGTAGCGCCGCTGCGCCTGCGGTTGCAAGATCGCTGCGGCCGTGGCCGGGGCCGAAATCTACCAATTTTGGACGGACACTGATTGTCTATTAAGTGGACAACCGCATCGCTTAAAGGTCCAGCCAACGGATTCCGTAGGGTGGTAGCGGAACCGCATCGGCGGTGAATCGCCTGCGGCTGATGAGATCCGCGACGACGCCATTGCCTTTCGACGCCGGTAGGGTGACCGTCAAGGTATCGGTGGAGAAGTTGGTCACGGCGATCAGGGTCTGCTCACGGCAGAAGCGCTTTATGGTAAAAACCCGATCGTCGAGGTGGAGAATCTGCGCCTCGGCCGCCGGATGAAAGGCGGGCTGCCGTGTTCGAAGGCGCACCAGATCGAGATAAGGGAAGAAGATCCGCGCCCGAAAACCGCGTGAATCGGTCAGTTGATTGGCAAGCGCGTCGGCCATGAGTTTCTGCCGATTGATTGTTCGTGCCCGTCCTGTTTGGCGAACCCCTTCGGTCCAGTTGCGCGATCCCAAGAGGCTGTGGATGTAAACGGCCGGAACACCGGGCAGGACCAGCGCCACCGCCTGGGAGGCCAGGAAGCGCGAAACGAGAAGAGGATCGTCGGGCTGAGCGGGATTTCTGAGCGCATCCACATAGGTGATGTTGAACTCGTACGGACTCTCCGAGCCGTCCGGGTTCCCTTTCATGGAAACGTTGCCGCCGTTCTGCCGAACAATATCAGCCAGCCATGATAGGTCGGTTGCCGTCAGAATGCCCTCGAGCGGTCGCACCCCGATGCCGTCGTGTGAAGCGGTAAAGTTGAAAAAGGCCGTGTCTGCCGAGGGGGTCGCCAAAGTCTGCGCCCATTCGGAGAGCACGCGGGCCTCGCCCTTGGCCAGGGAATACAGGAGCAGTGGCGGCAGAGTGAAATTATAGACCAATTGGGCCTCGTCGTGACCGTCGCCGAAATAACGGATGTTTTCTTCATGGGGCACATTGGTTTCAGTAATCAGGACCACGCCGGGCGCGATGAGATCCAGAATCCTGCGAAACAGCCGGACCAAATCGTGAGCCTGGGGCAGGTGGATGCAGGGGGTTCCGATCTGCTTCCACAAATAAGCAACGGCGTCGAGCCGGATGATCCGCGTCCCCTGCGACACATAAAAGAGCAGGGCCCGCACCATTTTTTCGAGGACGTCGAGACTCTCGTAATTGAGGTCGATCTGATCAGCGCTGAAGGTTGTCCACAGATGCACCCGATGTCCGGAATGCTTTTCAAATGCGGTCAACAGCGGCAGGGAGCGGGGCCGGGTCACCCCAGAGAGATCGGCCGCCGGATCGACTTCAATGGCCAGGTGCTCGAATCCTTTCTCACCCGCGAGGTAGTTCTGAAACCAGCGGCTTTCAGCGGAGACATGGTTGGCGACGAGATCGACCATCAGCTTGAAATCCGTTCCGACGGCCCGGACGTCCTCCCAGTTCCCCAAATCGGGCCTGACAGAAAAAAAATCGGTGACGGAAAAACCATCGTCCGACGAAAAAGGAAAAAACGGCAGGATGTGAATCCCGGAGAATACGCCCTTGAAATGTTGAGTCGCAAATCGGTGCAGTGTGCGGAGCGGCCGTTCCCCCTCTCGCGTGAGCGTGTCGCCGTAAGTGACGAGGATGGCATCCGCCTCGGAGAGGGAGCCGCCCTGCCCGGCCGGTTGTTGCGTCGAAAAATCATCCAGAAGGGCGGCGATCCGCGCGGCCGCGGCCCTTTGCTTTCCGTAAATCCTCTGGAGAATCGTCTGCATTCCATTTACCCTTGTTTGTGAAATGAACCGGGATGACGGCCTGCGGTTCGCGCTGAATTTTTACATCGTCTATAGGGTTCTCGTTTTTACAGAGACTGTTAGGATTATGTCGTTGACATCTCCGGTGCTTTTAGTACGAAAATAGAATGAAATACGGAAAAAGGTGGGCACCTCCGCCCGGATGAACGGTTTCGAAAGACGGCTGAAACTCGCCGTCAACGGGGTCTAAGCCCGGATCAGGCCCGTCCTCAAACAAGGGGTTCAGGTTTTCACCAAGATTGTAACTTTCATGCGGTATCGGCATAGGGTCCGGTCTAAGACCCCGGCGGCTCAGACAGTCAGCCGCTGTTCTCAACCGCTCATCCGGGCTCCGGCGCGTCATTTTCATGCACCTTGGTGACCCAGGGCCATGAGTGTATAATATGTAAACCAAGATGGCACCCAACCTCCTCTGCGAGGAATTGTCCCGCAGTGATTGACAGAAAGCGCAGGCGTTAAGATGTACATCCCCTTTGACAAGGTTCACAACATCGGTTTCATCTCGACCCGTTTTGCCGGAACCGACGGCGTTTCGATGGAAACGGAAAAATGGGCCAATGTATTTAAAGAAGAAGGGTTTCAGTGTTTCTATTTTGCCGGAGAGCTGGATCGGGACCCTTCGCGGTCCTTCCTGGTACCGGAGGCTCATTTTCTGCACCCGGAAATCCGGTCGATTTTCAACACCGCTTTCGCTCTCGACACCAACGGCGTGAGAGAGCGGAAGCTGACCACCAAAATCCAAGCCATCAAGGAGCACATTAAAGATCATCTATACGATTTCATTCGACGATTCAACATCGATCTCCTGATACCGGAAAACTCGGTGACCATACCGCTCAACATCCCCCTCGGACTGGCGATCACCGAACTCATCGCGGAGACCGGTCTACCCACCATCGCCCATCATCACGATTTTTTCTGGGAGCGCCAGCAGTTCAAGACAAATGGGGTCTGGGATTATCTCAACATGGCTTTCCCACCGCACCTTCCGCCGATTCGCCATGTCGTCATCAGTTCCTCGGCGAGCAACCAACTCAGCCTCCGGACGGGTATATCGGCCACCATCATTCCGAACGTGATGGATTTCGAACATCCCCCCTCGCCGCCGGATGACTATGCCGGCGATGTCCGCAAAGCGCTGGGACTCGACCCGGATGAACGACTCATCCTTCAACCGACCCGGGTAGTCAAACGCAAGGGAATCGAGCATGCGATCGAACTGGTGAGCCGGCTCGGCATGAAAGCACGGCTTGTCATCTCCCATGCTTCCGGAGACGAGGGACACGACTACGAGCAACGGATCATCGACTACTCACAGCGGATGGGGGTGAACACGCTTTTTGTCTCGGACATCATTAACGAACACCGAGGGACGACGGCGGACGGGCGGAAGATTTACAACCTCTTCGACATCTACCCCCACGCCGATCTGATCACCTACCCCTCCACTATCGAGGGATTCGGCAACGCCTTCCTGGAAGCGGTCTATTTCAAGAAACCGATCCTCGTCAACCGCTATTCGATCTACACCATCGACATCAAGCCCAAGGGATTTATGGCCATTGAAATCGACGGTTATGTGACCGATGAAGCGGTGGAACAAACGCGGGCGGTGCTCGAAGATTCCCGGCTGAAGGAGAAAACGGTCAATACCAATTACGCACTCGCAAAAAAGTTCTATTCCTACGTCGTCCTGCACGAAAAACTGATGAATCTCATGGTCTAGCCGGCTCTAATCGGAGAGCCTCTTCATGACCTCCAGGTATTCCGGCGAGCGGGAAAGATAGAAGGAGAGCGCCCGCGCGAAATCCTTGCCGAGCACCCCGTCAATGAACATCTGGCTGATCTCCCGGTTGCGGTCCAGGGCAAATTGAGAAATCACCAGGATCTGACGCTCTTCCTCGTTGATGGTGTCGAGCAGGCGCAGCAGGGCGGTGCGGGCCCGCGGCTGGTACATCCAAAAGTAGAGCATGTCGAGGACGTGGATCATGACAATTTTTTCCAAATCGCGTGCTTCGGCATTGTCCTTGACCGACATCCGGCGAGGGCGGTTGAGGATATCACGGGTACCGGTCTCGGGGAAAAGAATTTCGAGCTGTGTGTAGACCCGCAGCAGGTCGGCCAACTTCTTGCGGTAGTCTCGAAACCGGAGGTGGATGTTGCTGTAGCGATCGCTGAGGCCCTCGATAATGCCGGCGACAAAATCCGAGGCGGCTTTTGAGATGATGGCGGCCCACCTCTGAAGGATGGCATCGATTCCGACGACCCCACCGGCGGCCAGGCTCGCGCCGATTACGGTGTTGAAGAGGATGGCAATCGGAATCGACAGGACGCTGCGGAAGAAATTGCCCACGATCACCGCGCGCGGAAACCCGCGAAAGGCATTGTGACTGGAGAGGTAGATGCCGTTGGCCAGCGCCATGAAGGTGTAGAGCGCATACGGATGGGTGGCCGTGGTGATGCCGAATCCCCGATTGAGAATGACGGTTTTCACCAAATAGTCGAGCAACGGTACCGAGAAGCCGGTGTAGAGCAACGAATCGGTCAGGCGGTCCCAACTGACGTAACTGTTCCAGCGCAGAAGCGGTGAGCGCCTGAGGCCGCCACCGCCCAGGACCGACTGCAGAATATTGCGCAGGCCGGTAATGCCGAACCAGATGAAAGCCCCGCCGTATGCCAGCACCCACCAGTCCTTGGTCAAAGCGAAAGTGGCGAAGGCGGGAATGAACCCGATCAATACCTTCAGCGTGTTCTTCAGCCGGGTGTTCATGTAGCGCCAAGAAAACCGCCTGTATTTGGGCGCCGTCCGAGGGGGCTCGAGGTACAGCTCGTTTGTGTTCTCCTTCTGGACCCCCCCTAAGGTGACGATATTGCCGGGGATCTTCATGCGGATCGAAGTATCCTGCACGTCCCAGCCCTCGATCTTCTTGTGGCCCAGCCAGCGCAAAACCGGCAGGCGTGCGGCCGCACGATTAAAGGCCCGCACCAATCGACCGGTGCCCTCATAAGGCACAAAGGTCAGGCGCCGGAAAGCGGTCATGGTCATCGGAATGAATTCGCGCGGCTTTCCAGCTCGTTGTGCCACTTCTTTCTGAGCCCGTTGCGGCAATGTTTCGAGAACGGCAAGCCCCATGCCGTGCACCCGTGGAGACCGGCCGGTAGAGTCGCTGCCGATACGGGCTTTCAAGGGCGTTCCTTCGTATAGGGATTTAAAATAGAGGATATCGTGCAGAATGGTGGTCAGCTTCGAGATCCGCTCTATGCGATCGATGTCGTCCGCGTGCTGCAGGCCGTCGATTATCTTGCGGATCACGCGCTTGAGCGTGATGACGCTCCCTTCGTTGAGTGCCTGCTGCAGCTCGTTGATGCCGGCCAGGTGGGCGGTTTGGCCGGCGGCATAATCCTTCAGGTTGAAGATTTCGAGCCGGGTGATCAGACCTTCGCAATCGTAGAGCAACTCCAACACGTCCGGCACCCTCAGATTGCTGAGGTTGAGGGTGATGCGGTGACCGGAGTGCAGCCGTGAGATCTTTTGGATCAGCGCACAGGGGGAGAGCCGTAAAAGCTCCGGGACCTCAGGGCCGTCGGTGGGCACCTTCGGATTGGGGATTGTCGGGTTTTTTTCAGGCCTCAGGTAGCCTTCCAGGAGCTGTTCGATGTCGAGGCGATTGAGACCGACGATCTCCTCGGCAATTTCGCTCTGCTGCTCCGCTTCAGCCCCGTGGTACTGGACTCGCAAGGCTGCGACGCGCTTCTGGAGGGCGGCTAATACGTGCTGATGAAGGAACTTGGACAAGTGCAGTTTCGATTTCTGACCGAGTGCCGTGAATTTTAGAAATGCGGTCTCATCGATCGGCGGCAGATCGATTTTATAGCCAGCGGCGATCTCCTGCCGGTGCGAGCAATTGAACTCCCGTAATAGCGCCATGACATAGTTCTGCTGATAAGCCGACACCTCGCGTCCGGCCTCCATCAATTGCATGACGTCATTTTCGGTCAGAAAGCACAAAAAGGCTTGTGCGTCGGGAAATCCGCGCGGTACCCAGATGACCTGTACGTATTTGCCACGGAAGCGAGCTGAAAACTCGATGCCGATGCGCACATCGATCCCCATTATGGCGGCTGCCTCCAGCAGTTCGGCGGCGAAGCGCGGCTCGATAAAATTGTAATGAATGACGCGCAGGCGCCGGATACCCTTGATCCAGGCATCCATGATCAAATGCGTGGATGATTTGCGTCCCTTGGTGTTCACATCGTGGACGTGATCGTCGAAGGCAATCTGGTTCCATTCCTCCGGCATCTCGAGCAAATGGTAACGGCGCAGCTGCCGACGCACGAAACGCGGCTTGCCCGCAGCCGTTATCCGGAAGTTATGGGCCAGCTCCAGCTGTCGGCGATAGTCGCCATGGGACCTGACCAGCTCTTTCATGATCTCCAGCAGCACCCGGGCCGTATTTTTGGGCATACTGCCGCCAGCGGTGCCCAGAATCTCGTCGTGTAGCGAGCGCAGGGCGCTGAGCCGATCGTCCACTCCGCCGATTTCGAGCGAACTGAGGAGGTGGACCACGGCATAGGCAATCCGTAGACCCTTCGACTCGACCATTTCCTTTATGCCACTGGGATGGAAGAAGGGGTAATATGTTTTACGGGTATACGCGAGGGTCCGGTCCCGATTCAGAACATCGGTGACGATGCCCAGCAGTTCATGATCGCGCTTGTCAAACAGGATCTTGGAAACCCGTTCATTGGTTTTCATTCGAATCGATTTCCGTTGAATAGCCTTCCATTTCGTTGGTATAGAATCATAACGGTATGAAATCTAAATGAAAAAGTAAAGAAAAATGAATATTCCAGCCGCACCTCGTAAAAAACTATTCTTTTTGTTATTCTCCTGATTTTTGGTGAGCAAAGGATCAAGTGTTTGTGTTTTTTACCCGCTGTGTTAATACTCTTTAAGGTTGATCCGTTTCCCGCCCAGGCGGGATTCATGGTTCCCAGTTAAACACTCATGGCCCTTGTATGAAACTTAACGGTACTATACCCGATTGAAAGGTAATTTTAAAAATACTATCGCGGGTATTGAGGTATTCAGAAATCTCAAATCCCAAGCACCAAATTCCAAGGAAATCCCAAATTTCAATACCCAATGACCCAAACAGTTTAAAGGTTCACCGTTCCCCGTTCAGGAATGAAGGATTAGAGCGATATAGGTCTAAAAGTTCACCGTTCACCGTTAAGGGTTTATGGATAGAAGTTCTTTCTTGAACCCGGAACCGGGAACCTTTGAACCCTGAACCTGGAACCGATCAGTTTAGGTTGTTATTTGCGATTTGGAATTTTTCACCGAAACTTAAAAGTTTTCTCTTCGATCAAACTAGAGGCGGCGGCCAGAGGCGGTGCTGAACCTGGAACCGATCCGTTTCAGATCAACTATCATTTTGGCCCTTTGACGCGCCACCATTCGGCGGCTCGTCCGCGACGAATCCATTCTCGGGTGTTGACACATGAGGGGAGTCCACATTTTTTTTATCGTCTTTTTCGGTCTATACACTCTCCTGCACCTCTACGGTTTGACCAAACTGAAGCGGGCACTCGAACCGGGCCCCTGGCCCCTTGCCGGTTTGACGCTTTTTACGATCATGATGGTGCTGGCCCCGCTCCTTGTCCGACTCCTGGAGAAAAACGCCTGGCCGACACTCGCCCGTATTCTGGCACACATCGGCTATGTCTGGATGGGCCTGCTGTTTCTCTTCGTGTCCTGCGCTTTGGTGCTGGACTTTTACCGTGTCCTAATGCTGATCATCCAGGGCGCTGTCCGGGTAGACCTGCCCCGCCTCATGCCCTCGCCGCGCTTGATTTTTTTTGTGCCGCTAATCCTGGCCTTGACGGTTGCGATATTCGGGTTTTTCCAGGCCCTGAATATCCGCACCGAACGGATCACGATTCAGACGGCCAAGATACCGCGCGACATCGGCCGGGTGAGAATCGTCCAGATTTCGGACGTCCATCTCGGTTTGATTGTCAGGCAGAACCGGCTGGCAAAAATTTTGGATTGCGTCAATGCCGCCCACCCGGATCTACTGGTGTCGACCGGCGACCTGGTGGACGGCCAGTTGAACGAACTGACGGGCCTGGCCGAGCGGATCCGGCAGGTTCGAACACCTCTTGGCAAATATGCGGTCACGGGCAACCACGAGTATTACGCCGGGATCGGTACCGCTTTGAAATTCACCCAAGAGGCCGGATTCACGGTTCTGCGGGGAAAGGGGCTGACGGTACCGGGAGTGCTGAACCTCGCCGGTGTGGACGACCCGGCCGGCAACCGTTTCGGCACCGGGCGCAAGGTCTCTGAAAAGGCCCTCTTGACCGATCTTCCCCGGTCCGTCTTCACCGTCTTGCTGAAGCACCGCCCCTTGCCCGACGAAGAGTCTACCGGCCTTTTCGATCTTCAGCTGTCGGGACATACCCATAAAGGCCAGATCTTTCCTTTTACCGTTTTGATTGACCTGATGTACCCAAAGTCTGCCGGTTTGCTGGAACTCGGTGCCGGCGCGCGACTCTATGTGAGCCGGGGATCTGGCACGTGGGGCCCGCCGATCCGCTTTCTCTCGGCACCCGAGGTGACGGTAATCGATCTGATCAGCGCGGAATAACAAATGGCGATCTCGGTATCAAATCAATAAATTCGTCATCCGGAATGTTTTAGCGTGTCTCGTCGAGAGGGGTTGACCATGGAATACAGGATCGCCCTCATACCGGGCGACGGTATCGGCAAAGAAGTAATCCCCGAAGGGGTTCGGGTGCTCGAGGCCCTGGCCGCCGCATACGGTTTCGGCACGAAGTTCACCGCCTTTCCCTATTCTTGCGGCTACTACCTACAGCACGGTGAAATGATGCCTGCCGACGGTCTGGAGCGGCTGAAAGTCTTCGATGCCATTTTGTTGGGTGCGGTGGGCGATCCGAAGGTGCCGGACCACGTTTCTCTTTGGGGCTTGCTGTTGCCCATCCGAAGAGGCTTCGACCAGTATGTCAACCTCCGGCCGGTCCGTCTGCTGCCGGGCATCGAGAGCCCGCTGGCCGGCCGCCGCCCGGAGGAGATCGACTTTGTTGTGGTGCGCGAAAACACCGAGGGCGAGTATTCGGAAATCGGCGGACGGCTTTTCGCCGGAACTGATCTCGAGGTCGTGGTCCAGGAGAGTGTGTTCACCAGGCGCGGTGTGGACCGCGTCATCGATTTTGCCTTCCAACTGGCCCAAGGAAGACCGGACCAACACCTGACATCGGCCACCAAGTCCAACGGCATCATGCACACCATGCCGTTTTGGGATGAACGCTTCGAGATTATCGGCCGAAAGTATCCGGACATCCGGCAGGACAAGTTCCACATCGACATCCTCACCGCCCATTTCGTCCTGCATCCGGACTGGTTTGACGTGGTGGTCGGCAGCAACCTCTTCGGCGATATTCTATCTGACTTAGGGCCGGCGGTGGCCGGCGGCGTTGGCATCGCCCCTTCGGCCAATCTCAATATCGATCGAAGATACCCCTCCATGTTCGAGCCCGTTCACGGTTCGGCTCCCGACATCGCCGGCAAAGGAATTGCAAATCCGTTTGCAACGCTCTGGTCGGTGCAGATGATGCTCGACTTTCTGGGCCAGGAACAGGCGGCCGCGGCCCTGATGCAGGCCATCGAAGCCGTGACGGCCGGGCGTTTCTTCACCCGCGATCTGGGTGGCACAGCCAAAACGGTCGAGGTCACCGATCGGGTGCTGGAGGAAATAAGCAAAGTGTCCGGGGGCAGGTAACCCAGCCTTGGTCTCATCCCGGAAGAGTGTGCTTGAATCCCACCAAAATGGAATTTAATGTAATTTCATTTTAAAACTTCAGTCTTGTTCGGTTTTATGCTCGCTTTTGCGCGAGTTTTGTCCCGCCGGCGGGATTAAAACCCGGTTACCCGGCGCAATCTATAGGATTATTATTTTCACCGAGAATTTCTGTGCCTCCGCACCGGTTATTGACAGCAGACCCATTTATGGACCATTATGGATGGTCACGGACACAGGGTATCCGACCGCACGGTGACCACCGAAAAAGGATTCGTATTTGTCAGCGCCAAGAATGATCGCGTGTCATGAATGTGACCTGCTGCACCGCATCCGGCCGCTCCCGGTCGGCACGCAGGCCCGATGCACCCGCTGCGGAGCGGTTCTCTACCGCCGCCGGCGAAACAGTCTGGACCGCACGCTGGCACTGAACGTTGCCGGGTTGATTCTTTTCGCCCTGGCCAATTCATTTCCGTTTCTGGCGATGAAGTTCGAGGGTCAATACCAGCAGATCGTCCTGCTGACCGGCATCGGAGAACTGTACCGTCAAGGTCTGCCGGAAATAGCCGTCCTGGTTCTGCTGACCACGATCATCTCGCCCCTGGTGCAGTTGACAGGCCTGTTCTACGTGCTGCTGCCGATGAAGCTCGACCGTCTGCCCCCGGCCGTCTGGCGGGTCTTTCGGTGGGTGCGGAGTCTACAGCCGTGGAGCATGCTGGAAGTGTTCATGCTCGGAATTCTGGTGGCCTTGGTCAAGCTCGCCAAGATGGCAGATATTATCCCCGGAATTTCGCTCTTCTGCTTCCTGGGTCTCATTTATGTCCTGGCAGCCATCTCGGCTGCGCTGGATCCGCACAGCGTGTGGGAAAAATGGTGGGACCGCCGATGACGCCGTCAACAATCACCGCCAAGAGCACCGCCCTGATCAGCTGCCACAGCTGCCACCTCCTCTGTCGGCCCCGCACCCTGAGCGGCCGCCGGCGTATGCAATGCCCGCGTTGCGGCGCGAGTCTGCACCAGCGCAAGCCCCGCAGCCTCACCCGCACCTGGGCGCTGCTGGTGGCGGCCGCGATCTGCTATGTCCCGGCCAACCTTCTGCCGGCCACACGGGCGATTTCATTCGGCAAGGTGCAGACGGACACCATCATGAGCGGCGTGATCTACTTCATCGATACCGGCATGTGGCCGATCGCGCTGGTGATTTTCGTTGCCAGCATATGCGTGCCGCTGGTGAAGCTGGTCATCCTCTCCTTTCTGCTGATTTCGGTGCACCGCCATTCGGCCTGGCGTCCCAAGGAGCGCACCCGTTTTTACCGACTCACCGAGGCGATCGGTCGCTGGTCGATGGTCGATATCTACGTCATCACGATCTCGATCGCCCTGGTCAGGCTCGGTGCTGTGGCCAGATTTGAAGCTGGACCGGGGATCGCGTTCTTCGCTGCGGTGGTGGTGCTCACCATGTTGGCCGCCATGAGTTTCGACCCCCGATTGATATGGGATAACAAGGAGTCTCGCAATGACCGAACAGAAAACAGAACCGCCCCCGACTGAGGCAATTCCCGAGGTGGAAGTCCAGTCGCGGATACGTCAGTTTTCGTTTGTGTGGGTCATCCCGCTGGTCGCCGCGCTCATCGGTGTCTGGCTGGTCTACAAAGCCCAGTCGGAAAAAGGCCCGACGATTACCATCACCTTTCAGACGGCCGAGGGATTCGAAGCCGGCATAACCAAAATTAAGTACAAAGATGTGGATCTGGGGCAGATCGAGGAAATCAACCTCAGCCCGGACTTGGGTCACGTAGTCGTAACCGCCAAACTCGTCCGGCAGGCGGAAGACCTACTTTCCGAAAACACCCGCTTCTGGGTGGTCCGTGCCCGGATCAACGTCAGCGGGGTTACCGGTCTGCAAACACTGTTTTCCGGTGTCTATATCGGCCTCGACCCCGGCAGACCCGGCAAAAAAGCCCGACACTTCACCGGGTTGGAACAGCCGCCGATTGTCACCACCGATTTGCCGGGCCAATATTACCTTCTTCTGGCCGAGCGACGGGGCTCGCTCGATATCGGTTCACCGATTTACTACCGGCAGATCAGGGTGGGGCAGGTTGTCGGCTACCAGTTGGCCGAAGACGGACAAGCAGTGAGTATCAAGATTTTCGTCAACACGCCCTACCATAAGTACGTCAACAAAAACACGCGGTTCTGGAATGCCAGCGGAGTCGACGTTTCGATCGACGCCAAGGGGATAAAGCTCAATACCGAGTCCCTGGTGACCCTGTTGGTCGGCGGCATCGCTTTCGACGTGCCAAGTTACCTCGATTCCGGCGGCCCGGCCGTTGAAGGTCAGGTGTTCAGCCTATATGACAGTTATAACGCCAGCCAGGAAAAATCGTATCCGGTGAAAAGTTATTTCGTACTCTACTTCGATGGGTCGGTGGGTGGTCTCGCCCCGGGTGCGCCGGTCGAATTCAGGGGTATAAGCGTCGGAAAGGTCGTCGACGTCAAGCTGGAGTTCAAACCGGAGAAACGGGATTTCCGCATACCGGTCCTCATCGAAATAGAACCCGAACGGTTCGTCGGTGCGGCCGAAATGCCGCAGGTGGAATCAGCGCGTCGCAAGATCCTGGATTCTCTCGTGGAGAAGGGGCTGCGGGGCCAGCTCAAGATGGGCAATCTGATCACCGGTCAACAGGTGGTGTCGCTGAATATCTTTCCCTATGCACCGCGGCGCAGAATCGTCTGGAAAAGCCCTTATCCTGAACTGCCCACCGTACCGGCGCCCATCGAAGAGATCGGCACCCGCGTGAGCCAGATCCTCACTAAAATCGACAACCTGCCCATCGAACAGATCGGCAAGGATCTGAGCGATACCCTGCGAAGCACCAAACAACTGGCCGGCGCACCTGAGTTACAGGAAGCCGCCCGGAACCTGGATGAAATCCTGAAGGAAATGCGGCTATTCGTCAGCGAACTGAGAACCGGCGTCACCCCAGAGATTGCCGCCACCCTGGTGCAGGCGCAAAAGGCGATTGCGCAGGTCGAGAATGCTCTGGGCTCCGAGACACCGCTCCAGGTCAACCTGAACAACGCCCTGCAGGAACTGACAGCCGCAGCGCGTTCGCTGCGCGCTTTGACCGATTACCTCGAACGCCACCCGGAATCGCTGATTTACGGAAAAAAGATACCGAAGTAAAATCAAGCAGACGTTATTTTTCGCTCTGGAGGATGAAGGCCGTCGCTTTCTCGAAAACCCGATTTTTCTGCGCACCCAATATGGTTCCGATCGCCGTCTCCACAGCGGCCTGCAGATCCAAGCGGGCGGTATTGAGGATGAGATCGTAGGACTCGACGTCGGCAATGTCTTTGTGAAAGGTGTTCTTGATAAATGTCTTTCGCTTGGTTTCCCTGTTCTTGATCCGCTTTTTGGCCTCCGCAAGGGAGATACCGAAATGGAAGGCCACATTTTTCACCCGGACCTCCTCGGGAGCGATGACGCGGATGGCGAACCGTTTCTCAGGCGGCAGGATGAAATTCGCCCCCCTTCCCACGATGACGGCCCGGCCGATTATCCCTAAGGAATTGACCATCTTCGTGAGGTGTTGAACGTAGTCACCGGAGTAGACATATTGTTCCTGGAGCAGGGACGAGACAAAATCCTGTATCTTGGAAAATCTCTCTTTTTCGATCATGTCCAGCACGTCACTGTTGGTGCCGGCGCTGTGCGCGATCGCATTGAGGATATTCCTGTGGTACAGGTCAAAACCCAATCTCTTGGCCAGTGCTTCGGCCACCAGGAAGCCGCCGCTTCCCGGTTCCATGGCAACCGTAACCACCGGTACTGAGGCCTGCTTCGCCTTGTCTTCGTCCGTCAGGCTGCTTTCAAAAAATTCCCGCTGGTCTTGCGCGAACTTTTCAACCGTCCTTTTTAGCAAACTCATCTCTGTCCCCTTTTAACTATCTTAAATTTAACTTAAAATATCCACCATAGATTTAAACAAAAGACGTGGTTGGCACTATATTCGTATTCTACCTTCAAGTCAATCTGCAAGCTGAGAATCGAGGATTTCATAATACGAATTGCGTTGCGCCGGCGTGAATCCGGCCCGGCGAATGATCGTCTTGACTGTCTCGAGGGTGGTGGCGCGATCGTGCCCGGCCGTGCGCAGAACGTTTTCTTCGAGCAACACCCCCCCGAAATCGTCGGCCCCGGCCAAAAGGCCGAGCTGGCCGGCCGGGATGCTTTCACTGAACCAGGACGACTGGATGTGCGGAAAGTTGTCGAGCACCAGGCGCGCCAGGGCTATGACCCTCACGTAACGGGCCGGATGGGCCTGGACCGGGACCCGTCGGCTCAGCGGCGAGCCCCCGGGCTTGAAGGACCAGGGAATAAAGGCGCTGAAACCGCCGGTCCGATCTTGGAGTGCACGCAGCTGTATCAGGTGTTCCACGATATCCTCGTCTGTTTCGACGTGGCCGTACATCATGGTAGCCGTGGTGCGAAAACCGATGCGGTGGGCTTTTTCACAGACAGCGAGCCACTGTTCCGTCGTGGCCTTGGCCTTGGCGACCTTTTGCCGGACGCGCTCGGTGAGGATCTCGGCCCCGCCGCCGGGAATGGTCCGGACGCCTTCGGCATAAACGGCCTGCAGGACCTCTTCAACCGGCATCTTCTCGGTCCGGGCCATGAAGACGTACTCGGCCGGACTGAAGGGGTGTATGTGGATGGCCGGGCAAGCCGACCGGATCGCCCGGATATAGGTCAGCCAATCGTCGAGACGGATCGCGGGATTGTGGCCGCCCTGCAGCAACACCGTGGTCGCCCCCCGGGCATAAGCCATCATGACCCGTTCGACCAGCACATCCGGCGCCAGGGTGTAGGCTTCTGGGTCCCCCGGTTCCCGGCAGAAAGCGCAGAACGCACAACGGGTCACACAGATGTTGGTGTAATTGGGATTGGTGTCGATCACAAAGGTCACGACCGGTTGCGGCCACCGCTGCCGGCGGGCGCGGTGGGCCATACCCATCAACTCGCCCAGAGGCAGCCGCCCGAGCATTTCCAGAGCCTCGGTCCGCTCGCAGCGGTCGCCGATTCGCAGCTCCAGCCGTTTTGCCTGTTGAAAATCAGAGGTCGCGGTCATTTATTGTTCCATCTAACCGGTTATGCGCCGTTTAAACCCGGGGATATCGACCGGCAGAACCGGTGACGGAAGCGGGCAACCGACGGTATCGGTGAAGTTGTTTTCGAACTCGCTCAAAAACCTGGCCTGACCGGCCATGTCCGATTGGTCGAGGCTGCGACGGATCAAGCGAAAATAGAGCCGAATGTCTTGCTCGGAAAGTCCGAGACGGCGCGCGGCTCCCGGGACGGCGCGCTGCACGAGTTCGTTCTCGCGCGTCCTGAACTCCGCCAGCCAAGCCTGCAAAGCCAACCGTGCCTTTGTCGGCGCGTCCTTTCTCACCACCCAGCGGGCAAAGACGAATGGCAGACGATGGATACCATACCACTCGCCGGCCAGATCGGTTACGAAAGCATCGGCCGGCAACGATGTGTCGGTCTCGTTCAGACGGCGGTTTCGCATCCGCTTGAGGGCGGTATCCCCTATCAAGAGTTCGCCGTTGGCTGTTTCGCCCGGCGCGGCCGGCTGCGGCAGGTTGTCGAAGCCGTTCCGGTATCCGAGCACGAGGTAGAGCAGCCGCACACTCGAAGCCGACTCTTCCGTCAACTGGATCCGGGTTCCGGCTCCCATTTCGCCCAACGGTCGGTCGGAAAAAAAGAGCACGCTCATGGAGCGTTCGGCCGCGGCAATGCCGAAAGGCCCCAGGAATTCAGTTTCTCCGGCGACTGCCGCCAGCCCTCCCACCGGGACCGCCGCCGCGATCACCCGCTTCTGACAGAGCGCCGTAATGCTCTCCCGCGGCACCAGCGAAACGAACCGGCACTCCGCGGGCGTTCCCAGTTCCCGGTAAGGGGCCATGTTGGTGTAGGGAATCATGGCAACCGGCCAGGTCATCGGTGCAGGTCCTCCTGTTGCGGGGCAGCGCCTTGCGGCCCGACGGTTTCGGCAGAGCCGGATGCCGCTGCAAGGTCGACGGCCGAGGCACCCGACGGGCGTTCGTTAAAACATCCGTCCCGCTCCACGGATCTGAATCCGGCCGCCGCTATGGTGTCGATCATCCGCTCGCGCGCCAGGCCGACAGGCGTCCGGGCACCCGCCAGATGGGCGATTTTCTCTTCGGAGATGGTTCCGTCCATGTCGTCGGCGCCCCAGCTCAGTCCGGCAGCGGCCGTCTCGACACCGGCCATGGGCCAGTATGATTTCAGGTGAGGCACATTGTCGAGGACCAATCGGGAAACGGCCAGCACCGCCAGAGTCGCCAATGGTGTCGGCCCCTCTTCGACGAAGCGCCCGCTGCCCGGTTGAAACGCCAGCGGTATGAAACAGGCAAAACCGCCGGTTTCATCCTGAACGTCGCGCAGGCGCAGCAGGTGCACGACCCGCTCCTCCCAGGTCTCACCGAAGCCGAAGAGCATCGTCGCGTTGGTCGGAATCCCCATTCCGTGGGCCAACCGGTGGATGCGGAGCCAGTCGGCCGGGCCGATCTTATTCCGCCAGTGCCGGCGCCACAGTCGTTCGGAGAAGATCTCGGCGCCGCCGCCCGGCAGGGCGTCCAGACCGGCACGCTGCAATTCGTTCAGGACCTCAACCTCGCTTTTATCGGTCGTACGGGCGAAAAAATCGATTTCAACGGCCGTATAGGCCTTGATGTAGAGACCGGGAAACCGTTGTCGCAGTTCGCCCACCAACGCCAGGTTGCGTGCATACGGCCAGACGCGATTCAACCCGCCCACTATGTGGGCCTCGGTTGGCTGCAGCCGCCGCACCTTTTCGAGAATCTCGCTTTCCTCCAGCACGTAGGCATGCGGGGCGTTTGGACTGGCCGCATAATTGCAAAAGGTGCACCCCATGGCGCAGATGTTGGCCGGGTTTATGTGCAGGTTAAAAATATAGGTTGCTCGGTCACCGAAACGCCGGCGCCGGTTGGCCAGCGCTGCGGCGCCCAGGACGTGCAAGGTGTCTGGCGTTAAATCGCCGACCAGCGCGCGGGCCTCTTCAGGTGTCAATCGTTCACGGCGGGCACCTTTATCAAGCGCCTTCGCGAAAAGACCTTGGGGCTGGAACATGGGCGTTTTCATCCCCCGGACGCCGCCGGGGACGGGTCGATTGGTTTTCATTGAGTCTTCACTTTATCGTCACGGAAAGTGTCCCAGGATCGGGACCATGGCTGCGGCAATGCCGGCGATGGTCGACACCGGAAAAAAGCGCAAACCGAGTGGAATCGATGGCAGATACATGGCGACCATTGCTAGGCCCGACAGTGCCAGCGACAGCGCCGCCGAACCGCGACCGCCGGTAAGGAAGAAAACCGCGGTCAGACAACCGAAGGCAACTCCATGCAGCAGACCCGCGATGCGCAGGGCACCGTCCGCCCCAAGCCACACCGGCAGACTGTGAACGCCGGTTTGCCGATCGCTTTCCAGGTCCATCAAGGCGTAAACGATGTCCGAACCGCTGAGCCAACAAAAGACGAAGAGCGAGAAAAAAACGGCCGGTGACGTAAAATTGGGGGTGCCGGCAGCCGCCACGAAAGCCCCCAGGGGCGCCAAGGCCAGACAGAGACCGATTCCGAAATGACACAGGGCGGTAAACCGTTTGAGCAGCGAATACCCCAAGAGAGGCACCAGCGGCAGGGGGGCGAGGACCAGGCACCAGCCTCCCAGCGCGACGCAAGCGGCCAAATAGACCAGCAAACCGCCAAACGCTATGGCCAGAGCCGTTCGCAGTGTGAGGCGGCCGGCGGGCAGTTCCCGTCCGGCGGTCCTGGGGTTCAAGGCATCGAGCCGGCGATCTAAGATCCGGTTAAAAGACATCCCGAAAATACGGGCCCCAACGGCAGCAACGAGCACCAGCAGCAGAACACCCGGCGGCGGGGTCAAGCCCCGTGTGCCGATCCAGGCACCCGCAAAGATCAGCGGAATGCTGAAAGCGGTGTGTTCGATTTTTGTGAAACGCAGAATTTTTTGAAAAAGGTTCAGGAAAGCCGCCTCCGATTTAAGGGCTTCCGCATCCGTGCGTGACATCGTCTGATATTCCGTTGACCAGGTGAGCGGCGATCGCGTCGCTGACCGCCGCCAGGTTGCGATGTAAATCGGTTCTTTGGCCGTCGTCGGCCATGTCGGTGATCCCTTTTATCATAGCGCAGGTGGCCCCGTAAAGACCGGCCACCCACGCGACGACCGCTCCCTCCATGTCCACCAGCTCGCCCCACTGAGCCAACCGGCGTCGCACGTGTGCATCGAAAACCGGCCGTTCAACGGTCACCAGTCGGGCGGTCGGAAGGTCGGGCCACCGGTTGTCGGTGCAGTAGACGGAACCGCCCCGTATGCCGGGACCCGGAGGACCCTCCGAGGCCTCGGTGACGCGCATGACCTGTCCGGGCACCAGCACCGGCCTGTCGACCAGGATGCCGCAGACGCCGGCATTGATCAATCGATCACAGCCCTTTTCGCGAATGAGCGTCTGGGCGGCCAGAGCGGCCGCCACCTTTCCAATCCCGCTGACCATGACCAGCGCGGCAGGGTTCGGCAGCCTGAAGAGAGAAAACGGTCGATCGCCGGTTTGCTGCGCCCCGGTCCGTTTCAGGAAGGGGCGGGCCTCCGGCAGCGTGGCATAGAGAATGCCGATCACGAAATGATTCCGGCGGCCCGTGCGCGCCGATCCAACTCGGCCACCGCCCTTTTTCCGGTTTCACCCAGGTCGAGGCTGTAAGAATTGACAAATGTGTGGATGTGCCGGCGCAGAACATCGTCGGACATTTCCCGGGCATAGCGGCGAATATACGGCAAAGCCGGTTCGGGGTTCTCCTGGGCCTGACGGATGCTGCGGCGGATGAGCTCTTCGATATCCCGCATCCGCCCCTCTCCGAGTTCCGCACGCGCGGCCATACAGCCCAGGGGTATGGGAAGGCCGGTTTCCTGCTCCCACCAGGCACCGAGATCGACAATAGTGTGAAAACCGGCCTGGGTGTAAGTAAACCGGTTTTCATGGATGATGACACCGCAATCCGCTTTGCCGGCTGAAATTTCGGACAGAATCCGATCGTAGGTCACGAAATATCGGTTTGCGGCCTCCGGCGCCCAGAGACGGAAAAGTAAATGGGCCGTCGTCCATTCGCCCGGCAGAACGATCCGTGCCGCGGCAACCCCGGAACGTGTCAGCGGTTCTTTCGACACCAGGATCGGACCGCAGCCGTACCCCAAGGCGGCGCCGCTGGCCAGTAGCCGGTAACGCTCGCGGACCAGCAACCAGGCGTGAAATGACAGTTTGGTCACGTCGAGCCTGGCCGTCATCGCCATGCGATTGAGCGTTTCCACATCGTGCAGTTCCACCTCGATTCTGACTCCCGGGAGCTGCAATCCCCCGGCGGCGATCCCATGAAAGATGAAGGTATCGTTCGGACACGGTGAATAGCCCAATCGGATCGATTCAGCGGTTGGCATTGTGACCTCTGTTAGCGTTGACGGCGGCCATGGAGCACGACCCTCCGGCGGTCATCGGGCAGACCCCTTGACCACAATTCAGTTTTTTTACGGTAATTGTTGACGGAAATCAACCCTCAGATATGGAATCAGATCTGTTAAGTCACGGAAGAGCCGAAAACTTAGTGACGTGTCATTATGGATAAGACAATTTATGTGTGAATAGATACTAGGGCGTCTCTTCCAGCCGCTCACCATAAAGGATTGCAGCCTGCGGTTCTGGAATCCGGGTCTCGACATATGCGGCTGTTGCCCAGACTCCCGGAAAGAAAAAATGTGTGTCTATTTTTCGGAGGCATGCTATAGTGCCGCGCAACTTGAAAGGCTTGGTCGGTGTTTAGAAGGA
>Ga0316198_10000253_pt1 | contig 26067 bp, 23 predicted proteins | sample OudBieAanoxic_MG_FD_204935 | JGI IMG/M metagenome (GOLD analysis project Ga0316198, IMG submission 204935) | Coastal sediment microbial communities from Oude Bieten Haven, Netherlands - site A anoxic | ecosystem: Environmental > Aquatic > Marine > Coastal > Sediment | place: Netherlands... | reverse complement strand
CATGGCCGGCCACGGCGCAGCGGAGATCATCCAAGGCTTGGCGGTCGCAATGAAGGCAGGTGCGACGAAGGCCCAGTTCGATGCCACCATCGGCATCCACCCGACGTCCGCCGAGGAGTTCGTGACGCTTCGCTAATTCTTGACCTTTTTGGTCATAAACATCATACGCAAAGGGGATCGGGATTCACTGGATTTTCTGCCATTTGGAGTCTACAGCGCCTCTTTCGCAATGGACGCATTGCAAAAGCGCACCAGACTTGTCAAGTTACTCCGAAGGATCATGGAAGCCGCCCTCATCGCGTCCGTGGATTCCGACCTCGATGAAGAAAATCGAGCGCTCGGAGCCTCGACTCCAGAAGAGCTCATCGAATGGGCCTCTGAGCAATTCGGGGACGCCCTGATCGCGTCGACCAGCTTTGGAGCGACCTCGGCGGTCGTGCTGCACCTGGTACACCGAGTCGCACCGCGCACACCAATCGTGTGCGTCGACACTGGCTACCTATTTGAGGAGACGTACCAATTCGCCGACGCCCTCGTGAAGCAACTCGGCCTCGACGTCCACTTCTACTCGGCGAAGATGTCGTCGGCCCGACAGGAAGCGCTTTACGGCCGCCTTTGGGAGCAGGGCGAGGATGGCGTGAAGCGCTACCTTCAGATCAACAAAGTCGAGCCCATGCAACGCGCTCTCGATGACCTTGGCGCGCGCGCGTGGCTGGCTGGACTACGGGCGCAGCAGACGGAGCATCGCGCGGGCTTGCGACGAATCGATCGTCAGGACGGGCGCATCAAGCTACATCCGATTCTGCACTGGACCGCGGAGCAAGTGGACGCCTACATGACGAAACACAACCTCCCTCATCATCCGATGGTCGATCAGGGATACCGATCGATTGGTGATCACCATTCGACGATTCCAACGACGGCCGACATGGATCCGCGAGACGGCCGCATTCTAGGGCAGACCCGCGAATGTGGGCTACATCTTCCGCTGACGAAAGAGCAGGACCAGAGCCTCAAGTCGAGCGGCTTGTAAGAAGCTGGCCCATCCGGCCGCTTTGCGTACCCTCGCTCGAAGGCGGCGACCGGTGTCTCTCTATCGACTCGTGCTCAGTGACCTGCACCTCGGGACCGGAACCCGTCGTGGACAACTGAATCCGCTCGAGGACTTCTTTCACGACGACCGGCTCGTCGAGTTACTCGCGTACTACGACGATCTCGCCGGCCCCGATGGAAGCATCGAGCTCATCCTGAACGGAGACATCTTCGACCTCTTGAAGGTCAAGATTGCCAACCAGTGGCCAACGGAAGTCACCGAAGAGATCGCGGTTGCCAAGCTCCAGCAGTGCCTCGAGGGGCATCCCAAATTCGTCTTGGCGATTCGGGAGTTCCTACAGAAGCCCGCCAACCGTGTGACCTATTTGCCCGGCAATCACGACCTCGAGCTGTGGTTCAGTGGCGTTCAGCAACTCTTTCTTCGGTACGTTGCGCCCGGCGACGCCGCGGAGCGCGTTCACTTCGTCACGTCGTCCGACACGTACTACTTGCCGGAGGGCATCCAGATCCGTCACGGCCACCAGTTGGAGCGCATCCATCGGGTGGACTACTCCCAGATGACTCGCACGCGACGGGATGGAACGGAGATCCTTGCGCTCCCTTGGGGAAGCCTGTGGATCCTCGAGGTGATGAACCCGCTGAAAGAGATCCGAAGTCACATCGATCGCATTCAACCGCTGCGCCGATTCCTGTGGTCGTCCGCGCTGCTCGATCCGGGCTTCGTGTTCAAGTTCCTGTGGCGATCGACGGTCTACTTCCTTCGTCATCGCGTTTTCGCGATCCAGGCGTGGCGAGAACGGATCATGAACTTCCCGCGGCTCGTGCGGGACGAGGTGCTCGAGATCACCGGCGGCGGCTACGACGAGCGGGCGATCCGGGCGCTCAACAAGATCCGGGGCGCGCACACCCTCATCGTGGGCCACAGCCACGGCCCTCGCTTCCTCCAACTCCCCAACGACAGGATCCTGGTGAACACTGGGACCTGGGTGAAGATGATCAACCTAGACCTCCAGTACCTCGGTCAGGACAGCGGCTTGACGTACGCCGTGATTGGGTACGATGACGAGGGAAAACCGGAGACGACGCTGATGCGATGGCAGGGCGCCCACGAAGCCTGCGAAGCGATTCCGTACGCGGATTGAGTGGCCTGGGGCCCCGCACCAGAGCCTCCGCCGCCTGCGGATCTTCGGGTGCATGAGGAGCGAGCCAAGAGCCCGCTCTCGGAAGACAAGACTCCCGCTGTTGGGTTCCGGTGGAGCGTGAATCCGTATCGCGGTTGCTTTCATGGCTGCGCGTACTGCTACGCGAGACCGACGCATCCCCATCTCGGCTTCGGCGCGGGAAAGGACTTCGACCGGCAAATCGTCGTCAAGGTGAACATCGTCGAGAGACTCCGAGCTGAGTTCGGGAAGAAGTCGTGGCGCACTACGAGCTGACGCGGGGGTGTCTGATCGCGTGCGCGGACTACAGAAGCCCGGTCACGATCATCACGAAAGGCAAGTTGGTGCGGCGTGACGTGGACGTCTTGCAAGCGCTCCGAGACGTCGCGGGTTGCCGCATGTTCGGACCGCCAAGGTCATGAACGCGATTCGCGACACCCGTGGCGGACGTACGAGCGACAGCCGCTTCACTTCACGCATGGTCGGCCAGGGGGCGAGATGGGCCGCGATCGAGCGCCTGTTCGCGACCCAATGCGAGCGCCTGGGCCTGGACTACATGGAAGGCGAAGGGCCCACGCTCGACCACGCCGCGAGCAAGCAGGGGGCCCTCAGCTCCCGCTCGCCGTCTAATTTGGCCCGAGGTTTGCACGACTTCGGGGCCAGCGTGCGATCGGATCGCCGATGACGCCGGAGATACATCTGTGATTACAACTGCTTATCTAATGCCAGAACGTTCAGACGACTTGTCATCCGATGACATAATGTCATCATTGCTTGTCAGAGAGTCTCCCATGACGGACACAGACGAAATCTCAGTCCTGGTCGTCGACGACGAAGCGCCGAACATCGACTCGCTCCGGCGCATCTTCGAGCGCGAGGGCTTCGCCGTGCTGACAGCGACGAGCGGCCAAAAGGCCCTCGACGTGTGTCGGCACAGCGAGGTCCACGTCGTCGTGAGCGACCTCATGATGCCGGGCATGAACGGCATCGAGCTCGTCAAGGCGTTGAAGACCGTGGTGCCCGACGCCGAGGTCGTCTTGATGACCGCATTCGGAACGGTCGAAAAGGCAGTCGAGGCAATGCGGGCGGGTGCGTACGACTTCGTCGAGAAGCCGCTGAAGCGGATGCAGATGGTGAAGACGGTCCGCAAGGCGGCCGAGCGTCACCAACTGATCGTGGAAAACAAGGATCTCCGGCAGCAGCTCTCGCAGTTGAGCGACCGGAGCATCGTGGGCTCCGCCGCATCGCTTCGCGCCGCCCTCGAGATCGCGACCCAGGCGGCACCGTCTTCCGCCAACGTGCTCATCCTCGGGGAGAGCGGCACCGGCAAAGAGCTCCTCGCACGTTTCATCCACGAGCGAAGCGGACGCGGCAGGTTCGTCGGTGTCAACCTCTCCGCACTGCCCGAAACAATCGTCGAATCAGAGCTTTTCGGCCATGAAAAGGGGGCTTTCACGGGTGCTGTCGCTCGGCGCGACGGTCGGATCGGGGAAGCGGAAGGTGGCACGCTGTTCTTGGACGAGATCGGAGAGCTCTCGGCCGCCGTGCAGGTGAAGCTGCTCCGCGTACTTCAGGAAGGCGAGTATCAACCCGTCGGAGGGCGCACGAAGAAGGCGGATTTCCGGCTGATCGCAGCGACCAACCGCGACCTGCACGCAGCCGTCGAGGCAGGCGAGTTTCGCGAGGACCTCTACTACCGCCTCAACGTCATCGCCCTTACGAGTCCTCCACTGCGCGCGCGGCGCGAAGACATCCCGCTCCTGACCGAGCACTTCGTCGAGATGTACTGCAGCAAGAACGACAAGGACCCGCTGGCCGTCGAACGCGAGGCGATCGAACAACTCGTCGCCTACGACTGGCCAGGCAACGTTCGCGAGCTGCAGAACGTAATCGAGCGCGCCGTCGTGCTGAATAAGTCAGGCGTGATCAAGCTCGCAGATCTGCCGGACCCGGTCGCACGCGCAGAGCCCCAGGTCGACGCGTTTGCGTTTCCGGTCGGCACCCCGCTCAACGAGGTGGAACGTCGGGTCATTCACGGCACCTTGAAACACACCAGCGGCGACAAGCAGCTCGCCGCGCAGCTGCTCGGAATTTCAGCGCGAACCATCTATCGCAAGCTCGGCGCCGAGAGGGGCGACGACGGCCCCTGAAGCGCCCCGAGCGGCCGGCCCTGTCATTTTGTCAATTCGGGCGGATCTAGCTCGCCACACTGTCCAGGGCACCCGGGTCCGCTCTTGCTCCTCAGCCTGAAATTATTGAGGTTTTTGTCGTTCAAGTTCGGCACGGGCGTTGCTCTAGTAACTCACGGTGGCAACTCCACAACGAAGCCGGGTTTCAGCTGCGATCATCATCGCAACGCTCGTGCTCTGCGCTTTCTTCCTCGCGCAGGGGACGACCCGCGTTTTAGCGGCCGAGCTGCTGGCGCCGGATCCCGATGCGCCGGCTCTCAGGAGCCGACCGGTTGCCGCCAACGCCCCTTGGGTCGATCGGAGGCATGAACCGGCGATCATCTTACGACGGAACATCTTCGACTCGGAGCGAGGAGACCTGACCGCCGAGCCCTTGCCCGAGGTCGCACTCGGCCCCGATGGCGAGCCTATCGATGAATGGGATCCCAACTCGCCTCCGCCCAAGTGCGCCGGCAAGCTTCGACTCGTAGGTTCGGTGATGAACCCCGGCTACCCTGATTGGTCGTTCGCGGCGATTACGGGCACCGCCGACGGGAAGACGATGCTCTATCGCGAGGGCGGCGACGCAGACGGCTCGCGCGTACTCGCAGTTCATGCATCCAGCGTCGTGATCAGCAGCTCGAGCGGGGCTTGCCAACTACTCATGTTCGAGGAAGACGAATCGAAGCCGGGCCGCGTCGTGAAGCTGCCGACGCCGGCGGCAAAGCCAGCGTCAACAAAGGCGGGTGACGCGCGCAATGCAGGCCTGAGCGACGCAGAGCTCGATGACGGCATCGAGAAGCTCAGCGACACGAAGTTCGTGATTCAGCGAAGCCTCGTCGACAAGGTGCTGGCGAACCAGGGCAGCCTGATGAAAGCAGCGCGCGTCATTCCGCACGAGGAAGACGGCCGGGTCGTCGGCGTACGGCTCTACGGGGTTCGGCGCACCAGCCTCCTCGGCCGACTCGGCGTGCGCAACGGCGACATGCTGCGCACGATCAATGGGTTCGACATGACGAGCCCGGACAGCGCGCTCCAGGCGTACACCACGCTACGCAGCGCAGACAAGCTCACACTCGCGGTCAAGCGGCAGAACAACGACATGACCATCGAGTACAGGATTGAATGAGGCGCCACTTGGGAATCAGTCGGGGAAAGAATCGTGACTTCTAGAAAACAGCTCATTTGCTTGGTCGTAGGCTCGCTACTCCTGGGGACGGGACACAGCGCCATCGCTCAGCAAGATCAAGCGAAACCAAAAACACCGCCCTCACGGATTCCGAGCGCACCGGTACCCCTGCGGCCCGCGGCACCTGGCGCGAAGCCTGAGCAGAAGGCGGAAGAACCCACGGTCGAGAACGAGCTGCCGCAGTTCGAGACCGGGGTGGAGTTCGAGCCGATGTCTCCGCGCGCCCGCGTCACGTTCAATCTCGAGGACGCGGAGCTTCCTGATCTGGTCCGCCTGATCTCGAACATGACCGGCCGTCGATTCATCCTCCCCACGAAGCTTCGCGCGATCAAGGCCACTGTCTTTGCCCCGACCAAAGTGACCGTCGCCGAAGCGTACCAAGCGTTCTTGTCAGTGCTCGAGGTCAACGGATTCACGGTCGTCCCCGCAGGCCGGTACCTGAAGGTCATCGAGGCGAACAACATCGAGCAGCAAACGATTCCGATCTATGAAGACGGCAGTGTCGTGCCTGCTTCGGATCGCTACGTCACACGCATGCATCATCTGGAGAACGTTTCGGCCGAGGACGTCACCAGCCTACTCGGGCGCTTCAAGTCAGCCTCGGGGAACATCACCTCGTACGGCCCAACCAACATGCTGATCATCACAGACACGGGTGCGCAGATTCGACGCATGCTGCGCTTGGTGGCCGCGATCGACCTCCCGCGAAGTGGGACGCAGACCTGGATTGAGCCGATTCACTACGCGAACGCATCGGAGATGGCGGCGCGACTACTCGAGATCTTCCCTGCCGAAGGAAACCCGGTTCCCGCGGGTGCAAAGACGCAAGCGCAAATCCGCGCCGCGAACAAGAAGTCAGCCTCGAAGGAGCCAGCGCTCGTGGGCGCGGTGGCCGCCGAGTCGACCATCCGAAACATCATCTCGGATGAGCGCACCAACTCGCTGATCATCATCGCGACCGAACGCGCCTACCTCCGCATTTTGGAGATGATCCGCCAGCTCGACTTGCCCCTCGAGGGTGAGGGGCGCATCCACGTCCACTATGTCCAGCACGGCGCGGCTTCCGACATCGCAGCGGCCCTCTCGGCGCTGGTCGGCGCGTCTGGCCCGAGACCCACTACCTCGAGCGGCGCACGTGGCCAGGCCGCGCAGCGTGCGGCAGCCGCCCCGGTGTCTGCGAGCTCTCTCTTCGAAGGCGACATTGCCGTCACCGCGTATGAGCCATCCAACGCGCTCATCATCACTTCTTCGCTGCACGACTATACGGCACTCAAGCGAGTCATCGAGCGTCTCGACGCGCCTCGAAAACAGGTGTTCATCGAGGCGGTGGTCATGGAGCTCGGGATCGAGCGCACCTCCGACCTCGGATTCGCGTTCCATGGCGGCGCCGGCGATTTCCCGACGGACGGCTCGCTATCGTTGTTCGGGTTCAACGCGCCCTCCTCGCTCGACATCACGCAGAACAACCTGACGGGTCTGGCGCTCGGCGTTCGCGGTCCGACGATCGAGAACTCGCAGCAGCTCGTCGGCTTCTCCGTGCCCGGATTCGGCGTCGTGCTGACGGCACTGGCGACGTCCGGTGATGCCGACGTGCTCTCGACGCCGCACATCATCGCGATCGACAACACCGAGGCCGAAATCAGCGTCGGAGAGAACATCCCGCTGCAAACCAACGGAATCGCACCCGGGTCGTTCGCGGGCGCCGGCAGCTTGGGCGCGCTCGGCGTAGCAGCGCAGGGCGGCCAGGACCTCGGTAGCCTCGCGGGCCTCGCAGGCGGCCTTGGTAGCGTCGCTCGCCAGGATGTTGGAACCCGGATTCGCGTCGTCCCTCACATCAACGCCAACAACGAGGTCCGCCTCGAGATCGAAGAAGAGATCTCCGAGCAAGGCGCAACGTCCGGCACGCTCGGCGTCGTATCGATCAACCGACGTACGGCGAGAACCGAAGTCATGGTCCGCGACCAGCAGACCATCGTCATCGGGGGTCTCATGCGCGACGCGATCTCAAACAAGGAAGACAAAGTACCGGTGCTCGGCGACATCCCGATCCTCGGCGCGCTCTTCCGCAGAACGAGCAAGAACAAGCGCAAGACCAACCTGTTGCTGATTCTCACTCCCTACATCATTCGCGACCCGGGTGACCTCCGCGAGATCTTCGAGCGCAAGATGCAGGAGCGGCAGCAGATGATCGACCGCTACTTCGTGTTTGGCGAGGATAAGTTCGAGCCCCACATCGACTACTCGCGAACACGTGGCTTGGTTTCGGAGATCGCCAACGAGATCGACCGGGTGGAGGACGAAATCGCGCTCGCAGTGGCAGCAGAGCTCGAACCACCCCCCGAGCACGTCGCAAGGGATCCCATCGGCTCGTATCGCCCGGCTCCACGTGAAGACGAAGAGTCGTTCGTGATCGGACCGGGCGGAGTCGAGTCGACCGAGGTGATCGAGCCGGACGCCTCCGAGCCGACGGAATCGGAGGCGTCCGAGCCCCGAGAGACGGAGCCCGCCCAGCCCGAAGCGCCCGAGGCGGCGGTCGAGCCAGCACCGGTCGAACCGGAAGATGGTGCCGAGCCCGACGCCCCGCTGGAGCCGGAGCCATCCAACGACCCGGCCCCCGAGCCCCCGACCGAGGTGATCGAACCGGAGCGGTCCACCGAACCGGAGAAGGCGGCGGATGCGCCGTCAAACACCGAGGCCGCGCCGACGAATCAAGGATCTGGGGACGCCGCAGAATGAGCTTCGAGCAGCGCTACATCGGTGAGATCTTGGTTCGGCGCGGTGCGCTCGAGCCGGAAAAGCTCGAGGACGCGCTCGAGACGGCGGCGAACCGCGCAATCGACCTGCGCGATTTCCTAGTGGCAACACACACCGTAGAGGACGACAAAGTCGTTCGCGCGCTCGCCGACGAAGTCGGCATGGAGTTCGTCGAGAAGATCGCAACCGAGATGATCCCAGAAGACCTCATCAACGCGGTTCCGATCAACTTCGCACGACAGAATCATGTCTTACCGTTGACGCAGACCGACGAAAGCGTGCGCGTCGCCATCGCAAACCCACTCGACCCGTTCCCAGTCGACGATCTACGGATCCTGCTCGACAAGACGATCATTGCGGTGGCGGCCTCGGAGGAGACCATCGAGGACGCGATCAACCGGGTCTACGAGCGCAAGGACGAAACCGCGCTGGCGGAGGCGAAGGAAGGCGAGGAGGTCGAAGAGCTTCGCGATCTCATCGACATGACCGACGAGGCGCCCGTCATCCGTTGGGTGAACAACCTGTTCTACACAGCCGTCAAGGAACGCGCGTCCGATATTCACATCGAACCGACCGACGAAAAGGTGGTCGTACGCTACCGCATCGATGGACGCCTCATCCCCCGCAAGGAAGCGAACAGAGGGTTCCTGGCTTCGATCGTCAGCCGTGTGAAGATCGAGGCCGGTCTCAACATCGCAGAGAAGCGCCTGCCGCAAGACGGTCGAATCACGAAGAAGATCGCTGGTAAGGTGGTGGACGTTCGTGTCTCTACCATCCCGACGGCCAAAGGGGAGCGCGTGGTGATGCGACTCCTCGACAAGGAGCAAGTGCTGCTCAACCTGATCGATCTCGGCTTCGCCCGCCGCGAGCTCGACCAACTCGAAAAGCTGATTACAAGACCCAACGGGATCATTCTCGTCACCGGTCCGACGGGTTCCGGTAAGACCACCACGCTCTACGGATGCCTCAACACGATCAACACACCGGAGAAAAACATCCTGACGGCGGAAGATCCGGTCGAATACGAGCTCCGCGGCATCGGCCAAATGCAGGTCCAGCCAAAGATCGGGCTCTCCTTTGCTTCCGGGCTGCGGAGCTTCCTGCGCCAGGACCCGGACGTGATCATGGTCGGCGAGATTCGCGATCATGAGACGGCCGAGATCGCGATTCACGCTTCTCTCACCGGTCACTTGGTGCTCTCCACGTTGCACACCAACGACGCGCCGAGCGCGATCACGCGCCTCGTCGATATGGATGTGCAGGCTTATCAGATCTCGTCTTCAGTCTTGGCGGTACTCGCGCAGCGCCTCGTACGTAAGCTGTGCGGATTCTGTCGGACTCCATACACGCCGACCGCACAGGACTTACGGGAGCTCGGTATCGATGCTGCCTCGGCACAGGAGAAGCTCGCTGAGCTTCGACGTGTCGCAGCGACCACGGTTCTCGGCGACAGGAACAGTGGTATCCCTGAACTACCGGACACAGCCGGCGCAGGTTCGTCGAAGCTCACGTTCTACCATCCGGGCGGATGCGATGAATGCAGCAATACAGGCTACCGCGGGCGAATCGGCATCTTCGAGTTGATGATCATCGACGAGCCGGTGCGCCGGGAGATCCTCAACAACAGCGATGCGAAGACCATTCAGCGCGTCGCGCAACAGCAAGGGATGAGACTTCTCCGTGAAGACGGAGCGCGTCAAGTCGTCGCGGGGGTCACGAGCGTCGAGGAGGTTCTCGCAGCCACCCAAGCCGCCGAGGTCTAAGCCATGGCGATCTATGCGTACAAAGGGTTCGATGCTCGGGGAAAGCCTGTCAAGGGAGTCCGCGACGCGGACAGCGCAAAGGCATTGCGCACGGTTCTCAAACGAGACGGAGTCCTCGCGACCGAGATCCTCGAGCAATCCGAGGCCGCTCGCAAGGCTGCGCGCGACATCGACTTCGGAAGGCTTTTTCGACGTGTTTCGCAGCTCGATGTGGCCATCGCCACACGCCAGCTCTCCGTGCTCCTTCGCTCTGGCGTTCCGCTTGTCGAAGCTCTGAGCGCGCTGATCGAGCAGCTCGACCAGCCTGAGCTCAAGAACGCGTTTACCGACACCCGAAACCAGGTCAACGAGGGTACCGCGCTCGCTGACGCGCTCAAAGCGCACCCGAACATCTTCCCAATACTGTACGTGAACATGGTCTCAGCTGGTGAGGCATCAGGGACGCTCGAGGAGGTCCTCGCGAGGCTCGCAGAGTTCCTCGACGACCAGACCCGTTTGCAAAGCAAAGTTCGCGGCGCCCTCGCCTATCCAGTCGTGATGGCGGTCGTGGTGATCTTGATCTTGTTTCTCATGATGTCTGTCGTCGTCCCGAAGGTCACCGCGATCTTCGAGAACTTCAACCAGACGCTGCCTTGGTACACGCGGCTCTTGATCTTCGTCAGCGATATCTTCAGCGACTACTGGTGGCTCCTGGCTGCGCTGATCGCTGGCGCCATATACTGGTTCCGTCGGTGGAAGGCGACCGAAGAGGGCCGGCGGAAGTTCGACCTATTCATCCTCGAAGTTCCGCTCTTCGGACCGCTCCTGATCATGGTCGCCGTGGCACGCTTTTCTAGGACACTCGCTACCTTGCTGGCAAGCGGCGTGCCCGTCCTCACGGCCATGGAGATCACGCGGAACGTCCTCGGCAACACCGAGCTGATGCGGGTGGTCGAAGAGGCGCGCGCAAGCGTCCGCGAAGGTGAAGGCATCGCGAAGCCGCTTCGCCAGGGAGAGCGCTTCCCGCCGATCGTCACTCACATGATTGCCATCGGTGAGCGCACCGGACAGCTCGAAGAGATGCTGATTCACGTCGCGGATGCGTACGATCAACAGATCGAGGTGCGTGTGGGAGCGTTGACGTCGATACTCGAGCCGCTGCTGATCGTGGTGATGGGCGCGGTGGTCGGCGGGATTGCGTTCGCCATCCTCATGCCGCTTCTCCAACTCAACGAGATGATTCAATGAGGTATGGTCATGGGGAGGCGTCGAAAGAGAGACCGAGTTTCGCTTCCGTGGGAACGGCGGGGAGGTCGTCTGCGCGGGGCTTTGAGCGACACCCGGTGGCAGGCTCTGCTCGGCTCGGCGCTGGCAGTGGTTCTCCTGCTCGGATTCGCGCGCTACGCAAAGCACCGCGTTCGTGTGCGCGACACGCACGTGGCGATTGGACAGGTAAAGCAGGCTATCGACCGCTTTCGGACGGATGTTGGGAGATGCCCGAGCTCAAACACGGAGCTCTTGCACCCCCCGCTTTCTCAGAAGCACTACCTCGACACGATGCCAACCGACGGATGGGGCCGACCACTTCACATCCGCTGCCCAGGCCATTTCGAGGACGAGGCCGATGTAATTTCTGCGGGCCCGAGCGGCTCGCTCGTAGAGGACGACAACATTCAATGAACCGAACCGGAGGCTCCATGCCCAACACAATCGAAACGCCCCGCCAACATCGAATCGCACGAGCGACGCGACGCGAGGGTATGACACTGATCGAGATCATGATCGTGATCACCATTTTCGCGATGATCGCCGGCGGCGTCGCTGTCGCCCTGCTCCCGCGGCTCGAAGAAGCCCGCATCAAGAGCACCAAGACCGATGCCCAAGCCTTGCGGTCCGCCGTGATGCTCTACGTGGCCGACAATCCGCGTCAGTGTCCAACGGTCGAAGACCTCGTCAACGACCGCTACCTCGACGGCAGCCGCCGGACCGCGGACGCGTGGGACACCGACTTTCTGATCAGCTGCGAGGACGGTGATATCGCGATCTCTTCGGCTGGCCCTGACCTCGAGTTCAACACCGAGGACGATATCTAGGCCGACATGCTCGCTCGCTCCCCATCCAGGAAAGGCGGCGGATTCACCTTGATAGAGGTGATCCTCGTCGTCGCGATCATTGCGGTCATCGTAACGGGCGCAACGTTCGGATTGGGCGCAGTCACGCGAACTCGGCTTCGCTCTGCTTCGTTCCGAGTGATGAGCGCTGCCCGATACGCCTACAACCGGGCGATCACTCAGGGCACCACGACGCGACTCCACTTCGATTTCGAGAAGAACACGATGGCGGTCGAAGAGAGCCAAACCCCCGTCACGCTCGCCACTGGCGACGACCTCGACGGAGAGACGGGCGATGCGGTCGACCCCTGGGACCTGGCCCGAAGACGGCTCGAGAAGCCTCTCGACAAACCGGTCCCACGCTCGCCGTTTCGGCCAATCACGAATTCCGATGGAAAGGAAATCAAACGCTACACGGCGCAGCCGGTCGGGGATGGCATCTCGGTCCACGGGTTGATCACCCCACACGAGATCGACACGCGGACCGAAGGAGAGGGGTCCGTCTACTTCTTCCCCGGCGGGGTCACCGAGCAAGCGGTCATCCAATTGAGCGACTCGAGCGACACAGTCTACAGCATCGAGATCCATCCACTGACGGGCAACGCGCGGATCCACAACTTTGCGTTCGAGCCGCTGGACGAGATCGATGACGAAGGCGAAGTGAGGGACAACATATGAGTCGCGGGTTCACGCTGCTCGAGGTGATGATCGCCATCGCGATTCTCGGGCTCTCCTTGACGGCGATCTTTTCGAGCGAGGTCGGGGCCGCAAACGTGGCGGCGCGCGCACGGCGTCAGAACGTGGCGGCCACGTTGGCTCGCTGCAAGATGGGTGAAATCGAGGAGATCATCGCCATCGAGGGTCTTCCTGCGCTCGAAAAGAAGGACACCGACGCTTGTTGTGAGCACGCGCCCGTCGAGGGATACGAGTGCTCGTGGATCGTCGAGCGCATCATCCTCCCCGAGTTGGGCGCTCAAGAAGCCGACGACGATGAGACCTCCCAGGACCGCTCCCAACGACGACTGACAGAGACCTACGACGACATCAACGCGCAAGGCGGGCAAACGCCTCAGGAGGTGATTGCAGGGCAATCTGGCAACCTCACGACCATGGCCCTGGAGATCGGCTTTCCGATCCTCAAGCCCTTCTTCGAGGAACAGGTCCGGCGCGCGACCGTAGCGGTCCGCTGGAAAGAGGGCCCGAGCGAGCGCGGGTTCGACGTGGTTCAGTTCCTCGTCTCGGAACAGATCGCCGCCTCGGACCCGAACGCCGCTGACACTGAGGCCACCCAATGAAGCGCGGTTTCACACTTCTCGAGGTGATCCTCGCAGTCACGGTGCTCGCGCTCATCGGCACGATGGTCTACGGCGGCTTCGCGCAGACTGCCTTGAACAAGGCCCGCGTCGAGGAGGACGTCGACCACTCGCGGGTCGTTCACATGGCGCTCGAGCGCATGGTGCGCGAGCTGTCGATGGCGTTCGTCTCGACGCACGTCAACCCTTCTCTCGATCTGCGCGTGTCCAACACGGCCTTCATCGGCAAGGACAACGGCAGGGACGACCGAATCGATTTCACCTCATTCTCTCATCGCCGCCTGTATCGAAACGCACGCGAGTCGGACCAGAACGAAATCAGCTACTTCGTCGCGCAACACCCAGACGAGCCAGACATGAACGTCCTCGCTCGACGGGAGCAAAATCGTATCGATGACGACCCACGCAGAGGGGGCAAGTCACAAATCCTCGTCGAGAACGTGGAGGAGTTCAACGTCGAATACTTCGACCCCTTGCTGAGCGAATGGGTTGAAACCTGGGACTCGGTCAACACGCTTGCGCAACCGAATCGTCTCCCCACCCAAGTGCGAATTCGACTGAGCGTCAAAGACCCTCGCCGAGCAGGCAAGACGCAGACCTTCGGTACGCGCGTGACGATCCCACTGACCTTCGCGCTGAACCACGCGAACTACAACCCATGACCCGCACGACCGCACCATCGCGCCCGAAGCGCTCACAAGAAGGCGTCGCCTTGATCATCGCGATCACGACGGTGGCGATTCTCGCGGTGATGCTGGCGGACATGCACGAGACAACCGGCACTGCGTTCGCCGTGTCGACCTCGCAGCGGGACGCACTCCAAGCCGAGTACATGGCCAAGAGCGCAGTGAATCTCACTCGCCTGCTGATCGGAAAGGAGCCTGAGATCCGGCGGTTCGTCGATCCGCTCTACCGCGCAGCGACCGGTCGCGCAGCTCCCCAGTTGCCCGTTTGGAATTTCATCGACGAGCTCCTTTCGCCCTTTTGCACGCCCGAAGACGAGCGAGACACGCTCATGCAGCTCGGGATCGATTTCGGAAACACGGTCGGCTTCGACGACTTGCCGGGCGAATGCCAGGTGCTCGTCGTGAGCGAGAACGGCAAGATCAATGTCAACGACCCGCTCTTCTTGGACGGTGAGCGAGCGCGCAACAGCGTGGCCGATCAGCTCTTCTCATTGACGGGCGGCTATCTCCCCGAGAGCCCATACGACGCCCTCTTCACTCAGGAAGACGAAACGGGCACCCTCACCACGCGTTTGGACCTAGTCGCTGCCGTCATCGATTGGTGGGATCGAGACATCCAGCGCACTGACTACGACCCGGGCGCACGAGAAACGCGCACGGGAGGTACCGGGACCGAAGACGACTCGGTGTATCAGCTCCGCGACGACGGCTATCGCAACAAGAACGCGCCGCTCGACTCGATTCAGGAGCTGCGCCTAGTCCGCGGATTCAGCGACGACTTCTGGGCGACCTTCGTCGAGCCCATTCCGAACGATCCCACGTCTCGCATCTTGACGATCTACGCGTCGGGCCTCGTCAACATCAACGAGGCCACTCCGCAGCTTCTCTTAGGCCGCGTCTGCGCGCACGCGCCGGAGTCGACCTTGTGCACGGACCCGCTCGAATCCTTGAAGTTCACCAATCTCCTGGCCACGGTTCGCGGGCTCATCCCGCTCCCGCTGTTCAGTCGCCCGAACGATTTCATCAACTTCGTGGAGGGCAAGGGATCGGAAAAGGATCTCTACCCGATCATCTCGGGCTTTCTGCCCGAAGGGAGCGAGCTCCTGTTCCTCCCGATTGAGTTCCCTGAGAACGAGAAGAGCGCTCTCGTCCGCTCGCTGGCCACGGCGGCGAGGATCTTCACGATCCAAGCCACCGGCCTGGTCGGCCGATCACAAGTACGCATCGAGTCCGTGGTCAATTTTCACGAGCGTTGGGTACCACCGCCACCTAACACCGGCCGCATGTCGGGGTTGGGTGTATTCCACTACTATCGGGTGAATTGAGATGTCGTTGGTTTTGGGACTAGAGATCACACCCCGCGTCGTGCGTGGAGCGTTTCTGAAGACTGCCCTACGCGGATCGGAGATGGAGCGCTACGCCGAAGCGACGATCGCCCGTCCGTCGGAGTCCCAGTCCGAGGCGGACGCGCTCAGGACGGCCGTCGGGGAAGTCTTGGCGCAAGCGAGCCGCCCGCCCGACCGGATCATCGCGGCGCTAGACGGCGAAGCTGCTTCGTTGAGACTGATCGACCTCCCTGCAGGCGTGGAAAAGAAGATCTCGGAGGTACTTCCAGGAGAGCTCGAGTCGGTTCTTCCGTTCAGCATCGAGGATGCGGTGATGGACTACCAGATCGTCGGACGTACCGAAACGATGATCCAATTGATGACCGTTGCCGCACCGCGCAGGAACGTATTCGAGCGCCTAGAGCAACTCCGGGACGCTGGAGCGGATCCCCGCGAGCTCGCCGTAGGGGCAGCCACCTTCGATGGACTCGGCGGCCTCATCGGTGAGTCACTCTCGGAGCAAACGGTGCTCATCATCGATGTCGGGCCGGCCAGCACCGACTTTGCCGTCCTCAACGGCGGCCAGTGCACCTTCGCTCGAACGGTGTCCGGGGGAATGGACTTGGTGGAGTCGGGTCGGCGGTCCGAGCTCGGTGCCTCCTTGCAACGAACACTCGCGAGCTACCGCGCACAGCGGGCCGAAGAGCCGTCGCTCATCCTACTTTCTGGAGAAACTGCGCCTATGGAAAGCGCTCGCCAGTGGCTCACCGAGCAGCTCGGCATCGAGTGCGGCACGGTGCCCGTCCCCTCGGCCCCAGGCGCGGACGACGAGACGGCCCCGAAGTTCGCCAAGGCCGCGGCCCTCGCGGCCCGCGCGCTCACTCGAAGGAAGCAACTCGATCTTCGGCGAGGCGAGTTCGCGTCGAAGGCGGCCGCGGGCGAGATCCGAAAGCACCTTCGCCTAATCGCCGTGTGCGTCGTCGCCGTCTTGGTCTCGTTCGTCGTGTCGCTCGGCGCGCGGTATCGGGTGGCGCGAGCCGAGCATGAGCAACTCACGACAACGCTCGCAGAGGTGAGCCAAGACCTCCTCGGTGAGGAGGCCCGAAGCGCGCTGCATGCGAGAGAGCTCCTCACCGCCGGGCCGCGGTTCGACGACCCCCTTCCCCGCTTCGATGCCTACGACGTCCTCGAGGCGATTTCCGAGAGCATTCCGGCAGACATACAACACGACACGAGGCGCCTGCTGATCGAGATCGACGACGATGCAGAGACCGGTCGATTCGAGATCCAAGGCACCGTCGGCTCCATTGCGGAGCGGGACCGCCTGGTCGACGAGCTCCAATCGCACCGCTGCTTCGCGGATGTCGACAAGGGCTCGATCTCGACCGCCGTCGGGGATCGGAAGGACTACAAGGTGGTGGTCAAAGTGGAATGCGAACCCCTCCCCAACCCCGGTAAGGAGGAGTAGCGTGGCTTTCGGTGATGCATTCGACAATCTGCGAAGCTGGGCCACCAGCCTGAGCGATCGCGAACGACGTTTACTCGGCGCGATGGCCCTCGTGTTCGGGGCGCTCTTGATCGTCCTACCCATGTACGTCGGCATCGCGAGCATTTCGGACGTCGAGACCGAGAACGAAGAGATCGTCCAAGTTCTGCAGGACATCCAGCGATCGGAACCTCGGCTCCGTCAGCAGAAGGCCGAGAAGAAGGCAATCGACGAACTCTACCAGCGAAAAGCGCCGACGCTCGGAGGTTACCTGGAAGAACGCGCCCAGCAATACGGCGTGACCGGCCTATCGATCACCGATCAACCAAAGCTCGACATCGGTGAATACAGCCGCCGCTCGGTGCGTGTGAACCTGCCCGTCGTCGAGCTGAGACCGCTCATCGAGTTGTTGGCCGACATCGAGAACAGCTCATACCCCATCTCAATCGAACGCATTCAGATGACGGGCGGACGGATGCGAACCGGCTATACCGTAAAACTAGCTGTCAGCGCATACGACCGTGAAGCACCGGGATTGGCGGAGTAGGAGCAGACGTGGAGCGTATTCCGATCAAGAAGATCCTGAAATGGGCCGGATACCCCGCGTTCTTCATGCTGTGCTTCGTGTTCTTCGCGTACAAGACGTTCCCGTACGACCGGCTGGCAGATCGACTGGTCCACGAGGCGCAGATCCGGGGCTACGAAATCGAGATCGTCGACCTCACCCATTCCGGTCTCACCGGCCTCACCTTCGAGAGCCTGCGCGTGGTGCTTCCAGCAGAAGAGGGCTCGCCTCCGCTCGACGTCATCTTCGACGAGCTCACGGTGAGCACTTCGCTCTTCTCCCTCTTCTCGGACACGAAGTCGTTCACGTTCGACGCGGAGCTCGCCGGCGGTCAGGCCGAAGGAGACCTGTCGCTCGGAGCGGACAGCTTGGAGCTCGAGGCGGACATCGAAGACGTCGCCCTCGGCGCGATTCCGGCTTTGCGGAAGTTCACCAAAGTACCCATGACCGGCACGCTCAACGCGGAGATTGACGTCTCGATGCCAAGCGAGGTCGCCGAATCGACGGGCAACGTCGAGCTCACGATCGAAGCGCTCAACCTCGGGGATGGCGAGACGCAACTCGACATCCCGGGTTGGGGCGGACTGACTCTCGATCGCGCGGATGCGGGCAACCTCGAGCTGCTGGCCACGATCGACGAGGGCGCCGCGACTATCGAGCGCGCCGAGTCTCATGGACCGGACCTGAAGCTCGACGCCGTCGGAAGGGTTCGCCTCGTTCGACCGATGAAACGGTCCGAGGTCAATCTCATGGTCCGGGTGAAGATCGAAGACGCCTACAAGGAAAGAAGCGCGAAAGTGGCGACGATGCTGGAGCTCGCATCGGCGGGCCTCAAGTCCGCGATGACGCCCGATGGCGCGATTCAGTATCTCATCGGGGGCCCGGCTGGGGGCCGTTTGCGGCCCCGCGCGGCAGGGCGCCTGCCCTTCGAAGCGCCAAAGTGACGGCCGCCACTGGACGCATCGGGGGGCTGTGCTTTAGAGACGGGTGTCGTAGGCAAAGGCCATGATGGAACACGACGAAGATCCGCCGGACGAAATCGACGAACCGCAAGACGTCGAAGTCTTGGGGGACGATCCGATCCACCGGGAAAGCAAAGAGGATGCCCTCGCGGCCTCTCACTCGGCGCTCTCACGCCGGGACCCGCTCGGCCTCTACATGCGCGACGTTCAACGATACCCACTTCTGTCGAAGGAAGAGGAGCACGATCTCGCGGTGCGCTACTTCGAAGAAGACGATCTCGACGCCGCCAAGCAGCTAGTCACCTCCAATTTGCGACTCGTCGTGAAGATCGCATACGACTACCGGCAGGCGTACAAGAACATCCTCGACCTCGTACAAGAGGGAAACATCGGGCTGATGCAGGCGGTGAAGAAGTACGATCCGTACAAGGGAGTCAAGCTTTCGAGCTACGCGGCTTGGTGGATTCGCGCCTACATTCTTCGCTACATTCTAAACAACCATCGACTGGTCAAGGTCGGCACTACACAGGCGCAGCGCAAGCTGTTCTTCAACCTCCAAAAGGAGAAGGCGCGCCTCTCGGCCATGGGAATCGAACCGACCGCAGAGATCATCGCCGAACGGCTCAACGTGCCCGAGCGCGACGTTGTGTCGATGGACATGCGGCTCGCCGCAGGCGACGCCTCGCTCGACGCCCCAGTGGGGACCTCGGAAGGACGCTCGGTTGCACGCGTCGAGCTCCTGCCGTCGGACGACGTTCGGGTGGATGATACGCTCGCGGAGGCACAGGTCGGGGACCAGTTCACGGTGAAGATCCACGAGTTCGGAAAGACCCTCGAAGGAAAAGAGAAGAAGATCTTCGATGATCGGCTGGTTTCGGAGGACCCGAAGACACTTCAAGTGCTCGGTGACGAGTTCGGGGTGAGCCGCGAGCGCGTTCGGCAGATCGAGAAGCGGCTTCTCAAGAAGCTCAAGGAGTTCTTGCGGGACGAGCTCGGCGAAACGGTGGTCGAGGTCTACGAGTCCCCATAGGGTTCGCGGCGCTCCGCAGATGTGGTAACGCGCACACATGGCAGGACGCTTGTCGATCGTCGCGACGCCGATTGGGTGCCTGGAGGACATCACCCTGCGAGGGTTGCGTGTCTTGAAGGAGGCCGAGCTGATCCTGGCGGAGGACACGCGCCATACGCGGACGCTCTGCGCGAGGCACGGCATCGACACGCCACTGCGCTCATTTCACGCACACAGCAGCGCGGAGAAGATCACGGCCATCGTCGAGTCGCTAACCAATGGTGCACACTACGCGCTCGTGAGCGATGCGGGAACGCCACTGGTGAGCGACCCCGGCGCGCACCTCGTCTCCATCGCCGCAAGAACGGGCGTCGCTATCGAGGCAATCCCCGGGCCGAGCGCCGTGCTCGCGGCGCTTTGCGTTGCGGGGCTGCCCGTGCGCCGCTTCACATTCGAAGGGTTTCTCGCCCGCGGCGGCAAGGAACGTCGGAAGGCGCTCGAGCGAATTCGCGATTCAGAAGCGACCGTCGTGTTCTTCGAGTCCCCTCGACGCATCCACGCGACCTTGCGGGAGCTCGAAGCCCAGCTGGGCGAAGAACGAGAGGTTGCGGTGTGCCGTGAGCTCACAAAGCTGCACGAAGAGACGGTGCGGGGCACGCTTCCAAAAGTTCGCGCCGCGCTCTCGGACTCGCCGAAAGGCGAGATCACGGTCGTGGTCGAAGCCAGGCGCGGCGAGGGGCCGATCGAAGACATCGACCTACGGTCGCTCGTGGATCGGTGGAAGCATGAGGGACTGACGACCAAAGAGATGGCCCAAAGGCTACGCGAGGACTTCGGCTGGAAGCGCAACGTGGCGTACCAAGCCGTGCTCGAAGCTACGTCCGGCGACGACTAGGGCGCCGACGTCGGCAGGGTCATACAGACACGCAGGCTCCCAGCCGTGCCTGCTTCCGTCCAAATACGCCCGCCCTGCGTTTCAATGACGCTGCGCGCAACCGCGACTTCGAGCCCGAGCGCATCGGAACGAGAGAGAGGGCGTTCGAGCTTCTCGACGACGGCGAGTGTATCGGCAGTAGAATCCTTGAGGCTCGCCATGAGATCGAACTGCACGAAGCCCTTCCCCGCTTGGTCGCGCCGAGGCGGCGCGACACGAATTGCGATGTCGGTCTTCGAGGAGCGAATGACCAACACGGTGAGGCTAACCAGCGCTTGCACCGTTCGATGGCGATCGACGAAAGCGCGGGGCAGCCCTTCGGAGACGCCCCCGATCACCGAGGTGCCGCCGGCGCGGGAGCGGACGAACCCAATGGCCTCGGTCACGAGCTCGTGTGGGGACACCCATTGCTGCTGCAAGCGCAGCGTGCCGGCCTCCAACCGGGCTTGGTCGACCACCGTCGACACCAATCGGAGCAAGCGTTCCGCGGCCGCTCGAATCGTGCGCACGCTGCGCTCCTGCTCGGAGTTGAGGTCGCCGTCGACGCGTCCGAGCAGCATGTCGGAAAACCCTGTCACCGAATTGAGGGGGTTGCGGAGGTCGTGTCCGAGCGCACCGAGGAACCGGGCGCGTTGACGCTCCGGCACTTCCGGCTCCGCCGCGTATGTGTCGATGGTCTCGAGCACGGGCGCCACGGCCTCCGGTGGAGGCACCTGCTCGCGAGGGGCAGAAGGCGCAACCGGACCCCGAAGCAGCGTCAACGTGCGGCTCGCGAACAGACCCAACAGCACACCGGCACCAAACACCACGACCGCTCCCCAAGCGCGGTGCTCGACCGCCAACAGGAACCACAGGGCGGCGAAGTAGCCCGACGCGAACAGCGAAGCCCAGCGCAAGCGATGGGTCGCAGGAGTCGGTGAGCCGCTCACGCCGCGCCTCCGACCGGAAGGCGAATCATGAAACGGGAGGGTCCGCTGCCATGATACAGCGAGCCACCGTGGCGGCCGATGAGCTCGGAAGTGACCGCCACCGGCCACTGACGAATCTTCGTCATGTCCTCGGCCGCGAGGACCTCCGCCGTGGTCGGTAGCGCGTCGAGTGAGGGTCGGTCGGCGTTCTCGGCGCGCACCTCGATCGCAACGTGGTCATCGGAAGGGGTGAGACGCAGTGTGATGTCCGCTTCGCGATGACTCACGGCCAAGAAGTCTGCCAGGACGAGAATGGAACGGCGGAGGCGACCTTCATCAGCATTGACGATGCACGGCTCGTCGGGGAGCGTGCATTGCGCGTCCCGCTTGTTCGACCAGAGTTGACCGGCCTCTACCGCCGCCCGCCCGACCAGCTCTCGGATATCGACACGCTCGAGGTCGAGGCGGAGTTCGTCTTCAGCCAGCTGAGAGATGTCCAGCGCGCTGTCGAGCAACACCCGCAAGCGAATGCCGGAAGCACGAATGATCTCCAAGTCCTCCGTTTGCGAAGCGTTCACTTCACCATCGATGCCGCTCAGGAGCACGTCGGAGAAACCAAGAACCGCGTTGAGCGGCGTTCGGAACTCGTGTCGCAGCGCCCTCAGATAGTCGACCTCGTCCGGGTCTCGAGCCGGCCGTGACGAGCGCTCCGGCGAATCGGAAACAGAGGCGCCGATCAAATCGGGCGCCGCCGCCTCGCGCTCTCCGGGCGCGTCCAAGCCTGATTCTGTGCTTGAGCCAACAGCGAAAAGTTTGCCGGGCAGGATGCTGGCCACGACGGCGGCGATGGCAAACATCGCCCAAGACGAAACGTCGCGAACGCCGCCTGCAAAGAGCAAACCGAGGCCCGTCAGCAACGCCAACGTCACGATGTAGGAGCGGTACCGAAGCTCCGCGACGCGCCGCAACCCCACCCCGTCGCTTGCATCCCCTCCGCCCACGTCAGCGTCCGATCTCGATCTCCGGCACACGGGGCGAACCTTCGTCTCGCAAACGCAACGCGAGGTCGATACGCGCGGCAGCGTTGATCAGACCGAGGTGACTGAACGCCTGAGGGAAGTTCCCGAGCAGCGTCTTGCTGCCAGGTTCGATCTCCTCGGCGAGCAACCCGAGGTGATTGGACGCCTCGGCATGGGCGACGAACACCTGCTGCGCCTCGTCGATGCGGCCCGCCATCGCGAGAACCTCGGCAAGCCAGAAACCGCACAACACGAACGCACCTTCTTCGCCACCGACGCCGTCGTCCGAACGATAGCGATAGACATGAGGCCCGTCGCCGAGCTCGGCTTGAATCCGGTCGACAGTCCGGAGCACGCGGTCGTCGCTTGGCGGGAGAAACCCGTGAATCGGGAGGAGCAACAAGGACGCATCGGCATGCTCGTGGTCGTAGGCCGCCACGAAGTGCTTGCCCGTCTTGTCGAGGCCGCGCACGCAGAGCTCAGCGTGAAGATTGTCGGCGGTCGTCTGCCATCGGGTCTGCAAGCGCTTGTTGCCGAAGAGCGGCGCGAGCTGGGCCCCCCGCCGGAGCGCCAACCAGCTCATGAGCTTCGAGTGAACATTGTGGCGCTTGCCGGCGCGCGGCTCCCAGATGCCGTGATCGGGCTCAGCCCAGGTGGACGCAACGTTGTCTACGACCTCTCGAAGCCGGCGCCAGCCACGGGCCGAGAGTGAGCCACCGCCACGTTCGTAAACGTAGGCGGCGTCCATCAGCGCACCGGCGGTGTCGAGCTGCACTTGGTCCCTAGCTCCGTTGCCCACGCGCACCGGCTTGCTGCCCCTGTACCCCGCAAGATGGTCGAGTGTCCGCTCGTCGGGAACGCGGCCGCCGTCAACCGCGTACATGATCTGGAGCTTTCGATCACGCTCGAGGGTGTCTCGGACGAAGTGAAAGAACTCGCGGGCTTCGCTCCGACAACCGAGAAGATTCGCGGCGCGCACTGCCATCGCCGTATCCCGTGACCAGGTGTAGCGGTAGTCCCAGTTGCGTTTCCCACCTATCCACTCCGGGATCGAAGTCGTCGGTGCGGCGACCATGGCGCCGGTCGGCGAGTACATCAACAGCTTCAAGAGCAAACCAGATCGAATCACGTGGTGGCCCCACGGGCCGTCGTACTGCAACCCACGCACCCAGTCGCGCCATCGGTGCCGCGTGTTGCGGAGCGCATCGAACGGGCGATACGCGAGCACCGATTCGCGCTCGGTCGTGTTCCAACTGATGACGAGCCAAACGCGTTCGCCTGCTTTGAGCGGGAGCACCGCCTCCACGCCGCCCTGCGGGCGTGCTTCCCAGCGTACGTCGCCTCCCAGCACTGCCACGAGACGCTCTCCGGACGCGCCTTTTGCGAGGACGCTCGCTCCCGTGACCTCGAATGTCGTTTCGGAGAGGCCGTAACCAAAGCGCGGGTCGAACACGACGCGCACCATCATCTCCCCCTCGACGCACTGCACGCGTCGGTGCACCTCGTGCATCGCGGAGCGAGGATCGTCGGTCCAGGGCATGTAGTCGGTCAGCCGTAGCGCGCCCCTCCCTTCGGCGCGAAAGAGTGTTTCGAGGACGTTCGTCCCTGGGTCGTACCGCTGCAGCGTCTCGAACGGATAGTCGACGGGGCTCACCGAGGTGGACCCGCCATTGTCCTCGTCGAGGAGCGCGCCAAAAACACTCGGGCTGTCGAAGCGAGGCAGGCAAAGCCAGTCGATCGCACCGTCGGCGCGAACGAGGGCCGCCGAGAAACCGTCTCCGATCAGACCGTGGTCGGCAATCGAAAGGCCCCGCAACGACGCTTCGTCGGTAAACACGAAAGGCCGGCCGAGCCTCTTGGCAGCGCTATACAGATCCATCCGCATCTGGAGGATAGCAGATCGTGCGCTTCGGAACGCACATGCTACAGCGAGGTCCGTGGGGCGACGAAGGACGCAATGGGCTTGGCCGCTCAGCTTGATAGCCCTGACGTTCCTATCGACATTCTACGTCGGTGCGGCTCACGTATTGGACCGCCCGCCCACGTCTCTCGACGAGTGGCTGACCGGCTGGGTGTTTTCGGTGCCGCTGATGGCTATCCTGCTGGCGCACGAGTTCGGTCACTTCTTCGCAGGCATGTACCACCGAATCGACGTGTCTCCGCCGTACTTCATTCCCGTCCCGTTCTTCCTGCTCGGCACCCTGGGCGCGGTCATTCAAATGCGAGAACGGATCCGCTCCCGGAATGCACTGCTCGACATCGGTGCGGCTGGCCCCCTGTGCGGCCTGATCATCGCCGTGCCGGTCGTGATCTACGGCCTCGCCACGTCGCCCGTCCAACCGCTCCCCGAGACCGAATATTTCATCGAGGGCCGTTCGATTCTATACCTCGCGATCCTCTACGGCCTGAAGGGCCCGATCGCCGCCGGGTACGACGTCTCGCTCACGCCGACCGCGCTCGCCGGGTGGGCAGGCCTGCTGATCACCATGATCAACTTGCTCCCGTTCGGCCAACTCGACGGAGGCCACATCGCCTACGCGCTGCTGGGGCCGCGCCAGAACCGAGTCTCGAAGATCGTCTTGCGGCTGCTGCCGTTGGTCGCGCTTGTCATCGGCTTCGCCTACGGGGTACCGAGCTACCTCGCGGGCGTGCGGGGGGACCGGCTCACGTACGACGCAACAGCCGGCCTGCACTGGCTCGTCTGGGCCGTCGTGCTCTGGTTGCTGACGCGCGCGACCGGCCCGGGTCATCCGCCGACCGAAAACACGGAGCTAACCCCACGTCGACGCGTGGTCGGCTGGTTAACCCTTTCGCTATTCGTCCTATTGTTCATGCCTTCGTGGATCCGCGTACAGTAGGAAATTTCACTGGAACGCCCGAATTCCGTAGGTTCCGGGCATGCGCCCTCGCCGCGTCTCCGGCCTGCTGTTTCTCCTCTTCGCCGCCTCGCTGAGCGCCGCCTCTCCGGCGCGCGCGTGGACCCGGACCGTCGTCCAGAGCGCCCGAGCGACCGTCGAGGTGGAGCGCGATGCGACGCTCCACATACTGCTTCGCCTGGACGTCGAGGTGCACGCTGGCTGGCTGCAGGAGCTCGAGCTCGTCGACCTCGGCCCCGACGTCGAGCTCGACCGCTACCGACCGCCGTACTTCCGATCGGAGGAGGGCGAGGTGTTCCGTCCGGAAGCCGAGATTCACGAGGACGGTCGAATTCGACTTTGGTTCCACAGACGCGAGGCGCCACGACGAGGTGAGTACCGGGTCTTCATGCGTTACCGGACGAAAGCCGACGCGCGCGCCCTCGAAGTGAAGGGACAGCCCCGCGCCCGTATCGTTTGGTCGGTCCCCGCCTGGGAGACCGGGCTTCACGACGTATCGGTCGAGATCCGTGCGCCCAAGGGAGCTGTCGTCCCTGACGAGACGCAGGACACCTCTCCCGGCGTCGACGTCAAAGTGACCGAACGCCAGGGCGGCACCGTCGTCCGATGGCGGCGCATCCACGTGCCACGCATGACGGCCTGGCCGCTCACGCTCGATGTACCGGCGGGGTCAATCGAGCTGCCGGCAGCGCTCGAAGCCGCGCCCACGCCGGACGGCTTCCGGCCCCTGAAGGTCCCCGAGGAGCGCAAGGTCGCGTGGGCGCTCCTCTTGCTCGCAGCCATCGCACTGTTCAAGCGACGCTCCAT
>Ga0316198_10000252_pt1 | contig 26150 bp, 29 predicted proteins | sample OudBieAanoxic_MG_FD_204935 | JGI IMG/M metagenome (GOLD analysis project Ga0316198, IMG submission 204935) | Coastal sediment microbial communities from Oude Bieten Haven, Netherlands - site A anoxic | ecosystem: Environmental > Aquatic > Marine > Coastal > Sediment | place: Netherlands... | reverse complement strand
GGGGTACGTCGCCCTCGACAGCCTGAACGGCAACGGCTACACCCTCGGCGCGAACAACTGGGATCTGGTCGCCCGGGCCTTCCGGTTCGCCCGCGAGAACAGCATCAAGGCCTATATCACCAGCAACCTGGACGGAATCGTCTACAAGATCCTCCTGGGCTGGGACAACCAGTACGCGTTCAAGAACGCCGGTTCCACCACCTTCCGTGGCAAGGTCAACCGCGCCGTCCTGGCCGAGGTCGGCGGCGAAGGTGCCACCATTCCGTCGCGTGGGAGCTTTGAGGGCGAGACGATGTGCTACGTCGATCCCATCGGCCTCAGCGCTGGCTTCCTCCGGTTCGTCGAAGACCACGGCTCGAAACTGGTCGAGGACCCGAAGAAGTCCGTCGACCCCGAGCGCGAGGCCGCGTCCCGCGCCAACTACATCCACAACGCCTTCATCAACGGCAAGTTCTTCACCCAGACCGGCGACACCATGAAGCCCGAGCGCCGGTTCTCCAACCTCCTCTACAAGGCCAACCCGCCATTCGCCAGCAGCGAGATCGCCGTGGAGAGCGCGTGGGAGGTCTACTGTCAGGCCCTCGACGCTGCCGAGACCTCGGCCACCATCCACAAGGACGGCACGATCTCCTGGCGCTTCATGGCCGCCATCGAGGCGATCACCCCCGAAGCCCTCCACACCTTCCTCGTCGACCGCTACGCAGCGGACGCAGACGATGTGGCCTTCCTCCTCAAAGAGGACGATTCCGAGTAGGATCTCCACCGCCCTTGCGGTAAAATGGGGGCAACCCCAGGGAGGAGAGCCTATGACCGAACATCTGATCGACGAGAAATTTGCAGCAGTGGTCGATGACATCACCGAATACTGCATGAGGAACAAAGAGGGAAAGTGGAAAGGAGGCTTTAGCGGAATGGTCGCCATTGCCGTGCCTACCGAGCTGGATGGGGCTGTCGGAAACCTCGCTGCGTTCTTCGCAGACGAGTTCGAGCCCCAACAGAATGAGGTGCTGGCGGCTGGATTGATCTCTTACCTGACCGGATTGCTGCTGATGGGCTGGGATGAAACCATGCTCCTCGCAGCGGTTGAGGCAGCCAGGGACGTCGCATCACGCGCAGAGCTGATCGACGCCACTACTCTTCCGGTCTGCTGAAAGGAGGACGTGTGGCAGGAGCGATAGTCTATTGGTGCATCATGGGGATGATCTTCGCAGCCGTGTTCCTGTGGTTTGGAAAGACCGTCTGGAGTGTCAGGTGTGAGATGAAAAACTCCGTGATCAAACAGGACTTCGTAGATTTGCTACTCGACACGCTTGTAAATGGGAGGAGGGTCTAGCCGCTCAGCGCGGATGGGATAGCCCAACTTCCACCCCGGGGCTGCATAGGGCGGTCCCGGGGTTTTTCAATGACTGGAATTCCAGTCAGAAAGGAGGAAACATGAGCCACTACACGGTTCTCGTGCTGGTGGAGGGCACCCAAAAAGTAGCCGATCTGGAGTCGGTTGTTGGGGACAAACTCACGCCCTTCATCGAACAATATACAACAGAGGCCGACGAGTATTTCGAATGGCAGGACGAAACCGACGAGTACATAAAGAAATTCAACAACGAGAATTCGACCATGTGCGAGATGCCAGACGGAGAGATCGTCGAGGCCAAGTGGGTCGGCAACGACTATAGGCCCGCTCAGGGCGGACGCCTGATTAAGGTGCCACACAATGAGCGGTACGCCACCTTCGCGGAGTTCATGGACGACTACTGCGGGTACGGCCTCATCCCCGGGACAAGCGACCGCTACGGCTACCGCTTCAACCCAAACGCCAAGTGGGATTGGTGGGTCATCGGTGGGCGCTGGGAGGGTGGCCTCAAGACCACTGTCGGTGAGAACGTGAACTACTGCCGCCGCAAACACCTCTTCGTGGACGAGGCCGATGCGCGTGACAAGGCCACCCTCTTCTACCAAGAGGTCACGCCCATTATCCGGGGAGATAAGAGCCCGGATGGCGAGAAGCAAACCCTTAGCTTTGGCAGCAGCTGCACCGCAGCCAATGTGGGTCTCCGCGACCTCGGGGCGGAGCAGGCGTGGGTAGCGGAACATGGGAGGGATGACTGGATATACGTCGCAGCCCACCCCTACCCAACGCTGGAGGAGTTTGTCGAGAACTGCTACCGCCGCTGGCTCAACTTCCAAACCTACTCTGTCCTCGACCTCAGCGGCGAGTGGCACTCACCCGGTGAGATGGGCTGGTTCGGGCTGTCAAGCGACACCCCCGAGCAAAATCAGAAATTCCGCAACGAGTTCTACGATAAGTATCTTCTGAGGGCGTGCCCGGAAACGTGGCTCGTCCTCGTCGATTGCCATATCTAGACAGCCAAAGGAGGCACCATGAAACGAACAACTGTCACAGAAACTGTCACCGTATCCGAGACCTTCCGGTGTGGGCTGAAATCATGCGCCATGTGCGAGAGGATCGCGGCAGCCAGGAGGGAGGCGGACGCGCTCCGCCTGGAGAACCTGCGCCGCGCCAACGCCAGGGTCATGAATGAGGTCCACCGCCTCTACGCCGAAAAGAGGTGCGACAAGAACAAGTTCGTCTTCAACCGCGAGGGTGAGACGAAGTGCCCGAGCTGCAAGATCGAACACTACGCCGCCACACACCTCCTCTCCGGCGACGCGTACCGTTGCTTCGGCTGCGGCACCATTGCTCTGGCGGTAGTGCGCTAGGAGCTATATCATAGGGTGTGGGAGGCCCCATGCCCTGGAAACCAGAAGATGCGCCGAAGTTCAACCGATCCACGAGCAGGAGTCGCCATCTGCGGCAGGTGTGGGCAGACGCAGCCAATGCCGCCCTCCGCAAATACGGTGACGAAGGAAGGGCGATCCAGATTGCCAATGCAGCGGTCAGCCGCTCCGGCACAGAAGCTCCAGGAAAGCGTGAGCCGGACAGCAGATGACAGAGCGCATGACACTGGCCGAATTCCAGGCTCAACACGGGTCAAAGAAACTCGGTAGGCCCACCCAGAATAAGGCCGCAGAGAGGCGGCGTGATCAGGCTACGACTCTCCTCATTCGTCGCCTAGAGCAAAGTCACGGGCTGAAATTCCAGGGCAGGTGGCCAAAGACCACGGAGAAACGAGTTCTCGACCTACTGCCAGAGGGGATTGTGACTGAGTACCCGTTCGCGAAGCTGGGCGGCGTCAAGCGCCGCTATCGTTTCGACCTCGCGATCCCAGGGCCCAAGGTCGCCCTGGAGATCCACGGTGGAGCATTCGTTACTCGTAAAGACGGAGGCTCTGGAGGTGCCCACCACAGCATTGAGGGACGTGCCCGAGACATGGCAAAGGGAAATCTCGCAGCAGTGCTGGGATGGATTCTCATTGAGGTATCACCCAAGGAAGTGTCTGATGGTACGGCTTACGACTGGCTCGTGAAGGCGTTGGAGCGCCGGAAGTCGTAAAGCATAGCCGGGAGTTGTTTTACTCCTTCCTCCCTCCCGGCGAGTGGGGCGGTGACTGGAATTCCAGTCATCGCTCTGCGCTTCTGGGGGTGAAGCGTGGGCAGATCATTCGAATACTACTGGAACTGGGGCCTTGGCATCTTCATTGTTGTCATCGTGGCCCCGTTCGTTATACTCACATACTCGACCGGCACGTTGGAGATGATGCTTTCAGCTCTGGCGTGTCTGGGCCCTTTGATCATGATCTTTGGCATCGCCGGGATCTGTCACCTTGCAGACAGGATCAAAGGGAAGGGGGCCTGACGGCCCCCTTTTTTTGTGTCTCGATGACTGGAATTTCAGTCGCGCCGAATCTTCCTCGGACCTTCCGTAGCTGACTCCCATTGCTCGCACATCTGCCTCAGATCCCGGTAGAACTTCTCCCTGTCCAGCCTGGACCGGATATTCAGGGGCCTATCCTGCCCGTAGGACCTGCAGGTGCGGTCCATGAAGCTCTCGATCAGCTCCTTGTCCTTCACCTTCAGCATCCGCTCCACCATGTTGGCGACAGCGGTTGCGAAGCTGGCGTCCTCATTCTTCGTAATCCGCCCGGCGTCCTGCTGCCCAAAAGGTAGGTCAGGGCCGCGTGGGGCTTGGTCCCCAATTTCGTCACCCCCATCAGGGGGGGTCTCAGGGGGCGGCTCGGCGGGTGCCGGGGGGTCTTCGGGCGGGGTCACGTCTCTCGGCGGAGGGTCCTCCTGCTGGGTTTCCATATCCTGGGCCAGGGCATCGAGGGGGTCCATGGGGGAGGGGGTCTCAATGTGGTCCGGGGTCGACAGGTAGTCGTCCAGGACACCGGCCTCCGCATACTCGTCCTTGGCGACGTAGGCCTGATGCTCAGGGTTGAGAGGCAGGAATTTACAGAGACGGCGGATCACCGTCTTGAGAGCCATGGCCTCCCAGTCCGTGGTCCACGGGCCGAACTCGCCACCCCTGGACTTCTGGCGGATGGCCTCGACCTCGTCCCGATACATCACCTCAAACTGGAATTCGCCCGTTTTGAACTTCGCAATGCAGTAGACAGCCTTGAAATCGCCCGGCACGCCGCCCTGAGCGCGCGCAGGAACGTGCCTGAGTGTGTTCCCCATGCCGAACTCATACTCAAACTCGTCGTTCTCATAGACGATTCTCGCTTGAATCCAGGCCACTTCTCCTGAGCGCCGAGCAAGGTCCAGGAGCCCTTTGTAGCCCGGAATGAAGGTTGCGATGCGTTTCCCGGTCTTCCTGTCCTTGTAGGGCAGGATGTAGCCATGCCCCAGAACACCATCTGGGAGCAGGCCGAGCGTCGACGCCTGGATGACGGCATCCATAATCGAGACCGGCTCGCACTCCAGAAGGAGCGGAGTTCTGATGATGGAGGTGATAGCCACCCTAGCCATCTTCTCCGGTGTGATGTGCGCCGGGATCGACAGGGCGATGGCCTCCATCGACTTCGGCGACATGATGAATTTCTTGACACTGTCGAATTGCTGCTCCTGCGGAACTATCTGATCACCCACTCTTGCCTCCTTTGATTCTTCGAAGTTGCCGACTCTCACTGTCCTGAACCGTGTATCCAGGCCTTTTGATGGTTTTGAATGTGTACTGCACCCCACCGGGCAGCACTCCGCGCTCGTTCACTCCGATCTCCTTCTTGAGTCGTGCCTCCAGAAGGCTCTTGCGTTTGTTCTTCTCTTTGATCTCAGCCTTGATGCTCTGCAGCTCCTCATCGACATCCACCCACGGGCCGAGCAGGGCGACGGACGTCCCCGCCTCCTCCTTGCCCAGGAGAACTCCGACCAGCTTTGTGTCGGCACCCGTCACATCAGGCATCTCGTCCCGCTCGACGAGCTCCCAGAAGCGCTCCAACTTCTCCATCATGGCGTCGATGAAGCGCTGGTTGCGATCCACCATGGCCCATTTGAACTCGTTCCCACCAATCAGGACGGCGACGGCGGCCTGATCAGCCCCAGTCACGGCCATCTGGACCTGCACCTGGATCTGGTATGGCAGCCACACCCCCTCCTTCCAGCGGTGACTCATGAAGGAGCCCGTGTTCTTCAGCTCCAGAGGGTACATTGGGGGCTGTTTTTTAGTGGCCTGCCGATGTTGAAAGCACCAGTAGTCGAGCGAGCATCCCAGCCATGGGTGGGCCACGGACACGAACTGACGCCCCTCTGGTTCAACCGTGTAGCCTGCCCGGCGCTCGAACTCATTGGCGATGATGGGCTCCAGCACCTGCCCAAAGTGCAGCCACTCCTTCTCCGAGCCCTCGTCCTCCTGGGGGGCCTGCCCCACCTTGTCGGCCCAAATCTCCAGGGCCGTGCTGTAGGCACCGTCTACTCCCAGGATTCCCGCAACCTCAGATGCGCCGATGCAGCTTCTGCGGTGGGCGTGCCACTCCGGCGAGTGGACCTCGTAGGGCCCGACTGTCCGGTATAGTTCAGCCGTCGTCATTTCAGCCTCCTCGCTGACCTTCTGTTGATCCGTTTGATACGCACCCGTTTCGATGCCTCCAGGGCGACCTCAGCGATGGCCATGAGGTCTGACTCTGCGGGTTTCTCCGGGGGCACCAGGAGGGGCATCCAAAACCCTGCTGCGCCGGTGCTGGGCTTGAGGGTGACCCTGGGGCCACGCCAGATCGTCCCGAACATATCATTGTATGACTCCACGGTTATAAGCATGAATTTGGGGTGCTGATCGACCTCGATGTTGATTGGATAGCCAAAGAAGGCATAGAGCCCGGGCTCGTGGGGCCAGTGTTCTGACCACTCCGGGAGGGGTTGCTCGCACCATCGGCAGACCTTACGCTTCCTGGACTTCATCGGCCTGCATCGCGGCCACTACCATGGCTGCCTGCTCATCCGTCAGGTCGTTCATGAACCGATCCAGCTCGATCTCCGACCAGATGTCGTAGACCGTGCATCCGAGGGCTCTGGCTATCTTGTAGGCTGAGTCGAGCTTGGGGACGTAATCCCCTCTGGCGAGGTATACCACCGTATTCTTTGACACGTTAGCAACTGCGGCCAGCGTGGCGTAAGAATTTGGGTACAGTTTATTGACTTTCCGCTGCCGGAGAATCTCTTTAAGTCTATTTGGTACTGGGTTTTCGTCGTAGATCGCAGGCTGTCGTGGCCGTGACGGCTTTGTCATCCGTAGAATATACAGCTCACCGCTTCACTTGTCAAATTAAAGACCCCCCCTGGGACCACCGGTGGGTTTGCCAAAGGAGGGCTTGGTAGCCCCAAGGAGGAAACCTTAATCTATAACCTTCCACCCGTCGCGTTTCCGCTTGATCTGTTTTCTCCTGAACTCTTTCCAACGGCCCTCGAACGCCTCATCTGTCCCCACGTCGTACCCCTCAGCTTTAAGCTGCCGCTTTATATAGGCTGGCGGCATATATGGGTTCTGCTCCATGAGCGAACGCATTAGGCCGTCGCCCTTGGTGTCTGAGGATGACCTTGGCTCTGGTTTGTAGTAGTCGGGGGAGTTGATGTAGTCCTCGACGCGGTCGTAGACGATGGACTCGATCTCCACCCGGGACGCGGTGTGCTTCAGGCCCTTCTTGGATGACAGGAGGTTGGAGACCGCCTCCTCGTCACTGATGTCCAGGTACTCCAGGAGGGGTTTGATGTTGCGGTAGCGCATGGCCGCCCTGTGGAGGGAGTTGTTGTACCCGTCGTAGGCCTCCAGGCCCTTCGCGATCTCCTCCTCTGTCGCCCCCTCTTTGTAGATGTTGCCCATCCGATCCGGGATGCCTCGCCTGGACTTCCACTCCGAGATGGCCTGGATGTCGTGGTCGAACTTGTACCCGAGGTTGAAGAGCACATCGTTCTTGTTGTAGTTATTCACCCGGAGGATGCGCGTGAGCGGGGTCAGGTCGTCGAGGAAGTCCTTCACTGACCCTTCCTCGGCGTTCCCCCAGCCGTACTCCTTCAGGAACACGCCAGCGGCGGGTGTGCGGCCAGCTCTGCGTTCTTTCTTGCTGTGCTTTTTCCACGCTCGCCCGAGTCCTCCAGTGGAGTCGGCCATCAGGTTCAGGAGGGTTTTGGCCAGGGCCTCTTTCTTTTCCGGCGTTGTGGCCGCGCTCATAGCATCGGTCAGGCTTGCCTGTTTCGTCTGGGTCTGCGGGTCGTAGCCCGTGAACGCCTCGTAGATGTTGGACATCGTCATGCCCATCGGGAACCACTCGGGGAGCTTGTCCCACCCGGCCATCGACTCCGCGATCTCTGCCGGGCTCTCTCCGCCGAGCGTCATGCGCTGGACGATACCGAGCAGCGACTCCTCTGCGAAGTTTCCAAACTGGCTGCCAAGGGGCACCACCCGGATAACCTTCTCGCCGTCCTTGTTGACCGCCCTCCACTCCCAGCGCACCGAGTTTGCGTCGTAGCTGGGGAGGAACCAGTTCATGGCCTTGGACTGCTCCTGGCTCAGCTCATCGACCTCTTCATCGTCGACATCTGGGAACAGCTGCGAGATGGCAGCCACGCCCAATGAGAGGAGTTTCCCGGTGCCTCCAAAGAGAAACAGGTACTGGCCCGGTCCATAGAGCCCAAGGAAGACGCCAGCGGTGCGCGCAGAGGCGAACCCGGCAACCCCCTGCCATGTATCCAACAGCTCTGGGAACTCGTTGGTGACACCCTTCCACTCGGCCAGCTTCGAGCCCTCCGGCGACGGATTCCTGGCATCGGTGGTGGTCACGAAGACATTGATCGCCCCATTCACAGCCATCCGCATCGAGTCGTACTTGAACCCAGTAAAGTCGGCCAGCCCAACGCGGCTCACAGCGTTGATCCATTCCGGCACCTTCTCGGCGTTCTGGTAGAACTTCGAGACATGCTCGGTGGCGTACTTCTCGGCCACCTCAACGACCTGCTCCTCGGACATCTTGGGGTGGTTTTTGTTCAGCCTCTCGACTGCGAGCTCGCGACGGGTTTCCCACGACGCCTTCTTGGCCGCATAGTCGACGAGAATATAGGCCTCTTTGACCTTCTTGGGGAAGCTCTTCATCTTGAAAAAGGTCTTCAGGGCCTTCTGCATCACTTCGGTGTCACTCTGGGCCTGAGCCCTGGAGATACCGCTCAGGACAGGGGCGAGGTCAGCAACGATGGACGCCTGGGTATACCGGAATGCGCCCTTGGCCATATCCTCTGCGATCTCCCGCATCGCTTTGTTGTTGTTGAATAGAACCTTTATCGACCTGATTGTGTATTTGGCGAACCTCTTTTGGAACCCTGCGTGGAAGAAGTCCCCAGCATTCATCGCGAATTGCAGGTAGGAACTGGTGTAGTTCCTCATGAACGCGCCCGGTGTTGTCAGGGCCATGGTGCGGGTGAAGCCTTGGAGTTTCGCGTAGCCTTTGCCAAGGATGCCACCGATTTTGGTGGGGTCCAGGGTGGCGATGTCGAGCATGTCCGCTAGCCCTGTATCGACGAGGCCCTTCCGGTCGAGGAAGTCCTTGAACTCCGGTGCGACAAATTTACCGGCCAGCTTCCCGTACCTGAAAACATCGTCCTCGGCCAGCTTCCCTTCCTTGCCGAACTTCCCGAGCTGCACAGTGTGGCCGTTCTTCCCGGACTTGCTGTTCGACCAGATGTGGCCCTCGCCCTGCTGGAGAACCGTGTCAAAGAACTGGGCCTGGGCAATGAGTGCTGTCTGTGATTCTGTGGTCAGGGCCTGGAGAACGGCGGGGTCGGTGATCTCACCGTAGAGTCGGCGGAAGACCTCTGTTAGGAATCTCTCCTGCAGGTTTCCGATTTGGATCATGCCGCCGTGCTGGCGGATCACCCCCGGGTCGTTGATGAGGGCATCGACGGTCTCTGCCGCCATGTCGATGATCCCGTCCGTCCGCTCGACGATCCCCACGCGGGCCTCGGTCCCGTCCTCGATGACGTCGATGGCGTCCATGAAGTGCTGGATCTGGTTGCGGAGCCCAATCATCCGGTCAGCAAGGTCAGGATCAAGATCCCGCAGCATTGCCGTCTCGTATCCGCTGAAGAACTCCACGAAATCGAAGTCACCCGGCAGCTCCCCCTGAACACCGTAGAGCCTATTCGCGAGCTTCTTGACCTCCTTGCCATAGGCAGATGCAACCAGCTCGATGGCATCCTGTTTATCCTCCGGCTTCGGTTCATGACGCCTCTGGCGACCGAAGAGCCCCGTCTTCTTGACAAACCTCTCGTAGGCCCGCCGCAGGTAGAACTCTTTCTTCATCAGCCGCTGGCGCACGGCCTCGGGGATGATGTCGCTGTTGACGATGTACTCGTGGCGCTCTGTGTTCTCATCCCTACGCTCTTTCAGGGCCTCCAGGTCCGCCTCCGAGAGCCGCCCTTTGAGGATCTTGTTCATCTCTTCAGCTGTCACACCCTCTTCACCCGCCAAGTAGGCCTGGATGACCTTCCCGTCACGGGCGCGCTGCTCTCTGTTCCTTGTGATCCTGTCCAGGATCTTGTCGATGAGCTTGAAGTCGGCCTGGGAGGTCTTCTGCCCCGTCCCGAGCGTAGCCTTCATCTGGTTGTAGGCCCCTATGAGACCACGGGAGAGCCCCTTCCGGCCCCTTGCGAGGAAATCGCGCGTGTCATTCCTGGCCCACTCATCCCTGGCGCGTGCCGCCGCCTCGTCGTTTTCGAACTGCTGCTCTGGTGCGAGCTGGAGCGATCCCTTCTCAGCGCGACGGTCCCGGGCCTCCCTCTCGCTCTTGATCGGCGTTGGGTTCTCCTCGTACTCGCGCTTGACCCTTTCGAGCGGGGTCTCTTTCCCGGCCTCTTTCTCGGCCTTCCGCGCCTCCTTGGCCTTCGCCTTGTTCTCCCGGTACTCCCTCTGGGCATCTGCCTCTTCACCCTTGACGGTTGGGGTGGCGAAGAGCTTCTCCCTCTCCCCCTCCATCCGCTTATCGAGCCTGACGGCCCCACGATCACCAAGGGAGTGGAATGCTTTACGGATCAGATCCCTGGGAAGGCCGGTCTTACGGGCGATGTTGCCGGTTGTCTCCTCCCCGTCCTTGACCTCTCGGAGAGTAGCCCGCTCGATCTCAGTGAGAGAGCGCTTCGGCTTCGGGGTCTTTTTCTTCCGCTTCTTTTTCCCCTTCTCTGGGGTTTCTTTGCCAGTTCTACGGACGGTTGAGATCCCAGCCGCTCGTCTGGCCTCTTTCTCCGTGACCTCTCCCTGCTCCGCCTCCTCGAAGGTGTTGCCAATCCCGTGGGCGAACCCGACCTTGATCTTCTTGTCCTGGAAGGTGATGCTCTTGGGCAGTGAGGACCTCATCCGGCGAACGATCCCGGCACCCTTGCCCTTCGGGGCAACGATGGCGAACTCATCTCCGGTGATGTGGTAGACGCGATCTCGTGGAACCTGATCAAGGATTCCGTCAGCAATGGTGGTCAGGAGGGCATCGCCGCCCCTGGGATACCCACCGATTTCATTGGCGGCCTTCAGGTTGTCGACATCGAGGAAGATGACCTCCTCTTTGGCGTTGGGTGTGAACTCCCGCTTGAACACCGCCTTGTTCGGCAGCCCGGTGGTCGGGTTGACCTCCCGCTTGGCCGCAATCTTGTCCATCAGGCGGATGGTCTCTTCGTTGGTCCCAGCGTCTCGTAGCTTCTGCCGCTCCTGCTCCGTCAACGTCATTCTTTGGACGTTCCGGCCCTGGATTTCACGCCGGTCGTCCGTAATGCCCATGGCAATGCGCCCAAATGGGCCCTCTGGAGACGGCGGAGTGCCCTGTTTCGGCTTCGGAGTGGTTTTCTGACGTCTGGCCCGTGCGGCCTCTTCGCGCGTCCTGTCGGCCTTCTGGGGCGTCGGAGCGCGTTTCTTCCTCGGCTTACCAATCTTCGAAATGATCGCGCGCTTCTTCTTGATCTGGTCCTCGAAGTCGACCCACCATGGGCGCGACTTCTCCTGTGCCCACAGTTCTGCCACTGCGTCCAGTTCCTCCATAGTGTTGGCGGCGTCCAGAAGCGTCTTGTAGCGCTTGGCCTTCCGCTTCATGGGCGGGGTGCGTTCTTTCTTCTGGAGGTCCGGCTCTCCCTCAGCTCTCTCTTTGCCGGGCACAGCAAAACGGAACGGAGATCCTGTCCGCCCTTCCCCGGAGCGTCCAATCTTCCCCTGCTCCCGCAACACGGCGAGGGCCTTGCGGAGCTCGGACTTCGAGACATCCGGCAGGGCAGTAGCAAGGTCGCCCATCGTCTCGGCACCATCCTCGACAGCGCCGAGTACCAAGGTGGTGGCTGCCTTCTGTTTGACAGCTGGGGCGGCTTCGAGCTTGCCCCTGAGCATCTTATCCAGGGCAGGAGCGAGATTCTCGTCGATCTCACCGGCCCGGGACTGCTGGATGGCCGCGTCCAGGGCCGCCCTTTGATCTATTGAGAGGTCGCCACCGGTCCTGAGTATGGCTGCGGCATCAGCCGCGTCCTGTAGCTCGTATCCGGCCAGCCTGGAGATGGCCTCGTCTGGGTCGATCCCTTCCGGGGCTTCCTTCTTGGGCGTTTCGTGCGTGGGCGGGGCCTTAAAGGCACGCTTCTGCCCAGGTTTGAACTCCTCTTCCGTCTCAGGCTCCAGCGCTGGGCCGGTCGGCCCCTCTGCCTGCTCCTGGGCAGGCGGGGCCCACTTGGTGTACCTGACCCTCGGGCTGACAGTTTCTGTCTCCCCATTGTCGAATGTGATGACTCTCTGGGCACGCCCCCCCTGCTCTATGCCGGTGACTGTCCGAATTTCGCCATCCCCGACAACGATCTGGTCACCCTCGCTGAGGTCCTTGGCAGTCACTGGCTGGGTCTGGTCGGGCTGGAGCTGCTGCTCAGGGGCCTCCGGGGAGACATTCATGCGCGTGTAGCGGCTGTTCGGCGAAACAATCTCCACCTCGCCGTTGTCGAAGGTGATCGTGCGCTGCCCGCGCTCCCCGACCTCCACCGAAGCAACGGCGGCAGTCGAGCCGTCATCCATGGCCACCAAGTCGCCAGCATTCAGCGTTCTCGCCGTCACCGGCTCTGATGTCTGCGTTTCAGGCGCGGCCTCTGGGGTCACCGGCGCGACGGTCTCCTCTAAGGGGGTGCCGGTCTCCCCTCCCAAAAGTAGGCCCTGGTCTTCCACCGCTTCGGGCTCAACCTCAGCTACCTGCTCACCCTCCACAGCCTGTGCGTACCGCAGCATTACATGGACGGCGTCCTGCTCGGACAGCCCGTACTTCTCCACGAGGAGCTGGGTGTCGCGCTGGTTGATGTCCTCCTGGAATTCAGGGTTGTCCTCTACCTCGGCGGCGATGCGCTCAGTTTTGGCTGTCGTCTGGGCGAGCCTCTCCAGGTGGTCCTTCGTCTCTTCGTCGAATGACTCGGCGGCCTCGCTCACGGCGGCCAGCCTGTCGGGCGGCATGTCCTTCAAGTAGGAGGAGTAGGCATTACCGGCTCCGCCCATGACGATGCCACCGGCAAGGCCGGAGGCTGCTGAGTCGACGAGCTGGGCAAATTCATCCGGCGACAGGTTCTGGACCTGCTCCCAGAATCCCTCCGGGAACTGCTCCCTCTCCTCTGGAGACATCACCTCGCGGTTGACGAAGATGTTGACGAGCTGCTGAGTGGCCTCTGTGAGGGACTCAACCCCGCCTGTCTGCATCGAGCCAACGAGGCGGGCCGTGATGCCTCGTCGGATGTGACTGCGGAACTGCTGAGTGAACTGGCGTCCGATCATGTCGAAGCCGACCTTCTCCATGGCCGCATTCGCGAGGCCTGCTGGGAGAGCAAGGTCCGGGTGCATCTCACCGCCAGTTATCCGGTAAATCTCGTGTGAGACCTCCGAGGTGGTCGGGATCGCCGTCATGAGGAACCCGCCAACGGGCCCTCCTACGGCCTGCCCGGCGACGATCTTGCCCATGAAGCCGACCATGTCGCCGGAAGCTCCAGCTATAAACCGCAGGCCATCTGTGAACCCGTCCACCTCCCCAACGCTACGGACGGCACCCTCGGTGTCCGGGACAGAGAGGCGGACCTCTTCAATCCAGTCATACCCGAGCCGGTTCATGCTGTCGGCGACCTCGTTGAAGATGTTGTCGCCAGCGAAGGTGTCGGCGACCTCTGGCCGCGCCAGCAGCTGCTGGGCGCTGATCGGGTCTCCCTTGGCAGCCTCCCAGAAGTTGCCTACCGTCTCGAAGTCCTGTTTGACGTTGCCTCCGAGCTCGGACACGTTTGCCGCAGCTTCGAGCGTCTCTCCAGGCAGGGCCGCTACATTCTCCAGAACGCGGCTGGTGATGTCTCCGATGATCGGAACCTGGATCAAGGACTTAACGGCCCTCCCGTATGCCCCAATCTGCCCAGGGACATGGGAGGCCATGAACTCGCTCTCAGCCTTCTGGCGTCTATTTTCGTGCTCGGCTCTGAGCTTGTCCTGCCGGGCCTGCCGCTGCTGCGCGTGGTAATCCTGGGTGATGGCCTCTACAGCACCCTCGCGGGTCGCTTCCTGCCCGGGTGGGAGCGATTGCAGCTCGCGCGCCGGGGTCTCAATGAAGTCCTCTGTGGGCCCTCCGCTGATCTCCTCACCACGGCTCACCCCAGCCTTGAAGTCCCCCCACCACCCAGGATTCGGCGGCGCGTCCATCGTCACCCCTGGTAGCATCTGCCGGAACTTCTGTTTCTCTCCAACCGGCATCTCTTCGTACTGCCGCCAGTGCCGGGCGATCTCGTTAAACGCCTCCGCGCTCGTTCGCTGGTCTGCGCCCCGGCCCTGCACGGACCCCATCACGCCCTTCAGCATCTCGCCGGTGTCCTTGAATCCCAGGACCTTGTTCCTGAACTTCTCGCGGACGCCGACGCGCTGGTTGGCGAACTCTGGGAGAGAGTAGAAGACCTGATTAAACCGGAGGAACTTATCGTATGGGTCAGTCGCCTCCCACTCAGGCCCCTGAAACTCGGCGAACGGGTTATAGGGTTCAGTCATCGCCGCCCCTAGAAGATCGAGTTGTAAAGGCTGTTCGCGTCCGCCTCATCTTCATCAAATTTTGGCGGTGGATACCGATCCCCGGGGACCCCCTTGCGGCCCTCGAACGCCTGAAGCCGACGAACGAGGCTATTGATGTTCATCTGGGCACCTCGAACGATTTCATGCTGTGGTCCGAGAAGGAACTCTAGCTTCTCATAACGATCCTGGGCCCGGAGATACAGCTCCTGAAGGTCTTCAAATCCAAGGTTGCTGTCGCCCCTACTGAGAGCGTTGATTTCAGTCGCGACATCCAGCCATTCGCCATATACCTCTTTTTGCGCCTCGGTGCGGATGTCAGTTGATTTCCTGACCTCATCAATGCGCCCTCGGCGGGCAGCCTCATCAGACTTGATCTTGCGAATGTAACGCGCCTCGTCCTGGGCGAGAACCTCATCGAGCCGATCCTTCTCGATCTGCTGCCCGAACGCCTGCTGTCCGAGAATGCCCAGCGTCTGCATGGCAGATCCTGGAGAAATCCCAATGCCAGACTGGGCCAATCTGGCAGCTTGCTCGCGCTCCTGTAGGCCACGGTGCCCGGCATCTGAGAATAGCGCCCTGGAGGCCCGCTCCTCCATCTCCTTCTCCGGCATCAGGTCAGCAAAGGTGACGTCCGGTCTGAGTGGCGCGCCTGGGAAGAACTGGTTATCCGGGAGGCCTGGGGGGCCTGGGCTCAAGGACTCGGGGACGCCCTGGCTCGCAGCGTCTCTACCCTGCTCGTTGATGCCCTGGATAAGCCCGCGTCTGATGTTATCCTCAGATTGGGCAGTGAGCCCACTCGCGAAGTCGATATACCCAGAGGCCCCTCGGCGAAGGCTGTCGAGGTCCTTGTCCTCACGTTCCTGGTCTTCCTTGATCTTCTTCCAATACCGCAGGTCGTTCTGAAACGACGACATGCTGTTGAAGAGATTCATCCCCGTCTGGAGGCCCTGCCCGATGTACGGGTTGTACGCCGAAGCTGCGGCCCCAATGCCGGGGATCAGGATGTCGGTGAACTTCAGGTTACTGAAGAGTCCCTCTGGCATAGCGTTCTCCTAACGCGGTGGCTATTGCCCGTATCCGAGTTCGCGCAAGACTCTCTCCCTTTCAGCCTGGGCTTTCTCGACCTCGGTGGTCGCTCGCCCAATCGAGCCGAGAGGTTGAGGCGCACCGGTCGGTCCTGGTGCAGCCGGGGGAGGTGCCCCACCGCCTGCGGCTGGACTCCGATTCTGCATCGCTTGCAGCAACATCTGGTGCATTGCGTGCTGGGTTTGCGGGCGGCTGCCTTCTGCCTGACCGAGGGCTCCGGTCTGGAATTGCTTGGCCGCGTCATAGATTGAGTTCCTCTGGGAGGCGTCGGGGGCCTGTTTTGCGGCCTCCGCGAGCGTGGCAAAATACTGCTGCCGCTCTACCGGATCTGTGAGTCCCCCAAAGAAGCTCTCAAATCCGAAGTCCTCTTCGCCCCCGCCTGCAGCCGCGAGGATGCTTTTCACGGCATCGCCCATCGGCACAAAAAATCCCGTGTCCTCGCCGAAGATACTGGCGTCAGGAGTGGGGAGCTTTTCTTTCAGCGCCATCCAAGAAAGTTCATCAGCCATCAGAAATACCTCCCAAAGCCAAGGCTTTGCGTGCTACTGCCGCCGTACTGGTATGCGCCACCAAAGCCCGGGTGCTGCACCTGGGGGCCAACGTCGGCGAATCTGGGCTGGCGGCGCTGCTGCGGCTGCATTGCGTTCGCTGCCTGCCCGATGACCTTGCTGCCACCGACTACGCTCTTGAGCATAGCGTCCTGTTTGGGTTCAATTGCCGCATTCGAGGTCAAGTCTGCAAACTTCGCCAACCCGCGAGATGCCGCCGTGCCCTCGGCCAGCTTCCCAGCTCCAGCCTTCAATGCTTCGCCGGAGAAGACCGGAGTCCCCATGGCCCCGAATGCGAGCTTGCCGCCGCCTTCCAGGGTCTTGTCGAGAACCGCCTTCTGCGCTCCCTTCGCGGCAGCGCCGGTGGCTGCACTGGCGGCCCCCTTGGTCAGAGCACTGCCGATCCCGGCACCCATGGCCCCAGCACCAGCTCCCAGGCCGCCACGCAGGAGAGCGCCCTTGAGGCCTTCACCCTTTTGCACGCCCTCACCAGCCCCCATGGCCCCGGCAACGAGAATCCCGCCGAGGGGGCCGAGAGGAGTGAACGAAGCGGCGATTGGAGCCGCAGTTTTCGCGATGTCCCACCATGAAATTCCCATGGTGCCTCCCTACTTTCTGCTCTTTTTGCCCTTTGCCTTGGCGTTTTGCTTCACCTCTTTGTAGGGAAGACCAGCCACGATCCTCGGCCCCCTGGCCTTTTCCTGACCACCCTGCTGGTGCTTGCAGTAGTCAATCCCTTTTTTTTCTTCCTTCTCACCTTTGCTCATCACTTACCTCCACCTGTTGTGGTTGTTCTGGTCCCACCGCTACCCATGGCCCCGCCGCCGATTGCGCTGAAGATGTCCATGGCTCGATCTGCGGGCCGCTGGCCAGCCATGAACTCAGACTCGGCCTGCTGGTTAGCCATGTCGCGGAAGGCCCCGCCCATATTCATGCTGCCGCCAATTGCGTTATTCAGGAAGTCTACGTCCGCCTGTCCGGCACCCATGAGGCCCTGAGCCCCACCGAGCAGCGCATTGATGTCCTGACCTCTGGCCTGGAGGCCTTGCGCTCCCTGCTGGAGCAGCGCATTGATGTCCTGGCCCCGCATATTGATGTCTTGACCCCTCATGGTCTGCTGTGCGGCGAGGTCTGCCATATACCTCTGCTGCTGCAGGCTCGCGCCCTGTGCCCTCGCCTGAGCTGCTGCCTGTGCCGCTGCGATGTTGGCCTGGGTGTCTTGGCCGCGCTGCGTCACATCTTGGCCGCGCTGCGTCAACTCGCCCTGGATCAACTGCTGCATCACCGGCAGGGCCATCTGCGCCCGTCCGGTTGCGATGGCGTTACCGGCAGCCCCGGATCTCCCAAGGCCAGCCCCAATCATATTGTTCTCGATGCCGGGTAGTGAGGTTTTGGTAAACGTGTCGAGAGCAGATGCGAGAGCCGGGTGGTTGGCGAAGTCGATTTCAGAGAGAACGTCGCCGATCCGGTCCTCTTTGCCTACGTTACCGCCTCCGCCGCTGGAGTAGCTGAAACTGCCGCTGCCTCCACCTCCAGGGTATTTGGAGGCGAGCGCGCCCATGTCAATCTCTCGCACCGTGCCGGTGCCGCCAGCCTGCCCCATCCCGGGGGCAGAGATGCCCTGCCCCTGGCTCGCCTGGGTGTACGCTGGCAAGGTGCCGCCCGGTGGGGTTGCAGCGTCAAATGCGGCTGCTCCCGGCGTGCCTGGGGCTACCGGGGTGATCGGCTGGCCGCCACCTGTGGGGTCATAGCCTCCACCTCCAGGGGCTCCGCCGCCTGCACCACCGCCTCCGCCACCGCCGCCTCCGCCTGTGCCGTCCTGCTGTCGCATGGATTTCCCGGCCACGGCCTGCGGCTGCCCACCAACCCTTGGCGGTGCCGCTCGGCTCGCCGGTGCCCCGGGGATGGGGCTTTGGCCCCAGCCTTGGATACCACTGAGATTCGCGCCTCCCCAGGCTGGGAGATTACCGAGAGAAGCGAACATCCCCTGGGCATCGGCCCACGCCTGCGGACCACCGCCCTCTAGCATCCCCTGCTGAACACCATATGCGGCGTTCTCAATTCCTGTGGGGCCTGCTACCTGCTGGACAGTCTGGTCCTGCATGAATCCAGGCATATACCCGCCCATGTCACCCAGGAGTGTCGACGCGAGGTTTCCGAACTCCCGGTATGCCGGTTTGAGTTCGCTCGGGACCTGCTGGCTGGTTTCGCTCGTCTGCCTGCTGCCGCCTCCGCCCATGGTGGCCTCCTATTTCAGCTCTTTCTCCATGAGCACGTGTGGTTGAGCCTCAAACCCATGGCGTGAGAAGATCTCTGCGAGCTTCTTGTTCATCGCCCAGGTTCTGATTGCTTTGCAATTGCTCATCCGTGCCCATTCTTCGATCTGATCCCAGCCCTGCATCAGCATGGCCATTCTGGTCTCGTCCCTGGCGTCTTTGTCGATCTCCAGGTGGTAGACCATTGCCGTGCGATGGCCATACAGCTCCTGGATATGGCTGATCGCGTGTCCTCGCACATTGCCAGCTTCGTCAACGCACGCGAGACATAGGGTGTGTGGGTCGGAGGCGCACATCTGGCTCGCCAATTCGGCGAATACCAACTCAGGTGTACATGGCAGGCCGCGCCTCTCGTTGAAGGCGACCGCACGCTTCACAACGTCGCCCCCGTAGAGGCTGACGTTGCCCTGAGAGATATGAACTATTACCGACTTCACAGCTCTTGAACCTTCACCCCATACTGTTTTTCAATGTCCGCTATCGCCTCATCGTAAACGCTAATCCTGCCCCTGAGCACCAGACTGCTGGTCTTTGCCTGCTCTGCCATCTGGAGAGCCTGCTGCAGACTGTTTGTGGCGGTCTCGCGCTTCTGCGTTAGGTTTCTCAGGCGGACCTTCACATCGCGGAGAACGGCCACGTCGATGTCTGGCCTGCCCTCGCTAAGCTCTGGCTGCTCATCTCCAATTGGGAACTCTTCGATGTCCGCTTCGCTGGTCTCCACCGTTTTCTCCTGCTCTTCACTCATTCTGGTGCCTCCTCTGGCTTTGATTTGATTCGCTTCACGAGCTCATTGTACAGATGTCGGATCGTCTCATTCTCCACCAAGAGGTTGACGATGTCCTCACCCAGAGCCTCGAACGCCTTTTCGGTGTCAGTCTTGGCCTCTTCCGGCGTGATTCTCTTCGATCTCAGGGGGGTTTTCTCCGGCAACTCCTTGATGTCCGTGATCTCCTCTCGGACGGGAACCGGGACCTCCACCCTGTCGACAACAGTCTCCGTAGTAGTACACGCCGAAACCAGCATGATCAGGACGATGAATGCCCACCTCATTGTGTTCTCTCCGGCAAGGTCTGGAGGAAGGTGAAAAGCTCGAAGACTCCTTCATGACAGTCCTCCGATTGGATCGTTTCGGTCACTGTGCGGACCACATCGCGATATTCAACGACCACGTCAGGCGGGCGGTTGACGGCCTCCTGGTAGAGCCGATCTCTCTCTGCGCCCTCCTCTTCCATCGTCTTCAGCTCCGCCCGCACGTCCTTCAGGTCCTGCCGCCACTTTGCCTCAAGGGCCACCTTCTCTCGGGCCTCTTTCTCCGCCGCCTCCTTGGCGGCCACCGCCTTCTCGACCTTGCCGCTCCACTTCCAGGTGGCTACCTTAAACCCGGACCCGAAGACAACGGCCACGACAATCGCGACAATTGCCGCCTGCGCCCAAATGGGGATAAGTTTCATGCCTCACCTCTCTTGTTCAGCTTCTTGTCGGCGATGGACTTGGTCCCATAGAGGGCCAGCACCCCAGCCGACACACTCGCCCACCACGTGAGGATAGGCAGCGCCATTGCCGGGGTGGCCCTGAGCTTCCAGAAGGCAAAGATCATGACGAAGGTGGCCCAGAACTCTACCCAGCTGGCAAGGACGCGAGTCATCGAGTAGTCCTTCATCAATGTCTCGCAAAACTCCGTCGCACCGGGAACCCGGTCACCGTCCTCGGGCTCACCAGAAACTTCCACCGGGTCCACTTGTCAGACTCGACGAACCACAGTGGCTGGTGATATTCGAACGTCCCGGTGACGAACACCATGTCGTCACCCTCGATGACCGTCAGCGACTCGTACTGCCACTCCCAGTCGCCCATGAAGATGGAGGCTATATAAAACCCCCAATCCACCTGGAAGTCGAGATCCCACGCCATCACATGGCGGTCTGGCTCCCTAATCTCGATCATCCACCCTGCGTAGCAAATATCCGGGTCTTCCCTGGTCCCCCACGGTTGCTTGTAGCAGGTGCGGCTTGCAATTTGCGTAAACTCAAGCGCCGCGACACCACCATCAACGCACAGCGTCCCGAACCAAAAAATGCCCTCTTCTGGGCTCGGCATCGACCACGGGTTGCGGTCGAGGAACCACCCATCAGGCACGTATGCCTGGATGTCCATGCACCCGTCTGGAATCGGCGGGCCGTAATAGTCTTCTGGGTACGCTGCCATCAGCGACCCGGCCATCATCACCGCGACGATTAGAATCACCATCTGCCGTCTCATATCGCCCTCCCGGTCAATATATCCACGCGCTCGGTCTCGGTTTCACGTTGCCCTTGTGAACGTCCACATGAACGAAGCCCCTGGCCGTTCCAACGCCCTCTGCGTCGTGCCTGTGCGCAGATTTCTGCACCATAAAGCGGTGCCGCCCGCCCTCCACCTGGATGTCCGCCGCCTCGCATATACAATGGACGGAGCCATCGACTCCACCCTCGTCTTGATTGTGTTGTTCACAGCGACAGGCAGATGTCAGACGGACGGGACCACCAACGTCTTCTCTGATTGCTTCGAGCAGGGCAACGAGGTCTGGAGACACATCACCCACATTCCTGCCAAAGTTGCAGTCTGGGTAGCTGCACTTGCACACCACTTCGTAGACGTAGAAGTGCTGCGCCCCAGGCAGGAGATCGTTAAGGTCTAGCATTACCCGCCACCTCCCTGGACCTGCCGGATGGCCTGTAAAAGCTGCTCTTGATTCCGGTCCACCTTCTTGTCGATGGCGATCTGCCGCTCTTCGAGCCTGATGCCGAGTTCTTTCTGATCTTGGAGATTCACGTCAATGGCCTCAAACTTGTCACCGAACTTTGCCTCAAACTCATCAGCGTGAGCCTCGACGCACTTCAGCATTTCAACACGGATGGCCCCGTTCGTGCTCTGTGCCGCTTCGTCGATCTGGTCATGGATCTCATGGGAGGCCCCAAACCGGACAGCTGCATAGACAAGAACAACAACTGCAGCCACGGAGGAGATGGCACCAGCGACCACCTTCACCCTGCTCGCAGCGACAGTTACCAGATCGAAGTGACTGCCGTTGCCGTCAGTGATTTTGGTCGTATGCACTCCGGTCTTCCTCCTGTCGAGCTGCTCTCTTTTCCCTGTCATGGCTAGACCCCCGCGACCACCTTCTCAGCGCCAGCATAATAGAGGTGAAGTCCATCGGACTCCATCCAGATCATACCGTTGGCTAGAACGCTAGGCGCGGCCCCGAGGTATGGAAGCTGCACTGATAGCCCTCTAAGAATAAGGGGCTGGGTGTCCGCGCTGACAACAACCTGATCTGAACTGTTGCAGTAGATGAGGTCAACTGATGTGACCGTGTCGGCAAGGTACGCTCGGTGAGCATAGTCGTTGACGAGGTAGGACCAGCCCCCCTCGAACTCGACACCCTCAAGATCGACCCTATCGACGCCCACAGTTCCCCGGATGGTGTCGATGTACGCTCTGCCATTCTTGGCGTTGAACTCGAAGACCGGCGTGTCTGAGCCATCTCCAGCCATGATCTGGAACTTGCAGTCGCCGGTCGTGAGCGTGTTGCGATAGAGACGGGTGAACGCATCGGATACGTTGTCATCGACCTTGTGTTCAAGATCAATGTACACGTCTCCTGTCATCCTCTTGTCTCTGAGGATCAGCCCGTATGTGCTGTGCTGAACCGAAGAGACATCTAACCCAAGCTCCCCCTCCTCAAACAACTGAAGCTGCGGGAAGGAGTTGTTTTCAATGAAGATATTCCCGCCAGAATACAGAGTCCCGTCACCCTGGCAGAGATACACATCGCCATCGTGCATGTTGAGCTGGTGCCGAACGTCCGATGAGCCATCACCAACGTACATTCTGAGCAGTCTCTCGCCGTTTGTCTGCGTTGTATTAAACAGGCTGATGTGGGCATCACTTACACCGTCGATGGCGAGCGGGTAGATGTTGATGACAGCGTTTCCTGTTTCCTTTCTCGATGCGAGGGAGGTGACGCCAGAGTTGTACTGGAGAAATCCATAGTCAACCCCGCTCCCGCCTGTATCGAGATACAGCGCAGGGGTGCTCGCGGACTCCACATAGAGGTCTCCAGTCAATGGGTTCAGATGACTGGCAATCAGCGGCAGGAACGGACCCCCAAGCGCAGAGTCGATTTGGGCATATATGGTGCTCCATTTGACCTTGCGCTTCAAGAAGCTGGAAAGGCTGTCTTCCATGAGAAATAGATCATTATCCACAAGGGCAAGCTGCTCGCCAATGACGCTGTTGATCTCGTCCCCCACGTTGTAGTGGATGGCATCAGCGTCCGTGTGGTCAAGATCCGTGATGTCGGCCTCGACGTGCGTGTGGTCCTTTGGGATATGCAGGTCGTCAGAGATTAGATTCTTGTGCAGTACCATTTTGTTCTCCTATGTAAGATCCGAAACGACCCCGGTGTGTACCGTGCCAAGATCATCCTTGTATTTAACCATCATCAGCGGCGCTGCTGGCGGCTCTGCGTCCCCGCACTCGACAACCTCTACCAACGTCGACACCTTCTCTTTCGCGGCGACCGTGTACCCACCAACAGTCGCCCGCACCAAGAGCGTAGTCTCAAGTTCGGTCGCGAGGTTGCCGTCAATCACGAACTCGTGGTCCGCTTCGTACGGCGCGAACTGCCACGGCTCACGAAGAACGTAGCTCGTCCCGAGCTTACCGGTCGAGGTGGTCTGACCGCCGATGGCGATGACCGGGAACGTGAACCGCCGCAGAGCAAGCGTCGATTCCCAGTCCTCGATGAGGTCAGACCAGACGTCGATCTGCGTATTGACATAGATCCGCCCGTTGACGTCCGGGGCAAGCGTCACCACCAGCGTCTTGTTGGTCGTATCGGCGTATAGCTTCGCGCCCATAACGCCCGCCTACTCGACGGGCAACTCTGGGAACTCGTCGGTGACTTCTTTCCACTCATCGTCAACCGACCGACGCCGGAGGACAGGAGTGAATGGGTGTTCCGGGTGGAGATCCCACAGCACACCGAACTCATTCCACGTCATCCCGCGTGGGATCTCGACCTCTTTGAGCAGCTTCTCCTCAACCTTTTTCTCTGCGGTCTGCTTTGAGGCCGGGTGCTGCTTCTTCTCCCGCTCCTTATAGGCGAGGCGGTAGGCGGCACGACGGTTGGCCCGCCATTGCAGGCGAACTTCCCTGTCGGTTGATCCACCATGCGGATCGAACACGTTTGTTTCAGGCATCATCTCCACCTTTCACTCCTATACCGGGTTGCTGTAGTTACGGTCATCGGTTGCGTTGATCCTGATCACGACGTTGTCGACTCGCGTGACGTTGGCATCAACGACAATCGGCTCTGCGCCGCCTGCGTAGATCGCGACCACCTTCAGCGGTGCGTCCTCACCATCCGACCCAGTGCCTCGCTGGACGTTGACATCGTAATCGAAGGTCTTGTCCATGTCGGCGCTGGTGATTGAGAAGTCCATGTTCGCCGGGACGTCGTCCTGCACGACGATTGCATCATCCGTGTCGAAGTCGTAGCCAAGGTTGGAACCAGCATCGTCGTTCTCGAAGAACACGGTGCATTGCCCGCCAACGAGATTCGAGGTGAAGAGGAAGTTGAGATTCACGGTGAATGGATACTGGACGCCATTGCCGCTGTTCGGGTAGGTGCCGTCGAGCGAGTGCGGGAAGAAGAGAATGTTGTTCGCCTCTGCCGCTGACGGATCGTCGAGGAATACCCCCTCGGCGAGCTTCAACAGCGTCCCGTCGAAGCCTGCGCCCTTGTCTGCGAACAGGTGGACGGCAAGCTGCCCGTAGACAGTGCCAAAGGTGTCGCCGTTGATGTCGTCGTTGATGTCGGTAGTCTGCCGCTCCTGCCGCGCCCCCCACTGGTAGCACTGAGAGAGCGTTCCGGAAGCGCCGTCGATGACGCGGCTGAACAGGTAGTAGGTAGATCCGATCAGGTATTCACCGGGGTGGACCTCGTAGCTCACGCCGGTATCAGACCCACCAGCGAGATCGGAATCGTTACCAGCCGACGTGCCGCCAACTGTGACCCTGAAGTACCTGCCGCTCGAATTTGCGACAGCATCACCGGCAGCGTACGTCTGAGCAGCGGACCATGTTACCGCGCCACCTGTCGCACCATCGTATCCGTACTCACCGGTCAGGTAGTCGAGGGTCATCGACTGCCACGGTTCCGTCGCTCCGTCTATCGTGGCATCCGACTCTACGATGTTCGGATCAGCGGTCGAGGACAGCGGAATCGAGTACGCCTTTGGTTGGAGCGATGCGATCTGGAGTCCGGCTACGACCTCGTAGTAATCGTAGTAATTCGGGCGCGTCCGATAGAACACACTGAGGTGACCGGTGTCGTCCGGCGTCCCGCCAGTGCCCTTGATCTGCACCGCTTCGTTCAGTTCGCCCGTGTACACGAAGTCGGCCACCGTCCCATCGGGATCTCCGGTGTTCTCGTTGTAGAGCTGATCGGTGGTGGCTGGCACCTGCCCAAGCTGGAACACTCCCATGTACCACGATCCATCGACCTCAATCCAGCCGAAGTCGCGCAGCAGTTCGCGGGTGGTGGTGTCGTCCCAGACCCATGTGTTGATCATCTCCCCCTCGCCGGGTGTATACATCTTGATCGGGAACGAGTGACGCCTGAAGGCGAGCGTTGATTCCCAAAGCTCGACGCACTTACTGTAGACCGCCTGTCCAGTCACACCAGACGTCGCGCCCGGTGATGCGGCAGACAGATTTCCAGCAGCCACCAACTGGACCGTCTTCGGACCAGTGGTGTCGATGTAGATCTCAGTGTTAAGGTTTAGCTGATCAGGATCAATAATTTTGGCCATGGCCTCTCCTATGGGTTATTGTAGTTGCGGTCTGTTACTTGGCTGATCGGAACAGTGCCTTCGGCAATAGTCCACAGAAAGTCGATTGGCTCCTTGCCAACGATGATGAGATGGACGGTAGCCGCTGTCCCATCGAGCGCACCGTCGTATGAATAGACCACCTGCCCGCCGCTGGTGACCGGAACATCGGTCAAGAGAAGATTATCTGAGTTCCTCGTGATCGTGAACGCAGAGCCGTTTTCAATTGGAGTGAAGGTCGCACTCTTTGCTTGGACGACCGTGACTGTTGCGCCAGCCGTCTTGTAGCTGAAGTTGCCCGTGCCACCCACAACATTGATCGTCACATCACCACTGGTGCGAAGGACGTGGAACGTGCTGTCGTTCTGACCGTTCGAGGCGTTGAACCCCGACGTTGTCCAGCCGTCTACTGTCACCTCGGTGGGCGACGTGGTGCCAAGCTCCAGCGCGTGGTGAGCGGTCGAACCCTTCGTGATGGTCAGGTCGTCGAGGTATCCATCCGGGTCGAGATTCCGGTCCCATAGGATCGCAGAGTTGTCCGCTGTGACAATCGGGTCAATGATCGTCATGCCGGTAAAGTCGACGCGCCCAGGATCAACCGGGCCACAGCCGTCAAGCACGGCACCGCTCAGGTTGTGGTTCGGCCCGTTGGTCGCGTCATCTGACAACGTGATACCAGCCTCGTACCCTTTGATCAAACCACCAGTGAACGAGAACGTCTCAACGTCTGCGTCGGACGCGTCGAGTTCGCCACCAGAACCTGAAGGACAGATCCAGTTGCCACCGACCACGACGACCGATGTGGTGCCGGTTGAGTTGCTTACGACCTTGATCCAATAGTGGTCCGGGTCGATACCGGCAACTGGAGGTTCGAACGCCACCGTCTCGCCCGTGGATTCAAAGTCAATCGACCCCGTGCCGGTTGCGTCTCCGAGTGTGAGCGGTCCCT
>Ga0316198_10000251_pt1 | contig 26163 bp, 16 predicted proteins | sample OudBieAanoxic_MG_FD_204935 | JGI IMG/M metagenome (GOLD analysis project Ga0316198, IMG submission 204935) | Coastal sediment microbial communities from Oude Bieten Haven, Netherlands - site A anoxic | ecosystem: Environmental > Aquatic > Marine > Coastal > Sediment | place: Netherlands... | reverse complement strand
GGGTGAAGCTCGGTGATCACGGTTTGGATGCCGTCGGAGACACCCGAGCTCGGCATGCATCCAAAGGGCTTCACACTCAGCGTCATGTGTGCCTTCTGCTGGGCGACGTTGAGCACGAGCTTGGCGACCTCCATGTGACCCTCGCCGCCACGGAGCTCGTTGTTGTAAAAGCTGTGACCGACCTTGGCGATTTCATCCATGTCGGGGAGCTTCTGCCCCTTGAGCCCGGAGGCGGCACAGAACGCCGCAAACGTCGCCCGGAGCGCAAGCTCGCCGAGCCAAACGCCCGCCATCTTGTAACCCACGTCGGAGCCCTCGAGGCCGTAGTACGATTCGTCCGTATCGCGCAGGGTCATGCGGAGCTCGGTGTCGTGGCGCATCTCCCAAAGGGTGTAGAGCAGCCAGTTCACCAATATCTGGATGTCGTTCTCGCCGCCCTCGGACTCGACGAAACGCTGGAGGTGGTAGTTCCCGTCGCCCTCGGTCGTCATCGCCCAGAACTCGCCGATGATCGCGACCTTCGGCTTGGCGCGAAGGCGATCGACCTCGACGGCTTCCAGGTATTTGCGCCCGCGCCAGAGCGCGCGGAGCACGCTCTCGTTCTTCTCGAGGGCGTCCTGCACTTCGCGTTTCATCGCTGCGATGGCTCGATCCGTGGCGCCCTCTTCGACCTCGTAGGGGCGAACGCGGTAACTGAGAGCGTTGATCGCATCGCCTGCGAACAGGCCGCGTGCCAGCGCCATGAAGAACTGCGGATTGAGCACCAGACCGACCTCTTCGCCGGTCGCCTGCTTGAAGCCCGCCTGCTGCTGGAAGAGCACGACGCGGAAGCCGTCGAACCCTGCGTCTCGGAGCGCCTTGCGGTACTCGGTGACGTACATGCCGAAGCGGCAAGGGCCGCATGCGCCCGCTGTGAGGAAGACGTAGTTGTCGATGATCTCTTGGGTGCTGAGGCCTTCTTCGTCCCGAAGGCGCGAGAGCTCTTTCACCAGATTGCCGACCGTGAAGTAGGTCGGATTGCACTGAGCCTTGTTGCCAAACTCTTTGCCAAACCGGAGCGACGCGACGTCCGCACACTCCATCGACCGGGTGTTGTACCCAATGCCCTTGAGCGCGGAGGCAACGAACTCGTCGTGCGCCATCGTGAGGCCACCGTTCAGTATTGTGGTCGTGGGCCGCTCTTTCGCGGAGAAGAACGGATTGACCATGGCGTCGGTCCACTGCTCGCGCTTCTCGTCGAGGCCGAGCTTGGCCCTCTCCTGAGCTTCGAATTCGGCGAGCTCTTTCTCGATGTCGATCTCAAATCCATCAGCCATGTCTAGCCCCTTCACACGCGGACGAGCTTGCCGTCCTTGGTTTTCCTGCCGAGACGAACCAAGCCTTCCGATACCGCACCCGAAGCGAGACCGTCCTCCTCGGCCTTGGCCGGTTCGACGCGGTACTGGTTGACTCTGTCTGCGAGCTCATGAATCTGCCGTTCCAGCCCGAGGTCAGCCCGCCGGTGGCCGGCAAGCTGCTGCTGTTTCATGCGCAGGAGCTCGAGGCGCTTCTCGTCGATGCGCCGTTGAAGCTCGACCTTGCGCGACGCGACGTCCTCGAGGTGCTCCTCGCGAAGCTTCAACGAGTGCGCATAAGTCTTCACGCGAATCTTGATCGATCCGCCCGGCTTGTTGGCGTCGATGTCGTGCAAGGACGACGACGGCACGCCGCTCTTGGCCACGATGCTGTCGATGATGCCGTAAGTGGGGGCGTCGTGGCCGCACTTGAAGCTACTCAAGTCGAGAATGGCGACGTTTGGATGCCGCGATGCGAACTTCGCCGCCCACACCTTCTGCGCAGAATTGGCGGAGTAGTTCTCGGGCCACACGTCGTTGACGCCGAGGACGTCTTCTTCTTCGTCGCCGTAGAAACGCTGAAGCCACTCCCGGTCCTTTGGGATCGAGCGCATGCTCAGAATCGGGTAGCCCAATACCTGAAACTCATCCGGGATTCCGTGATGCAGCCCGGGGTCGAGATGGTATGGGCGGCCGAGCACGAGAATGGCGATCTTGTTGTCGTATTCGACCTGATCTAGGATCGCCCTGCCCTTGTTTTGCAGGTCCTGGTCGAAGCGCTCGAGCGCAGCGAGGCCTTCCTGGGTCGCAAAATCGCTCTCGTCTTCGGTCACGCCGAGCACACGTTCGAACACTTCGAACATCGCGCGCTTCAGCAGCGTCGGCTCGGAGAAACTGAACGCCGGCGCCAAGTACTCGATGCCGCGATTGCCGAAGTAATCCTGCTCCTTGGTGAACGCGGCCTTCATGACGTCCGGCGTGCCCGCTACGATGGGGCAGCTCGCATTGTCGACCGTTCCGGTGACGAAGTTCGGCACGTGGGTGAGGATCGGAAAGAAGATGGCGTCGAACGGTGACTGCTCGTGCTTGTGAAAGAAGAGCTGGTGGAAATGCGCCTGGGCGACCTTCGAAGGATAGCAAGGGTCGACGGAGCCATACTTGCCGCCCTCGGCGAACATCTCCTCGGAGCTCGGGTCGCTGAACACGATGTTCTTGGGCCGCACACCGAGCACCTCGAGGTACGTCCGGAAGAACGGAGCGGTCGAGTACATGTTGAGCACCCGGGGAATGCCCACCCGCCACTGCGCGCGCTTCTTGGCCGCTTCCTCTGATGAGCGTTCGAAAGTGCGTGTGTACTTGCTCCGTTCAATCGCGCCGAAGAACTTCCGTTCTACTTTGACGTCCTCTACGGGAGTGCCTGCATCCGGCATCGCTTGAACGTGCGCGACTCGCTTGAAGGCCTTCAACCCCTCGTAGGTTACGAGGTTCGGAAACTCCTTCATGATCTTCCGGCGCTCTTTGACGAGCGCCTCCATGGCGTCCTTGGACTCGACCATCCCCTTCTCGCAGGAGAAACCGCTGATATACCGGCTCGTGGAGCCGTCGGGGCGGAAAGCGTCGATGAACGTGCGCGAGCAGTTGTTCGCGCAGAAGTGACAGGTGGTCGTTTCGTCGTTCTTCGTTTGATACTCGAGGTCGATTGCCGAGTTCAAGCCGATGAACGTAGAAGAGCCGCGTCGCCGGACGACGCGAAGCGTCTCCATCGCCGCGCCAATGGCCCCGGCCTCGCCGCTGTGCGGGTGCACGAAGACCTCGGCATTCGGGACGCGTTCTTTGATGTAGTCAACCTGCGCTTTGACGGCCGCCTTGTTGTACTGCGTGCCGCCCTGGAGAACGAACTTGCGTCCGAGCGCCGCCATGCGCGGAACGCCGACGACGTACTGCCAGACATTCTTCGGCAGCACCTGTGCAAGCCCGGCGAGAAGCTCCTCTTTGCTGAAGCCCTCTTTTTGAAAGTTGACGCGGTCGGTATCGAGGAAGACGGCGCAGCCATAGCTGAACTTCGGCGCGAGATCGGCCTTGAACGCCGTGTCCGCGTACTCGGTAACGGGCAGTCCGAACTGATCGGCCATTGCCTGGAGGAGCATCCCGTTACCCGCGGAGCACTGGTTCGAGAGCTTGAAGGTCTTGATGTCACCGTTCTCCATGAACAGGACTTTGATGTCCTGCCCACCGATGTCGCAGATGACGTCGACGTCGCCGAAGTAGTGCGTGGCGCTCATCATGTGGGCAACCGTTTCAACGATGTTCACGTCGGCCTTGACGCACTCTTCGAGAACGTCAGCTGCGTACCCAGTCGCACCGAAGCCGAGCACCTCGATCTCGGCGCCCTTCGCATTCATGCGCCCGCGCAGTTCGCCGAGAAGCTCTTTGGCGTCTTGAATGGGGTTGCCCTTCGAAAGGGCGTACGCCTTCATCAAGACCTCGCCCTCTTCGCTCAGAAGCACGGCCTTGGACGAAGTGCTCCCGCCATCGAGACCGATGACCGCGCGCACCGTCTCCGTCGTGACCTCGGGCTCGACGAACACGGGGATGTCATAGGCCTCGAGGAACTGCTCGAGCTCGGCGTCGTCACGCGCCAGGGGAGGCCCCGCACTCTCACCAAGGCGCTCTTTGCGACCCTCGGTGATGTAGCGCCGAAGGCCGTCGAGGCCCTCGTACACACCCACGTGCGCGGGCTCGTGCATGCCATAGATGACCGCGCCGTAGGCCGCGTAGAGCGCAGCGTTGTCGGGAACCGGAATCAGCTCCTCGATCGGCACGTCCTTGGGGTAGTCGTACCCGCGCTCATCCCAGGTCTCGGGAATACGCTTGCGCCAACATTCTTGAAGGAACGGCAGGAAGGTGTTCGGCCCACCGAGCAGGAGCACCTTGTGCCGGAGCGTGTTGCCGCGCGTGAGCACGGAAAGGTTCTGCATCACGATCGCGTCGGCGAGCGAACACATGATCTCATTGGAAGGAATCCCGGTCTTCACGAGATTGACGATATCGGTCTCGGCGAAAACGCCGCACTTGGCCGCGACGTGATGGAGATGTGTGTCGTCGAAATGGAGCTTCAACGTCTCCTCGGAGGGCATCCCGACCTTGATCATGCACTTGTCGATGGTCGCGCCGGTCCCTGATGCGCACTTGTCGTTCATCGAGGCGATGGCGGCCTTGTCACCGGTCTTCTCGTTCTCCTTGAACACGATGATCTTCGCGTCCTGGCCCCCGAGCTCGACGACGGATCCCGCGTCCGGATGGAGCGTCTCGACGGCGAGCGTGACGGAGTTGACCTCTTGTACGAACTTGGCGCCGAGCGGCGCTTCGAGCGGCTTGGCTCCGGAACCGGTCGCGAACACGCGAATGTCTTCGCAGCCGAGCTCGGAAAGAACCTGCCCAATGCGCACCATGAAGTCGAGAACGCACTCGGCCTGCTTGGTGTGATGACGTTGGTAGTCGCTCCAGACGATGTCCTTCGTCTCCGGATCGACGATGACGGCCTTCACCGTCGTGGACCCTACGTCCAACCCTACGATCGCTCTATTCATTAGAACGGCTGCGCCCTTCCCTCTTGAGGTGAAGTAGGTAAACACAAGCTTTGGTGAAAGTCACGCGACTTGGCTTGCAAACGGGGAACGTCGACGTCACACCAGGGGCCATGAGCAAGGTCTTGATCATAGGCGCAGGCGGAGTCGGCGGGGTCGTCACGCACAAATGCGCAGCCGATGCCGAAACGTTCTCGGAAATCACGCTTGCCAGCCGCACTCTGGCGCGCTGCGAAAAGATCCAGAAACAGGTGCGAGAGCTCCGCGGTCGTGAGATTGAAATCGCCCAAGTGGATGCCGACGACGTCGCACAAACGGTGGCGCTGATCAAACGGGTACAACCGGACCTGCTTATCAATGTCGCGTTGCCCTATCAGGACCTGCCTCTGATGGATGCCTGCCTCGAAACCGGCGTAGACTACCTCGACACGGCGAACTACGAGCCTCCGGACGAGGCCAAGTTCGAATACAAATGGCAATGGGCTTACCAAGAGCGCTTCGAATCTGCCGGAATCATGGCGCTCTTGGGTTCGGGCTTCGACCCCGGCGTCACCAACGTTTTCTGTTCCTACGCGCACAAAGAGCTCTTCGACGAGATCGACACCATCGACATTCTCGACTGCAACGGTGGCGACCACGGACACCCTTTCGCGACCAACTTCAACCCCGAGATCAACATCCGCGAGATTACACAGCGCGGTCGCTACTGGGACAACGGCGAGTGGGTGGAAATCGACGCGATGTCGGAGTCACGCATGTTCGACTTCCCTGGTGTTGGTGAACGCAAGGCGTATCTGCTCTATCACGAGGAGCTCGAGTCCTTGAGCCAGAACATCCGCGGCCTGAAACGCATTCGATTCTGGATGACGTTCGGTGACGAGTACATCACGCATCTTCGCGTGCTCCAGAACGTGGGCATGACGAGCATCGATCCCATCGAGTACGAGGGCAAAGAGATCGTCCCGATTCAGTTCCTCAAAGCACTGCTCCCGGACCCGTCGACGCTTGGCGAGAACTACACGGGCAAGACGAGCATTGGTTGTCTCATCGAAGGCCGAAAAGACGGTCAGCCCCGGAAGGTCTTCATCTACAACATCTGCGACCATGAAGAATCATGGAACGAGGTGCGCGCGCAGGCGGTGTCCTACACGACAGGCGTGCCCACGATGGTCGGCGCCAAGATGATGCTGACGAACCAATGGCGCGGACGCGGAGTGTTCAACATCGAGCAACTGGATCCGGAGCCGTTCCTGAAGGAGCTCGCGGTCCGAGGCCTTCCTTGGCATGTGAAGGAGATGTAGTGCGCGCGTGTGAGCAGCTCGACCTCGAACGCGTCGATTCCCCCGCGTACGTAATCGACCTTGCCATGCTCGAGCGCAACCTAGAGCTCCTGGCGCACGCCCAAGCCGCCGCAGGGGCGACGATTCTGCTCGCCCTCAAGGGTTTCGCAGCCTGGTCGACCTTCCCACTCGTCGGAAAATACCTCGACGGCGTCGCGGCAAGCGGACCAGACGAAGCGCGCCTCGGGCGCGAGGAGCTCGGGAAGCAAGTCCATACGTACTGCCCGGCGTTCGGCGAGGCGTCGCTGCGCGAAACGATCCGGTACTCGGACCACGTGATCTTCAACTCGCCGTCGCAGATCGACCGCTTCCGCTCAATCATCGATGAGCACTCCAAAGACGTCAGCTTCGGCCTGCGTGTCAATCCACAGCACTCGGAGGTCGAGGTTCCGCTGTACGATCCGTGCGCACCTGGCTCACGCTTGGGCGCCACCAAGGATCAGCTCGTGAAGGCGAACCTGCGGGGCATCGACGGGCTGCACTTCCACACCCTGTGCGAGCTTGGCGCCGACGCGCTCGAGCGGACGCTCGAGGTGCTCGAAGAACAGTTCGCACCGTGGCTCGACGAAGCCAAGTGGGTGAACTTTGGCGGAGGGCATCACATCACGAAACCCAACTACGACGTGGGTCTGCTGGTCGACCTCGTTCGAAATTTTCGGCATGACCACCGGGTCGACGTGTACCTCGAGCCCGGGGAGGCCATCGGGCTGAACGCCGGCGTCCTGGTAGCCTCCGTGCTCGACCTGGTCGAGAGCGACGGCCCGATCGCGATCCTCGACACGTCGGCGACCGCCCACATGCCCGACGTGCTCGAAATGCCTTACCGACCGGAGATCCGGGGCGCGGCGGAGCCGGGCCGGCTCGCCCACACCTACCGGCTCGGCGGTCTGAGCTGTCTCGCCGGCGACATGATTGGAGCGTATTCCTTCGACGAGCCGCTTAGCGTGGGAGACAAGCTCGTCTTCGAGGACATGGCCCACTACACGATGGTGAAAACCACGACGTTCAATGGCGTGAGGCTTCCCTCCATCGCGCTATTCGACCCCCGCGATGACTCGTATCGGGTGCAGCACAGGTTTGGCTACGAAGATTATCGAAATCGGCTTTCTTGAGCCTTGAACTTCGGGAGGGAGCAGTAAGACTCGCGCGATGGCCGATTTCTCCGATTTCACCTCATATGCAAACGAAACCGGCGCGCGGCTGAGTGACCAGCCGTTGCTCTTCGAGACCACCAAACATCTCGATGTCACGCAGCAAGAGCTGTTCAACTACGTAACGGACTTCGATCGGCTGAGCGAGTGGATCTGGGGGTCGAAGAAGACTTGGGCTGACAACACCAACGCCGAGCAGCCGGGTCAGGTGGGTTCGGTACGGATGATTCAAGGAGCCTTTGGCAAGCCGTTCCGCGAGGTCGTCAAAGCGTACGAAGCACCGCGCATGTTGGCGTACTCAGCCCCCGACGGTGCTCTATTCGGCCTGTGCACGGACCATCTGGGTGTGCTGACCTGTGAGCCGCATCCGGACGGGGGCACCGTCGTGTGTTGGCAGGCCTATGGTCGGCTCGCGAGCAATCGCGCCAAGGCTTGGGGTGGGAAAAAGCTGTTCCAAGTCGCGCTCAGCAACGGTATGAAGAACCTGGAGCGAAAGTTCGCTCTTCGCTGAGCGCATGGAGCTCATCCGCAGCAACCGAACCGAAGCTCTCGCGGACGCACTCGCGGCGAAGGTTCGCAAACATCCGCTCGGTCCCTTCGAAAAAGACGTGGTGGTCGTGCAGAGCCGCGGCATGGAACGTTGGCTGATGCTCGGGCTCGCCAAGCGCCTCGATGTCTGGGCCAACCCCTGGTTTCCGTTTCCACGCGCGCTAATCGAATGGGTGCTCGGCGAGCTCGATGCCGGTCAGCCGGACGGCGCCAAGGCGTACGATCGCGCGCGGATGAAGTGGACGGTGGCGGAGCTTCTCCTGCAAGCCCCCCCGACCGACCTAGCAAGCTATCTTTCCGCCCCCCGCGACGACGACCGGCTTCTGCGGCTCTCGACCTCGATCGCCTCGGTATTCGACGAGTACGTCATGTATCGGCCCGACCTGCTCGATCGTTGGGTGAAGGGCGAAGAGGACGCCTGGCAGGCCGACCTCTGGCGTCGGGTCGTCGACCAGCTTGGGCCCCATGATCTGGCTTCGCGCATCGACAAGGGGATTGGAGCTCTTCGCTCGGCGGAAGCCAACGGCGCAATTCGGCTTAGCCGCCTTCATCTGTTTTCGCTCGAAACACTCCCGCCGCTCTTTCTACGGTTCTTCGGCGAGCTTGCGAAGGTTATCCCGACGACGGTCTACTCGCTCGAGCCCTCCAATCAATACCTCGGCGACGTCCCGATGAAATCGGAGCGCGCATCGGCTGAGGCGGGGGAGCAAGACGGCCATGCATTTCTCTCCGACGTCGGACGTCTGTCGCGAGACTTCCAGCAGCTTCTGATCTCGGTGGAGGATCGCGCTGGCGACGCGGGCGACTTGTTCACCGAACCGGGGCGCTCGACGCTGCTGCAGTCGGTGCAGTCGGACATCCTCGAGTTCAAGAGCCCACCGCCTCGAACAGAGCGACAGATCATCGACCCAAGCGATACGTCGATCTCGATTCATGCATGCACCGGCCCCATGCGAGAGGCCCAGGTGCTGCACGATCTCGTGCGCGGCGCGCTCGAAGAGGACGCGGACCTTCGCCCGGAAGACATCGTCGTCATGACGCCGGACCTCGATACCTATGCCCCCGTCTTTCGGGCGGTCTTTGGCGAGCGGGGGGAGCACCGCATCCCCTACGAGATCCACGATCGAAAGACCCGCGAGGATGCCTCTTTCTACGACGATTTCCTGGCGATCCTAGAAGTGCTGGACTCGCGCTTCTCTGTTCTCGATGTGGTGCGCCTCATGGATTCGAGCTCCCTCAGTGAGGGCTTTCGGTTCGATCAAGACGAACGCGCACGGCTGACGGACCTTCTGGCGGCGGCGGGGGTTCGCTGGGGGATCGACGCCAAGCACCGGGCTGAGCTCGAGTTCCCGGCCGAAGCAATCCACACCTGGCAGGCTGGCTTCGAGCGCCTCTTTGTCGGGTTTGCATCGGTTTCGGATTCCGTGTCGGTGTTCGAAGGGGTTCTGCCGCGCGGTGCGCCGAGCCTCGGCGATGTCGAGCTCCTCGCGCGCTTGTCGCGCCTGTGTGAGCTGCTCTTCGATTTCCAACGGCAGACACGGCAACCGCTGAAGCTCGATACGTGGGCGGACTTGCTCGGACGGCTCTGCGGCGATCTGTTCGCCGAAGATGACGACCTCGGTCCGGCGGTACGGGTGCTCCGAGACGCGCTCGGCAATCTTCGGACGCTCGCTGGCGAGGGCGGCTACACGGGCGCTGTTGCTCTGAAAACGGTGCGGCGAGAGCTGGAAAACTGGTTGGTGCGTGAGACGCCAGCGGTCGGCTTTCTTCGCCGCGGCGTGACACTCACCGAGCTCGTCCCACTTCGCTCGGTGCCGTTCAAGGTCGTTTGCTTGGCAGGCATGAACGAGGATGCTTTCCCGCGCGCCGACGATCGCCCGAGCTTCGATCGAATCCGTGACGAACACAGACCGGGCGATCGCAACAAGCGCGATGACGACCGGCACTCTTTTTTGCAGGCGCTGCTCTGCGCGCGTGAGCGTTTGATCATCACGCACAGCGCGCCTGCGACGAGCCTTCGTACGGGCGCGAACCCGTCGCCGATCGTGTGGGAGCTTCAGGAGGTCGTTCAGGGCTACTACCGGGCAGTGACGGATGGAGAGGTCGTCGAGCCTCAGGAGCACCCCCTCCACGCATTCGACCCCGCCTATTTCACTGGCGACGCGCTACCCCAAAGCTTCTCGTCCCGGTACGCGGAGATCGCGCGCACCGTTGCCCAGCCGCCAACCCCACGGCGCGCCGTCGAGCTCACGGCTCCGCCCTCGGAGCAGGAAGGGGCGGTGTCAGTCGGCGAGCTCACGCGTTGGCTGTGGAACCCGGTGGCCGCGTTCATCGACGACGTGCTGAAAGCCCGGTTCGCCTCGGCCCAGCTCTACGAGCCGACCAGCACGCTGACGGAGTTGACCCCGCTCGCCGCGTCGAAGTTGGGCAATGAAGCGCTGCGGGCCGGACTTCGGTCCGACGCCCTCGACGCCTATCTCGCAGCAGCGCCCGAGTTCCCGGACGGCGGCTGGGGAGCCCTCGCACGGCGCCATCTGAAGCAAGAGATCGAAGCCGTGGACGCAAGGGAGCGCGACCTGCTCGGCGCAGAGGCCGCGCGAGCCGAGCTGCTCGAGGTCGAGGTGGGCGGGACCGTGCTCGGGGCGCGCCTCGACGGCATCGGCGCCGAACACCGCATGCTGACGCGCTTCACCAAGCCCGCAAGGCGCGCCGAGCTCTCGACTTGGGTCGAGCACTTGCTGATGCACTGCGCCGACCAATCGCTTCCGCGCACCACGCACCTCGTGCTCCGCGGTGATGCATCCGACGCGACGCTCGTCTCCTTTGGACCGGTCGACGAGCCACAGAGGGAGCTCGAAGCGCTCGTTCGCCTCTATCGCACCTCCAAGGAGTCACCATTGCCGCTGCTAGAGCGCGCCTCGCGGGAGTTCGCCGATGCGTTCCCCGAAGGAGCGGACAAGGCCTTCAAACGTGCGAAGGAGCGGCTAGAGAGCCAGCGTGGTTGGGACGAGCGACTGACCTTCGTCCTCGGGGAGGATGATCCGTTTGCCGACGAAGAATGGGCGGACGCGTTTCGAAAGGCCGCACTGGAAGTCTACGAGCCTCTCTTGAAGTACCGGAGCGAGCGATGAGCCCGGCCAACCCCGAGCTCATCCCCCTCGATGCGCCAACGTTGGTCGAGGCCAGCGCCGGGACGGGCAAGACCTACGCCATCACGACCTACTTCGTGCGCGCGATCCTAGAGCACGGTCTGACGCCCGAGAAGATCCTCATGGTCACCTACACGAAGGCGGCCACGGCCGAGCTGCGGGCGCGGTCCCGAAGCCGCATCACGAAGGTGCTTTGCCAGCTCGACGAACCGCCGGAAGATAGCGATGCGTTGTACGAGGTCGTAGCCGACGCAGTCGAGCGGCTGGGCAGACACGAGGTCGAGCGTAGGCTGCGAAGCGCACTTGGGCAGATGGATCAAGCCGCGATCTCCACGATTCACGGTTTCTGCCAGCGACTACTTCAGGAGCACCCACTGTCATTCGGCGTCGACCTCGAGCTCGACGTGGCCGAGAACATCGCTTCGCTCCAGGCCGAGATCGCCGTCGATTTTTGGGCGACCGAGCTGTACGACAAGCCAGAGTGGCTGCTCGGAGCGCTCGAGGATCGTGGCGTGAACATCAGGCACTTGGAGCAGCTGGCCAAGATCGCGGCGATGCCGGAAGTGGAGATCATCGGCCCGGAGCGTCGGGAGATGGACGAACACGCACTCGACGAAGTTCTGCTCCTGCACAGCCGGGCCGCTCACCTTTGGGCCGAGCATCGTAGCGCGGTCCTCGAACTCCTCAGAACCAAAGGCCTGAACGGGAACTCGTACCGGGCGACCACGATTCGAGACACGTGGACACCTGGGCTCGATGAGTTCTTCAGGGAGCCGACCTGTCGGAAGCTCCCCGATTTCTTCGAGCGGCTTGGAGCCGGGCGGATGAAGATGAACAAGGGCTACGAGCCGCCCAATCACGCGTTCTTCGATGCATGTGAAGAGCTGCTGAAGGCCCATGAGAAAGTCGGTCCCATGCTCGACTACGCTGTGTTCGCCTTTCGCCAGCGATTCTGCGAATACGTCCGCGCGCGGTCGAGAGCGCGGCGCGACGAGGCGTCGGTGTTCTCTTTCGACGACTTGCTGACGACGGTGCACACAGGCGTCTGCGCTAGCACCGAAGTCGCGCGCATGGTTCGCGCCGCGTATCCGCTCGCGCTCATCGACGAGTTCCAGGACACCGATTCGACGCAGTACGGAATATTCCGAGCGATCTACGGTGAGGGCGCCGCTATCTACGTCGGAGACCCGAAACAGGCCATTTACGCGTTTCGCGGCGCCGACATCTTCTCGTACATCGAGGCGACGAAGGACGTGGGCGCTCGGAAGCACACGCTCGGGACCAATCGACGTTCGGATCCTGGGCTGGTCCGAGCAGTCAACGCGCTGTTCTCTCGGCTGGCGCTGCCATTCCTGATTGAGGGGATCGGTTTCGAAGGGGCGAGCCCCCATGAAGAACAGAATCGCTCGACGCTGAGCCCGTCGTTGGACGTCGTGCTGCTGAGTGCGGAGGAATTGCGGGGAGCGGTCGCCACACGCGTCGCTTCGATCGCCGCCAACGAGGTCGCACTTCTGCTGCAATCCGAGGCGACGATCGAAGAGCGTCCAGTGCAGCCCGGGGACATTGCTGTGCTGTGTCGAACCAACAGCCAAGCGATTGCCGTGACGAAAGCGTTGCGGGCCCTGAATGTCCCGACCTCACTCGACGGAGGTGCGAGCGTTCTCAGCACCGAGATCGCCAAAGACCTTTGGGCGGTGCTGGAGGCGGCGCTGATGCCGGGTGACTCGAGGGCGGTGCGACGCGCGCTCCTGACTTCGTTGGTCGGAGTGTCTCCCCTCGAGCTCGCATCGATGGACGATGACGCCTGGTCGAGCTGGGTCTCACAGTTTCGTGAGTGGCACGAAGCGTGGCACGCGCAGGGCGTCCTCCGATTCCTGGAAGACATGCTGGGCAGCACCCACGCCGAGACGGCCATTGCATCGCGGTCGACGGCTCGCCGCGAGCTCACAGACCTCCTCCACCTTCAAGAGTTGTTGCTTCGCGGGGAGCGCGAGCGTCGACGCAGCCCGGTAGCCCTCATGCAATGGTTCCGTCGCTTGAATGACGGCACGTCGGACCAAGGCGCGCTGGCGCTCGAAGACCTGCAGCAGCGCCCCGACGCTCAATCGGGAGCCGTGCGGGTCACCACGATCCACAAGAGCAAGGGACTCGAGTACGGAGTCGTCTTCTGCCCGTTTACCTGGGGAGATGCGGGCCTTTGGCCCTTCGACAAGGTCGCGGTGAAGTTCCACGACGAAGCCGGGAACCTCGCGGTCGACCTCGGCTCGGCGGCGAAGACAGCGCATCAAGAGACCAGCCAGCAGGAAGCCGCCTCTGAGGCCCTTCGACTGCTCTACGTCGCCGTCACTCGGGCCAAGTATCAGTGCACGCTCTTCTGGGGGCCGAGACGAAACTGGAAGGATTCCGCCTTGGCTTACCTGATCCACGATCGCGGAGCGAAGGGGAAGCTCGACGACGACCGAGTACGGACGGACGTGGAGGCCTTCGTGGAGTCCGCCGGCGGAGTTGTCGGTTGGCGCAGGCCGCGGCCCGAGCAGGCGATCGTCCAGCATGCCGACCACGCGGACCTGTCGCTCGAGGCGAGACCGCAGCGGCGGCTCTTCGATCACACCCCCCGCATAGCCAGCTTCACGAGCCTGACCGGCTCCGACGAGAAGGCACCTGGGCCTTCGGTGGCCGACACCACCTCTCCACTCTTCGAGGAGTTGCCCGGCGGCGCGCGCACCGGACTCCTCCTCCACTCGATCTTGGAAGAGGCGGAGCTCCGCGCGATGGCCAGGGAGGAAGCTCTGACCGTGGTCGAACGTCAGCTCGCGCTCTACGGATTCGAAACGAAGCTCGCTCCCTCGGTCCAGCACGATCTCGTGGCGGTGACCTCGACCCCGATGCACAGCGACCTGACGCTCCCGGCGCTGCGGGAGCTCGAGCGCGACCAGCAGCTTCGTGAGCTCGAGTTCACGCTCGCGCTCGAGCGCCCGAGTCTGCGGGAGCTGACGGCGCTGCTGAAGAGGTTTGGGGCGCCCGCGGCCGCACCCCGATACTATGAACGGCTGGAGCGCGTGAGCGGTCAGACTCTTCAGGGCTTCCTTCGCGGCTTCATCGACCTGATGTTCGAGTGGAAAGGCCGCTGGTACGTCGCCGACTACAAGTCCAATCGACTCCCCGCATATGAGCAGGCTGACGTAATCGAAGCGGTGCAGCGCGACCACTACGTGCTTCAGGGGCAACTCTACTCGACTGCGGCGCATCGCTACTTGAGACAGCGCGTGCCGGGCTACGACCCCGCGGAGCACTGGGGCGGTGCGCTGTTCTTGTTCGTTCGCGGCATGGATGGCCCCGAGCGAGCAGGTTCGAGCGTGTTCTTCGACAGGCAGTCTCCAGAGCTGCTCGACGCAATGGACGCCTGGTTGGGGGGCCGCGATGAATCTCGATGAGCTTCATTCCCTCGAGTTGCTGGAGCTGCTCGACGTCGAGCTCGCGAGGACGTTGTCCCGCGTGGGCGCCGCCGACGACACCGCCGTTGGGCTGGCCATCGCGCTGACGAGTCGCCACGTTCGACGTGGGCACACGTGTTTTCCGCTCGAGACTTCGGCAAACGAGCTCTGGCCCCACCAGACAGTGCTCCCCGGCGCCCTCCCCGAAGCGTCGGAATGGGCCGAGCGGCTGCGGAGCAATGTACTCACGAAGGACGGCCCGCTCGTGCTCGACGGGAAGGCTCGCCTCTACCTTCGACGGTACTGGCAGCTCGAGCGAGACATCGCGGAGGAGCTGGCGGCGAGGGCCAGCCAGGCGGGCGCACTTCCGGACGACGCGGCTTGGCTCGAATCGACGCTCGAACGGCTGTTCCCACAAGGCAAGGGCTCTCCCCAACGCCGCGCGGCGGTGAACGCGATGGAGCATTCCGTGTCCTTGCTCTGCGGCGGTCCGGGCACGGGCAAGACGACGACGGTTGCCTCGATCATCGCGATGATCGCGGAGCGCGATCTGCGTCGCTCCGGTAGGCCCCCGCGAGTCCTACTCCTCGCTCCAACCGGAAAGGCCGCCGCACGATTGGGTCAGGCGGTGCTTGGCGCGAAAGAGCGTATCGACGCGTCCGAGGAGGTCCTGGCATGCATCCCGACGGAGGCCTCGACGGTCCACCGCGCGCTTGGCATGCACCGTGAGGGCATGCGCTTTGCGCGAAGCGCGGACCTGCCGCTCGAAGCGAACATCATCGTGCTCGACGAGGCGTCGATGATCGACCTCGGGCTGATGCGGCAGCTGCTGGACGCAACCCATCGGGACGCCACGCTCGTGATTGTCGGTGACCCCGACCAGCTCACTTCCGTGGAGGCGGGGTCCGTGCTTCGCGATTTGGTCGATGCAAGCGAGGACACGTGGTGGCAGGGGCGGGTCACCCATCTGACGAAGACTTGGCGCTATGAAGCGACGCAGCCGCTGGGCCAGCTCGTAAGCGCAATCCGAGAGGGCGACTCGGCTAGCGTCGATGGCCTCCTGAGCCGGACAGACTCGGCTGATGTGGTGTGGGAACCTCTTACCTCGCTTCCAGCGGAGCTCGACCGGGCGACCACGCATTGGACGGAAGCCTGCGGTACGACCGACGCCGCGCTTCATTTCGATCTGCGAAGCCGCTACGTGATGCTCACTCCGTTTCGACGGGGCCCGATCGGCACGGGAAGGCTCGGCACCGCCATCCAAGAGCGACTTCGGGCCAGCGGAGACGACCCGCGCGCGACGCCCATCATCATCGAGCAGAACGACCAAGAGCTTCGCGTGTCGAACGGAGACTTCGCGATGCTCATCGACGGCGAAACACCAAGCGCGATCGTACAAAGCGACTCCCAGGAGCTCCGACGGATTGCAGAGGCGCGGCTGCCCCGCTACGCCGACGCTTTCGCGTTGAGCGTGCACAAGTCGCAGGGCTCCGAGTTTGACGAGGTCTTGGTCGTGCTACCGGCAGAGGACGGGCCGTTGCTCACGCGAGAGCTACTCTATACGGCCGTGAGTCGCGCGAAGAAACGCGTGCGGATCGTGGCACCGAAAGAAGTCGTGCTCGCTGCGCTGGGACGTCGCGCGCGACGGGACTCGGGACTTGTGGACGCGATTGGCGAACGAGCGCCTAGCTGATTCGAGAGAAGACCGGGCGAACCCCCGAAACGTGCTTCTGCCCTCGGCTGACTAGGCAGCCTGCGGTGGCCAGGCGCGCCGGATCTTCTGGGCGACCTGGGCTGCGAGCTCTTCGTCGATCGGCTCCGTCGGATCGGCGCCCAACTGCTTGAGGATCACTTTGCAGTGAGCCGGGTTCCAGTTGAGGAGCTTTGCCAGCTCCCGGAGGCCGTAAGTTTGCATCGTGACGTCCATCGTGCGCTTCCTTTACTAACCGTAAATTTATAGCGCGAAATGGAACCTGATCCAAGAACTTAATTGCCATTTAGTAAATAAGCTGCGACTCCCAAAAACCCTAGGAATATCAGGGAGATGACGAGCCAGCCCGGACCCCGGATCCCGGGCGCGGGGCCGCTATCGGGCGGGGGCGCCACAGGCGGCCCTTCGACAGGCTGAGCGGCGAGGAATTCCTCGATGAGCTGGGTGGCTTGCTCGACCTGATCATCCTCGACACGAATCTCCGTCCCGTGGCGCAGGCGGTCGGTAATGCCGGGGTAGGCAGTGTCACGGTGATTGACGAGGACGGCAGCGATCCCGGCCGACTCGAGGGCCTCCTGAAGGGCCAAGGCTTGAACCTCGTCGTCCGTCTCGTAAACGTTGCGTGTCTCCATGATGCTACCTCGATTGCACAAAAGGGGGCACAGGACAATCGAGCCCATCCCCGATCGCTCGGATGAGCTCGGCCTCCTGATCGGTCACCTCATCGTCTGCCATCACCGTCGCCGCACAGGCAAACATGACGTTCTTCTTGAGTGCGGGGCTGGCGGCGTCGTACCTGCGAAGCGCGTCGTCGATGGCTGACAGACTGCAGCCGCTTGAAGGCACGATCTGGGCGCCCACGAGCTGTAGCGCTTGGGCGCCATGCCGAAATGCGCGCGCCGCCTCTTCCTCCGACCGACTCCCCGTGCGTGCGAGCGCGGAAAGCAACACGCGCGCGTCAGGGACCAACTGCTTGAGCGAACGGAAACGGAGGGGAGTCGGACCCGAGCCCTCGAAGTAGCGGGCGAGATGCCGCTGAATCATGCGACTCAGCGTGTACTCGAACAGATCGATGCGGCGGTCGCTGCGCATCATGATGTCGATCGTGCCGCGGAATCGATGGTACTCGGCGACCGAAAGAGTCCGGAGCGTGGGCATCATCATGTCGATGAGCGCGATCTTGGCCGCAGATGCGAGCTCGGAAGCCTCGGAATGAAAGCGAAGAGAGAGGTCTGCAGTGTGCGGGTCGGTCAGCTCGGCGAGCGCGATGAGCTCGGTGCCGCGAAGCACCTCGTCCTGCGCTAGCAAGAGCCCAAACACCATCGCCTGGGCCATCGGCGCCTGGTGCACAGCGTGGCGCCAGGTCTCGGGAAGCGCGGCGTGGAGCGAGCGAGCGAACACGATTTGCTCCGGACGGGGGCTGCCGATGTGCGCGATCGCCTGACTCACCGACTCTTCCGTGGGCGCTTCGGCAAACGCGGCGACGTCCTCTGGAGGCGCATCTGGCGGCGTACTCATTCCGTCCGCGATCTGTGGAAGGGCCACTTCAGGGAACTCGCCGTCCCAGTGCGGCTCGAGCTTGCGAATCCGATCGTCGAGCGGAGGGTGCGTCCGAAAGAGGCCTGCAAACAATCGAAACCGACGAATGGCGTCGGAAAAGAAGATGTGGCTCGCCTCGTCGGCTTTTGGAGTCTCGAGGAAAGAGCTCTGAGCCGAGCCGCCAATCTTCTTGAGCGCGCCGACCAGACCGTCCGCGTCTCGGGTAAACTGCACGGCCGAGGCATCGGCCAGAAGCTCCCTCTGCCGGGAGATGGCGCTCTGCAACATGCGACCGAAGAATACGCCAACCGAGCCAATGACGAGCAAGCCGAGGCCGACGAGAGCGATACCGCCGCCTTGCTTCTTGCTGCTCGTGCTCGAGCCCCGAATCAAGAAGCGGCCGATCAGCGCCAAGAGGAAGATTCCGTGCAGCAAGCCAATCGCGCGGAGGTTGATCCGTGAGTCACCATTGAGAATATGACTGAACTCGTGCGCGATGACTCCCTGGAGCTCCTGGCGGCGGAGAAGTTGAAGGGTCCCTTGCGTGACGCCGATTGCGGCGTCGCTCGTGGTCTTTCCAGCGGCGAACGCGTTGATGCCCGGCTCGCGATCGAGGACATAGACGTCGGGCGTCGGCACGCCGGATGCGATCGCCATCTCCTCGACGACGTTGAGTAGGCGCCGTTCTTCGAGCTTGGTAGAATCTGGTTCGACCTGGCGTCCGCCAAGGCCACGCGCGACGGCTGCACCACCGTCGCGGAGCTGCGCGATCTTGTAGAGCGAGCCAAGGCCGACCACGGTGGCCGTGCTCGAGCACGCGAACAGGAACACGGCCGGATTCCAGAGTGAAGCGGCGATGCCGGTGACTTCGTCGTAGCGGCCGACGATGTATGCGAGGCCTTCCGCGTCGGTGGCGACGGAGGTGTAGACGGCCATCGAGAGCGCGTAGACCGCGGTCGTGATTCCTGCGACCGCAATCGCGAAGAGGACTGCGAGGCGCACAGTACGCTTGCGCGCCTGATTCTGCTCCTCGAAGAAATCCATGGGTTAGAACTGAACTTTGATGGGCTCGCGTTGGCCTTCGTCTTCGACCTCGAAAAGCTCGGCGCGCTGGAAGCCAAACATGCCAGCCACGAGATTCGACGGGACCATCTCGCACTTGTTGTTGTAGCGCATGACCGCATCGTTGTAGGCCTGACGAGCGAAGGCGATCTTGTTCTCGGTGGTGGAGAGCTCCTCGGAGAGCTGCATCATGTTTTGGTTGGAGCGGAGCTCTGGATACGCTTCTGAAAGCGCGAAGAACCGCCCCAAGGCGCCGGTCAGCCCTGCTTCTGCCGTCGACAGCCCCTTCATGGCCTCCCTATTGCCCGGATCGGACGCGGCCTCCTGGCGTGCTGCTGAGGCAGAGTTGCGTGCCGCGATGACCGCTTCGAGCGTGCCTCGCTCGTGGGCGAGAAATGCCTTCGCGGTTTCGACGAGGTTCGGGATCAAGTCGTACCGCCGCTTGAGTTGAACATCGATCTGGGCGAACGCATTCTTGAAGCGATTCCGCAGATTGACCAGCCCGTTGTACATGCTCGCAAACCAGGCGGCGAGAACGCCTGCAACCACCAGCAAACCAATAAGCCACCCCATAGCGCCCTCCCTTGCCCCGAAAAAGACTCTTTCAGTGTAAGTGCGTGCACCTATAAACTCAAACCCGAATGGAATCGGGCAAGACGGTGTTGATCACAGGCGCGAGCACCGGCATCGGTCTCGCGACTGCGCGCGCCCTCTGCGGAACGAAGTACCGTGTCATCTTGACGGCGCGGCAAGGCTCATTGCCCCGGTTCGCGGCCCACGCGATCGAGGAATCGTCGCACGTTCGGATTCGTCCGCTCGACGTCACGAAGCCCGAGGAGCGCGCAGCCGTGCTCGCAGAAGCGGAGCGCGATTGGGGCGGCGTCGACGTCTTGGTCAACAACGCGGGCGTCTCTTATCGCGCTGTCGTCGAGCATGTCTTGGAGGAAGAGAGGCTCACACAAATGAACGTGAACTTCCGATCGCCGATGGAGATGGTTCGCCTCGTGCTGCCGGGAATGCGAGAGAAGCGGGCCGGACGCATCGTCACCATCAGCTCGGTAGGCGGCATGATGGCGATGCCGACGATGGCCGTGTACAGCGCCTCGAAGTTTGCGCTCGAAGGGGCGCACGAGGCGCTTTGGTACGAAGTTCGGCCTTGGGGCATCCGCGTCACTCTGGTGCAGCCGGGTTTCGTGGACTCCGATGGTTTCCAGAAGGTTCGGTACACCGAACAGAGCGATCGCTCGGAGCACGAGATCGCCGAGCCGTACCACGAGCACTACGTCAATATGAGCCCGTTCATCGCCAAGCTGATGCGCATGTCGAGGGCGACGCCCGACTCGGTTGCGAGCGTAGTGATCAGGACGCTGAGGCACCGGCGCCCACCACTCCGCGTGCCAGCCACGATGGACGCGAGGGTGTTCGCGTGGCTCAGGCGCATCCTACCCCGGAGTACGTACCACTGGCTGCTCTATCAAATGCTCCCGAAAGTCGCGATGTGGGGCCCGTCGGAAAAGCGCATCTCTGCGCTTCCGAAGCCGGTCGACGACAGTAAGCGCTAGTCAAAGCCGGTGGCGTTCCATGTACTTCTTTTTTTCGCGTACACCCTTGCGCTCCATGGCGGGCATGAGAACGCGTCGCATGGCGGGCAGCAAGTATCCGAGGGTGGCGAGCTTGCCGCTGAAAGCGGGCTTCGTTCGTTCCCTTGCGCCATCGGCCGCCGAAGCAAGCACGAGATCCGCAATCTCTTCGGCGGTGCTCATGGGCTGGGCGAACACGATCGGGGGAACGTCATTGATGACGCTCGGATCCGTGATGAAGCCCGTGTCGACCGGGCCGGGCGAGACGACGCTGATGTGGATGTCGGTGTCGCGAAGCTCTTCGGCCAAGGCAAACGAGAAGATGCGAAGGGCGAACTTGGTCGCCGAGTAGCTTGCCTCTTCATCAAGGGGGATGCGCCCGGCGATCGAGGCCACGTTCACGATACTCCCCGAGCCCTGGGCGCGCATCGTCGGAAGAGCGAGTCTCGTGAGCACCATGGGAGCCCGCAGATTGACATGGAGCATCTGCATGATGTCGTGGATCGGGATGCTGTCATACGGGCCGCGGCAGTTGTGGGCAGCGTTGTTGACGAGCACGTCGATGCTACCGAAGCGCGACACCGCCTCTTGAAGAAGACGCTCGCACGCCGCGATGTCCGAGATGTCGGTCGGCACCGCTTGCGCGACATCACCGCCGAGCTCGGCCGCAAGCTTGTCGAGCGGATCTTTGCTGCGCGCGGCTAGCACGACACGCGCGCCCTCTTTCACGAACTTTCGAGCACAGGCCTCGCCGATGCCGCTGCTCGCGCCGGTGATGACGACCGTCTTGCCTTGGAACCTACTCATGCGGAGACCTTTCGTGTTTCGAGCATCATCTTCGCGAGTCGCTCGAACGCCTCGTTCACGTTGTAGCCGGATTTGGCACTCGCTTGCGCGATGTACCAGTTGAGCTTGCCGGCCGTGTCCAACTGCTGCTTGGTGAGCGCGAAGTCGCGCGTCAAGTCGATCTTGTTGACGATCAGTACGGATGGCCGTGAGCCAATGAAGCCCCGGCCCCTCGTTTGGGCTTCGAGAAGGTGGTCGAGGGTTCGTGGCTTGGTCGCATCCACTACGAATGCGAGCCCGGAGGCCCCGGAGATGAAGGAGCGGTTGTACTGGCCCCAGGCCTCGCTGCCTCCAGGGTCCCAGAGCATCATCTCCAACGAGACCTCGCCCACATCGAGCGCGCCCCTGAGAATCGCCATGGCAAGCTTGGATTCGTAGGCCTCGTCGAATGCGCCCTCGGCGAAACGGCGCACCAGGCTGGTCTTCCCCACCCCCGGAGCGCCCAAGAGGCAGACCTTCCGCCGGAGCCGCATGGTCCCCTACTATACCGGCCCCGACATTCCGTTCCACGGTTGGTTTGGATGCTGACCCTTTTGCCTTAGAGTCCGGCGCATGAGTGAGCAGAAACAGAAGCTTGAGTTCGGCGGAGTGCCAGGCAACTTCGCGATGATTCTCGGTCTCCCAATCTTCACGGCCTATCTCTTCTTTGCTGTGCGTTTCAACGACGGCGCTGTGCTGCCTGGACCAAACGCGGACTGGGAAGGTTTCCAGCAGGCGATGACGCCAACGTGGCGAGCGGCGGTGATTTACGGAACCTGGTTCGTCTTCCAAGCGCTCCTGCAACGGTATGCACCCGGGCGGGTGGTGCAGGGTGCCGAACTGCCGGACGGCAGCCGCCTTCCCTACAAGATGAACGGGCTCTTCTCGCTGATGGCGACCTTCATAGCCGTTGCCATCCTGCATTGGTCGGGGGTCTTCTCGATTCGCGAGCTCTATGACGAGTTCGGTGCGCTGATCAGCGTGATGACGATCTTCTCGTTCGCGTTCAGCATCTTCCTCTACTGGTACGGGAAGCAGCACGGGCAGGCACGCCATCTGAGCGGCAAGTTCATTCACGACTTCTGGATGGGAACCGGCCACAATCCTCGCGTACCCCCGGGGCGGGACGGGCTCGACCTCAAGATCTTCTGCGAAGCTCGACCCGGTTTGATCTTGTGGGTGTTGATCAATACGTCGTTCGCCTATGTGCAGTATGAGCAGTACGGATTCGTCTCGACGTCGATGATCCTCGTGTGGCTCTTCCAGATGTTCTACATCGTCGACTACTTTTGGAACGAGGAGGCCATCCTCACGACCATGGACATCAAACACGAGAACTTCGGCTACATGCTGGCGTTCGGTGATTTGGTGTGGGTGCCGATGACGTACACGTTACAGGCGCACTATCTGATCGACCGCGTGCATTCTCTGCCTTGGTGGGGCGCGGCGCTGATCATCGCTACCAACATGCTCGGGCTCTACATCTTCCGTGCGGTCAATCTGCAGAAGCACAAGTTCCGCGGCGACCCCGAGAACTCCCGCATTTGGGGTAAAAAGGCCGAGTACATGCAGACCGAGCAGGGCGGCAAATTGTTGCTATCCGGTTTCTGGGGTTGGTCGCGCCACTTCAACTACGTCGGCGACATCCTCATGGCGTTGTCCTGGTCACTCCCCTGCCTCTTCGGCTCCGCACTGCCCTACTTCTACCCGATCTATTTCGCGATCCTGCTCATTCATCGAGAGCGGCGGGACCACAACTTCTGCTCGAAGAAGTACGGCGCGGATTGGAAGCGCTACTGCGAACGAGTTCGCTGGCGAATCATCCCCGGGATCTACTAAGCTTGCGGGGTTATGCCCCGCACGCCCGTAACTTCCGCCGAGGTCGAACGCGTCACGCGCGAGGGTCGGGAAGAGACGAGCGATCTCGTCGCGGTCGAGGAACCGTTGCAGATCATCCTCGAGCATGGCGAAGGGCATGCCCGCAACGAAACGCCGTTGGCAATGACCATGCGCACGCCCGGGCAGGACGGCGACCTGGTGACCGGCTTCCTTTTTGCCGAGGGCGTGATCGAGAGAACGGCTGATCTAATCGCAGTGCGGCACTGTTCGAGATCGGACACGCCGAACAACGTCGTTCGTGCTGTGCTCCATGAACGCGTCGTCGTTCCGTCGCGCCTGCTCGAGCGAAACCTCACTGTGACCAGCGCGTGTGGTGTGTGCGGGGACCGCACCCTCGAATCCTTGGAGAACGCCGGATGCCTGCCGATCACTGCAGCCCCCGACCGCTACATGCCCGAATCGGTTCGCGTCGCGCTCTCCTCGCTCGAGGTCGCGCAACCTTGGTTTCGGCACACCGGAGGCACCCATGGTGCTGCCTTGTTTCGCTGCGACGGCAGGATCTTGCTTCACCGAGAGGATGTCGGCCGGCACAATGCACTGGACAAGCTGATCGGCGCCTGGCTCAGAACGTCGCCCTCGGCGGCCCATCCGGGCTTCATCATCGTCAGCAGCCGTGCCAGCTTCGAGCTCGTGCAGAAGGCCGTTCGTGCGGGTATCCCAATGCTCGTTGCCATTGGCGCGCCTTCGAGCCTGGCGATCGACACGGCGCGAAAGTTTGACCTGACGCTGGTGGGGTTTGCCAAGGCGAGCCGCTTCAACATCTACGCGGGCGGGGAGCGTCTCGCACGCGAGGAGGGTAGTCGCACCTTCTTCGATGTCGGAGCCGCAGAGTGACCAAGCCTGGCCCGACCAATGCCGAGCCGCCGGAGCAGGACGACGCTCTGAAGGTTAGCCCGCCCAAGCGAAAGGCCGCAGGCCTACCGTCTGTCGTTTCTTCGTTCGTGCACATGCACCGTCACGGCCATTCGGTCCCGACTGCACTGAGCATCCTGAGCAAGATGAACCAGAAGGACGGCTTCGATTGCCCGGGATGCGCATGGCCTGACCCGGACGACCGAGCGTCACTCACGGAGTTTTGCGAGAACGGTGCGAAGGCTGCTGCGTGGGAGACGACGCGCGAGCGCCTCGATTGGAAGTTCTTTCAACGATACAGCATCGACGAGCTCGCGCAGCGGTCGGACCTGTGGCTCGGGCAGCAAGGGCGCTTCACCGAGCCGCTCATGCTGAGGCCGGGCTCCCGATTCTACGAACCCATTTCCTACGCGGAGGGGTTTGCGCGCATCGCGTCGGCTCTTCGTGACCTCACGTCACCGGACCAGGCGATCTTCTACACCTCCGGACGCACGAGCAACGAAGCGGCGTTTCTCTACCAGCTTTTCGTTCGAGCGTACGGAACCAACAACCTGCCCGATTGCTCGAACATGTGTCACGAGTCGAGCGGCGTGGGCCTCGGCGAAACGGTCGGCATCGGCAAGGGCTCGGTCACGCTTCAGGACATCCACGAAGCCGACACGATCATCGTCATGGGTCAGAACCCGGGAACCAACCACCCGCGCATGCTGACCGCTTTGCAGAAGGCCAAGGCCAACGGCGCAAAGGTGATTGCGATCAACCCGTTGCCCGAAGCAGGGCTGATGGGCTTCGTCAATCCGAAGAGCCCGAGTCAGGTGCTATCGGGCGGAACGCAGATCGCGGATCTGTTCTTGCAGGTGCAGATCAATGGCGACGTCGCGCTGCTGAAGGCGTTGATGTGCCTCTTGCTCGAAGAGGAGGCGCGCGCGCCAGGGACAGTGCTCGATGACGACTTCATCGGACTTCACACCGAGGGGTTCGAGGCACTGCGCGATCACCTGGCCTCACAAGACGTGTCTGAGCTCAGCGCAGCGGCTGGCGTTTCGCGCGAGGACCTCGAAGCAGCCGTAGCGATCATCCTTCGAAGCAAAAAGACGATCGTCTGCTGGGCGATGGGACTGACGCAGCACAAGAACGGCGTCGGCAATGTCCGGGAGATTGTGAACTTTCTCCTCATGCGGGGAAGCATCGGCATTCCGGGCGCCGGGACCTGTCCCGTTCGGGGCCACAGCAACGTTCAGGGCGATCGCACCATGGGGATTCATGACCGGCCGTCGAAGGCGTTCTTGGACCGCATTCAAGAGGTGTTCGGCTTCGATCCACCTCGGGCGCATGGCTTCAACACGGTCGAGGCCATCCAGGCGATGCTGGAGGGTCGCGCCAAGCTGTTCTTCGCGATGGGGGGCAACTTCCTCCAGGCAACGCCGGATACGCCACGCACAGCCCAAGCACTCGAAACGTGCGACATGCTCGTGCACGTCAGCACCAAGCTGAACCGCAGCCATCTCCTGCACAACAAGTGGTCAATCATTCTGCCCTGCCTCGCCCGTTCGGAGATCGACAGTCAGGCCTACGGTGAGCAGTTGGTCACAGTCGAGAACTCGATGGGCGTTGTTCACTCCTCCCGCGGGAGCCTGAAACCTGCGCACCCAGGACTCTACAGCGAGCCCGCGATCGTCGCATGGCTTGCCGAGAAGGTGCTCGGTCCAGAAACGCCGGTGAGTTGGTGTTGGTTGATCGAGAACTACGATCGTATTCGAGATTTGATCGCGAAAACCATCCCACACTTCGAGGACTTCAATCGTCGTGTGCGGCAGCCGGGTGGCTTTCACCTCTACAACGGCGCGCGCGAACGGAAGTTTGACACTGACGGCGGCAAAGCGAAGTTCACTATCAATCCGGCGCCGGATCTCTCGCTTCCGGATCGAACCTACCGCATGATGACGATGCGGACTCACGACCAATACAACACCACCGTCTATGGAAACGACGATCGTTATCGGGGAATTCGCGGCGGGAGACGCGTTGTATTCATGAATGAAGAGGACATCCGCGACGCCGGGCTCGAGGCTGGAGCCTCCGTCGATCTAACCAACGATTTTGGCGGCAAACAACGCGTCGCTGCCCGGTTCACGGTGGTGCCGTACCCAA